>Ga0073936_10001522_pt1 | contig 35513 bp, 29 predicted proteins | sample AliMusrvi5mmetaG_FD_87041 | JGI IMG/M metagenome (GOLD analysis project Ga0073936, IMG submission 87041) | Freshwater lake bacterial and archeal communities from Alinen Mustajarvi, Finland, to study Microbial Dark Matter (Phase II) - Alinen... | ecosystem: Environmental > Aquatic > Freshwater >...
GCCGTAACCAGAATCAGCATGATCCGGTTCTCTTCGCGCGCCGCCAGCATCGGATTGTCCGCTGCTGTCTCCTGCGAACGCGCCGCCGCCACCACGTTGCTCAATACCTTCTCAAGCATCCCGGCGTACGGACGCGCGGCGATCACGCGCTCCTGGGCACGGCGCAACTTGGCCGCCGAGACCATCTTCATGGCCTTGGTGATCTGCTGCGTATTTTTTACCGAGCGGATTCGCCGCCGGATATCAATCAACGAAGGCATGGTTTACTTCTTCTCTGCGGTGAACCGGTCCTTGCACTCTTTAACGGCCGCCATCATACGAGCCTTCAGATCGTTGTCGATCTGCTTGGTTTCGCGGATGTCGCTCAAAATCTTCGGATGAGCGTTTTCGATGAAGCGCTGCAGTTCCGCTTCAAACGGGCGGACACGGTCGATTGGCAGGTCGTCGATGAAGCCGTTGACGCCGGCGAAGATGCTGACGATCTGCTTCTCAACTGGCATCGGCAGATACTGGCCCTGCTTGAGCAGTTCCGTCAGGCGGCTACCACGGGTGATCTGTTGCTGCGAGGCTTTATCGAGATCACTACCGAACTGCGCGAACGCAGCCAGTGCGCGATACTGTGCCAGTTCCAGGCGGAGTGAACCGGCCACCTGGCGCATTGCTTTGATCTGAGCGTTGCCGCCGACGCGGCTGACCGAGATACCCACGTTCACAGCAGGACGGATGTTCGAGTTGAACATGTCCGCTTCGAGGAAGATCTGGCCGTCAGTGATCGAAATCACGTTGGTCGGGATGTAGGCCGAAACGTCACCGGCCTGGGTTTCGATGAACGGCAGCGCGGTGAGCGAACCGCCACCCTTGGCGTCGTTCAGTTTCGCAGCGCGTTCCAGCAGGCGGCTGTGCAAATAGAAGACGTCGCCGGGGAACGCTTCGCGCCCTGGAGGACGGCGCAGCAGCAATGAGATTTCGCGATACGCAGCGGCGTGCTTGGAAAGATCGTCGTACACGCAGAGGACGTGGCCGCCGTTGTCACGGAAGTATTCGCCGATGGCGCAACCCGAAAACGGAGCCAGGTACTGCATGGGCGAGGGGTCGGACGCGGTGGCGGCAACGACGATGGTGTAATCCATCGCGCCGTTCTCTTCGAGCGTCTTCACAACCTGCGCCACGGTGGAGCGCTTCTGGCCGATGGCGACATAAACGCAGATGACGTCGCCGCCCTTCTGGTTGATGATCGTATCGATGGCGATAGCGGTCTTACCGGTCTGGCGGTCGCCAATGATCAATTCGCGCTGGCCGCGGCCGATCGGAATCATGGAGTCGATCGCCTTGATACCGGTCTGCATCGGCTGCTTCACCGGCTGGCGGTCGACAACGCCTGGAGCCAGGCGTTCGATCGCGTTGAACTCGTTGGTGTCGATCGGACCCTTGCCATCAATCGGCTGGCCGAGAGCGTCGACAACTCGGCCGATCATCGCCTTGCCTACCGGCACGGACATGATGCGGCCGGTGCGGCGGACTTCCGCGCCTTCCTTGATGTTGGTGTATTCGCCCAACAATACGGCGCCGACCTGGTCTTCTTCCAGGTTCAGTGCGATGCCGGATACGCCATCGGGGAACTCGATCAATTCACCGGCCATGACTTTCTCCAGGCCGTGAACGCGGGCGATACCGTCACCGACCGAGATAACGGATCCGGTCTCGGTGACATTTACCACACCTTCGTAATTTTCAATCTCTTCGCGTAGTACGCGGGCGATTTCATCTGCTCGGATCTGAGCCATAGTTGCTTGCTTCCTAAACCTGAATTCCTATATCTGGACGAGCTTCCGGCGCATTCCGGCCAACTGGCCGCGCACGGAGCCATCGAACACTTGAGAACCCACACGGGCGGTAACACCGCCAATGAGGTCCGGGTCTACAGCATATTGACTGCGAATTTGTTTACCGGTCATGCGCGCCAGAGCGCTTTCGATGGCCAGTTGCTCGCCCTGCTCGAGCGGGCGGGAGGATCTGATCTCGGCCCCGGCCACGCCGGTGCGCTCGTCGATCTGGGTTGCGAGCGCCTGGCGGATCTCGCTCAACATTCCAATACGGCGGTGATCCATCACCACCAAAAGGAAGTTGCAGATCGTTTTGGAGATGCCAAGTTCTGCCGCAAAGCGGGTGATCAAATTGCGTTTCTTGGGGGCAGGCGCGGCGGGCGACAACAGAATGGTTTGAAAGTCCGGCGAGGATGCGATCAGAGCTTCAAACGACTTCACTTCCTGCAGTGCCTGGTCAGCGGCAAGCGGCGCACCGGGAGAGAACACGATGTCCGCAAGTGCCCTAGCGTATCTGGTTGCGATTGCCAGTGACATAAATTTAGTTGTTCAGGCCTTTCAGGAATTCGCCGATCAATTCCCGGTCCGTATTGACGTTCATCTGGCCGCGCAGCTTGGTCTCGGCAAGTTCCAGCGCCAGTTTGGCGGTGAACGCTTTCAACTCGAGCGAAGCGTGTTTTGCGGCTGATGTGATTTCGGCTTCGGTGTGTGCTTGAATCTTGGCCAGCAGTTGGGCGGTCTCCGCGCCTACGCGGTTGGCTTCCACTTCGATTTCGGATTTGGCAACGGCGCGAAGGCTGGCGATCTCGGCTTCCAGGTTCGCCATGCGTTTTTCCATGGCGGCGGCCCGCTGGTCGGCTTCCTGCTTCAAACGGGTCGCTTCAGAGATGCCGGACTGGATTTCCGATGTGCGCGTCTGGAAAAAGGCTGGCGCGTTCTTCCCGATGAGGTAGCCCAGGCCACCAGCGAGGATTGCAAAGTTCACCCACTTCCAAATGATGGAGGGCTCTTCTTCGTGCTTTTCGCCGGCGCCTTCATGCTTTTCATGAGTGGCGGCTTCGGACTTGTGCTCTTCGGCCTTAGGTGCAGCTTCATGCTGCGCGAACAGCAGGCCGGAGGCGAGTGCGAGCGAGAGGATCAACGATCTCATGCGTTCCTCCGCAGCACGGAGTTTGCGATTTCAGTCGCCAGTGCCTCACTTTGGGTACGCAACGACTGGCGGGCCACTTCGACCTGCGCCGCCAGTTCCGCGCGCGCCGTCTTGATGGCGGCGTCGGCAGTGGCGCGAGCTTCGGCGGTGCGCGCTGTCTGCTCGGCGGTCCATTGCTGGCGAACTTTTATCTGTTCCTGAAAAACTTCGTTACGGGCGGCCTTGATGGCAGCTTCGTATTCGGCTGCCTTCGCTTCCGCCTTGGCCAGACTTGCATCAGCGGCTTGCCGGGCACCCTCGGTGGCGTCGTAGCGCTGCTTGAGAATCTGGTTAAGAGGAGCAAAGAATACGCGCTTCAGATAAAGATGCAGCAGCAGGACGAGGAAAAATGTAGGCAGGGCTCTTAGCAGAATCCCACCTAGCGCGTTCAACGTTGATTCCATGATTTTTAGTAAATAGCGGAAAGGGCACCTTGGTGCCGGAGCAAAAGCCTAAGAGACAATGGTAACAAAGCAGACTGGAGTGCCGCAAGCGAACGGATCGAATTACTTCAGGCAGATTTCGGGCTAATGGGGTAAAAGGTGGCGAACAGTAGTCAACGGATACAGCGCTACAGGGCTTTGTAGCCTAGCGTTTGGCCTTCTTTTTCGCAGGCGGCGCCTTCTTGGTGGCAGCCTTTGGCGTGGCTTTTGCCGGAACTTTCGCGGCAGGCTTGGCGGCTTTTTTCTCAGGGGCGGCCTTCGCGGGCGCAGCCTTCACCGGAGCGGCCTTAACGGGAGCTGGTTTCGCAGCGGCCTTCTTGGCAGCGGGCGCCGGACTGGGGGCCGGTGTCTTTACCGTTGCGTGAGCAGCGGAGGACGCGGCCGCTTTCTTCTTCGGCTCAGCCTTAACCTCGACGTTGGGAGTCTGGACGGGATAATGCTCGCGGAGCCATTTCTCGATCTTTTCACGCTGCGTGGCCATCACCACTCGCTGCCATTTAATGGAACCGGAGCGCTCACTGTACTCAGCCATCACATACGATCCTTCGTTCAGGACCTGGATGAGGCCGTCGGTCTTCGCACGTTTGAAGTGGTACGAAGATAGAGCGGCGTGATTTTCTTTTTGCATCTGGCCGTATTATAGCAGGATTTAACCGGAGTGGGGATTTGGGTAGGAAGGTGGGGGCGAAATGCCCCACCCTCCGTTCACCGTTGATACTAAACGATCACAGCCGGATTCGACAGTTCGCCGATGCCACTGACGGCAATGGTTACCACGTCCCCGGCCTGCAAAGCGCACTCTTCGGTAACGATGATTCCGGTGCCGGTAAGCAGCACGGAACCACTCGGGACCTTATTTGCACGCATCAGGTATTCGATCAGAACTTCGATCTTGCGACCCAGCTTGGCCGTAGAGATGGACCCGGAAAAAGTAGTTGTCTCACCGCGCTTGACGGTGCAGGTCATATCGAGCGAATACGGATCGGTCAACTCGTCGGCCGTCACAATCACCGGACCCAACGCACAGCATGCGTTGTAGACCTTCGATTGCGGCAGGTAGAGCGGATTCTCCTTCTCGATATCCCAGGCCGAAACGTCATTGGCGATGGTGTAGCCAAGCACCTTACCCTTGGCGCCGAGGATTACGGCGAGTTCGGGTTCCGGTGCGGTGAACTTGGAATCAGAGCGGATGCCGATGCCCTGCTCCGGTCCCACGCAAACACGAGCCGTACCCTTAAAGAAGATCTCCGGCCGCGGTTCCTTGAACACGTAGGCGTAGAATCCTTCGCGGGTGCCGTGCTCGGCGTCGCGGAAACTGGCGCTCATCTCGTAGGTACAGCCGCAAGCCCATACTTCGCGGGGAGCGATGGGAAGCAGCGGAGCCGCGGAGACGGCGTTTTTCACCGCCATCGAAGTGGCCAGAGCCGAGAGCGTGGCGCCCTCTACTTCGGCCCGATGGATCAGATCGAGGATCGTATGATCCGGAATGGGGCGCGCGCCCGAGGCGTCAAAAACGGCGGCCGTCGTGGCGCCGTTCCATTTAATTTGTCCTAATCGCATGCTTCACTTTCAGTACTTAAGATATACGGTCTTGTAATCGCTGTAGAAATCCATGGCGGCAGGTCCCTGCTCTTTCGGGCCGAAGCTCGAATCCTTGGTTCCGCCAAAGGGTAACTGATATTCTACTCCAGCGCTGGGGAGGTTTACCGTGAGCAAGCCGGCTTCCATGCGATAGACGAAATCAAACACGCGCGAAACGTTGGTCGTCTGGATGGATGCAGACAGGCCGAACGGAATATTGTTGGCGATGCGCATGGCATCTTCGAAGTCCTTGGCACGCATCACGGCGAGCACGGGGCCGAAGACTTCTTCCTGCGCCAGGGTCATGCTTTCGGTCACTTCGCTGAACACGGTCGGCTCCACGAAATAGCCCTTGTCATAAGCGCCGCCGGTGATGCGGTTACCGCCGCAGAGTGGTGCGCCGGATTCCTTCTTGCCGATTTCGATGTAGCGGAGATTGGTTTCGAGCTGGCTCTTATCGACCGCGGGTCCGATATCGATACCGGCGTCCATGCCATTGCCGACCTTGAGCTTTTTGGTGCGTTCCACCAGCGCGGCGACGAAGCGATCGTAGATTGCGTCTTCGACAATCACGCGGCTGGTTGCCGTGCACTTCTGTCCGGTGGAGAAGAACGCGGCGTTCACCGTGTTCTCAACCGCGGAGTTGAAATCCGCATCGGCAAGCACGATGGTCGGGTTCTTGCCGCCCATCTCCAACTGAATCCGCAAGCGCCGCTTCGAAGCTTCGGCATGCAGCCAGTTGCCGACGTCGCAGGAACCGGTGAACGATACAGCCTTGATCGGCTTGGCATTGACGAGCGCAGAACCCAATTCTCCGCCTGAACCCTGAACGAAGTTCACGACACCTTTGGGGATGCCGGCTTCGTGGCAGGCTTCGACGATGCGATAGGCCGAAAGCGGCGATGCCGAAGCGGGCTTCAGCACAACCGAATTACCGCAGATCAGCGCCGGAGCGAGCTTCCAGGCCGGAATCGCGATGGGGAAATTCCAGGGCGTAACCAAGCCGGTAACGCCGATCGGTTTGCGCAGCGCGAACATGTGAACGCGGTCGCGTTCGCTCGGCACCAGGATGCCGGGCATGCGCGAACCTTCGCCTGCAAAATAGCGGAAGATGTTGATGGCGCGGCGGACTTCGCCCTTCGCCTCAGGCAGCGTCTTGCCCTCTTCGCGCGTCATCTCAGCGCCCAACTGGTCAAACTTGCGATCCAGAATGTCGGCCACTTTGTACAACAGGTTGCCGCGGGCGGGACCTGCCATGCTGGCCCAACCGGCTTGCGCGGCGGCGGCAGCGTCGGCGGCGGCGGCCACATCGGCGGCCGAACCTTTTACGTGCAGGCCGACGACTTCATCCGTGTTCGCCGGATTGCGGTTTTCAAACGTGTCGCCGGAGACCCATTCTCCGTTGATGTAATTGCAAAATGTTTCTGGCATGTGATTATTTGTTGAAATCTACTTTCGGCGCGGTCCGCGCGCCAGGATCGGTCTTGAAGTATGCATCGTTGCGGCTGAAGCCGAAGAGCGACGCTGCGATGTTGTTCGGAAAAAGCGCAATGTTCGTATTGTACTTCTGAACGGACTCGTTGTACTTGCGCCGTTCCACAGCAATACGATTTTCGGTGCCGGAGAGTTCGTCCTGCAAGCGCAGGAAGTTCTCATTCGACTTCAGCTGCGGATAGTTTTCCGTGATCACAAGCAGGCGGCTGAGCGCGCCATCCAGTTGGCCGTTGGCGGCGATCTTTTCCGTAGGGTTCTTCGCGCCGATCAGTGCCGAACGGGCGTTGGCGATGGCCGTGAAGACATCTTTTTCCTGCTTGGCGAAGCCCTGCACGGTGGAGACGAGATTCGGGATCAGATCGGCACGGCGCTGCAGCACGACGTCCACCTGAGACCAGGCAGCGGTTACGGCCTCCTGCTGCACAACCAGATCATTGCGTGTGCCTACAATCTTGAGGCCGAAGACCACGCCGAAGAGCACAACAAACAGAACGATAACACCTAAAACGATTGCAACAATTTTCATGGTTTCCTCATTTCTCCAATCGGTCGACTGTACTTACTAATGATGTTACCTGGGCCAGATAGGATTCCAGCAGCGGCCTGGCCGGCACCTGTTTCGGTTTCTTTGTGCCATCTCGCAGATCGAGCAGCGTCGCGAACGGCGCAGGATCGAGACTGAATTTATCCTGACATGCGGAGAAGGTTTCGCGCTTGCCCCACGGGGCCTCGGCTCCGGCCAGGATCAGGGCGTGGCGGGCGAGCGTGGCGAAGGTGGAGACGGAATCGGCCATCAGGCGCAGCAGGGCATCGTTATCTGAGAGAACGACGGCGGCGCGCTGGCGCAGGCGCAGCATCTTCGAACGCAGTTCGTATTCCACGCGGGCGCGGTAATGGGTGTAGTCGATCTCCAGCGCGGACACGACGTCACGGCCTGCCAGCAGTTTATGGCGGGCCTGGATGTCGCGAAATTCAATCGGGAAGCAATCGGTGGAGGTACGGACTTCCTCTTCGCTCAACAGCAGAGGGGGCGGGCTATCCTGCTCGCGCCACCAGCGGAAGAGGGTTTCCGATTGCTCCAACTCCACGGTGGTGATGCGGGTGAGCACACAGAGGATATTCAGGTCTGAGAACTTATCGTGGTGGTTTTCACCGGCCGCCGAGCCATAGAGCATCAGCGAGACCAGGCGGTCGCCATAGGCCTTTTGGATGCGTTCGACGAGTTGTGCCAGCAGTTTGTCTATATCCATAAATTACCAGTCGCTCGACGCGCCTCCTCCACCGGAATCGCCCCCGCCAAAGCCTCCGAAGCCACCGCCGGAATCCGAACCGCCGAAGCCCCCGCCTCCTCGTCCGCCATAGCCACCAGAAGACCGTCCCATCATATTGCCAAGAATCATGCCGGGAAGGAAACTGCCCAGACCGCCGCCTCCACCGCCGCCGCCGCGCAGCAGGAAGAACAACAGAGCCAGTCCACCTACGATAACCCACCATGGCATGGGAGCTTCCTTGGGACGTACGCGACGCGGGCGGGCCAGGCTCGTATCGAGCGCGACGCCCTTCGATTCGGCGATCTTCGAACCGATGACCTGCGCGGCCTGCATCATGGCATCGGAGATGTGATTATCGCGGAGCGCGGGCCGGATCTGTCGCAGCAGGCCTCCGGCGAAACCGTCGGGCAGAATGGGTTCGAGGCCGTAGCCGACTTCGAGGCGGGAACGGTGCTCCTGCGTGACGAGCAGCAGCAGGATGCCTTCGTTCTTGCCTTTTTGGCCAACGCCCCATTTGCGGAAGAGCGTGTTAGCGACGTCTTCGACGGGCTCGCTTTCAAGCGCGGGAATGGTGACGAGGGCGATCTGGGCGCCAGTCGATTTTTCTACAATCGCGCAGTAACGCTCAAGCTGGGCCTTGGCGCCGGGATCGATGACGCCGGAGAAATCGCTGACGTAGCCCTGCGGCTTCAGTCCTCCGAAGTCAGTGGCTGAGGCGATGCAGGCGCACAGAAACAGCGGCAATAGTCGTCGCAACCAGGTATTCATCGGGTCAACTCCAGTTTACTACGCGGATAGCCAAAAGATACTGCCGGCGCAGCCGGTTTACGTTATGCAAGAACGGGTGCGGGATGATAAATTCTTTCGTGACATGCATATTCTTCTCACCATCCTGGGCGCCACTAACCTCATGCTGCCGGCCCTTTTCGCGCAGCAATCGCTCGCCACCGGAGAGCGCATCGAAATCCAGCAGGGCTCACAGTGGATCCGGGGCAGCGTTTCCAGCGATGCGGGGCCATCCTCGCCAACCATGAAGGTCCGGAAGGACCCCGGCAACGAATTGGCGATCGTCCCGCGCAAGTCCGTCCGCCTAGCTCCGCGGCCCGCCTCCATAAAGACTGGCGACAGAGTGGAGTGGTTCGGCAACTCCAGCACCAGTTTCCGTTACGTACCCGCGACTGTGAAAGGAGTGGGCACAGGCAATATGCAGGGATACTATCTGGTGGCCTGGGATAAGTATCCCAACAGTCCGACCTACACGAAGCCGGAACAGCTGTGGAGCCTGCCCCGAACCACCGCCGCAGCTGCTCCCGCGGGCGAACAGCCAACGCCCGGCAAATACCGTTGCTTCGTCTACGGCGCGCCTCGGTCCCCGGGGATCTTTCTGGCCGCGATAGAGCTGGACGGCGGCGGCCGGTATTCCGTCAACGGGAAGCCGGGGCGGTACGCCTTTGATGCGGCATCCAAGTCCATCACATGGCTGGATGGCTGGGGCAAGACGAACGGCTTCGAAGGCGCCGTGGAAGGCAATGCAACGATCCGGCTGAAGCGCAACACGGTTTGCAGCCACGAATAACCGGGCCAACTCCTAGCAGGCGAGGTCTGCTCGCGACACCTGGAAGCCTTTCAACGGCCCCAGCAGCGTAAGTGCGATGCGTTCAGGATCGAAGAACTCGTTCGAGACGCGGTGCACGTCCTCGGCTGTGACGTTTTCGATGGAGGTGAGCAACTCATCGAGCGAGAAGAAGCGGGTAAAGAAGATCTGCTGGCGGGCGAGGTTGGCCATGCGGCTCGATGTGGATTCCAGGCTCAGCATGAGCGAACCTTTCAAGTGATCCTTGGCGCGGCGCAGTTCTTCGGGGGCGACGGGTTCGCTCTTGAGTGCGCGGAACTCGTGCATGATGGAGCCGATGACTTTCTTCGTCGATTGCGGCGAGCAGCCGGCGTAGATTTCGAGCACTCCGGCGTCGCGATAGAGGTTCAGTTCCGAGAAGACGGCATAGACGAGGCCCTGTTTTTCGCGGATGTTCTGGAACAGGCGCGAGCTCATGCCTCCGCCGAGGATGGCGTTCAAAAGATAGCTGGCGAAACGCATCTCATGCGGCATGGGATAGGCCGGAACGCCCATGCACATGTGGGTCTGTTCGAGGGTGCGCTTGCTCTTGAGCGAGATTTCGGCGTGCGAAACCGGCGCGGCGGAGACGGGCAGGCTGCCGGGACGGGTGATGCCGCCAAAGGCCTTGTCGCAGAGCGCGACGAGGTGATCGTGATGGAGATTGCCGGCGCCGGTGATGACGATATTTTCGGGAGTGTAGGCGCGCTGGTAGTAGTTGCGGATGGTATCGGGATTGAACGACGCGATACTTTCCTTGGTGCCGAGGATGGGCTTGCCGAGAGCGTGCCCTTTCCAGAAGTTGCGGCAGAAGATTTCGTGGGCCAGCGATTCCGGGCTATCGGCATCCATCTTGATCTCTTCGAGGATGACGCTCTTCTCTTTTTCGACGTCTTCGGGCAGGAACTTGGGGTTGAGGACGAGGTCGCTCAGGACGTCAAAGGCGAGCGGGAGGTGTTCGTCGAGGACCTTGGTGTTGAAGCTGACCAGTTCGCGGGAGGTGAAGGCATCGAGGTTGCCGCCGATGGAATCGACGGATTTGGCGATCTCTTCGGCGCTGCGCGAGTTGGTGCCCTTGAACAGCATGTGCTCGATGAAGTGCGAGATGCCGTTCTCATCGGGGGTTTCGCGGCGCGAGCCTGTGGAGACCCAGATGCCGACGGAGACGGAGCGGACGTGGTGCATCCGTTCGGTGACGATGGAGACACCGTTGGGCAGTTGAGTGGTACGGATTGCGGTCTCAGCCGCGGGGGATGTCATTAGATCCATTGTAGCCCAAGGGGTGCGGAGTGACCGCGTAAAAGAATCGGGGCGAGCGGATGGGTTCGTATTTGGGCGGAAAAGTGGTTTGTTTCGAGATCGCCCCTATCCAGTTGTGCTAACTGGGGCTACCGGCCAATCGGCCTTCATCCGATCGACAACGCTGGCGGCCGTGTTCCTGTAATACCGGTAAGTGCGTTGGTGGAACCGCTTCATTTTGAACTGGCCCTGGACTCTGCGGATGAAGTCATAGTCGTGCCAGCATGGGCGATCCTCAGCAAAACGAGCCGTCTCAAACACATGGCGGCGGACGAACAGGGTGCCTTGCGTGACGCAATCGTGGATGGAGATGAAGCCGAAACCCGCGGCGAGGTCGGGAACGAGTGCGTCTTCGGGAGAGTCCGTGACGACATCGAGGCCGCCCCAGAGGATATCCACTTCGGGGTGTTCCGACATGACGGCCACATGGGCGCTCAGGTGGTTGGGATTGTACTCGTCGTCCGCGTCCAGGAATGCCACGAAGTCGCCGGTTGCCATGTCGAGCGCGGTATTGAGGGCGGCGCCGATGCCGCGCTTCGCGGTGCGGGCAGTGAGGACCCTGGGGTCTTGCGCGATGGCTTCGATGACGCGCGGGGTATCGTCCGTGCTGCCATCGTCGACGATGATGTACTGCCAGCGGCCTGTCTGCGCCTTGAGGGATTCAAAGGCCCGAGGCAGCGTTTGAGCCATATCGAAAACCGGCGTAATTACGGAGACCTGCGGCTGCGTGGCGAGGATTTCGATTTGCATCACCTGTTATGGTACCAAGCGGGTTTGAGCCTGGGGTGGCGGCGGAACGCCTCAGATGTTGAGCCTGAGGAGTCTGGCATTCATCCTGTGCTCAGCCATGCGGCGCAGTCGCGCCTTTTCCTGCGCGGCTTTCCAGTCGATTCCCGGCAGGATCAGGATTAGCGAAAGGAAAACGGCGACAATGATGACTGCTACCATGTGCGGGCTCCTGGGAACATCATACACCTGTGAGGGCGGTTGGGGACGGAATGTGTAGGATCAATGGTGGGACGAGTTTGGTGGTTTCCGCTAACGCGCACTTTCGAGGAACATCTGGCATCTTCTCGGGAGCGGATTGGCATAATATGAGATAAGTGAGTCAGCTGCAATATTGTTGGAGACCACGTTGCCTCGATCTGCCGTCTCGGCGCACCGTGGTGTTGACGTTCATTTTCGCCGCCACTGCGGCGGCGCGAGATCTTACGATTTGCGACCTGAACCGTCGGCCCGACCTCGTGGGGCAGATCATTTCGATCTCAGCCCAGATCGGATTTACCATGCACGGAGGATTCCTTCTATCTGATTCGTGCGCCGGTCGTGCAGAAGACCAAGTTCTCCTCTTTCCCAAAGCAGTAGGAACGCCACCCGTGAACTTCGAACTAGACCCCAACGCCGTGTCCAGCCTTCGCCCCTTCTCCAGACCTACGGGCGGATCATCCACAGCGTGCGGCGTCATAAGAGGTCAGCTTGTCGTCAAGACCCATTTCCATCGGAGACAAGCGGAAGCTGGTCCGGCCGGAAACGGATTTGGACCAAGAGGCGCATTCCGATATGCATTCATACTTCAGTCTGTCACCAACCTACACGCCTGCGAATGAGGCGAAGCGTTGGATTTTTTCCACATGAGGCCATTTAAGTGGCATTAAATCGCGTTCTGGCCGTTAACCGGCGTCGGAAAAGTGCTCCAGCCTCGACCCGATTCTCATCTCGAAACGCAACATTTTCGGGACTGCATACTTGCTTGCAAGTGAAATGCGGAGAACGGAGGCTTCGGACAATCTGCTGCCACCTCAGTTCGATGTCGTCATCAAGCGCGGCGAGGAGGGGTGCGAAGTGGAATCCGGGCCTCAGGATTCGGGGAGCAAATCTTCGATGAGGTCACGCCGCGATCAACCTGTCCCCTAAAGTGCATGGAGCGAGTAGTTTGAGATCTAGCGCGAATGGCTCGATAACGCGGGGTGCATCGTCCGCCGTGCCAGCGACTGCATATTGAAGATTCTGGTTGGCATCATCCGTTAAGGTTATGGGCGTTTCGGGTGAGCGGCGAATGGCCAGGAGCTGCCCGCTCACCATTCGTCCCTGCGCAGCGCTGAGCTAATCACCTTCCGGTGAATCGGCACGGCGAATGCGTCCCTTCCCCGAGGACTCAGCCCCAGGTGGTTCACGGAACGGCTCCACCGGGATGCGCTGGTAACAGATTTCCAGCACGGTCAGGGATGTTGTACCGCCGGGCGCCTGGAGAAGCACGGTATCGCCCTCTGCCGATTTCATCAGGGCTCGCCCCAAGGGCGACAGCCAACTGATGTGGTTGAGGTCAAGATCGACCTCGTCCGGCCCCACAATACTAACCACTCGCTCCGCTCCCTCCGCATTCTCAAACCGCACAGTCGCTCCGAAGTAAGCCCTTGCCGCCGCCTGGCCCGATCGCGGTTTTTCCGGATCAACCACTTCCGCGGCTTCGATCCGCTTGGTGAGAAAGCGAATCCGGCTGTCGATCTGGCGCAGGCGCCGCTTGCCGTACTGATAGTCGGCGTTTTCACTGCGATCGCCGTTGCTCGCCGCCCACGTCACCACCTCGGTCACGGCCGGGCGTTCCCTGATGAGCAGAAACCGGTGCTCGTCTTTGAGGCGCTGCAGGCCGGCCGGCGTGATGTAGTTCTTGCCTGGCGTGCCGGGCGCGTCCTCGCGTGGTTTCCTTGTAAAGCCTTTGCGCATCTCTTAGTCCGGCCAGCACGAATCCATCAGGTACCCACAATTATGAGGGCCTGGGGTGTGGCCGAATCGGCATGAGTATGGAAGTCCGCCTCATCGAATTCAAGCAAGAATATCGATCCCTCGCGGTCGCAAGCCAGCGAACACGCGAAACCGCCTGTTCCACCATTTGAAAACACGTAACTTCCGGTGGTGGGACAGGCGGCTTCGCATGTCCGTTTCAAATATTTCACACCATTTGAGGGAGCGATATTCCCGGCATGCTAAACGCCGCTCTCCTAAAGGCGAGGGGGCAGACCAGGCGCATTGAACTAAACATCCGACAGATGCGCCAGCGTCCCATTGCTGTCGCCAAGTTTCTCCGTCTCCACACCCATGCGATCCAGCATGGCTAAGAACAGATTCGCCAGCGGCGTATCCTGCGCATACCGCACATGCCGCCCCAGCTTGAAGTTCTTCGCCCCACGCCCTGCCAGCAATATCGGCAGATCGTGATGCGTATGGCGGTTGCCGTCGGCGATGCCGCTGCCGTACAACACCATCGTGTGATCGAGCAGCGTGCCGTCGCCATCCTTCACCGATTTCAACTTGCCCAGGAAGTAAGCGAACTGCTCCATGTGGTGCTTGTTGATCTGTGCCAGCTTCTCGATCAGATCCGGATCATTGCGATGATGCGACATCCCGTGATGCGCATCGGGGATACCGATTTCGCGATACGTCCGGTTCGACCCTTCGCGGCCCATCATGAACGTCACCACACGGGTCAATCCGGCCTGCAACGCCACCACCTGCAGGTCATACATCAGGCGCGCATGATCGGCAAACTCCAGTGGCACGCCGGACGGCTTTTCAATCGCCACCTGAAAATTGTTCTTGTTCTTCTCGGAGCTTTCAATGCGCTTTTCCAGATCGCGCACCGCATACAGATACTCATCGAGCTTGCGCTTGTCGGTCATGCCGAGCGTGGGCTTCAGAGATTCGGTATCCTCACGCACGAAATCGAGAATGCTCTTCTTGTACAGTTCGCGCTTGGCGCGCGACTCGGCGGTTTCGGTCGGGTCCATGCCCGCGAACAGACGCTCGAAGACCAGCTTCGGATTGATCTCCGGAGGATTCGGCGTGGTGGGCGTGCGCCAGCTGATGCTGTTCGAATACGCGCAGCTGTAGCCGGAGTCGCAGTTGCCGACCATGCGGCCGTCTTCGAGACCAAGTTCGACCGAAGCGAAACGCGTGCCCGAGCCGACCTTGTTCGCCGCCACCTGATCGACGGAGACGCCGTTGAAGATATCGGCGCCCGAAGTCTTCTTAGGATGCGCACCGGTAAGGTAGCTGGCAGCTGCGCGGGCGTGATCGCCGGCGCCGTCACCCAGTGCACGGCCGCCGTTCTGCGTGAGTCCGGACATCAGCAGCATCTCGTCGCGGAACTCCTTCACCGGGGCCAGCACGCGCGGGAATTCGCCGAGTGCGCCTTCGGTGGCGGGAGTCCAGTCCTTCATGATGATGCCGTTGGGAACGTAGGTGAACGCCATCCGGATCGGCGACGCGCCGTCGGTACGTGTGGCTGCCATCGCCGGACGCATCGCATCGAGAAACGGCAGCGCGATTGACGCGCCAAATCCCCTTAGCAGGGTTCTTCTATCCAGGCTCTTACCGATAATCATTGTTTGTCTACTCCCGGTCTGACAACCGCGGCGGTTTTGACCCCGTCGCCTCTGCGCATCTGAAATGGCGCGCTGTTCACAATCTCCGTAATCAACCGGCCAAAGCGGTAATCGTCCGCCGCCAGCTTCTGGTCGATGGCCCTGATCACTGGCCGGTCATACCGCTCCAAGCCGCGGCCCAACGCATAGGTCAACAACTTCTCCGTCACACCCTGGGCGAAGGCCTCTTTGCTCCCCTTCAGGATCGCCTTCAACTCATCCGGAGTCTTGAAGGATTTCCCGCTCGGCAGCGTACCCGTGGAATCCACCGGAAACTTGCCGTCATCCGTTCTCCAGCGGCCGATCGGATCGTAGTTCTCGAATCCGAAACCCAGTGGATCGATTTTACTATGACACGAGGCACACATGGCGTTTGCCCGGTGCTTCTCCATCTGGGCACGCAGTGACGCGGCCTTGCCGACGGTCGCCTCGTCCAGCAGTTGCACGTTCGGCGGCGGCGGAGGCGGGGGCGCGTTGAGAACATTTTCCATCATCCACTTGCCGCGCAAAACCACCGAAGTCCGCGTCGGATACGAAGTGATGGTCAGGATGCTGCCCTGCGTCAACACCCCGCTGCGCTGATCGGTTTTCAGATCGACACGGCGGAACTCACTTCCCTTAACCCCGTCGATGCCGTAATGTCGCGCCAATCGTTCGTTGAGGAAGGTATATTTTCCGTCGATGAAATCGAGCAGGCTGCGGTTTTCGCGGAGCACCGCGTCGAAGAACATCTCGGTCTCCGTGCGCATTGCCTCGCGCAGTTCCTCGTCGAAGATGGGAAACTTGTCCGGATCGGGCTTCACCGAATCCATATTGCGCAACTGCAGCCACTGGCCGAGGAAGTTGTCGGAGAGCGCCTTCGACTTTGGGTCGGCCATCATGCGCTTCACCTGCGCCTCCAGAACGCCCGGCTTTCTAAGACGCTTTTCGGTGGCGGCCTTCAGCAGATCGTCGTCAGGAATACTGCTCCACAGGAAGTAGCTGAGTCGCGACGCCAGTTCGTATTCGCTGATCTGGTGGGCAGCGGAGGGATCGTCCGGCTTGGCATCGCGTTCAATGCGAAACAGAAACTGCGGCGACACCAGCACGGCCTGAATCGCGACGGCGATTCCCTGCTCGAAAGAATCACCTTGTTTGGTAGCGAGATCGACAAAGCCCTGCAACTTCGCCAGTTCCTTCTCCGTCACCGGACGCCGGTAAGCGTGGGTGGCCAGCGGCGCGAGGACCTTGCGCGAACAGGCGGCCTGATGCTGCCCGGGCGCGTGGCCGCAGACAAACACCTTCTTGTAGCTATCGAGTTCGGCGCCGGTCTTCTGTTTGTAAGGACCGCGCAGTTCCACGTAATCCACAAAGCCGGTGCGAGGCCCCTTATTGGTGCTGGGGATGGCGGCGGCCTCGGCCGTAGGTGGAAGCAGCCGTACGCGAATGGCGTGCTCGCCCTGCGAGATGGGCACGCGGACTTCGGTGAACCGGCCGCGCTGTTGGGTCGGCAGCAGGTCGATTGTTTTGACCTCTTTGCCATCAACAGCAACGGAGACCATGACGGTTTCCTTGCCGTCCAGCCGCTGGCCGCCGAGACCGGTGCGGATGTCGTACTCGGCATCCACCGGGAACTTGTACTTCACGCCCTGCGTGGGATTCGGCACCCGGCTCGGTCCGCTCGTGTTCTTGAAACGCTCGGCCGTGGCGCGGATGTTAGGCGCCGCCCCGACCGCCATCTTCGAAATCTTCTCGGCCGCGGCCAGATACTTATCGAGCAGGACCGGCGAGAGAGTCAGCACGTCGCCGATGTTGTCGAAGCCGTAACCGGAGTCGTCGGCGGGAAAGTCGTCGGCCGGCTTGAAGCGCACGGCGAGCAGGTCACGGACGGTGTTGTTGTATTCGGTTTTATTGAGGCGATGAGCGGTGACCCGGCCCGGATCGGGCTTGGTGTTGCGGTCAATCCGCGCGAACTCGGTTTCCACGAGGCGGGTGACAGCCTCCACCTCAGCGGGCTTGGGCCGAGGCAGGCCTTTCGGAGGCATCTCCCCGGCGCGCACGCGTCGCACCAGCGCCTCGAAATTGTCGCGGCCCTTCACCATCGACTCCAAACTGTTGAACTGCTGGAAGTTCACATCGCCGGAATGGTTCTTTTCGTTATGGCAGGCAATGCAGTTCTTGGCCAGGAACGGCTCGACGGTCTTCTGGAAGCTGTCCACGGCCGCCGAAGCGGTGGCGGGGATCGCTATAAATAAAGATAAGGATAGTAGACGCATTTTCACCCGGGGTAGTCTTGTGGAGAAGACGCAATCGCCTGCAAAAAAGTAACCCGCCGCGTAAAAATTTCAGCGGGTTACGGATCTCGTTATCTGGAATGGAGTTAGCGGAAAAAACCGCGGACGCCAGGCAGGATAAGGATGCAAATGTCCGCTTGCTCGTTGCGTACGCCGTCGCGTTTCGCTACGATTGAGGTGATCATGGACTCTTACCTATCTCTCGTCCTGTTCACTCCTCTGGCAGGACTGCTCGTTCTATTATTTATCCCCTCAACGAATACGCGTGCCATTAAGCTGTGGGCGAACATTATCTCGTTTATCGGTTTCGTGGTGTGCTTACCGCTGGTTTACCAGTTTGACCGCACCAAGGATTATCAGTTCGTCGAGCACTGCAATTGGATACCGTCGATCGGCGCATCCTATTACCTTGCGATCGACGGCTTCAGCCTGTTGCTGGTCGTGCTGACCGGCCTGATCGGCTTCATCTCGATTCTATGCAGCTGGAACGCAATCGATAAGCGCGTGAAGGAATACTACGCGTGGTTCCTGGTGCTGCAGGTGGGCATGATGGGCGTGTTCATGGCGCTCGACTTCCTGCTGTTCTTCCTGTTCTGGGAACTGGTGCTGGTGCCGATGTACTTCATCATCGCCATCTGGGGCGGGCAGCGGCGCAACTATGCGTCGATGAAGTTCATGATCTACACCTTGATCGGCTCCGTGCTGATGTTCCTCGGCATTCTGACGCTGTACTATCAGAACTTCCTGCAGACCGGGGTGCTGTCGTTCAGTATCGATGCGCTGATGAAGACCAACCTCTCTGAGACAATGCAGTGGTGGGTGTTCTGGGCCTTCTTCCTGGGCTTTGCGGTGAAGGTACCGATGTTCCCGTTCCACACCTGGCTGCCCGATGCGCATACGGAAGCGCCGACGGCCGGATCAGTGGTGCTGGCCAGCATCCTGCTGAAGATGGGCACATACGGCCTGCTGCGGTTCTCGCTGCCGCTGCTGCCCAAGGCTTCTATCAACAGCACGGTGGTGTTTGTCGTTTCGATGCTTTCGATCATCGCCATCGTTTATGGCGCGTTGGTCTGCCTGATGCAGAAGGACTGGAAGAAGCTGGTGGCCTACTCTTCGGTGAGCCACATGGGCTTCTGCACGCTGGGAATCATCTCGATGAATCCGATGGGCGTCGCAGGCTCGATCCTGCAACAGATCAACCACGGCATCTCCACTGGCATGCTCTTCTTGATTGTCGGCGTAGTTTACGAACGGCGTCATACCCGCGAGTTGAGCGAGTACGGCGGCTTGATGAAAGTGATGCCGGTGTTCACGATGGTGTTCCTGGTGGCGGCGCTGAGTTCGATGGGTATGCCTCCGCTGAACGGCTTCGTGGGCGAAATCACGATTCTGCAAGGCGCTTACCAGGTGTCGTTGAACTGGGCTGTGTGGAGTGCGGTGGGTATCGCGCTGGGCGCGGCTTATCTGCTGTGGCTGTTCCAGCGGACGATGCTCGGCGAGTTGGGCAAAAAGAACGAACTGCTGCTCGATCTTTCGGTGCGTGAGATTGTGGTGTTTGCTCCGCTGCTGATCGGCGCGTTCTGGATCGGACTGTGGCCGAAACCGTTCTTCGATATCCTGGAGCGGCCGGTGGCGCAGATTGTGGAGCGCGTGCATCCCGGGTATCATGCCGAACGGCACTTGAGGAACCCGCTCGATGTTTCAAAGGTTGCGGCGACGAATCTCTTGACCGATCCTCGATAACGCGGGTGTGCGACATGAATGTGGGGCAGATTGTTAATCTGCGAGGCGATTGCGAATCGCCGCTTTGGGCTTGCAGTGCGGCAACTGGGCCGATTTCCAATCGGCCGCAGGTAATCTACCCGCCCCACATATGGCCAGCAGTCCTTTTCGCGCACCCTTCGATGCCGCCGGCGATCACGATTCCCGGCGCATATTGTACAATGAAAGCTCATGTACAAATCACAATATACGCCCCAGGAGGCGCAGGAACACTTTAAGTCAATCGAGGAAAGCGATCATCACCGCGACCGTAAGGACCGGGTAATTCGCTACATTCAGAGACGAATCGTCGAAGAAACGGAAACACCCCAGGCCTAAGCAGCAAAAGCGCCTGTAAGCAGAATCGTTCGTTTTGGGCCATTTGGGCCGGAAACGAACGATTTTTTATTTGGGCCCAGGCGGGAACGCATGAAGCCGTGGAAGCAAACCACATTCTCCACCCGTTCCCGCCGTGGCACGATTTCGCTAGGCCGCCATGCCGTGTGGACTGATGACGAACTTCCTTGCGGCTCCCTTATCGAAATCGCTGTAGCCCTTGGGCGCCTCATCGAGTGAGATCACCGTCGCGTTCACAGCCTTCGCTATTTTGATCTTGTCATGCAGAATCGCCTGCATCAGGCTGCGGTTGTACTTCATCACCGGGCACTGGCCAGTGGTGAAGCCATGCGACTTCGCCCACCCAAGTCCGATGCGGATGCTCAGGTTGCCGACCTTCGCATTGTCGTCCACACCGCCCGGATCGCCCGTCACATAGAGTCCCGGAATGCCGATGTTGCCGCCCGCGCGCGTCACTTCCATCAACGCGTTGAGCACGGTCGCCGGACGTTCCACGCCGGAATCCGAGCCATGGCCGCGCGCTTCAAAACCAACGCAATCGACTGCGCAATCCACTTCCGGAGTTCCGACGATGGCTGCAATCTGATCGGCAAGCGAAACATCTTTTTTCAGATCGATCACTTCGCAGCCGAAGCTCTTGGCCTGCTTCAACCGCTGCGGAATCATATCGCCGACAATGACCACCGCGGCGCCCAACAGATGCGCACTTGCTGCGCAGGCCAGCCCAACCGGACCAGCGCCCGCAACGTACACGATGGAACCCGGCCCGCAGCCCGCGGTAACGGCGCCATGGAAGCCGGTTGGAAAGATGTCAGACAGCATGGTGAGATCTTTGATCTTTGCCAGCGCCTGATCGCGGTCGGGGAACTTCAGCAGATTGAAATCGGCATACGGGACCATGACGTATTCCGCCTGCCCGCCGATCCAACCGCCCATATCTACATAGCCGTAAGCCGCACCCGGTCGGGCGGGGTTCACATTGAGGCAGATGCCTGTCTTGCCTTCCTTGCAATTGCGGCAGCGGCCGCAAGCAATGTTGAACGGCACTGAACAGATGTCGCCAACCTTCAGGTACTCCACATCACGTCCGCACTCGATCACTTCCCCCGTGATCTCATGCCCCAGCGTCAACCCCAGCGGCGCTGTGGTACGGCCGCGAACCATGTGCTGGTCGCTGCCGCAAATATTCGTCGTCACCACTTTCAGAATGACGCCGTGATTGCACTTGCGCTTGCCCAACGCAAGTTTCGGAAAATCTATGGACTGTACTTCTACCTTGCCCGGGCCCATGTAGGCCACACCACGATTTGTTGCCATCGATCGGTCCTCCTTTCGACTAAGACCTCAGAGATCTAATCAGATTTCAGAGGCCGGGTCAAGTGGAGTGGTGTGGCCCTGGGTGCCGCTAGAACGAAAACTTCAGATCAAACTGCAGGCGCCGCTCGTCGAAATCACGCCCCAGATTCTGCGTGCCCGTAATCGAAGAGTACCCGCCCAGGCTCTTGATGGAGCCGTCCGGATTCAGCACCATGCTCGACACGCTGCGTCCGCTGGGAATGGCGAAATGCGGTGTGTTGGTCCAGTTGAACGCCTCGAAGCGGAACTGAAGTTTATACTTCTCCTTGATCGGGAAATCGCGCGAGATCGTGAAGTCGCTACTCGCCACCCCTGGACCGCGCAAGGAGTTGAAGCCCGCATTTCCGAAGCGCAAACCGGTGACCGACTTGAATGCCAGCGGATCGAAGTACGAAGTGCCCGAGCCCACGTTGCCGAGGATCTGTACGTTCTGTACAACCTGATCGGCGCGTTGCGTGGAGCCGGGCATGCTGAGTGAATTCGTCGCGCTGACGGAGAACGGCAGGCCCGTCATGAACGAGGCCAGCGCGCTCACACGCCATCCGCCGAGAACGGCCTTGCCGGCCTTGCTCTGCGACAGGTAGCGTTTGCCCTGCCCGAACGGCAGATCGGCAACGCCCTGCAGCGAGAGGTTCTGCGTGCGGTCGTAAGGAAGCACGGAGCGATTCATTGACCAGTAGGCCGTGGCCGGCTCAGCAAGCGTGCTGTCATTATTCGGCGCGAGGCCGACTGCCTTCGCCCAAGTGTAGCTGCTGCCAACCTGGAAGCCATTCGCAAAGCGGCGCTCCAGTTTCGCCTGCAGCGAATTGTACTGGTTGGTCCCCACCGGTTGATAGAGCAGCGTAGTGGCCGTGCGCTTGTAGAGAGGGAAGAGCGGCTGTCCTGCTGTTCCCGCACCAAGCACCTGGCCTGCATTGATGTCAACGCCGTTGTCCATATCGGTGGAGCGTGTGGCAACGTAACCGGCCTGCCCGACGAAGCCGTACTTGAGTTCCTTCTGAATGGTCAAATTCCAGCTTTGGATGTAGCCGCGCTGGTAGCCCTTCATGTTCGTCGTGTTGGTGACATAGGCGGCGGGCAGCGGAATCTTGCCGTTGCCGTAGTCAGGGAGTTGCACAGCCGGGATGCCCTGCGCCAGCGTCGTGGTCCACTGGAAGGAGTTCGGCGCATCGTAGGTCTGCAGCAGCAGTGTCGGGTAGTTATATTTGAACGGACGATCGAGCGAATACGGATCGTTGGTGATACCGTAGCCCGCGCGAATCACAAAGCTCGGACTCACGCGATAGGCGATCCCCAAACGCGGGCCGAACTGCTTCTTGCTCATGCTCAGCCCGCATCCAGCAGGCACCGAGCCGAAGCCGCAGAGGTTCACGTTGTTGGTGGATGGATCATAGAGGCCGATCCCCTCACCCGAACGCGTAGGCATAGGATAGTATTCCCAGCGGATGCCATACGAGATGGTCAGGGCGCGGGTCGCCGTCCAGCGGTCGCGCAGGTACAGGCCGTAGCGCCAGGCACGCGTGGTGATGTAGCCATCAGCGCTCGGTGCATAGATCGTGTTCTTGCCGGCCTGGTTGGCCAGACCCAGAAGAAATGCCGCATAGCTGTTGAACTGGTTTGATGCAGCGCCACCGTTCAGCGCGGTGGGGCCGCCGCTGAAGATGAAGCCTCCCATGCCTGCGGCGTAGCCGCCTTCGGCCTGGATGTGGTTCATCGCCAGTTGAGAGATATCGACGCCGAACCGGATTTCGTGAGCGCCTTTGGGCATACTGAAATTGACGACGTAGTTGGTGGATGGATCGTGGCGGTAATACGGCAGCACCGTGCCCGGAGTGCCGATGTCGTCATAACTGCTCACGGCAAATCGCGGCAGGCCGCCCTGGTAATGCGCGGGCCCGTTGGTGCCCGGAATGCCGAGATCCTTGCCACCCTGCGAATCGAGGCCCACGGTTTCAATGTTGGTCGCCATGCGCGTCCAGCCGACATAGGCATCCATGATGAACCGCGGACTGAACAGGTAGGTGCCGGCGCCGGTGAGACTGAACGTGTTACCCCAGCCCTTGCCGGGATTGCCGCCGAAGCTGGCGACCTGATTGCCACCGAGATCGCCAAACACCGGTGGGTTGCTCATGTTGTAGCGAAGAAAACCGAAGCGGACGAAGGTGGAGAGCTTCGAGGTCGGATTCCAGTTCACCTTGGCGTCGGCGCGTTTGCGGTCAAAGATGAACGGCGCGGCGCCATAGTAGTTGGAGGTGAGCAGGTTGCCGGGCAGATTCGGCAGCGGCGTCAGACCGGCCAGTTTCGTCGCGATCGGGCTCATGCGCGATGCCGGCACGGTCTGGTTCGGGAACGGCGTGCGGTTCAAGCCGGTCGCGTCGCCCGTTGCCGGATCGTAGATCGGACTGGCGCTGCCGGTCATGTTGCCAACCTTGATGGCCGCCGTCGGAACGGTTGCGATGAGGAAGGCGCTCTCGCGGTCGTTGGTGCCCTCGTAGCTGCCGAAGTAGAAGAGCTTCTCTTTGATAATGGCGCCGCCCGTAGCCCCGCCGAAATCGTTATAGACGAACTTCGGCTTCGACTGCGAATACGGCAGGAAGAACGGACGTGCATTCAGGTGCTGGTTGTCGTGATTCCAGAATGCCGTGCCGTGGCGTTCATTGGTGCCGCTCTTGGTCTGCACGTAGATCGCCGCGCCACCCGCCAGTCCGGTTTCGGCATCGAAACTGTTGGTGACGACGTTCACCGTTTCCACGGCCTCCAAAGTGGGTACGTAGGCGCTTTCGTGAGGCAGCCAGACGTTGATCGATTGCGCACCGTCGATCTTCGTGTTGTTTATGTTGAAGCTGACGCCGTTGACGTTGAACACCAGCGCTTTCGATGGATTGGAGGGCGTGGAGTTGTTGCTGGCAATGATGCCGCCGAATCCAGGCAGCGTTACGAACAGCGTTTGATAATTGCGCCCGATCGACATCGGCAGATTGCTTAGTTGTTCGGTCGTGACGTCGCTGCGGACTTCCGCACGGTCCGTTTGCAGCAGCGCGATGGCGCCGTTGACATTCACCGATTCAGCTACGCTACCGAGGTTCAGGGTGGCATCGTAGCGCACGGTGTTGTTGGCGGTGACGAGCATGCCCGTTTGGGAGTGAGAACTGAAGCCCTCTTTCGTCACCTTCACTGTGTACGTACCGCTGGGGATGGTGGAAAAATCGTAGGTCCCGCTTTCCGACGTCGTCGTTTGCCGCGACTGCATCGTCTCGCTATTTGTTAGGGTCACCTGCGCGCCTGAGACCATTGCGCCTGATGCGTCCTTCACGTTCCCCACCAGGGAGCCGAAAAGTGTCTGTGCCAGCCCGGATGGAGCATTGCCCAATCCCCAGGCGGCAAACGATATCAAGACAACCCGATAGAAATACCTCGTGCTCACAAGTACACCTCCATCTGCAATCTGAATTGATCGAACTGGGATTAGGATGAGCCTACACCCATTCACAGAAAAGAGCAAGCCTTAACCTGCGTAACGGACAACCGTTAACACCCGTAGCCAGCGTTACATTTCCGTGACTGTATTTGCTGTATCCTATTTTGAAGACCTGAAGTTAAGAATCCGGAGGTCTCGAAATTGCAGTCGCAAATTCCGGATGAACATAAGGGGGCGTATCTATGATCAGAAAGCTTTTCGCATCTGTTTCTCTACTTCTGCTTCTCGGCGTAACGGCGAACGCACAACTGGCGAACACCACCGCGCTGGTGGGCACCGTTACCGACTCGAGTGGAAAATCAATTCAAGGCGCGAAAGTGGTCGCCGTCCAGGTTGGCACGTTAGCCACCCTGACCGCGAACACCAATGACCAGGGCTACTACTCGTTCGAGTTTGCACCGGTCGGCACCTACAACGTTACTGTTGAGCAGTCAGGCTTTCAGAAGTTCACCAAGACTGGGATCCTAGTGGAGATCAATCAGACCGTCCGTACCGACTTCAAGTTAACCGTCGGAGCCATTTCGCAATCCGTCTCCGTGCAGGCCGAAGCAACGGCCATCCGGACTGACGACGCAACCATCTCTGAAATTCTCGGCACACGTGCCGTGTCTGAACTGCCCTTGAGCGGCCGCGATCCGATGATGCTGGCGGTAACCACGCCGGGCGTTCTGCTAGGACCGAAGTCCTCCTCCACCGGCACACCTCCCGGCGAAGACTTCGTCGGCGCCGGTACCCGTGAAATCCAGAACAGCCTGTCGCTGGACGGTATCAGCATCATGAACAACCTGATCACCACCACGCCAACGCGCCCAATGGTGGAAACAATCTCAGAAGTGGAAGTCCAGACCGGAACCTACTCCGCGCAATACGGCGCCTACATGGGCGTGCATATTAACATGGTGACCAAGAACGGCACCAACCAGTTCCATGGCGCGGCCGTGGAGTTCTTCCGCAACCAGGTGCTGGATGCGCGCGCATTCTTCACGCTGCCGACTCCTGCCAACCCCACCGCCTCCAAGCCCCCGCTGCGCCAGAACCAGTTCGGTGTGGAATTCGACGGCCCCGTCCTGATCCCCAAACTCTACAACGGCAAAGACAAGACTTTCTTCATGGCGTCGTACGAAGGCTTCCGCAACATTCAGTCCACCACCTCTTTATCTACGGAAATGCCCGCTTCGTTCTTCACCGGCAACTTCTCGAACGTGCCCACGGCTAGCATCACCGGCGGCACGATCAAGGATCCGATCAACGGCAACGTTCCGTTTGCAGGCAACATCATTCCTGCATCGCGGCTCTCTCCCATCACGCAGAAGTTGCAGCAGTACATTCCGGGAGCGAACCTGCCCGGCTTCGCGAGCAACTACTCCGTGCCGGTGCCGAGCAAGGCATACTACAACCAGACCGTCGACCGCATCGATCAGAACATCGGCGACAAGATCCGCCTGAACGTGCGCGCCCACTATCAGATCTGGGACACGTTTGGCGGCGCGGCCATTCCGGTCAACGCCACAACCACTCCATTTACCACCACCAACTACACGGCGGCTTATACGCACACGTTGAGCGCCAATCTGGTCAACGATTTCCGCGTCGGCAGAAACTTCTTCGACACGGCAACGTTGAATCCGTTTGCAACCGCCGGCCAGAAATCGGCTGGAACGGACCTCGGCATCACCGGCTTCAATGGAGATACGGTCTACAACAATCCTGGCATCCCTGACTTCGCCATCACCGGCTTCAACGGCCTCGGCAACGGCTCCAGCAACTGGTATCAGAACGACAGCACCGCTCAGCTCTCTGAGCAGCTCAGTTGGAACAAAGGCCGCCACAACATCATGGCCGGCATGGAATTCCGCCGCCTGGCAACCGGACGCGCGGCAGTCAACAGCCCGCGCGGCGCTCTCACGTTCAATGGCACGCTGACCGGTTATGCGCCGGCTGACTTCATGCTTGGCACACCGCAATCGTTCAGCACGCCGGGCCCTGAAGTGCGCGGCCGCGTAGCAGAATGGCGCGACGGCTTCTTCGTGCTCGACAAATGGCAGGCCTCCCGCAAGCTGACCGTGAACTACGGTATACGCTACGAACTGCCGACAGTGCCTTACACCATCAACGGCAACGCAACGCTGCTGAATGAAAACCAGACGGCACTCGTGGGCGGAACTCCCGGCTACAAGTTCATCGCTCCGAACCACAAGAACTGGGCGCCCCGTCTGGGCATCGCTTACCGCATCACGGATAAGACCGTGTTCCGCGCGGGCGGCGGCATCTACTACAACCCCAACCAGACCAACAGCTACACGTTCCTCAACACCAATCCGCCGTACACCACGATTCTCAACTGCACCTGGTCCGCTTCCTTGAAGCCGGTTACGCTGGCCAATCCGTTCGGCACCCCGGGCGTCTGCCCGTCGGCTCCCACGGCAGGCCTGATCGTCACCGACCCGTGGCATCAGCCGACCGGCCGCATGAATCAGTGGAGCGCCAACCTGGAACGACAGTTGTGGAGCGGCGCCGGCCTGGACCTCCAGTACCTCGGTTCGCACTCCTATCACCTGGACCGCAGCTACTACAACAACACTCCGCTCCCCGGGCCGGGCTCGGTCAACAACCGCCGCCCGAATGCGCTGTTCGGACCGATCCGCACCATCGCTACCGATGAAATCGCCAACTATGAGAGCATGACAGTCAGCTACCATCAGCGCGCCTTCAAGGGCCTCATGATGAACGCCAACTATACGTGGGCCCACACGCTCGATGCCTCCACCGACTCCAATGGCGGCGGTACTCCGATGAATCCCTATTCTTGGAAATCAGACTACGGCAACTCCAACTGGGATATCCGTCATCGCTTCGTGGCCAGCTTCGTTTACGACATTCCGTTCTTCTCCAATGCCAATCCGGTCTTGAAGGCCATGTTGGCCAAGTGGCAGACCAACGGAATCGTCACGCTGCAGACCGGCATGCCGTTCAACGTAACGACCGGCACCGATACCGCAAACACCGCATCGAGCGGCACCTACCGCCCGAACCTGGTGCACTCCGCAACATCCACCTGCGGCCGCGATCATCTGGTAGGCTGCATCGATGCAACCGCATTCACCGTGGCCGACCTCTATCCAATCGTCCCGGCCAACTTTGCTTATGGGAACGCAGGGCGCAACCTGCTCCACGGACCCGGCGCAGAGACGGTCAACTTCTCCCTGTTCAAGAATTTCCCCATCGTGGAAGGCGTAAAGCTGCAATTCCGCATGGAGACGTTCTCGCTGTTTAACCACACGAACTTCAGCAATCCGTCGTCGACAATCAACACCTCGTCGTTCGGCAACATCACCGGCGCAACTGGAAATCGCAACATCCAGTTCGGCGCCAAGCTCGTGTTTTAACCGTCAAAGACCGCTCGGGGACGTAGCTTGCTGCGTCCCCCAAAAGACACTACTTCACCCCAGCGGCATTGTCTTACTTCCCCAGCGTCTTCGTCAAATACTCCACCATCACCTTCACCTGATCGTCCGATGCCAGCGCGCCGCGGGCCACCATCCCCAGAACAACCGTATTCCAAGCATCCTGGCTCATCCGCTGGCTGGTCACTACCTCAATGGAGTGGCACCCAACTCCGCACGTCTTCTCCACCAGCGCCTTCGCGCCTCCGGCAGGAAGAGCCACCGGCTTGAACGAGCCAACCACAGGAGTCCCTTTGCGGGCAGCAGCCGCGGCCGCAACCGCCTTCGACACCTCTACCGGCAAAGGCTTCTGCGGAACATCGGGCAGAGCGAAGGCCACCAGCGTGTTACTGATCGGGCCGCCAAAGAACGATCCGCCGCCCGCTGCCATCAGCGTCACATACTGGCGCCCATCGCGGCCAAGATAAGTCACCGGACTGGTATGTCCGCTGCCCTCCAGCTTCACCTCCCACAACACTTTCCCTGACGCCGAATCGAACGCACGAAAGCCGCCTTCATTCGTCGCGCCGATGAACACCAGGCCGCCCGCCGTAGCAATGCTGCCCCCGATGTTCAACGTCCCGGTATTATGCACACCAAGCTTCTCCAGCGCATCGATCGTTCCCAGCGGCGTATGCCACGCGACGTCGCCCGAGGCGAGATCAACCGCAACCATTTCACCAAACGGCGGATTCTGGCACGGGACGTGCTGATCGCGATCCCAGAACCGAGCATAGGTTCCATACGCAGCCGTGCGGACATAATCGTTGCCCTTCTTTTCCATGTGCCCCCACTGACCGATGTGCATCACATTGACGAACAGCAACCCGCGCACCGGATCGATCGAAACCCCACCCCAGTTGCCGCCACCCAGCGTGCTCGGAAAGAACAGTGCATTGCCTTCAAGCGGCAGAGGTGTGTACGGAGGCCCGATCTTCATCTGGTTGGCTGTGAACAGCTCCTTGCAGAAGCGCGCATGCTCGGGAGTCAGGTTGTACAACTCCTCCATGCGGAAGGTGTTCTTGCCGAGAGGCGGCGGCTTGAGCGGAAACGGCTGCGTCTTCGAAGTCACCTCACCCGGCACAATGCTCTGCGGTACTTCGCGCTCTTCCATGCCGTACACAGGCTTGCCGGTCACACGGTCGAAGACAAACAGCAAACCCATCTTCGTGATCTGCGCCACCGCCGGAATCACCGCGCCGTTGCGCTTGATGTCGAACAGCGCGGGAGGCGCGGCCAGATCGTAATCCCACAGATCGTGATGCACCAACTGCTGATGCCACTTGACCGTGCCAGTGCGGGCATCGAGCGCGACCAGCGTATTGCCGTACAGTCCATCGCCCACACGGTCAGCGCCATAGAAATCCTTGGTCGGCGCGCCGAGCGGTGCATACACGATCCCGCGTTTCACATCGACCGTGAAAAAACCCCACACGTTGGTGCCGGAACGATTCTTCCACGCGCCCTTGGGCCACGTCTCCGAACCCGCCTCGCCAGGGTGTGGCACGGTGTGGAATGTCCACATCAGCTTGCCCGTCTTCGCATCCCAACCGCGGATGTCTCCATAGGCTCCCGTCGTGGGCGACCCTTCCCCATTACTGCAGCCCGTGATCACAATATCGCCGAAGATGGCCGGAGGCGACTGCAGCGCATAGCGGCCATCATCCAATCCGTCAAGCACGCCTTTCTTCAAATCGACGCGGCCTTCATCACCGAAGCCCGGCGCGGGCTTGCCGGTAGTGACATCGAGCGCCAGTAGATTCGGGCCGTTGCCAGTGAAGACGCGCGCATGCATGCTGCCGGAGCCGGGCCAGTAAGCGAGACCGCGCAACGCCACCGGCTTGGTCTCGTACTTCCACAACAGGTCACCCGTTTCGGGAACCAGCGCATACACGCCATCGGGCGCATTCACGTACATCACGCCGTTCATGACAACAGGTATCGCCTCCGAACCGGGCTTCGCGGTTCGAAAGGTCCAGGCGGCTTTCAATTTGGAGACATTGGCGCTGTTGATTTGCTTCAGCGACGAATAGCGCATGGCGCCGGGATCGTTGCCGAAAGTGGGCCAGTCGGTTTGAGCGAACAAAGAAGTTGCGAGAAAAAGCAGAGTGGTGATTCGGAGCATCACATCTACTTTATCGCTGATCGGGCTCCTCGCTTGGGTTTGGGTTTATTCTTCGAAACGCGCACTTGCCATGCAGTACGTAGCGCGCCGGAGAGAACATCTTCGCTGGCTTCGGCGAGACGGATGTGGGTGAAGCCCATGCGTCCCCAGCCACCGTGGACCGGCAGGAAGACCGCGGGAAGTTCAGCAACGAAGGCAGCCTGCTGCTCCGGATCGAGCAGCAGATTGCCGTAGCCTTTGTCCACCGAAGCCAGCGTGGCGAAGATTTTCCCGCCCACGCGGAAATCAACGGCGCCTGCATGCGAACCCTCTTCGGCCCCGTCCAGGCTCAGGGCGATCCGTTTGAAGTCGTCAGCGTTCATTTCTTTTTCCGGAACGGGACCAGTTCCATGCTGCTGCCGCGTGCCTCCGGCTTCAGCCCGAACTGCTTTGCGAATTCACGCAGCGGTTCGGCCGCCGCGCTCACTACCGGATGCCCGTCGGCTTTAAACATGGCAAGTCCGGCCTGTTGGGCTTTCTGCTGGAGCCATTTGGAATCCAGATAGTGCACCTGCAAACCGGTGCCGGTCTTCCGTACATCCACCCAGGCATGCGCCGGCACGCTGAACAGACCGCCTTCGGCATCGGTCACCTCCAGGATCTGTTCATCGCCGTAGCTCGCGAACTGGGCCAGCAGTTTCAGCTGATTGCCGTTCTTCGCATTGATCACCATGATCTCGTAGCCCGGCCGGTTCTCGCCGGTCACGGTGAGGATGGTATCGTCCTGATCGGACCAGATGCCGATCAGCGCTGGATCGAAGTAGGAGTCCTCTTTGGTGGCGATCGGTTCGATGAACAGCATGTCACCGCATCCGGTCAGGCACAGGCAGGCAATCAAGACGGCAAGACGCATCTGGCGGGAACCTCCTGGTTCCATCTCTATTTTGCGCCCGTGCGAGTGCGGATACAATAGCACCATTGCCGCCATGCGCATCTCCACGGCCAGCCGAACCCGTCAATGATAAAATAAAAAGAATGCGACGTTTTTCGGCCATTACACTCGCGCTTGGAGCGCTTGCAGTCTCCGCCTTCGGTGACTTTACCACCAAAGGTCTGGGACAAAAAACAGCACCGGTCACCATCGAACTGTTCAGCGATTACCAGTGCCCGAGCTGCAAAAACCTGCATGACCAGATCCTCGGCCAATTGATTGATGAATACGTCAAAAAGGGCAGAGTCTATCTGGTGCATCGCGAATTTCCGCTGCCGCAGCATCCGTATGCGCGCAAGGCGGCAGCACTGGCCGCGGCGTCCTACCGCGTCGGCAAGTACGAAGAGGTAGGCAATGCTCTGTTTGCCAAACAGACGGCGTGGAGCGCCACGGGCAAACTGGAAGACGTGGTGGCGGGCGTTGTCTCGCCTGCTGATCTGAAGAAGATCGTGGAACTCAGCAAGCAGCCCGCCATCGAAGAAGAGATCAATTACGAAATCGGCCTGGGGCGCAACGCCGAGGTCAACCAGACCCCCACCATGGTGATCATTCACAAGGGCAAGAAGTATCCCATCAAAGGCAACGTGACCTACACGGTACTTCGAAAATTCATCGACGATCTGCTGAAGAAATGATCGCCCGTATTCTGCGTTTCATCCTCGGAGCCGTCTTCCTCTACGCTGCTTATACGAAACTGAGCCAGCCGCTATCGCTGTTTGCGCTCTCCATCGATTCGTACCAACTGCTCCCGGATTACGCAGTCTTCGCCGTCGCCTACACGCTGCCCTATCTCGAACTCGGACTCGGCTTGTTACTCGTAGCCGGTTGGGGCCTGCGCTGGGTGGCGACAGCCGCGGCCGCGATCCTCGGCGTGTTCTTCACCTTGATGTTGCGCAGCTACGGCATGGGGCTCACTATCGACTGCGGCTGTTTCGGCGTGGGCGAGGCATTGAGCATCAAGACTCTAATCCGCGATGGCGCATTGCTGGCATCGGCGATCGGCCTCGCACTTTTGGCTTTCAGAAAAAAACGGCAACTGGCCGTGAATGATAGGATTCAATAAACATGGGCAATATTCTTCAATCCCTGCCGATCGGCGATAAGGTCGGTATCGCGTTTTCAGGCGGACTCGATACCAGCGCGGCCATCTATTGGATGCGCGAAAAGGGCGCCGTTCCGTACTGCTATACGGCGAACCTCGGCCAGCCCGACGAACCGGACTATGACGAAATTCCGCGCAAGGCGCTCGGCTACGGTGCGGAACTCGCACGCCTGATCGATTGCCGCGCGCAACTGGTCCGCGAGGGCCTGGCCGCGCTGCAATGCGGCGCGTTCCACATCACCACGGCCGGCGTGCCGTACTTCAATACCACGCCAATCGGCCGCGCCGTCACCGGCACCATGCTGGTGGGCGCCATGAAGGAAGACAACGTCAACATCTGGGGCGACGGCAGCACCTATAAGGGCAACGACATCGAGCGCTTCTACCGCTACGGCCTGATGGTGAACCCGAGCCTGAAGATCTACAAGCCGTGGCTCGACCAGCTGTTCATCGACGAACTGGGCGGCCGCAAAGAGATGTCGGAGCTGCTCGAAAAGGCCGGGCTCAAGTACAAAATGAGCAAGGAGAAGGCCTACTCCACCGATTCCAACATCTGGGGCGCAACGCACGAAGCCAAGGACCTGGAGTTCCTCAACAAAGGCATCCGCATCGTAGAGCCCATCATGGGCGTGGCCTTCTGGCGCGATGACGTCGAAGTGAAGGCTGAGACCGTGACCATCACGTTCGAAGCGGGCCTGCCGGTGGCGATCAACGGCAAGCACTACGACGATTCCGTGGAACTGGTATTGGAAGCCAACCGCATCGGCGGACGCCACGGACTCGGCATGAGCGACCAGATTGAGAACCGCATCATCGAAGCCAAGAGCCGCGGCATCTACGAAGCCCCCGCGATGGCGCTGTTCTTCATCGCCTATGAGCGCCTGCTGACTGGCATCCATAACGAAAGCACGCTGGAGCAGTATCACACCATGGGCCGCCGCCTCGGCCGCTTGCTGTATGAAGGCCGCTGGTTCGATCCGCAGTCAATGATGTTGCGCGAAACGCTGCAGCGCTGGGTGGCCAAGGCCGCAACCGGCGAAGTGACCATCGAACTGCGCCGCGGCAACGACTATTCGATTCTCGATACCAAGAGCCCGAACCTCACCTACAAGCCCGAGCGCTTGAGCATGGAAAAGGTGGAGGGCGCCTTCTCGCCGCAGGATCGCATCGGCCAGTTGACCATGCGCAACCTCGATATCACCGATAGCCGCGACAAGCTGTTCGTCTATGCCCATGCCGGCTTGATCGGCACAGGCACTTTCGAAGGGCTGCGGTTATTGGAAGGCGAAGAGAAGAAAGAGGAGTAATCCTTATCTCTAAGAGCGAATGATGACACGCCGTGAGTTCGGACTGGCCGCTGCGGCTGCGGGTACTGAATCATGGGACGTCTGCGTATACAGCGGCGTCCCTTGCGGAATCGCGGCATCGATCGCGGCCGCGCGTGAAGGCGCGAAGGTCCTGCTGATCGAGCCCACCAAACACATCGGCGGACTCAGCACCAGCGGCATCAACACCGCCGAATCCGAGCACATGCTGCATTGGACCTTCGGCGGCATCGCGCTCGAATTCTACCGCCGTCTCGGCGATCACTACGGGACCGGCCAGCCGGAGTTCTACTTCGAGTCGTCGGTAGCGGAGAAGGTCTACCTCGCGATGCTGCATGAGGCGGGCGTGACAGTCCGCTACGGCGCGCGTGTAGAGAAGGCGGAGAAGAAAGACGCGCGAGTTCGTGCAATCACGCTCTCCGATGGCGCAGTGGTGCAGGCGCGCGTCTTCATCGACGCCGGCTACGAAGGCGACCTCATGGTCCGCTGCGGCGTACCGGCGGTATTCGGCCGCGAGAGCCGCGACGAATTCGGCGAAGAGGCCGCCGGCGTGCGACTCGACAAGTTTGTCACTCAGGCCGCGACCGTGGACGCAAAGGGCAATCTGCTACCCGGCATCTCAGCCTGGGCCAAAGACCTGACGCCCGGCAGCGCACATCGCAGTGGCATGAACTACAACTTCCGGCTCACCTTCGCCAAAGACGAAGCCCTGCGCCGCCCGATTCCCAAGCCGCAGAAGTACGACCCAGCGCGATATGCGCTGCTCGAAAACTGGCTCGCAGCAAAGCCGGTGCGACTGGATCAGATCCTCGATTTCTACAAAAGGCGCAACGGCAAGTTCGAGGTCAACAACAAACAGGCGGCCATCATTTCAATCGGGCACTTTGGCGGGCAGTTCGACTACCCCGATGCCGGCTACCAACGCCGCGCCGAAATCTTCGCCGACCACTGGGATTACACCCTCGGGCTGATGCACTTCCTCGCCACACATCCGAAGGTGCCTGCCGCACTGCAGGCCGAAATGCTCACGTGGGGACTGCATCGGGACGAGTTCGCCGATAACGGCAACCTGCCATATCAGCTTTACGTACGCGAGGCGCGCCGCATGCGCGGAGCGTACATCATGCGCCAGCGTGACTGCACCGGCGACCGCCGCAAAGACGATGCCGTGGGCATCAGCTCTCACTTCATCGACTCGCACCACGTGCAGCGCGTGGCATTATCAAAGTCGGAGTTCGTTAACGAAGGCCGCATCTGGCGAGTCGGCTGGGCGTATCAGATTCCTTACCGAGCGCTGACGCCGAAGCCCGCGGACTGCGAGAACTTGCTCGTTCCTGGAGCGGCCAGCTTCTCGCATGTGGCGTTCTGTTCGTATCGCCTCGAAAGCGTGTGGATGATCGGCGGCCATGCGGCCGGTGTGGCCGCGGCGATGGCCGCCAAATCCGGAACAAGCGTGCAGCGAATCGCAGTCCCGCAGCTTCAGACAAAGCTGCGGGCGCAAAAACAGGTGGTCGACTTCGTTTCCGGCGCACCCGAAAAATGGAGCGATCCGAAGAGCCCCACCGGCGGCCCTCCAGAGATTTAGCTCAACTTCCAGCTTCCGCGATAGGCCTTGGTGAGCATGGCGTTCGCCTCGGCATCGCCCACCACCTGCTCCTTCGCCGCATCCCATTTCAATGACCGGCCAAGTCGCGTGGAGATGTTGCCCAGATGGCACATCACCGCCGACCGGTGCCCCTCTTCCACATCGGCATTCGGGCGTTTGCGGCTCTTCACGCAATCGAGGAAGTTGCGCACGTGCGCCACGCTCAGGTCGTTGCCCTTCATCTGCAACGCTTCCATGGCCAGCTTCCTATCCGAGCCCTTGCCAGCCAACCGCTCCGGCACGACCTGGAATCCCGGCCGCGTCAGCGACATCATGCCCTTGCTGCCGTAGACGTCAATGGTCACGCCCTTGGGTCCTTCAGCGATTTCACTGGCGGTCCAGGTGACCACCATCTTCGGAAACTGATAGGTCACCAGTTGCACGTCGGGCGTTTCGCCGCCGTCAGTCAACCCATAACGGCCGCCCATGCCGGAGACGACGCTCGGCGCATCGGCGCCCGTGATCCAGCGAGCGATGTCCAAATGATGCGCGCCCCAGTTGGTCATCTGGCCGCCGGAGTAATCCCAGAACCAGCGGAAGTTGTA
>Ga0073936_10001525_pt1 | contig 35466 bp, 25 predicted proteins | sample AliMusrvi5mmetaG_FD_87041 | JGI IMG/M metagenome (GOLD analysis project Ga0073936, IMG submission 87041) | Freshwater lake bacterial and archeal communities from Alinen Mustajarvi, Finland, to study Microbial Dark Matter (Phase II) - Alinen... | ecosystem: Environmental > Aquatic > Freshwater >...
GCAACTTGATCATCGACACCACGTTCGACTACGGGCTCGTGATCTTCGCCGGCAAGAACAGCTACACCGGCCGTACCGGCGTCAGCAGCGGCACGCTACGCCTCGACTACACCAGTCAAAACAACTCCAAGCTCTCAGACACCGCAGCCTTTTCCCTCGCCAACGCCACGCTTGAACTGGTCGGCGGCTCGCATCTGGAACGGGTCAGCGCCACCACGTTCAGCGGCACCGCCGCCATCACGCGCAAGAGCGGCAGCGCCGTTCTCGCGCTCGGCAGCCTGTCTGGCAGCGGCAATCTTCACCTCTCGGCCGAGGACATCGCGTCGACCATCAGGGAGAATACGAACGGCGTGCTCCCCGGCGTCACCGTGACCGCCGGCGGAACGACCCGCTGGGCCGCCAACTCGGGCGTCTCCGACGGCAACGGCGGCTTCCTGATCCGCGCCTACGCCGGCATCCCCTCCGACGTGCCGCGCCTCGGCGGCATCCTCCCCGACGACGCGTCGCAGAACGTGCGCGTGGTCAATGGCGGCACCGAGGGCAATGTCGCGCTGTCGGCGGCCAGCAACACGGTGAACACCCTGACCGTGGACGCCAGCGACGGGCCCGCGACACTCGCCCTGGCCGCGGGCATCCTGAACGTCGGAGGCGATGCCGGCGGCGGCGTCATCCTGGCGGCAACCTCGGGCGCTCTCTCGGTCGGCTCAACGCCCGACGACGGCATCCTGACCACCGGCGGCGCCGACAATGGGCTGGCCGCCGCGCTGGTTCTTGCGAACGACAACCCCTCGCAGCCGTTGACGGTCAACGCCGCCATCAAGAACAACGGAACCGACGCGGTGAGCCTCACCAAGATCGGCACGGGAACAGTCGTACTGACCGCCACCAACACCTACAGCGGCAGCACCGTCATCCGGGAGGGCACGCTCCAAGTGGGTAACAGCGGCACTGGCGGTCAGTTGGGCTCTGGTGCAATCCAGAACAACGGGCAGTTACTTTTCAACCGCGGCACTGGAAGCGCCGATCTGATTGTGACGCCGACGCTCTCCGGACCAGGAAGCGTTACGCAAAACAGCGCATCGGGAGCGCGCGTCATCTTGCGAGGAGCCGCCAACAGTTTCTACGGCGGAACGGTTATCAACTCCGGCACGCTGCGGGCCGAGGATACCGCCAGCGACGACGCGCTGCTGCAGCTCGGAACGGGTCAGGTCACGCTCAACGGTGCCACTCTGGAGGCGCGCTCCAACGGCAGCGGGGACGCGGGCGTCATCGTGACCGGCGACGGCGTGAAAGGGAACGACGTGGTCGTGAACGCCAACTCGACGCTCGACGTCAACCGCTACAACGGCACCACCCGCATCCGCAACACCATCCTTTTCAACAGACTGACACTCGGCGCGAGCCAGCTCACGGTCAGCGGCGCCAACGAGTACCGCTCGGCTTTCTCCGGCAACATCAGCCTGACCGGAAACGCCACCTTCAACACGACTCAGACCGACCCCGACGCGTGGTTCTCGCTGGACGGGGCAATCCAAGATGGCGGCCTCTGTTTCGGCTTCACCAAGCTGGGCCTCGGAACGCTGGTGCTCAACGGCAACAACACCTTCAGCGGCGCGACATACCTAGGGACAGGAACGGGGAACACCGTTGATCCTGCGAGCCAAACGGCAACCGCCAGTTCCGGTGGCTTTGTGGTGCTGGGCCACAACAACGCACTCGGCTCGGGCACAGCCTACTCGCTGGGTTCGCAGTTCCGGGCGCGGGTGCCAGGCTTGGTGATCCCGAACCCGGTGGTCGTCTCCAACGGCGGCTTCCGTTTCGGCGGCACCCAAAGCTTGACCTTCAGCGGCGCGTTCACGCCGGTCGGAGCCTCGCGCACTCTCGGCAACTACTCGGCCGATAAGACGCTCACGCTCGGCGACATTCACTTGAGCGGCCAGTCAGTGACCTTCGAAGCCACCGCAGGGGCTCTCTCCAACGGCACGACGCTGGTCCGCGGCGTCATCAGCAATGACCAGAGCACCGGCGCACCGACCGTCAAATCCAGCTACACCAACGGCGTCGTGATCTTCGCCGGCGCCAACACCTACACCAACGCCACCACCATCGAGGTGGGTGCCTCGCTTCAGCTGGGTGCAGGTGGAACCACAGGCTCACTCCATCCCGCAAGCAAGATCACGAACAGTGGCACGCTGGCATTCAGCCGGGCGGATACGGTCCGCCAGGGCGCCGACTTCTACGGCTTACTCAACGGCACGGGCGGCGTCAGCCAAGAGGGGCCGGGCACTGTCGTCTTCACAGCCACAAACACCTATACGGGCGCCACGCGGATCAGACCGGGCGCCACGCTGCAACTCGGCGACGGCAGCACGGCCGGTGCTCTGAGCCCCACGAGCCAAATCGCCGCCGACGGCATTCTGGCGTTCAATCGTTCCGACACCCTCACGCAAGGCACGCACTTCAGCGCAACCTTCGGAGGAGCGGGCGGCGTGTCTCAGAACGGCAACGGCACCGTGGTCCTGACAGGCACCAACACCTACGCCGGCCCGACCACAGTCCGCGCGGGCACGCTGTTCGTCAACGGCGACCAGAGCGCGGCCACCGGAACAGTGACCGTACTCGTGGGGGCCACGCTCGGCGGCACCGGCACGCTCGGCGGCGCCATCGTGGCCGCGACCAACTCGATCCTCGCCCCGGGCGTCAGCGGCGCAGGCACGCTCAAGGCCGCCGCACTGACGCTGCAAAACGATGCCATCTACCGGTGGGATGTGTCCCCGACGACTAACGACATCATCGAAGTTTCGGGCGACCTCACCCTGCCAACCAGTTTCACGCTCAATGTGAAACGACTCGCACCGGGCTCGATCCGCAACAAAGTGCTCTTCCGCTACGGCGGCACTTACTCGGGCCCTGCTCAAGCGAGCATCACCACGACTGGCGACGCCTCGTCAAAGGCCCGCACCGTGCTCGACTCGGCCAACAAACAAGTGCTGGTGGAGCTGACGCAAACCGGAACGCTCATTAAATTCAAGTAGGAGGACTAGGCCCATGCGCGATTCAAATCAAGATCACGTGATGTACTGTCGGCAGCCCACCCGGTTTGCGCAGCTGCCGCCTGATGCGGCCAGTTGTGCAAAGGCCGGGCGGGCCTACTCTCCCAACTCCCGCACCCCCTACTCACCTTCTTATAAGCGAGACATACCATGTTCAAAACACTCATCCGGCGCACATACGACTCCGCCCTTTTCATGGCGGGCCTGTTCGGAATACTTCTCCCGACACTTCCCGCGCTTAGCGCTGACATTGTTAAAGCGAATAACGCCAACGCTCTGAACCTCACAACCAGCTGGCTCGGAGCAGCGATACCAGGAGCAACTGACCGAGCCTTGTTCACCGGAGCGGTCACCGCCAATCGGACAACCTCTCTGGGTGCCGATGCGTCGTGGTCAGGCATCGTTCTTTCAGGTAACGCCAACACGTGGACCATCAACGGTGCGTTTACCCTCACACTCGGCACGGGCGGTGTCGACCTGTCCTTGGCTTCCGCCAACTTCGCACTCGCCGCGCCTTTGCAGGTAGTTCTCGGCTCGCCTCAAACATGGTCCGTTACGAACGGACGCCAGAACACCGTTTCGGCCCCTATCGCAGGAGCAGCAACAAGCGTCCTCGTCAAAGACGGCGAAGGAACGCTGGCGCTCAACACCAACAACACCTTCACAGGCGGCACGGTGCTGAATAACGGCACCCTCTCCGTGGGAAACAATGAGGCGCTGGGAAAAGGCGGACTCACCGTGAGCAACGGCGTCTTGCGGGCGCAAGCGGCCGGATACACCGTTTCGAATGCCATCGCACTGGCTGGATCTGCGGCGATTAACAGCACCGCTGCTTTCACGCTCGCAGGGAATATCAGCGGCGCGGGCAGCCTAAGCCGGGCGTCAGCCCTTGCAGGCACCCTGATCCTCAGCGGCAACAACACGTATACTGGCGGCACGACGAACGGCAGCGTGATCCAACTGAATTTCGCGAGCGCACTCGGCACAGGTCCGATTGTCCTGTTGGATGGCAGCACCTTGAAACCGGGCCCCGGCGTCTTCGGCACGGGCAACACCGGCGGCATCACAAACACCGTCATTCTCTTGGGCAACGCCACCGTCACCTCCGTCGCCAACACCAACATCGTCTTTTCCGGCCCCATCACCGGAGGCGGCGGTTTGGCGAAAACGGTCAACGGCGACATGGTCCTCTCAGGCAACAACACCTACTCCGGAGGAACCCTTTTCAGCGGGGGCCGCCTCAGGCTCGGCCATGTCAACGGCTTGGGAACGGGCGATCTGACCGTAAACGGTGGAATCTTTGTCGCGAACGCGAACCTCAACACCGGCAAGGGGGTGACAAACAACATCGTCCTGTCGGCCGATGCCACCTTCAATACGCAGACCTTTTCTTTGACGCTCTCTGGAGCGATCAGCGGCATCGGCAAGATCATCCGCAACAACGGGCCGACGGGCGTTCTGACACTGACCGGCAGCAACACCTTCAGCGGCGGACTTACGAACATCTTCGGGGCGCTCGTGCTCGGCCATGTGAATGCCCTTGGCACGGGTGCCTTGGACATCTACGAGGGGTCGCTGAGCGCGGCGGTGGATTTATCGGAAGGGAAAGGCGTCACCAACCGGATCGCCATCAACACCACCAACGGATTCGGCACGGTTCAGATCGGCGGCACAAACAACCTGAGGCTCTCCGGCATCATCAGCGGCACCAGCGGCATCACCAAAACGGGAGCGAGCACGCTGACGCTCGCAGGCGAGAACACTTACAGCGGCGACACGGCGGTCAGCAACGGCGTGCTCGCAATCGACGCTGGCGGTTCGGTCTCAAACTCTTCCTCAATCTATGTTGCGGCAGGCGCGACGTTAGATGTGAGCGCTTCCGCCTCCGGTTACGCCGTTCAGTCCGGCCAGACGCTGACGGGGAGCGGCGCGGTGACCGGCTCGGTGACCATCGCCTCCGGAGCCCGGATTTCCGGCGGAACCACCAAAACCGTCGGCACCCTCACCTTCCAGAACGACCTGACACTGAACGAAGGCGCACTCATCGATTGGAACGTCGACAGCGCAACCGGCGCGACCGACATCCTTCGCGTGTACGGCACGCTGACCCTGCCCGAACACGCGACCATCCGGATCAGCGGCGCAAGCACGCTGCCTAAATTGCGCATCCTCTTTAAAGCTTCAAAGATTGAAGGCGCCGCACACGTGAGGAATTGGACCGTCCTAAACGGCCCTCAGAGCATGCGGGCCGTCCAGCAGGACAACCAGATCGTGCTTCTGTACACCGGCTTGGTCGTATCGCTTCGCTGAGGGAAAGGCGCTTTAAGCCAATACGCCGTCCAGCGCCGACGACAAGTCCGCAATCAGGTCGTCGGCGCTCTCCAGTCCGACGGAGAGGCGCACGAGCCCGTCGGTGATGCCGCGTGACAGCCGCTCCTCGTGCGGCATGGACGCGTGCGACATCGTGGCCGGGTAAGAGAGAATGCTCTCCACGCCGCCGAGGCTGACCGCCACGAGCGGCAGCTTGACGCGCTTGAGCAAGTTGACAGCGGTCGGGCCGTCCGCCAGTTCGAACGAGATCACCGCACCGCCCCCGCGGGCCTGCCGCGCGTGGATCCCGTGCCCCACATGTCCTTCGAGTCCGGGATAGAGCACGCGGCGGATCTCCGGCCGTTGCTGTAGCCAGCGGGCAATCTGGTCCGCCGTGCGCTGTTGCGCGTCTAACCTCACAGCCAGCGTTTTGATGCCGCGCAGTACGAGCCACGAGTCCTGCGGCCCCAGAATCGCACCGAAACTGTTCTGAATCGCTTTCAGCCGCCGCCCCAATTCCTCCTCGCGCGTCACGGCAAGTCCCGCGATCAGATCGCTGTGGCCGCCCAGAAACTTGGTTGCGCTGTGAACCACGACATCGAAGCCGAGTTCGAGCGGGCGCTGCAGGTGCGGAGTCATGAAGGTATTGTCGGTGATGGCCAGGAGCTTGTGTTCGCGGGCGATCTCCGCCATGGCACGTAAATCGGTGATCTGCAGTTGCGGATTGGCCGGGCTCTCCACAAACAGCCCGCGCGTGGCCGGCGTGATCGCGCGGCGTACGTTCTCCGTATCGGTGCTGTCCACAAAGGTCACGTCGAGCCCCCACCGCTTGAAGACCGTGGTCAGCACGCGGTACGTGCCGCCGTAGATGTCCTGCCCAACGACCAGGTGGTCTCCCGTCTGAAAAAGCAACAGAGCCGACGAAGTGGCCGCCATACCCGAAGCGAAAGCCAGTCCGCGCGCGCCGCCTTCGAGCACGGCGATGGTGTGTTCCAGCGCCTCGCGCGTCGGGTTGTCGCTGCGGGCGTAGTCGTACGCGCCAAGGTGCTCGGGATCAGGCTGGTCGAAGGTCGAGACCTGGTAAATCGGAAGGCTCGAAGCGCCCGTGTGCGGATCGCGGTCGCGCCCGGAATGAATCAGCCGTGTTTGATCGTTCATAGGACGCCCTCCAAGTCGCGGGTCAAGTCCCTCACGTCCTCGATGCCGATCGACAGGCGCAACAGGCGGTCGTTGATGCCCAGACGCTGGCGCGTCGCCTCGTCGATGTCCGCATGTGTCTGCACCGCGGGATAGGTGATCAGCGACTCCACACCGCCGAGACTTTCGGCGAACAGGAAGACCCGCACGCCCGACAGGATGGCCGGCACACGGGCTGGATCGTCGACCTCGAACGCGATCATGCCGCCCCATCCGCTCTTCTCGCGCAGGAGAAGTTCACGCCCGGCATGACCGGGCAAGCCGGGGAAATAGACGCGCTGCACGTGCGGGTGACGACAAAGCCACTCTGCGACGGCCAGCGCGTTCTCCTGCTGCTTGGCCACTCGCAGCGCCAGCGTTTTCAGCCCGCGCAACGTGAGCCACGAGTCTTGCGGGCCGAGGATGGCGCCGACGGCGTTCTGCAGGAAGGCGACCCGCTCAGACAACTCCGGCGTGCGGGTGACGACCGCTCCGGCGACCACATCGTTGTGCCCCGCGAGATACTTGGTGGCGCTGTACACCACGAGGTCCGCGCCCTGCTCCAGCGGCCGCTGCAGGACGGGCGTCAGAAAGGTATTGTCCACAATCGTGAGAACACCGCGCTCACGCGCCAGCGATGAGATGGCGCGCAGGTCGGCGATCTTCAACAGCGGGTTGGTGGGCGACTCGATGAAGATGCCGCGGACCCGCGAATCAGCAAGGGCGGCTTGCACCGCGTTCAGGTCGGATGTGTCGACAAAGACCGCCTCGATGCCGAGCGGACGGAGCACCTTTTCAAAGAGGCGGAATGTTCCGCCATAGAGATCTTCGGTCACCGCCACCCGGTCGTTCGGAACAAAGAGCCTCAGCACACTGTCGATGGCCGCCAAACCCGAAGCGAAAGCGAAGCCCCTGTGTCCGCCATCGGCTGTAGCCAGCGTCTCTTCCAGCGCGAGGCGGGTCGGGTTTGACGTGCGTGAGTAATCGAACCCCGTGCTCTGCCCCAGAGCCGGATGCCCAAACGACGCCGTCTGATAGATCGGCACAGAGATGGCCCCCGTCACAGAGTCACATCGGTTCCCGGCCTGAGCCAACACGGTCGCCAAATTCGTGTTTGTCGTTGTCATATTCCCTCCTGCCGCCACCCTAATCGCGGTCCCCCACAACGAAGCCAAATGAACGGCGACAACAGCGACGCCACACACAAAACCACTTCATCTATGGTTTATGTAGTATATAATATTTGGGCAGGGACTGTAAAGTCTGCCTTTGCAAATGGGATGGCTATTTCTGCGGCGCTTCGACCTGCAGGGGTCCGACCTTGAGCGCGTCGGGCAACGGCAGAGCAGGAAACGGCGCGTGCGGCTCGGTCTGATACCAGTAAGCCACCGAGGCGATGTCGTCGTTCAGCGGCAGGTAGCGGCCCGACTTGTCGGTCATCCACCCCAGCGCCTGGATCGACACCTTCAGATCATCCGTGAAGCGCACGGGGTCGGTCAGATGCCAGCGGTACAGCCCGAAGCGCTGCCCCGGCTTATACGTCACGTCCGGCGGCAGCACCTGCGCCAAGCCCGTGTACGGCGTGCTGAAGGTCTGGTACAGATGCGTCTGCTGGTTCTCGAAATTGTACGAGCCGCAGAAGTAGTCCTCCGTGCCCGTGCCGCAGATCGTCGGGAACTTCGTGTCGCCGTCCATGAAGAACTTGATCTCGCCCTCGCCCCACCAGCCGGGGCTGCGCACTTCCCACGCCAGGTAGGTGCCCACGTACTGGCCGCGCCCCTTTACGCCGTCGAGGATCGTGACTTCCGGCTTTGCCGCCACGCGCGGCACGCGCCGGAACTGCGCGTGGAAGGTCGCCGCGTCGGCGGGCACGTCCGTCAGCGTGTAGTTGATCTGGTAGTAGAGGCTCATCTGCTTCTCGTCCAGATTCTCGAGCGTGATCTTCGCGCTCTTATGGAACGGCATGATCCAGTAGCAGTTGAAGGCGCTGCCGGGATTGACGCACACCGGCAGCGAACTGATCTGGCAGTACTTGCCCCAGCCGCACGCGAAGAAGTCTCCCAGCGGCACCTCCACGGAGGGCGTGGTCTCGCCGTCCCAGTAGAAGCGCAGGATGTTGAAGAGCGTCTTGTCGAGCGGCGCGGGCGTCATCCAAATCTGCTGGATCGCGCCGGAGCCTTTGATCTCGCCCAGCGTGACCGTGCTCTTGGCCGGCACTTTGATGAAGGGCGACACCTTCCAGCCCTGGCCCAGATCGCGCGCCGCATGCCACGCCGGACCATTGGTCGACATCGCTGCCATGCCCTTCTCGCCCGTGAAGTTTTCCGGGCTGATCGACCGCGTCTGCGCGTCCGACACCCGGCAGAGATTCGCGAGGTTCAGGTTGAGTCCGTTGAAGCTCCCGACCTTCGGCGCCGTACACGCCGTCACCAACGCCATCGCAAACAGAGTAACCGCACAAACTGATTTCATGTTCGTCCTTTCATTTTGATTACGCTTTGATGTGCTGCGCCAGCCAGTCAAGGTGCCGATCCGTATGAAGAATCGTCGCATGATGAAAGCGGGCACAGGCAAAAATGAGGAGGTCGGTGGCCGGAACGGTCTGGCCTTTCTCGCGGACAGCACGTGCGATGCGATACGCCTCTTCCCATACCTCTTGAGTGCATGAGACCAGCGGAACGGCAGACTCCAACTCTCTGAGCACGCGCTTTTCTCTATCCCCCCGCGCACCGTTCCACAGCTCCAACTTGACCATATCGCACCAGACCGCCTCCCCCGTTTCCAAGGCGGTTTGAACGCGTTCGCGTATCAGCACGTTCCCTTCCGGACGGAAACAGTGTATCCAAGCCGAGCTGTCCACGAGGATCATATCACCCCTCCGCCCGTGTCTCTTCCAGTTCTTTCGCAGTCATGAAACGGTCACATGTGCCAAAAGCCTTGACTAGCCGCGCCATCCGATGACGCTGATTGAACTCGGTCAGCGCCGTCACAACGACCTCTCGCTTGGTACGGCTTCCAGCAAACGCGATGGCATCCTCCAGAAGATTATCAGGAATATCAATCGTCGTTTTCATGCCGTATAATATACGCCACACTTGCCATACTGGTCAACCGCAAATGTGCTCAACGTTCAAGTGATTCAATAAGGAGTTGGGCGTTGAGCGTTGAGCGTCGGGCGTTATTTTCTCCTCGGGATTCGGGTCCAGCTTGGCATTCACACCCAGGCCGCTGTTGGCGAGCGGGGTTTCGTAGTCCTCGTCGGTCATCTCGTCGAAAGCTCGGTCGAAATACCCCTGGACCGTGCCGGTCATCGTAGTAGAGTCCATAATCCTCCTTTGTTTGAGCGAACGGGGAAACCATTCGTCCCCTTAATCGTGCGGCGTCCGTTCGGCCACAGAGAGGGGGCAACGGAACCTAGAAAGGCGAGGCGAATAACCCGTCACCGTGTTACACACTGACATAGGCCATTTCCAGACTTGTTAATCGTGCCACAGTTGTGCTATCAATTGTATCATGAGATGAATATATGAAACTGATGTCGATACGTGAACTAAGGGCCGCTTCCGGCAGCGCATGGAAAAATCTGAGCGAAGACGGTGAATGGGTTCTGACCAATAACGGGCGGCCCGTGGCGATTCTTGTGCCCGTGCAAGGCGACACGCTTGACGAAGAGATCACGGCCATCCGTCAGTCATCCGCTCTGCGTGCCGTCCAGAGGATGCAGACCCACGCGATGACAGCCAAACTGAACCGGCTCACGCCCGATGAAATCGATCAGGAAATCGCTGCGGTTCGGAAGGCGCGCAAACAACCGAAGTAGAGGGGCCTGTATGCGCATTGCCGTCGACACGAACGTTCTGGTCTCGGCGTTTCTTTACTCTGAAGACACCTTGAAGCAATATTAGCGCCTACTTGCCGCTCACTTGTTCACGACTCCAATCTTGCCGATCACGGCTTCCAGCTTCGCGGCACCGTCCTTAACCGTCGCCGTGCCGAAGCCCGTGTCCGTGCACAGGAAGGAGCGGCTCGCGGCGGGCGCGCCGAGGCGGAGGTGCAATGCTTTGTCGGCCGCGTCGTAGCGCACGCCCGAGAGCGCCTCGATCAGCGCGTAGCTCGACAGGGCGCGGGCGTACCAGTGGCCGCACTCGTACTCGTTGAACGGATTGCGACGCACGCCGTCGTAGCGCTTGCGGCAGACGCGCACGACCTCGAGCCCCTTCTCGACCTCGCCCAGCATGATCAGGTGCGAGGCGATCTGATACTCGATCCCCGTCCACACCTCGTCGCTGTACACGAAGGGCAGCAGCGGCTTGCCGCCGTTCGGCCAAGAGCACAGCAGCAGGCCGCCGTCGTTGCCCATCGCATAGGACGGCCGCTGCGGATTGGCGTGCATCGAGAGATCGCGCTTCAGGTTATATTTGTACACTGCCAGCAGATGGCTGTGCACCAGCTTGGGATCGACCAGGTCCTCCTCAATGCCGCAGACGCGCGCCATCCACAGGCCCAGCACGCCGTCCGACAGGCACCCCGTGCCGTACTGATACTTCGGCCCCTGCTCGTTCACCGTCTTCGCCGTCTCGCAGTAAGCCTCGCTCTGGTCCTCTGGATTGAGCGGCGAGAAATTACGGTCAAGCCCATCCTTCTTGACGATCTGGATGAAGTACTCGCCGTTGAACAGCTCCTTCTCCATGCGCTGACGCCCCTTCGCCAGCAGCGTGCGGTAGCGCGTCACGTCGTCGCCCGCAGCCGCACCCATGCGCGCCGCCGCTGCCAGCGCGCCCAGGTAGAAGCTGCCGCAGTGACCGTCCGGGCCGAAATAGTTGATGTCATAGGTGTTGTGGTGCGACTCCTCCAGCAGCCCGGTCTCGCGCGGATCCCACGTGTGGATGGCATACTCCATCGCCGTGCGGACCTTCGGCCAATATCTCTTGAGCCACTCGGCGTCGCCGGAGATGCGCCACTCGCGGTGCGCCTTCATGATTTCGCCGAGGTGGCCGTCCGACGCGTCGAACGAGCCGCCGCCCGGCGTGATCGGCAGATTCACGCGGAACGCCTGCCGCCCTTTCTCGTCCTGCCCCTCGTTGAAGGAGGTCTGCCGCATGCCCCGCTCCAGCGAGGGGAACAGGTGGCAGACGGCCTGGGCGTAGTTCCACACATGGGCGCACGAGCCCTGGCAGCAGCCGCCGCCGTCGCCGCACCCCTCCCAGCACCAGAGGCGTCCGTCGTGCTGCCGCAGCATGGTGGGCGATTTGAGAATCGTCAGGTTCGCGGCCACCGCCTCGACCGCCTCGGGCGGCAGCGTAGTGTCGTAGAAAGCGTCGCGGAATTGCTCGCTGCGGTGGCGAAGCTCAGCGCAGTGCTCGCGCCAATAGTCCACCACGGCCTGTATCGACTTGAACTGCGTCGCATACCACGGCACATACGTCGTCGGCGTCTTCTCTGCCGCGCAGACGCCGCCCTCGCACGCGCAGGCCGCCGGCTGCGCCGCGGGCGGGTCAGCGACCCACGCGCCGTAGTCCTTGCCTTCGAAATCCGCCAGCAGCGTGACGCGGGCCGCGTCGGCCACAATGTTGTTACCCGTGCCCTGCTTCAGCGCGCTGACCGGCTCGTCGCTCAGGATGAAGTGATCCGCGCTGATGTGGCCCCACCCGTCTGTCGAGCGGTCGATGATCTGAACGCGGCCTTTCTTGCCTTCAAGCCCCGCCAGGTCGAACGTCGCCCACTCCAACGCCTCCGCGCCTTTGCCTGTGGCCGAACGGATCTCCTTGCCATCAACGAGCAGGCTGACGCAGGTCTTGCCGGCGAACGCGCCGCCGCCAACCAGAAAATGCAGGTAACGCTTGTTCAGCTCAAACTCAGGAGAGGTCAGTGTTCCTTCCGAGATGTCGCCGTCGGAATCGAAGGTGTTGACCAGCCCTTTACCCAGAAATCCCATGACCGGCTGCTGTCCCGCTGCCGCGCCTTTGGAAGGCGACTGCCTGAAAGCCGCGGCCCCGGCCACGCCTGGCTGCTTGCCGTATTTGAGGCCGCTGCTGGGCACATACCAGCAGGTGTTCAGGCGGATCGTCCGCTCTTCACCGGGCTTGAGTTCGAACGGCACCGCCAGCGATGCGCCCGGCGCGTCCTTCGGCATGGGCGGATTAGCGACCGCGCGTCCAGCGGCCACATTGTTCCACGCGATCGTCAGCGGATCCCACCAGCCGCCGCGGAACCAGCAGTGATCGACCTTCACGCCGCCCTCATCGACGCAGACCGCGAAAGCGCCGCCCTGCTCGCGGTCCGCGCCCGCCCCGGCAAAGAGCACGAAGCCACCCATGACCGGGCCGATGGATCCGCTGTTATTGCTGCCCATGAAATTGCGGGCATTGAAAGAGAAGACCGCGCGCTGCACTTTGTCGGACGTGTTCTTGAAGCGGTATTCGAGTGCGCCCGCTGGCAGGCTAGAGGCATCGGCGTCCGGCGGCGTGAACGGACTCCAGCCCGTGATCTCGACCGCGAACGGCACCGCAGCGTCGCTGAGCCGGACCGTGGCAAAGGGGAACCGGGCCTGAAACGAACACGCGCGGAAACGCGGAAAGCCGTAGGTGCGGCCCGACGCGCCGTTGCCTGTCTCAGCCTGGCCGAAGTACTTCCAGTCGGGGATCGGGCCTTCCAGCACGCGCGCGGTGTTTGCGTCGGGCTTTTCGCCCAGCACGCACACGGCGGCGAAGCACGTCGGCTCGTTGAAAAACTCCATCTTATGCCGCACCGACATCTCGGAGACCGCGCCGTAGCCTTCGAGGCAGTACATGCCCGAGCCGATGCCGCCGATGGGGAACGCGATGCGGTTGAGCCGCGCGCCCTCGTAGGTTCCGTTGAAAACGTCTGCGGCAAAACACGCTCCTGAGACCAGAAGAACAGATCCCACGCGAGCGAGCGCACTTAATGGTTTCATCTTCCGCCTTTCCGTTGCCTGGACGCCGATGCGTCACTCAGTCAGTTTAACCAGATAATCCAGCCAGGCGTCCATACCCAGGCCGGTCTTGGCGCTGAGTTCGAAGATGAACACGCCCGGGCGCACCTGCCGCAGCGCGGCGCGGCACGCCGCTGCGTTCCAGTCGAGATGCGGCACGAGATCCATCTTGGTCAGCACGGCCACGGGGGCGGTCGAGAAAAGCGTCGGATACTTGACGGGTTTGTCCTCGCCCTCGGTCGTCGAGAGCAGTGCGATCTTGAAGTTCTCTCCCAAGTCGAACGCCGAAGGACAGACCAAGTTGCCGACGTTCTCGATGAAGAGCAGTTTGACGCCGCCCCCAGCGACCTCCGGCAACAGCCGGCCCACCTGCTCCGCGTCGAGGTGGCAGGAGTTGATGGTCTCGATCTGCCGCACCGGCGCGCCTTTGCCCTGCAACCGGCGCGCATCGTTATCGGTGCGCTGGTCGCCCGTGATCACCGCGCAGGCCACTTTGCCGCGCAGCCCCTCCAGCGTCCGCTCCAGCAAATAGGTCTTGCCTGAACCCGGAGACGAAATCAAGTTCACCGCTACGACGCCGTGTTCGCTCAGCCACGCGCGATTGCGCTCCGCCTGTTCGTCGTTCCGCGAAAGAATCTTCTGCTGCACGCTCACCGTCCGAGCCTCGGCCACCGCCGGCACAGCATGCGGATGGGGATGCGGATGCTCATGGGTGTGATCACCCCCGTGTGTATGTCCGTGGCTATGCGTGTGCCCGTCATGGACATGCGCGTGTTCGTGACCTTGAGCGTCACCGCTGCAACCGCAATCTTTGCACATAAGCAACCTACCTTTCGTCAGTCATCAGTTCAACGGATTGGATGTGGAGTTCACGCCCAGCCATCAATTCAACGTTGCGCGACCCACACTTCGCACATCCCATGAAATAAATATCTGTCGGCGACTCTTGTCCGCACGCCAAGCACCGCACACGCGCCAGAACCTTCTCTATCACGAGCTCAGCGCCCGCCGCCGCCGTCCCCTCCGCCACCAGCGGAAAGGCCCCCTGCAGCGCCTCCGGCTCGACGCCGGACAGCACGCCGACCGCAATCATCACCTTGGCCGCACGCGACGCCCGTTCTTTCGCAACGACCGTCTCGACCTGCTCAACCAGCGCCACCGCTATTGACAGTTCATGCATAATGGGAATTCAGCGTTCAGCAGATTCTTGGCAGCAGTTCGCCGCGCGGCACATCGACCAGCCGGCGGCCGCCAGCCAGGGTCTCGAGGATCACGCGGCCTTTGTCATGCGACACGGTGCCTAGGCACACGGCGCCCGCGCCTTCGGGCAGGGCCCGCCAACGATTCAGGATTTCGGGCGCAACATCGGGAGCACAGATCAAAATCAGCCGGCCCTCTGACGCCGCGTGCAGCGGATCGATTCCCAGCATCTCCGAGACCGCCCGCGTGGCGGGCGCCAAAGGCAGGTCGCGCTCCTTGAGCAGAATGCCGAAGGCGCGTCCCTCAACCATCTCGTTGAGCACCGTCGCCGCGCCGCCGCGCGTCGGGTCGCGCATGAAGCGGACCGACGCGCCGAGGCCGCGCACCGCCGAAACCAGCCGATGCACAGGCCCCGTGTCGCTTTGGGGCCCGTTGATGAAATCGATGCTCTGCCGCGCCGCCAGCACCGCCATGCCGTGATCGGCCAGCGTGCCGCTGATGAGCACGCAGTCTCCTTCGCGGATGCGCTCCATGCCCAGCGTGAACTCGGGCATCGCGCGGCCGATCCCGGCGGTGTTGATATACAGACCGTCACCCTGGCCGCGGGCCACCACTTTGGTGTCCCCCGTGGCCACCGTCACACCGCAGTCGTCCGCCGCCGCCCTCACGGCATCCAGAACCCGTCCGAGCACCGTGAGAGGCAGGCCCTCTTCAATGATCAGCGCGAGCGACAACCACTTCGGCTCACCTCCGCAGACGGAGAGATCGTTCACGGTGCCGTGCACCGCGAGGTCGCCGATGCAACCGCCGGGGAAATCCAACGGCTGCACCACGAAACTGTCGGTGGTGAACACCAGCCGGTCTCCCGGTGAAGGAAGCGTGGCCCCGTCGGGCAGTCCGCTCAGCGGGCCGCTGCCGAAACGCGGCACGATCATGTTCTCGATCAGCTCGCGAGTCAGTCGGCCGCCCCCGCCATGCGCCAGTTGGATCACCGTGTCCGCGCTCATGTCCCCTCCCCGAGGTTCGCTTCTTCGGGCAACTCGTACTTGAAATAGGCGGCACACGTGCCCTCGGCGCTCACCATGCACGGACCGACCGGATTGTCCGGCGTACAAACCTGGGCAAACAGGCCGCAAGAGGTGGGCCTGAGTTTGCCCTTGATGACATCGCCGCAGCGGCAGCCGGCGTGGTGGTGGCCAGGAAGCACCGGCAGCGCAAATTTTCGCTCCGCATCAAACGCGGCGTATTCGGGGCGAAGCCCCAAGCCGCTTGCTGGGATCACGCCCATGCCACGCCACGTGGCGTCGACAGGCTCAAGGTAGTGCGCAATGCGCTCTTGCGCCTTGCGGTTTCCCTCCGGCCGGACGACGCGGGCGTATTGGTTCTCGACTCTGGCTTCGCGCTTGAGCACCTGTGCGAGAATGCCGTTCACCCCGTACAGAATGTCGAGCGGCTCGAAACCCGCGATCACGCAAGGCACGCGGTACTCGGCGGCAATGGGCTCGTAGGCCCGCGCCCCGATGATGGCGCTCACATGCGCCGGACAGAGGAACGCGTCGATCTGAATCTCCGGATCGGCCAACAACGCGTGCAGCGCGGGCGGCACCCGCTTGAAAGCGGTGAGCAGCGACAGGTTCGCGACCCCTTCCCGCAAAGCCTCGTCCACCAGGCTGACCACCGGCGCGATCGTGGTCTCGAATCCGACCGCCAAGAACACGACCTCGCGATCGGGCATGCTCTTTGCGAGATCGACCGCCGCGCTGGGCGAATAGCAGATGCGGACGTCACCTCCAGCCGCGCGGCAACTGGCCAGGTTCGAAACTGACCCCGGAACGCGGATCATGTCGCCGAACGTGACGATGGCCGCGCCCCGTCCGGCCAGCGCGATGGCCGTGTCGAGGTAACCCGGATCCGTCACGCAGACCGGGCATCCCGGCCCGCTGATCAGCTCAACGTTTTCGGGCAGCAATTGACGGATTCCGTACCGCCCAATCGCCATCGTGTGGCTGCCGCAGACCTCCATGACATGCACGGTGCGGCCCTGTTCTGACAACGCGCGCCCCTGTTCCGCGATCCTCCGCACGAACTGCTCGGCCACGTCGGGATTTCTGAAACCGTCGATGTAATTCATGGGAGACCACTCAGGGTTCGGGGTTCAGGGTTGGGCATGCGCCGCCTGAACGACCTCGGCGAAGAGCGCCAAGGTCGCGTCGGCCTGCTCCTGATCTAAGGTCTCAATGGCGAAACCCGCGTGGATGATCACGTAGCAGCCAACTTTCGCATCGCTCACCAGAGAGAGATCCACCAGGTGGCGGCTGCTTTCCAATTCCGCCACACCCTTGCCATCGGCGCGGATCTCAACGAGTTTCATAGGCACGGCTAAACACATTTCGGGCTCCTGTTTCCCGCCACCACAGCCTGTCCCAAGGCGATGCACCCGTCGTTGGGCGGAACCCGCCGGTGGGTCAGCACACGGACGCCTTCCGCTTCCAAACGAGGCACGAGCAGATCGTTCAAAATTCGGTTCATGAACACGCCGCCACTCAACGCGACGGAGCCGATGGAGTCTTGCGAGAGGCCGTATTTTATCATGATCCACGCCGCTTCGGCAACCGCGCGATGCACCGACAGAGCCCATTCGTTTTCGCGCCCGGCAGTGATCCGCGGATCAGCGAGCAGAGCGAACGCCTCGCGCCAGTCGATGAAGAGCTTGCCCTCTTTCTCCACTTGAGTGAACGGCAGCCGCATGACGTCGCGTCCCCACGCGCGCCGTGCGGCGGCTTCAAGCCGGATCGCGGACTGTCCTTCATAGGTGACCGTCTCCGACGCAAAACCCAGCAACGCAGAGAAAGCGTCGAACACCCGTCCGGCCGCATGCGTCAGCGGCGCGTGGAGCCCCGACCTGCACTGCTGCTGCCAGACAGAGGCCTCTTCGGGCGACACGCCGAGGCGCTGGAGCATGTACCCCGAGGGCACAACGCCGGCGTCCGACCAGCGCGCGATGACCTGCCGCACCGCACGCCGCACCGCCGCATCTCCGCCGGGCAGCGGCACCGGCGCAAAAGTCGCGAGCCTCCTGTAGCCGTCAGGATTGACCGCAAGCAGTTCAGCTCCCCAGATTGTGCCATCGGAGCCAAGCCCTGTGCCATCCATCACCAGCGCCAGTCCGGACTCGACGCCGTGCTCCGCGAACACGGCCGCCGCATGGGCGTGATGGTGTTGGACTTCGACCACGGGCAACCCCTGTTCCGCAGCAAGCTGCCGACCCAGACGCGTCGCGTGCATGTCGGGATGCAGATCCACGGCCACCGCTTCCGGCTGCCGATCCAGAAACAGCGGCAACGCGCGCGCCACGCGCTCGAGGCCGTCCAACGCTTCAGGCGTCTCCAAGTCGCCGACGTGCGGAGCGATCACCACGCGCTCGTCGAAGCCGACAGCGACCGTGTTTTTGAGTTCCGCACCCATCGCCAGCACGCAGCGCCGCAGCGGACGGGACAGCAGAACTGCATTCGGCGCATAACCGCGGGCCCGGCGCCAGAGCTGCGGCACGCCGAGTTGGAGCACCGCGAGCGAATCGTCGGCGCGCAGGTTGATCTCGCGGTCATGGCAGAGAAACAGATCTGCGATTCCGTTTAAACGCTCATACGCCTCGGCATTGCTCAGGCAGATGGGTTCGCCGCCGCGGTTGCCGCTGGTCATCACCAGCAGCTCGAACGGCGGCACCGGATCGCCCTCCAGCGGCATAAGCAACAGCAGATGGAGCGGCGAGGTCGGCAGCATCACGCCCAGCGTAGGAGCGTCGGGCGTAAGCAGATCGAGCGGCAAACGGCCCGCGCGCACGGCCTCAGGCAACACATCGAGAATCACGATCGGCGCTTCGGACGAGGTGAGCAGGGCCTCGGCCTCGGGCGGCACCTCACAGAAGCGGCGCACGGTTGCCACATCGGCGGCCATCACGGCAAACGGTTTGTGGGGGCGGCGCTTGCGCACGCGCAGCGTGTGGAGCGCCTCGCGGTCAAACGCATTCGCGGCCAACAGAAACCCGCCGAGGCCACGCACGGCGACGATTCCGCCGCGAGCGAGCGAAGCCCGCGCCTCGCACAGAGGATCACCGGCAACAGCCGCGCCGTTCGCACCATGCAGCGTCAGGCGCGGGCCACAGCGCGGGCAGGCGACGCTTTCCGCGTGGAAACGGCGGTCTCGCGGATTCACATACTCCGCACGGCAGTCTGGACACAGCGGAAAAGCGGAAAGCGTGGTACGCTCGCGGTCGTAAGGCATGGACTCGACGACGGTGTACCGCGGACCGCAGCGGGTGCAGGTCGTAAAGGCGTAACCGTAGCGCCGGTTGCGCGGATCCAGCACGTCCTTCTGACAGTCCGCACAAAGGGCCAGGTCGGCAGGAATCACAACCGTGGGACGGCCCGACAGCTCGCTCGGCAAGATGCGGAAATCAGACGAGAAATCCCCTTCTGTTAGCGCGCCGGACTCGATCTCGCTGACCGTATCTAGCCGGGCATGCGGCGGCAGTGAACGCGGCAGCCGCCGCATAAAGGCCTCGACCGTCCGGGCGTCGCCCTCCAGCCGCAGACGCACGAGGCCCGACCGGTTCTGCACCCAGCCGCAAAGCCCCGCCTCTTCAGCGAGAAGGTAAACCGTCGGCCTCAGCCCGACACCCTGTACGATGCCGGTCAGGTCGAACGTGCGTATGACTTTGCCGACACTCATATCAAGACATCGATTTACGGCGCCCTCCTTCTATTTCGTCACGCCTGCCGCCGGCTGACCAGTGGGTATCGCAGGCGAACCGCCGCGACCGCCGCGCCGCCCGAAGTTGGGCATGGTGGTATTGTCGATGACGGTCTGCATTTGATCGGCGAACTCCGAAACCTGAGAGCCGTCGTAGCCGACCGTACGGGCCGTCTCTTCAAGCAAATAGCGGCGCTCTGTACTGTACAGGTCGCTGAGCGAGGACACGGCGTCGCCCATCTCTTGGCGCATCTCCGGCGTGCGTTCGACGCCGGGCTGGCTCATCTGGGCCATCAGTTCGTTGACGCGCGCCACGGTCGCCAACAGCTTCGTATGGTTCTCGCGCTGTTCGTCATTCATATTCCGCGTGTCCACGGCGGCGATGAACTCCGCCCGGTCCTGAGCCCTCTGCTCCATGTTCTGGCGGAACTCTTCACGTCGTTTCATCTCTTCGGCATACTGCTCGGGATTGTCCTTCTTCATCTGTTCCATACGCGCCGTGAAGGACTGCCGAATGGAGCGCTCCACAGGAGTTTTTTCCAGCGGCGTCGCATCCTGAACCGGAGCCGCCGCCACGCGAGACGCCAAGGCTTTCTCCAGCTCGGCCACCTGCCGCCGCAACGCCTCGTTCGCAGCTCGCTCCGACGCATCGTTCGTCACCACAGCCGTCCGGAGAGTCGGCGTGAACTTCACCTGTTCCGCCGCGAGCGCTTCGGGCGCCGTTTCCGGGACCAAGAGGGCCTGCCGTACGCGCTCGATTCCCGCGCCGACAAACAGACAAACAAGCATACCCACCACGATTAGTCCGGCTCTCTTTTGACTCATAAGCACCACCTCTAACTCACGATCCCTAATTTGCGTTTCGGATGCGAGTGATTGTCTCGCAAACCGCGTCATGCGTCAACACACGCTGACGAATCAGATTCAGACCTGTGCGACTATTCGAGCGTTATACCGGTTTCAGGCATAATTAATTCCAAAAAAACGGCATCCTCGCTTTCGCAGCCCGTTTCTTTTCTCACTTCACGCTTGCCAATGCGGACCCATTTTGTCTATCTTGTTTCTGCGTATAGTAACAACTCTTCCGTCCATCCAATGGACCATCATGTGTGAGGTAGTATGACCGATCAGAACACGCGGAACACCACTCCCGACGAGAACGGCTTCTTTGGAAAGTACGGCGGAAAGTTCCTGCCGCCCCAACTCGAGAAACCGTTCGCGGAAATCATCGAGGCCTATCATCGGATCGAGAACGACGCCGCCTTCATCGCCGAACTCCGTTCGATACGCAAACATTTCCAGGGCCGGCCGACACCGGTTTACCACGCCCGGACGCTGTCTCTCAAAAACGGCGGCGCACACATCTATCTGAAACGCGAGGATCTGAACCATACGGGCGCGCACAAAATCAACCACTGCATGGGTGAAGGCCTGTTGGCGAAGTTCATGGGCAAGAAAAAGCTGATCGCCGAAACCGGCGCAGGACAGCACGGCGTCGCGCTCGCCACGGCCGCAGCCTATTTCGGGATGGAATGCGAGATCCATATGGGCGAAGTCGACATCGTGAAGCAGGCCCCGAACGTCAGCCGCATGAAGCTCCTGGGCGCCAAAGTCGTACCGGTCTCGTTCGGCCTCAAGACGCTGAAAGAGGCGGTCGACTCGGCGTTCCAAGCTTATCTGGCCGACTACGAAAACGCCATCTACTGCATCGGCTCGGTCGTGGGTCCGCATCCGTTCCCGATGATGGTGCGCGACTTCCAGCGCGTCGTCGGCATCGAAGCCCGCGAGCAGTTCTTTGAGATGACAGGCAATCTGCCAGACGCCATTTGCGCCTGCGTCGGAGGCGGCTCCAACGCGATGGGGCTCTTCTCAGCCTTCCTCAATGATCCGTGCGCCATCTACGGGGTGGAGCCGCTGGGGCGGGGCGAAAAGCTCGGGGACCACGCCGCGACAATGACTTACGGGCTCGAGGGAATCATCCACGGGTTCAAATGCTACCTGTTACAGAACGAGGACGGCTCGCCTGCTCCGGTCTACTCCTGCGCGAGCGGCTTGGACTACCCGGGCGTCGGCCCGGAGCACTGCCACCTCAAAGATACCGGGCGGGTTCAATACACCACCTGTTCGGACGACCAGTGCCGCGACGCCTTCTTCAGGCTCTGCCGCAACGAAGGCATCATCCCCGCCATTGAAAGCGCGCACGCCGTCGCCTTTGCCTTGAAGAGAGCGCGCGAAATGGGGCAGGGAACGATTCTCGTCAACCTGAGCGGCCGGGGAGACAAGGACCTGGACTACGTGATCGAGAACTGGGGCACCGGAGAGGAAGTGACGGGGGCCTGATACGACAAAGCGGCGGAGGGGGGACAGACGCCCCTCTGCCGCGCTTTCCCGTGAGCGCACACCGGTTCAGGACCGTTCGGCTGCCCCAGTGGAAAGAACCTCGCGCAGCTTGTTCCCCAGCGCCGCCTTGGAAAAGGGTTTTTGGAGAAAGTTCACGCTTTTGTCGAGAACGCTCCGCTGTGCGATGATATTCGCCGTAAAGCCGGACATGTAGATGCACTTCGTCGCGGGCCGCAAGGGCTCCACTTTCCGCCAGAGGTCACGCCCACTCATTCCAGGCATGACGACATCGGTCAACAACACGTGAATGTCGTGCGGATAGGTTCCAACCAAGCGGAGCGCCTCCTCGGGACTAGCCGCAGCCAGCACGGTGTAGCCCAGCCCCTCGAGCATCCGGCGTCCGGCACGCAGCAATGACTCTTCGTCATCGACAATCAGCACGGTCTCGTGCCCCAATGGCGCGGTCTCGCGTTTGGGCAGCTCTTCGAAGGTCACCTCCGAAGAGGCCTGCTCCGGCAAATAGATCTTGAAAACCGAGCCCTTTCCCGGCGCGCTATGGACGGTGATGTATCCTTGGCTCTGCTTAACGATCCCATAGACTGTAGCCAATCCGAGCCCTGTCCCCTTGCTCCGCTCCTTGGTCGTAAAGAATGGCTCGAAAAGCCGCTCCAGAGTCGCAGAGTCCATTCCGCACCCATTGTCGGTGACCGTCACCGTGACATAGCGCCCTGGAACATAGCCGGGATTGAGCGAGCACCGCAGCTCGTCGAACACTTCCCGCCCGGTCTCGATCACCATCTGTCCGACGCCCTCGATCGCATCGCGGGCGTTGACCGCCAGATTGGCTAATATCTGGTCGAACTGCCCGACATCCATCTTGACGAGGCAGCGCTCTTTGTCGGGCTTCCAGACCAGCTCGATATCTTCGTCCAGCAGACGGCGCAACATCTTTAGCGTCAGGGTCACGGACTCGTTGAGGTCGAACACTTTCGGGTCGATCGCCTGCCTCCTTGCAAAGGTCAGCAACTGGCGGGTCAGCGCAGCCGCGCGCTTGCTCTCCCCAACGATCTCTCCCGCGAACTCCCGCGTCTCGCCCTGCTCCGGCAGTTTGTCCAAGAGCAACTCGCCATACCCGATGATCGCCTGAAGGATGTTGTTGAAATCGTGCGCCACACCGCCCGCAAGCCGCCCGACAGCCTCCATCTTCTGCGCCTGTCGGAATTGGGCCTCGATCTTGGCACGGGCCTCCTCCGACTGACGCGCTTCGACCAGCGAACCGATCAGCCAAGCCGACGCCTGCAACCGGCCCTTCGCCATTTCGATGATGAAGGGAGGACGGGAGTCGTACGCATCGGCCTCCCGCGACAGCTCGTCGTAGCTCACACGACACGTTTCTGACAGCGCCCGTAACCGCTCTGGATCGCGAGGAGGATCACCATACCCAAAGGTGATGACGCCAATCACATTCTCGTGCACCATAATCGGCACCGCATACAGCCGGATTCCGCCGTGACATTCGACATCGACCGCCACTCGTTTGGCGATCACCTGTTTGGCGCAATCTGACCAACAGGACTCGTGACACAGCCAGTCCCCCGACAAGACCGCCTTCGCATTGTCCTCTGTGTCACACATTTTCCGGGTGGAGCGATCAAGCAGTTTACACCACCTCGAGTCGAAGAGTCCGAACGCATAGTCGCCGCTTGCCTCGAAAATCATCGAGCAGGTGCCGAGCAGATCCAGATACTCGTCGACAATGCTCGCAAGCGTTTCGCGACCGACCGCCTTCATGACGGGGCCCTGGCGGTTCAGCGCCGTCAGCGCCTCGCGTCCCGACAGATCGCGCGGCAGCTCCTGCACCGACTTCTTTGGCTTCTTGGCGAGCATCCACTCGATCCGCCGCAGGTTTTCCTCCGTCTGCCGACTTTCCGTGATGTCCAAGCAGTGGCCAATATAACCCAAGAAGCTGCCCTGCGTGTCATAGCGGGGCGACCCGCTATCCTGTACCCAGCGATATGCGCCATCGTATCGGCGCAAGCGGTAAACCATATTGAACCGCTCACGGCGATCGAACGCCTCCTCGTAGGTCCGCAAGGCCAATTCCCGGTCATCCGAATGAACGCTTTCGACCCAACCGGTTCCGAGCTCCTGCTCCAACGTCTTCCCCGTGAACGCCAGCCATGGCTGATTGAAGTAATCGACCGTCTTGTCGAGTTTGGACGTCCAGATCAATCCTTGCCCTGAATCGGCCAAAATCCGATATCGCTGCTCGCTCTCCCGCAGCTCCTTCTCGGTGCGTTTGTGATCCGTCGTATCCATCATCGCAACCATCACGTGCCGACACCCATTCAGCTCCACAAGCTCCACGCTGAACCGGACGGAATAGGACTGCTGGCCGCCGTGATGATCGAGGGTATACTCCATATCCCGGTCGTAGACTCCTTGCCCCGTAGCGAACACATCCTTGGCCACGTTCCGCAAAATACAGGCGGCACAATCCGCTGCATGTCCGCACCCATCCGGACTTTTCCGACGGTTCACACACCCAAGAAATTCGCCGCACGAGCGATCGCCCAGCTCTGCCTGCTCCCTGCAGAACAGGCGTTCGGCAGCCGGGTTGGCGTCCACGACCTGCACGGCCGAATCCAAAACCATGATCGCCACAGGCGACGCCGTCATGACCGCGCGCAAGTTGTCGCGCTCCGCCTGCAAAACCCGTTGCACCTGTCGGTCGTCCGACTGGTCCCTGAACACGAGAACCACACCCGTGACATCCCCTTCCTGATTTCGGATCGGAGCGCAACTGTCAGCGATCGGGCATGAGCTTCTGTCGCGGGCACACAGCAATACGCCGTCAGCCAAGGCGACCGTATTTCCCTCATTTAACACGCGTTCAATGGGGCTCTCGACCGCAACGCGCGTCTTCTCGTCGACAGTTTTGAAGACCTCGTCGTGCCGTCTGCCACGAGCCTCGCCCTCTGTCCAGCCGAGCAGCCTTTCAGCCTCGGGGTTGAGCTGACACACATGCCCCTCATTGTCGGTGGTCAGGATGCCGTCGCCGATGCTGTAGAGCGTCGTCCGAAACTCATCGCGACTGTCTTGAAGCGCACGCAAGAAGCGCACGCGCGCACGCTGATCCGAAAGCACCTTGCCGATCAGCACCGTTGCGAGCGGATAGATGAACACCACAGGAAGCGCGATCCTTTTCAATGCGACAAGGGCCAGGTCGCAGGGCAAGCAGAACATGAGCAGAATCATGGCCGCATGCACGAGCGCACCGACACACCACAACAGCCCGGTCGAGATGTCCACGTCCTTCCGCGACTGACGATTGTAAAAAATCAAACCCAAGGCCCCAGATGACACGATCACGAGTAAGCCCATGAGCTGCCCGTTCCCGCCCTGCCACAAACGGCAGGCGACGGCCATGGCACCGGCGATCATCACCGACAGCGGACCGAAAAACAGTCCGCACAGACTGATCATGACCGATCGCCCATCGAAAAACACGCCTGGGTCAAGAAACACCGGGCGCAACATGCCAATCACAGCCGCTCCGCCGAAAAGCAAACCCTGCAGGACGTTCTCATGCCACTGGTGCCGACACCGCTTGCCAATGAAGCCGGACAGCACGCTGAGTGCCACCAGTAATGCCAGATTGTTGACCAGATCGATGATGATCAAAACCGAGTCCCCCTCATTAACCCGAATCACTCACTTTCTCGCAGATACTGCTCGAAACTCTTCTTCCCACGCTTATCCGTCAGCAGGTCGTTGGTACTCATGAACAGAATCAGACGGCCCATGGCATCATATTTCCGCGAGAACGGCTTGATGATCACCAAAGCCAGTCGTCCGGCCCAAACAGGGATATGGAAAATTTTCGGAGGTTTCCCGTACTGCTTGAAACAGGCGCGACAAATTTCATTCCAGCTCAGGTCGGCGGGACCGCCCACCGTGACCAGACAATTCTCACGCTTCATGACATCTTCGACCATGATCTGCGCCAAGTCCCCGACGTCCACGGGCGTGAAACGGTTCTCGCCGTCCCCGAAAACGACCATGCTGCCCTTGGCCGCCATCTTGCCCATCTGCTTGAGGTCGCCGTAAAAGCCGCCAGCCCGGAAGATCACCCATTTCAGCCGGCTCTTTTTGAGCGCCTCTTCGAACAGGTGCTTCGCCTCTAAGAGTGGAACGAAGCCGTGGCCTTTGTCCACACCCTCCGGCGAGATGAACCCGAATTTATCCACCCCCGCCCGTTCGGCTTCACGCAGTAAATTCAGGTTGCCCTGATAGTCGACATCCGTGTGCGTCAAACGGCCCGACAAACGGGTTATCCCCACACAGGAAATAACGGTGTCGATGCCATCGCACAAGCCGTGCAACTGGTCGGGACGCGTAATATCGCAGGCGCAAGTCCTCAGGCCGGGATGCTGAAGACCTTCAAACTCGCTGGCACTGTAGGCGAATGACACCACCGTATGCTTGCGCGACAACAAGGCTTTGATCAACAGCCGTCCGAGGACCCCGCCACCGCCTGCCACAAGAACGTTCATGCCCTTTGCCCCTTATTCGTATTGAATGACCCACTCCGTGGATGGCAGTTCGACTTTCACTTCTTTAGCAGCCTTCGAAAGCGTCCCCGAACTCTCGGCCTCTTTGCCGAGGCATGTAAACTTGTACGCTTTGCACGTGTCGATTTTGACCGCTTTCAGAAAGGCCTCGGTCCGGATCATCATGGAGACCATACTGGTCATCTTGCCGTTCTTGACAACGGGGTAGCGCATGGCAATCAGCCGAGGCTGCACGAGGTTGCCGTGACCGGGTTCGCTGAGTTGTGGCGCGGGCTTCACGTCCATCTGCTTACGGAAAGCGTCCAGCTCCTTGACCTTCGTGAGGCTGAACCCGACGGCCAGAAAATCCCTCTTGAAATAGACCTGCCGGATCTCCCAGTCCCCGTTGATCAGCGTGGCACCATAAAGTCCGTCGATCTTTTCGATCTGGGGCTTCATCACCTCCCTGAACGTGTCTACCGTCGGCGCTTGCTCAGCCGCCTTGCCCAACCGCTGGAAAAGGTTGTCGAAATAACTTTCGACCGAAGCCTTCAGCTCGCTCTCAGACGGGGCCGCCTGCCCGCTGCAGACGGCTAGAAAAGCTATCGCCACCGCACCCAGCCACACGTGATTGACCTTCACAATACAGCACTCCTCTCATACTCGCGGGGCAAACCCGCAGCGCCTGACTCACCTGACTGCTTTAAACACCGTCACATAACCGGAATAGTGTGCCACACGCGACACCTCACGGAAAGGGATATCTGCTAATGCCCTGCGCAACTCGCCCCGGATGTTCTCGCGGATCTCCTCCTGCTTGAACAGCCAGTAGCCCGACCAGGCGCAGAGCCGCCCGAACCAGTTGCTGGGCACATCCACGTCCACGATGACCAGGCGCCCGCCCGGCTTAAGAACCCGCCTCAACTCCGCCAGCGAGCGCCGCTTCAACTCCGCATCGATGTGATGGAAGAAAAAGGTGGAGACCGCGCAATCGAAGGAAGCGTCCTCATACGCGAGCGACTCGGCCACGCCGACATCGAACCGCACGCGCGGCAGCGCCTCCGCGCGGCGGCGCGCCACCCGAATCATCTTCGGCGCGGCATCCAGCCCGACGGCGCAGGCATGGGCCCCGTTCAATCGCTGGGCGATCTGCCGGGTCAGCACGCCGGTTCCGCAGCCCACATCCAGCACGTTTTCATCCCCCCGCAGATCGAGCAGGCGGATCGCCACCTTGCGGTAGCGGCCCTCCTGCCCCAACGTCATCACAGGAGCCAGCACATCATAAACACTGGCCGCGTGGTCGAGCGTTCTCCCGCGCGTGTGCGGCGCGGGTTCCATCGGCTTAGGCGCAGGCATAGGCCAAATCCTCCAAATCCAGCGCGTTTAACATGGCGCCCGCCATCCGTGTGATCGGCGCGCCGCGAACGATCACGCCCTCCTCCCTCAAGGCCGAACAAGCTTCGACAAGTTTCTGATATCCCAGCTTGACCGCAGCCAGGCTCACAGGAAGAGTCTCCGCGTAGAGCCGGTCGTCGGGTTTGATGTCGCGTCGCGCCCAAGAATCCAAAAGCGAGGGCTGTTCCTGAGCCAGCACCGAAAGGACGTAATTGTGCCGGCGTTCGACGAAATCCCGCGACATGTCGCGCACGTCGTCCAAAATCTGGCAGCCGCCGCCGAACATCAGCAGGGCCTGCTTCATCCGGGAGACCCGTCCGACGTCCACCTCCTTCTCCACGACATCCACGCCCAGAAACGGAATGTTGAAAAGCAGCCCCGTCTTGAGCACATGGATGGTGTCGAGCAGATACGCAGGTGCCGGGCGTGCCCCGATGCCGCCCTCTTCGCTGGCTTCCTGCCCCGCGCTTGGAAGGAGACACCGCAGCGACTCATTGGCCAGCGCGTCCGCCTGCCGCGCGGTCAGCGCCTGCTCCGCGACCGCTTCGTTCAGCACGCGCCAAAGCACCCGGTCCGCCGCCATGATCGCGACCACCTCGCGCATGACGTGCGACCGCCCCGGCATCACCAGCGGCAGCACACATTTGTCCTCGCCGTCCAACAGGTTGTCGGCGCTGGTGACCCAAATCCGGAAGAGGTGGTTCAGCTTGCCGTACAACATCCGCCGCGGAAGAGGAATGCCCAACGCCAGGTAGGTCGAGTAAAACAGCGTCGAGAATATGTTTTTGCGCGCCGTGTACAACGCCGGGGGAATGTCTCCGAGCCGCACCGAATATTCGGGGGGAGAACTTTTCGGCGGCTGCACAATCTCCCCGGCGATCGCATAGACCGCCCGCATGCAGGCCTCCTGCTCGGAGAACGCCCGCGCCAGCAAACGGCCCGACCCCCATATCCCGAGGGTCCCCGTCGCCGACTGCTCTGTCTGTTTATCGCTCATCTGCTCCAGTTCGTCAGGACAACTACTTCAGCGGCTTGCCAGGCACATCCAGAAGAAAGATGCCGTGGCCGATGCCCGACCGGATCTGCGCCGGGTCGCATTGCCACACGACCTTCTTCTCCCGTGAGATCTCTGCGAACGGAACCTTGCCGCCCGCATTGCAGATAAAGAAATGGCCGTTCGGCAGCACTTGAAGCCCGGCGAACCAGCGGACACCCAACTCCGGCACATCTGTGTTCTTCAACTCCCAAACGGCGTTGCCTGCGGCGTCGAACTCCATGATTCCCGTCTTGCCGCATGTCACCGTATGACCCGACAGCAGACGGATGGCCGAATAGGTCGGATAGGGCGTCTTGAATTCGCGCAGCAGATTGCCGCCGGCGTCGTACTCGCGGGCCGCATGAGCGCTCTCTTCGGCGACCAGAAAATGGCCGTCCTCCAACGCGCGCACATTGCGCATGCTGCTGTGCCCGGCCGCCGCATTCTTGACCGCGAATGACCTGACCACCTCACCTGCGGGATTCACCACCAAAAGCTTGCCTTGCTGCGTGGCACCGACCAGCGTGTTGCCGTCCGCCATGCGCTGGCAGGAATACACCTGCCCGTGCGTTTTGAACTGCCAGACGACCCGCTTGTCCGGCGTCACCTCCATAGCGCCCGTCTCCGCGTTGCCCACGCCATTGCTCACGCTGTACGGGAACAGCACATTGCCATTGGGCAACTGCCAGACATCCCTCGCCGTGTCCGCCGGATATTCCCACACCACCTTGCCGGAAGCATCATACCTCTGGATCTGCTTCGCCGACTCCGATGTGAACAGCATGGCGGGAAAACGTCCGGCCGTTGACTCCCCCGCCCCCCAAACGGATGAAACTGACATGAAAGAAAAGGCCAGGCAAACCGGCACCTTCATGATAAATAAACGATAATTCATTGCGTCAGTATACACAACCCATGAACACGCGTCATACAGTTTTTTGGCGTCATCTTTCTCAGGTGCTAGAACTGTTTCGCATCGATAGCCACATTCTCGGTCGGCGCAGACCGCTCGACTAGGTTCGTGCAACCGTCATACCCGACGATATTTCGCAACACCGCGTTTTTGAGCGGGCCCTGAATCTTCACCCCCGTCTTGCCGCGCGTCAGCACGTTGTCCACGAAGATGTTGTAGGTGTCGCCCAACTGGCACTGGGACATCGACCCGTAGCGCGTGTCACCGATCTTCACCCCCGCTTGTACCCGGGGATCTTTCGGTCCCGATGCGTCCATGATATCGCTGACGAAGATGTTGTAAAGCTTGATGCCGTCTTGATTCAGCAGCCGAACGATGTGGTGCCCGCCCGCCACCTTGGCCCGGACATTGCGGACCGTAATATTGTAAATATCGTCGTCCGGACGCGGCGCGTTACCGCCCACCTGCATGCCCCGGACACCCGGGCTCGGTTTCTCGTTGCGCAGTCCGGTCAGCGCGACCGCGTCGTCGCCGGTCACCCCCGAAATGTTCTCGATAAGGATGTCGTGGCAGCCCTTGCGCACGTCCACGCCGTCCTGGTTCGGAAACTTGTTCGTGTTCCTGAAAGCGAGGTTCGCGATGCGGCCGTCTGTGCAACCGTTCTCAACGGAAACAGCCCACGCCTGAGTCTCTTCCAGCGTGAGCCCTTCAATCGTGAAATGCCGCACGCCGCACAGCAGCACGCCGATGGTGCGCCACCCGCTCTTGTCTCCGGGCGGATCGAAGTGAGCCTCCAGCCCGCCGCTCAGAACCGCGTTGCCGACCCCGAGGATGCGGATGTTATCGTTTCCTTCCACCGGCTCTTTGCCCGCGCCTGCGTTGCGGATGAGGTTGTCCCGCGTGCCCGGCGCAAGCCGCACCAGGCAGTCGCGCAAGGTCAGGGTGCAATCCGACGGCAGCAGGATCGCGCGTTCGATCAGCCAGAGCGGCTGGCCGCTCTTCTTGTTCATGCGCGGGATCTCGACGGACCGTTCGCCCGTCTTAACCGCCTTGGCGATCGCCGCCGCGATCCGGTCGCTGTCTGAGCCTTCCGCGACATCATTCGGCGTCACGCCGGAGCAATACCTTGTGACGGCCAACAAAATCGCCGCCAAAAAAAGACCCGCCCTTTTCATAAGACTCTCCCTTTACTACGGCTGAGGCAGCCAGCCTCGCTCATGCAGTTGCTGGGCCACCTGTCGCCGCACATCGGCGGCCTGTTTCAAAGCCATGGCCTGGCCCATCGTCCCCTCGCCGACGACCCACGCGCCGTCGCGCGGCTCAGTCGAAACAACATGCTTGTATCCGCGCAGGGCCGTATCCAGCTGCTCCCGCTCCTGTCGGGTGAGGGAGGGCGGCAGCTCGAACACGTCGTACGGCTGTCTGTTCTCCACGGCCCAGACATGCAGGAACTGTTGCAGCATCCAGTCGGCCGGATTGCGGACCTTGTTCTCCCACAGACTGCACAGCGCCCATGTCCGGTACGGCCGCAACACCGCCAGCTCGGCCTTGGGTTTGGGCGGCAGCGCCTTTGCAAGACGCGCGTGAAAAGCGGCAGCCCGCTCCCAGCTGTCCGGCCGAACATTCGGAAAAGTGTGCCCGTAGCCGAGCCAGATGACCGCATCCACGCCCTGCGCCCACTGCTCCACAGCCATGCGGTCCACTTGCTCCGGCGAGACATCCGTCAGGCCGGCCGGCCCGCCATAGGTGTGCGCCTGCATCCACGGAATCAGCAGCCGGTGATAGCGGCGCGCCAGCCCGGAGCAGTAGCTCATATCCGTCGGGATCGCATCACCGTATCCGCCTGCTGAAACGGGGTAGGGGTCAAGGTGAACGACATCCAGCTGCCGTGTCAGCAGCTCCTGCCCCGAACCGTCGAAGTCGTTCGCGGGACTGAAGACGCCCGCGCGGGTCGTGTTGCGGAAAAGCAAGAGTCCGGGAGCTGCCTTGGCAATCTCTTCGCGGACGACACCCGTGAGCTGGGCGCATCCTTCATGCAGCGTGTAAAGCCACCACGCGTAAGCGTCCGCGCCATACACCTCGGGGAAGCCCCACGTGCGCGGATAAGCGGCATCGCCAGCGCGAGCGGCGAAGGCTTTCACCGAAGGCTCGCTGTAATCGCGCAGCGGCAAGCTGCACGCGGGCGAATTCACATGCCCCGTAATGTAGAAGCACTCATCGCCATACCGCGCCGCCAGCACCCTGTCGGAGGGAAAGCGGCCGCCGTTTGCCTCGGTCCAGACTGCGAGCCGTTTGCGCACCTCGCGGCGCAGCGCCTCGCGGGTCGTCTCCGCCCTGGCGCTGGCATTCCCATGGCCGAACATCCAGTACTGATCTGTGCCGTGATATGCCCAATAAACGGCCACCCCCACTTGGTCGAGCAGCGCGCCCTCCAGTCCAGTGAGATCGAAGCTCAGCGTATAGAGCGTCCGGTTCTTGATTTCGCCGACCGTAGCCATCTCCGGCGTCGCACTGTCTCCCTCCGGCTTGACACCGGCAGGCGCCTTCGTGACCGTGGCAGACAAGATGCGCAGATGCTGTTTTCCGTCGAAAGGCTTCAGCGGCACCACGATCTCGGCGCGCAAAGGAGCAGGCATGTCCGGGAAATAGTGGCCGACCCGTTCAGCGTTCTTGGGAGCTCCGACTCCGCCGCTGCCGCGCGTGTAAGGCAGCTCTTTGCTGTAGACCGGCGGCTCGATGACGATCTCATGCCGGCCAGCCGTGAAACGGAAGAGATGCCGGTCGACCGCCTTTCCTTGATAAACGCCGCCGATCAACACAGCCTCGACCGGCTCGAATCCAGCGTCCCGTACAAGCCGCGCATTCTCCGTGATCTCGGGCAGATCGATGTGGTATTTAAGGTCCGTGCGGCGCGCCAGTTCCAGCGCAGCCCGTGCATCGGCCACGGTGTGCGCGTCCGTGCTGATCAGGCCCACGCCGTGCGCCTTCAAGTCGGCGGCGTCCGCTTCCGGCGAAGTCACTTTGCGGTAAGAGGCCCAAGCGACGGGCCACTCAGGGTTGCCGGGCCTCACGGGTTCGGAAAAGGCACCGGCCGCGCACAGTCCCGTCAGAACGACACTCGTCACGACTCTCATAAGCCTTCTCCCATACCTCTCACCCGCGGCCTAATCCCTGCCTGCGGTCACCCTATTCCTTCGCCCGCATCGGATCGTCATATTGGCCGATTTCGCCCAGTGGCAGCGGCCTGAACGGCGTCTGCGCCGAGAGTGCGTTCAGGTCTGGCATCGTTGCAAACGTCTGGTTGTCCCACGCGTCCACACCCTTCGGCGCGCGGAAGAAAACCTCTTCGCTGCCGACGAACACATTGCGCCAGATGCTGTTGACATCTGTCTTCTGAAGAAGCTCGGCCAACTGCGGATAGCGCTTGCTGTAGGGCACCAGCTTGATGTTCACATCGTCATAGAGCAGGCGCTTCACCGAATCGCGATTCAGGTACTCCTCCCACCGTTTCTGCCCCCAAGGCGAGAAGCTCACACCGTAGCGACAGCCGACAAACACGTTGTTGTCGACGATGTTGTTCTGGCCCCCATGAATCTGTACGCCGCCGAAATGTCCGTTCGATGCGCGCTCGAAGAGGTTTCCGTAAACCACGATACCGCTGATCGCATCGTCGAACCGGATGCCCGCCTGCCCGCAGGGAATCTCGCCGCCACCGATGTCCTGCCACCGGTTGTAGCGGATCACTACGCCGCGGTAAGAGGGGTTGCCCCACATGTCGATGCCGCCTTGATCGTCCGACTCCTGCACCACATGATCCACCTGATTGAACTCGATCAGATGGTCGTTGCCCTCGATGCGCATCGCGCTCGACGGCGCATGATGGAAATGATTGTGCGCCACGCGTGCGCCGCACCCCTCCAGCAACAAGGCGGGATTGTAGGTCCGCGAGCAGCGCCCGAAGTCTCCCACGTCGTTGTTCTCAATGACGAGTTGCCCCGAGGTGAGGTTCTTGCGATTGCCGCCGCTCACGTGCATGCCCGTGTGGCCCAACGTGCGCAAGACATTGCCGTAAATCGTGACGTTCGCACCGTGCAAAGCCGTCAGCGCCGTTCCCCCGATCCTTTGGATCACGCACCCCGCGACGGTCGCGTTGACGCACGCCTCCATCTGAAGGCCGTCCTGCTGGCCGTACTCGAACGTGAGCCCCTGGAACACCACCTCCTGCACCTGAGTCGCCTGAACAAACGGTTTGTCCCAGCGCGACAGGACAATCTCGCTGAACCATGGGTGACTCACCGGCCACACGTAAAGCAGGCCCAAGGCGCGGTCCAGATACCACTCGCCCGGCTGATCGATCTCCTCCAGCAGATTCAGCACGTAGAACGGGCGCCCTTTGACCATTCCGTACCCCGGCTTCTCCTTCAGCGTGATCGCACCCGCCGCCGGATCGACCTTCGCCACCGGCACGGTGCAGCCCGCCCACAAGTGAACCCAGTAGCCGCTCGCCATCATATCCGCCGCACCCGTCCAACGCGCCATGCGCTCGGTTTTGCAGACGAACACGCGATTGGTCGTGTCGAGCACTTCGCCGATCGACAGACTTCCCGCATTGGGCCAACGCGCAATCGGCAGAGGCCTGCCGTCCTGAAACAGCTCGCGCACCGTTTTGCTGCCCAAGCCGTAGCCGTAGCTCTTCTGAGCCTCCAAGGACGTGAATCCCTGCGCCTTCAGATCCGCCACGCGCACCTTGCCCCGCGCCTCCGGTGGCAGCCGCGCCAACACGGCGGGGTCGCTCACCTTCTTGAAGTTCCGCACCCGGAATCCGCCGTCGAAAACCGGCTTCTCGTCCCGCCACGCGCGGTACGCCACCGGCGCGCCGTAACTGCCCGAATCAGCCTCGGTCAGCACAAAGGTGTTCGTCACCGCATACCGTCCGCCGCGCAGATATACCGCCGCGCCGCCCTGCGGAAGCAGGCCTCCGGCTTTGTGCGCGCGCACGGCGTCGCGCGCGCGCTCCAGCGTGGCAAAGGGCTTGTCGAGCGTGCCCGGGTTGGCGTCGCTGCCCTTCGGAGAAACGAAATACTCGACTGCATGCGCGGACAGCGGGGGCAACCGCTGGCGGTTCGCTTCCGGATCGCGCGCAGACTTGCCCGCCAACCGGTTCACGCACTCGGCGGCGCACATCTCCGCCTCGGCCTTGAAGTGCTCCACCTGATTGGTCATGCCCGCGGCCGTCTGATACGCCGCAGACGCTTCAGCCAGCTTATTCTCCTGCTGCCACGTCTGCGCGACCGCCAGCGCAGCCAACCCGCGCCGAGACACCGGCAGCCGCGCATCGTTCATGATCGCCACATACTGTTTGCGCGCATCCTCCCAGCGTCCCATCTGCCGCAGCGCCTGCGCATAGCGCTGCCGCACCTCAGCGCCGTCGAGCGGCGAGGCGTCGGTTGCCGTCAGCAGCTGCCCGTACACGCGCATCATGCCGTTCGAGTTTCCTTCGCGCGCAAAGCTCGCGCCCAGCGCAAGGCCGAACATGCGCTGCCCGTCGGCGTCCAACTCCAAGCACTCGGGAAGCTTCACCAGCACGTGGCTCGGAAGTTCTCCGCCGCCGCCCTGGCGGCAGACCTGCACCAGCATCTCCGCCGCCTGACCGCGCAGATGCGCTGGAGCCGCAGGATCATCGAAGAGCGTCGCGCAAGCGTCAGCGCTCGCGCCCTTACGGTCTTTGGAAAGACGTATCGCCGCGAGCTCCGCCCACACTCTCCACGCCGCAGGGGCGCCTTCCGCAC
>Ga0073936_10001526_pt1 | contig 35432 bp, 30 predicted proteins | sample AliMusrvi5mmetaG_FD_87041 | JGI IMG/M metagenome (GOLD analysis project Ga0073936, IMG submission 87041) | Freshwater lake bacterial and archeal communities from Alinen Mustajarvi, Finland, to study Microbial Dark Matter (Phase II) - Alinen... | ecosystem: Environmental > Aquatic > Freshwater >...
GATGATGGCTGTCCTTGCCGCCGCTGCCATGGGTTTTTGGGGTCCGAACGAATACGTAAAGATCATGTCGCAGCGGCGCCAGAAGCACATTCAGCGCGCGTTGCCGAACGCGCTTGATCTGCTGGTGGTCTGCGTGGAATCCGGTCTCGGACTGGACCAGGCGATCATGCAGGTGGCAAAGGAGTTGGAAAATGCCCACCCCGAGATCAGCCAGGAGTTTGCGCTGGTCAACCTGGAACTCAAAGCTGGTAAACGCAGGGTGGAAGCGCTGCGCAACCTGAGCGAGAGAACGGCAGTTGAGGATTTAAAGAAGCTGGTCGCGGTGCTGATTCAGGCCGATCGTTTTGGAACTGGAGTCGCGCAGTCGCTGCGTGCGCATGCCGATTATATGCGCGTCCAGGCGAAACAGATCGCCGAGGAAAAGGCAGCCAAGCTTGGCGTCAAGCTGGTCTTTCCGATCTTCTTTTGCATTTTGCCGTCGCTGTTCGTTGTGACGGTAGGTCCAATGGCTGTGAAGATCATGCGGGAACTGGTCCCGATGATGAACAGCATTTAGTTGTCGGTGAATGTTAGTGATGGTGTTCCATTTCTTGGGAAAGGAGAGGACAAATGGATAGCTCAATGGTACGTATCGTTTGCGCAGCAATCGCGGCCCTGTTTTTAGGGATCATCGTATTGCGCCGCAAGAAGAACGCCGAATAATGATGGTTATTGGCGCAGGGCAGGAACTTCCGCCGGGTCCGGTTATTCCCGGTATGGCGGAAGTTTCCCGCATGATCTGAAGAGTTTATGTCACCAAAGCAGTGCACGAGAACCTGCGGTAAAGGGTTCCGAAATAGCAAGAGATGAAAGAGTCTGGAGTCTGGGAGTAGGAAAGATATGAAAACCGCACTTAGGTCTTCGTTTTGGAATTTATCGAAATACGCCCTTTCAGTGTGCGTATTCGCCGCCGCGATGCATGGCGCGACATTGGGGAAGGTGGTTTCCATCGGAGGAAATGCGTCTGACCTGGCCTTGGATGAGAAGCGCGGAGTCTTGTACATCGCCAACTTCACCGCCAACCGGATCGACGTGATGTCTCTGGCGGACAACTCCATCCAAACGTCGATCAATGTGGCGCCGCACCCGGGATCGCTGGCCCTTTCTCCGGACGGCCGCTACCTGGTGATCGCCCATTTTGGCAACTTCACGACGCTGGGTTCTCCGAACAATGCGTTGACCATCATGGATCTCACCACCAACGGCAAACAGACCTTTGCCATGGGACAGACCCCACTTGGTGTTGCCTTCGGAATCGACGGGCTGGCGCTGGTTGTGACCACGACGGAGTTCCTGTTGCTGGATCCGTTTACCGGCATCACCACGGCGCTCGATACCATCGCCGGCGTAACCGCAAAGGCTCTGCCGTATAAGAACAACAATTTCCCCGCTAACATCGTTGCCAGTTCGGTTGCAGCCTCCGCCGATGGCATGCATATTTATGGCATTACCGCCGCCAGCAATCAGGACAGCCTGACCATGGAGTTTCACTACGAAGTGAACCTGAAGCGGATTTCCGCGGTGCAGTACACCAGCACGCCTCCGCTTGGCCCCCGCGCGGTCAGCGTTGCAAAGGACGGCAGCTTCTACCTGGCTGGCTGGACGATGAACGATACCAGCGGCTGGCTGATCTCCCAGTTTCCAAACCCATCTGGAATCCTCAATATCGGCAGCCATGCCGTCGACTCGTCGCGTGGACTTGTGTACGCCCAGATGAATACTGGCGCGGCCACTTCAACCTCTTCGGCAAGCACTCCCTCGACGACGACGCCAACGACTGGCACTCCGGTCCAACTCCCCGTGCTGCAGATCCTCGATGCGGCGAATCTCGCCGTGCTTGACCGTTATCAGCTTGCCGAGAACCTCTCCGGCAAGAGCGTCATGAATGCTGATTACTCGGTGATGTACTCGGTCTCCGACAGCGGCGTGACAGTCTTCCCCATTGCGGCTCTGGCGAAGGAGCATCGCCTTTCGGCCAGCGTCGAAGATCTGGTCTTTCGCGGCAGTTTCTGCAATCGAACGATCACCTCGCAGCAGTTTTCGGTTGTCGATCCAGGTGGTAACAAGACCGACTTCACCGTTACCTCCGACACGAATGGTGTAACTGCGGTCGCATCGTCCACCACCACTCCGGCGACAGTGAAGGTGCTGGTCGATCCCACGGTTTTCCAGAATCAGCAGGGAACCGTTACCGCCAACTTGACCTTCAAGTCATCTTCTTCGGTCAATATTCCCAGCCAGGTGCGGGTGCTGATCAACAATAAAGAGCCCGATCAGCGCGGGACGGTCGTCGATGTCCCCGGTAAACTGGTGGACATTCTGGCCGATCCCACCAAGGACCGCTTCTTTGTCTTGCGCCAGGATACCAATCAGGTGCTGGTGTTCGATGGTCCGACCAACGCCCTTACTGCCAAGCTCAAAACGGCGAATACGCCGACTCAACTGGCGATCAGTTTCGACCGGAAATACCTGCTGGTGGGCAACGACAACTCCTGGATCGTAAACGTATATGACCTGGACACGCTGCAGCAGACGCCTTATGTAAGGATGCCTCCGGGGCATTATCCTCGCTCGGTGGCCAGTTCCGGCAAGGCGACTCTGGTTGCCAATCGAGTCGCGGGACCGATCCACATGATCGACATCATCGATATGGTGACGCGCACCGGCACCACTCTGCCGACCCTTGGTGTATATGAGAACAACATTAATATCAGCACCACACTGGTGGCGACGCCGAATGGTTCTTCGATTATGGCGGCGCAGGCGGATGGTACGCTGCTCCTGTATAACTCCAATGTCGACAGCTTCACCATCTCGCGCAAGAGCGGAGATAAGCTCTCCGGCGCTTACGCCGCTTCGAGTTTCGATCAGTTCGTGGTCGGCAACAGCCTGCTCAACTCTTCGCTGGTTGCCACGCGCCAGTTCGACGCTTCTTCCGGCATCACGGCCGGCTTTGCATTCGTCGACCAGGGCGGCTTCCGCACCACTGCACCGAATGCCTCCAGCCCTGGCGTCATTGAAAGGGTAAGCCTTTCGGGTACCGACAGTCTGAACGCAACCCGCATCGTGGAAGCGCCGCTTCTTGGCACCAGCGACTTCCCATTCACCCGTACGCTGGCACCGCTCTATAGCCGCAATTCGATTGTCGTCCTGACCACCAGCGGCTTCACTGTGCTGCCGTGGGCCTACGACGCATCGGTGGCTGCTCCTTCCATCAATAAGATCGTCAATGCTGCGGATCTGACCAAACCGGTTGCCCCCGGTGGCCTCATCTCCATCTTTGGCAACAACCTCAGCCCGGTGAATGTTGCTACCAGTCAGATGCCCCTGCCAACCGCACTCGGTGACAGCTGCCTGACCATCAATGGCGTGGCCGTGCCGGTACTGTTTGTGTCCTCACAGCAGATCAACGCGCAGCTGCCCTTCCAGATCGATGGCAATGTTACAATGATCCTCCGCACTCCGGGCGGCATCGGTAACAACTATAACCTGCAGATCCAGCCGACGGCCCCCAGCATCTTCCGTACGGGACAGGCCGGTCCGGATACGAGCATCCCGACAGTCCTGCGGGAATCCAATGGCGAACTTGTCACACTCTCGAACCCGATCCATCCGGACGATACCATTGTGATCTTCCTGACCGGCATGGGCAACACGTTCCCGGCAATCGATGCGGGCGTGCCTGCCCCGTCCAGTCCGCTGTCGACTACGGTCGTCGCGCCGGTCCTGGATATCGCCGGTGTTCAACTGCAGGTCACTTACGCCGGCTTGTCACCTGGACAAGTTGGTGTCTACCAGATCAACGCCAAAGTCCCCCACAATGTGAAGGAAGGCGTTGCTCAGGATCTGCGCATCAGTCAAGGCGGATCTTCGACGGCGATTCCGGTCCGGGTCGTCCAGTAGGCCACTTAACGTAACGAAGAAAGCCCGTGGCGAAGAGAATGTTCTCTTCACCACGGGCTTTCTTCAGTTTAAATTGGCAACACCCACAGCATCCGCCAAGTGCCGGGCCGTGGGTGTTTGAAATCGATAACCAGCGGCTCAGGAACAGCTTACGCGCTGAACGAACTGCCACAACCGCACGTTGATTTCACGTTCGGATTGTTGAACTTGAAGCCGGAACCTTCCAGCGTTTCGACATAATCCACTTCGGCGCCATCCAGGTAAAGGAGGCTGGCCTGATCGACGAACACCTGAAGTCCGTCGTAGTTATAAGTTTTGTCGAGCATCCCAGGGCTGTTCTCGAAAGCCATCGAGTAGCTGAACCCGGAGCATCCGCCGCCTACGACCGAGATGCGCAGACCAGCGGGCTTCGGTTCCTGAGAGTCCAGGATCTCTCTCACCTTGGAAACGGCATTATCGCTCAATTGAATCATTCGATGATCTCCCTATCGTTATTGTATCTGAACAGACGGACCGATTTCCAGTACACGCCTCTCCCTTGATCTGATGATTCCAGGAACAATTTGGTTTCAGCATCTGCTATCTTGAAACCCAGAGACGGTTGCGCGCGTCCGTAGGGGTATGAGCGGCTTGAACGGAATTCTTCCCCTACCCGCGGTTGGCCTGGTAATGCCGGCGACCGACGCGGTCCGTCAGAAGGCCAGAGTGGATTACGCAAAGAGCGAAGAAGCGGATCTGATCCGCCGGGTGCAGGCTGGCGACGAAATGGCGTTTCGCGACGTCGTGGAGCGCTACCAGGCAAAAGTCTTTTCCATCATCTTCGGCATCCTGCGTAACCACAATGACGCTGAGGATATCGCCCAGCAAGTGTTTGCCAAGATCTATTTTTCCATACGCAGCTTCGACTTCCGTAGTTCGTTGCTCACCTGGATTTATAAGATCACTGTCAACGAGTGCTACGACTATCTTCGCAAGAAGAAGGTCCGCAAGCTGGTTTATGAGAGCGACTTCTCCGAAGAGGACTCCCTGAAGATGGAGAACACGGACGCCGCGATTGATCTGGGCGTGCCAGTGGATACGAATCTGGCTCAGCGTGATCTGGTCAATAAATTGCTCTCGAAAATCTCAGAAGAAGATCGTTCGTTGATCATGTTGAAGGAAGTGGAAGGCCATTCCGTGGAGGAGTTGGCCCACATGACCGGCATGAATGAGAATACGATTAAGGTCAAGTTATTCCGGGCTCGGCAGAAGCTATTGAAAGCCGCGCAGCGCCTGACTCGTTTACCTGGGCAAGTGTTTGGATAGGGTCTTGCTTCATAGGCCCGGCCTGATAGATAATAAGCAGTTCGTTAAGAACATTAAGAACGACTAAGGCGGACAAAGATCCGCTGCAAGATTAAGTTAGGTTGCATTGTAGAGGGAAGAAGCCATGCATCAACCGGTAATGAATAACCTGGAGAGCTATCTCCAGGGATTGCCAAACAAGGAACTCGAATCGCACATCGCCGGTTGCCCGGACTGCCGCGAAGAGGTTGCGCTCATGCAAGAGCACTCCGGCTTGCTGCGCTCTCTGGCCGCGCCGGAGAACCTGGAAGTGCGCCCTGGTTTCTATGGCCGTGTGATCGCCCGCATCGAATCGCAGGAGCAGCCCGGATTCTGGAGCCTGCTGCTCGACCCAACCTTTGGCCGCCGCCTTGTCTACGGCTCTCTCAGCCTGGTGATCCTCATGAGTGTCTACCTGGTTGCCACTGAGCCGGCCACTAACAACATCGCCTCTTCCAGTCCGGAAATGATCCTCTCGCAACCGGTTCTCGATAACCGCCAGCCGATCGGCGCCAACCCGCAACGCGATCGGGATACGTTGCTGGTTAACCTGGCAACCTACTCGGAGTAGGGTGGGAGAAACACGACCGTGATGCATCAGCCCTCCTGGCAAAATCCTCGCATTGTGCTGCTGTTGTCGCTCGTCTTTTTGTGCGGCGCGGTTTCAGGAGCGCTCGTCTTCCGTTTGGCCTTCGCGCCTGTTTCGGCTGCTAAAGTTGGCCCTTACTGGGAGAAGGGTGGTCGTGAAATCTCCCTTCAGCGCTTCAAAAAAGAGTTAAATCTCACACCTGCCCAGGCTGATGAGATCGAAAGCGTCCTCGACGACTTCGTCATGTACTACCAGATGCTGCAATCGCAGATGGAAGAAGTTCGCGGCAACGGCAAGAGCCGCATCGTACAGGCGCTGAACCCTGATCAACGCCAGAAGTTCGAACGCATGCTGGACGAAATGCAGTCCAAAATGCAGCGGTAAAATACAACATTCCACAGGCAACAATTTACTTGAAGATCGGAAGCTCTGGTGCTATTCTGATCACGACGTGGAATGATTTATGCCCTGGCCGAAAGGTGTGGGGCTAAGCTAATTGCAACCACGTAAAAAAGTGCTAAAGGCGTGATGCTAACCGAAAACAGTTCGAAGCCCTGCGCCCTTTACCGGTAGTCAATAATGGTAAGGCGACAGGGTTTTTTGTTTTTGGTATTAGCCGCAACGCCGGAAGGAAATCGTGATGATTGCTACTCTAACCGGACTTGAAGGTGAATTGGTTTTGATTCGGATCTGCGTGGAGGCCCGCCACCTGGAAGACCTGCTCGAAGCCTTAGCCGAAGTTCCTTTCCCCTTGAACCCCCAGATCTGCCACCAGCCTGAAACCGTTGTGGAGTTTCCGGCCTACTCTTCCCGTGTTCATGAGATTGAGCAGGTGATTGCTAAATTGGGGCTGGAAGCGAGCCAGATGACTGTGGTCAACCTGCTGGAATCGATCGCGCGCGCCAGTTGATCAGCCGCGAGAGGCGATCTTGCGCTCGAGTGCAGCCAGCAGCTTAGTCCGCACATGATCGGGTATGGAGGTTGGCTCCATGCCCTTATAAACATCGATCGTCTTCTTCGTTGTATCCACAACCACCCAGCAGTTGGGACATTCCGAGACGTGATGGTTGAGCCTCGCCCGGAACTCAGGGTCCGCCGAATCGTCCAGGAATGCGTTTAGCTCTTCCAGGAATTGTTTACAGGTAAGCAAAAGCGTCATCCCCCTTCTTCTTGAATAGCCGGGTCAACTTCTCACGCAACTGCAGCCGTGCCCGCAATAACCGGCTCTTCACCGCTGCAATGCTGATATTGAGCCGTTCGGCTGTCTCTTCGGTCGATAGCTCCGCAATGTCGCGCAACGTAAACACTTCGCGAAACGCCGGTTTCAGCGTATCCAGCGCCTCGTTTAGCAACTCGTGAAACTCCTCTTTGGAGTATTGGTCCTCCGGGTTGCCATCCCAAACCGCGATCTCCCGGACGATCATCTCTTCGCCCGTATCCACTTCCTCGTCCAATGAAACCGTGCGGCTCGATTTCCGCTTTCGCAGTTTCATCAGGGCTTCGTTTACCCCAATGCGCACAATCCACGTATAGAACTTGGAGTTCCCTTGAAACCCATCCAGGTGTTCGTATGCTTTGAGGAACGTCTCCTGCAAAACATCTTCGGCGTCCTCGTCGTTTTGCGTAATGTGCTTCGCCAGCCGGTAGATTTTCTTGTCGTAACGCTTCACCAGTTCGGTGAAAGCGCCACTATCTCCGGTCCGCGCGCGTTCCACTAGACTCAACTCATCGGATGCGTCAGGCTTTGACACGGATTCAGTCATGTTGGATATTTCCCACTATACCGCAGTAACTGGCCATTTCTGCTAACCTAAAATTTACCCCTATATGAGCAGCATTACCATTACACTGCCCGATGGCAGCAGCAAGACCGTCGAAGCAGGAACGCGACCCATCGATATCGCCCGCGAGATCTCCACGCGCCTGGCCGACGACGCCGTCGTGGCACGCGTGGACGGCCAGCTGTTTGACCTGACCCGCCCGCTCGAAGCCGACGCGACCCTACAGATCCTGACCTCCAAGAACCCCGAGGCGCTAGAAGTCTACCGCCACTCCACGGCCCACTTATTGGCCGCGGCGGTACTCGAACTCTACCCCGAAGTGAAGCTTGGAGTCGGACCGCCCCTCGATACTGGTTTTTATTACGATTTTCAGCGCGCCGAACCGTTCACCACCGATGACCTCGCCAAAATCGAGGCGAAGATGTGGGAGATCCAGGCCCGCGACCTGCCCTACGAGCGTGTGATGACGCAGAAGGACCTCGGGCTTCAGAAATATAGCCACGAGCCCATGAAGTGCGAGCTGATAGAAGAGAAGGCCGACGCCATCTTCTCCGAATACACGCTTGGACCTCACTTCATCGATTTCTGCCGAGGACCCCACGTCCCATCCACCAAGCGCATCAAGGCATTTAAACTCCTCTCCGTCGCCGGAGCCTACTGGAAGGGCGACGAAAAGCGCCACCAGTTGCAGCGCATCTACGGCACGGCGTTCTTCAACAAAAAGGAGCTCGACGAGTACATCGTCCGCCTCGAAGAAGCCAAGAAACGCGACCACCGCAAGATCGGCCAGGAACTCGACCTGTTCAGCATTCAGGAACTCGCCGGCCCCGGCCTCATCTTCTTCCATCCCAAGGGTGCGATGATCCGCAAGCTGCTCGAAGACTGGATGCGCGATCAGTATATCGCCCGCGGCTATTCGCTGGTCTATACGCCCCACATCGCCCGCAGCGACCTGTGGAAGACCTCCGGCCACTACAATTTCTACGCCGAAAACATGTTCAAACGGATGGAGCTGGACGACGCCGAATACCAGCTCAAGCCGATGAACTGCCCGTTCCACATTTTGATTTTCCGCGACAAGCTGCATAGCTATCGTGAGCTTCCGGTGCGCCTGGGCGAACTTGGCACTGTTTATCGCTATGAGCGCAGCGGTACCATGCACGGCCTCATGCGCGTCCGCGGCTTCTGCCAGGACGACGCCCACATCTTTTGCACGCCAGGCCAGATCGAAGACGAAGTCGTGAACTGCCTTCAGTTCGCCATCGACGTGCTCACCACCTTCGGCTTCGAAAAGTACGAAGCGGAGCTTTCCACCTGGGATGGCGGCGCCAGCGGCAAGTACGACGGCACGCCGGAACAGTGGGCCCTCGCTGAAAACGCCCTGAAGAAGGCCGTGGAACGAGTGGACATGAAGGCTACCGTTATCCCCGATGAGGCAGCATTTTACGGTCCCAAGATTGACGTGAAGCTTTTCGATGCCATCGGCCGCAAGTGGCAGCTCTCTACCGTGCAATTCGACTTTACGCTGCCGCGCCGCTTTGACCTGGAGTTCGTCGCCGAAGACGGCAAGAAACATCAGCCCTTGATGGTGCACCGCGCACTGTACGGCTCCGTGGAACGCTTCTTCGGAATCCTCACCGAACACTACGCCGGCGCTTTCCCCGTGTGGCTGGCCCCGATTCAGGTTACGGTGCTGCCCATTACCGACCGTACGCTCGACTACGCCCGCAACATCCAAAAGCAGCTCGAGGCCGCAGGCTTGCGAGTTACAGTCGACGACCGCAGTGAGAAGGTGAACCTCAAGATCCGCGACGCACAACTGCAGAAGATTCCCTTCATGCTTGTCGTCGGCGATCGCGAGGCGGAAAACGGCATGGTCTCGGTTCGAAACCGTAAGCACGGCGATCAGGGCGTGAAGTCCGTCGCCGATTGCATCGCAGAGATTAAGCGTCTCAGCGATTCCAAGTCTGTAACCGAGTAGTTTCGCTATGGCAATCGCGGTGGCCTTGCTATTAACGGGGTCGCTCGTCTATTGTGTGCTTGTTCTGCGGGCGGTGCGGCAGTACCTTCGGGTACGGCCCGCACCGCTTCGCATTTACGAGCCCATCAGCATCCTTAAACCGCTGCACGGGCTCGATGAAGGCCTCGAAGAAAATCTCCGCGCCTGCTTTGAGCAGGACTACATCGCTTTTGAAATTCTCTTTGCCGCCCGCGATGCCTCCGATCCGGCCCTGGCGCTCGTCGAAACGCTGCGTGCCGAATATCCAAATGTCGAAATCCGGGTGATCGTCACCGGAGAGCCGCCTTATCCCAACGCCAAAGTCTATTCGCTCGATAAGATGCTGGCCGTAGCGCGCAATAATCTCCTGGTGATGAGTGACAGCGATGTCCGCGTTACCAAAGACATGCTGCGCGTGATCGCCGCCGAGTTTCAAGATCCGAAGCTAGGCGTCGCTACCTGCCCCTATCGGGCCATCTCCGGCGCGAGTCTGTGGTCTGAGCTGGAAGCCATCGGCATGAACACGGAGTTCCTGTCCGGCCTCTTGGTGGCGCGCATGCTCGAAGGCGTGAAGTTCGCTGTCGGCCCCACCATCGCCGCGCGCCGTTCGGCGCTGGAGGCCATCGGAGGCTTCGAAACGCTGCAAGCCTACCTGGCCGAGGACTTCGTGATGGGCAACCGTGCGGCGGAAGCGGGCCTTGGCGTGATTCTTTCGTCGTATGTGGTCGAACACCGCATCGGCAGTCAGGGCTTCGCTGCCAACATGCGCCACCGCCTGCGTTGGGCACGCAGTACGCGACGCTCGCGACCGGCGGGCTACGTCGGGCAGTTCTTCACCAACCCGTTCCCGATCGCGCTGCTGCTCGTGGCCGTCAATTCTGCCTGGTGGCCCATGCTGTTGGTGACCCTGCTGCTCCGCTTCGCCATCGCCTGGGCTTGCGGCGTGCAGGTGCTGCGCTGTAAGCTGACTGTTCGCTTCTGGATTCTGCTGCTTGTGCAGGACGTGGCCAGCTTCGTCTTCTGGGCCGCGGGCTTCTTTGGCAACACCATTTTGTGGCGCGGACGAAAATACTATCTGCGCAAAGACGGCCGCTTCGAACTAATCTCATGAACTTCCGCGAACGATATCATTGGACGTGGCAATACCTTTGGCCGATGACGGCCGTTGAACTGATTTGGTCAGGGTTTAGCTACTTGAGTTATGGAGAAAGCTGGTACGTTCCGGCAGAGGCGATTCACGCTGTCGTCTCCACTTTTGTAATATCTCCCTGGGCCTGCCGCCGTGCGATTGGCTACGGGTATCCAACTTTCCGTATTTTGACCTTCGGTTACGGGCGCCAGGAGCCTAAGCAGATCTCATACCTTGAGAGTTTCAAGGTAGCCTGGTTGCTTGGGTGGCGTAGTGAAGTGCTAATCCTTCCACTATTCTTCTTGCTTCTTTCCCTACTTCTCGCGCCTCTCAAGCGGCTATTGGGAATGGCCGAAATAACGGCTGGCGCCAGCGCTGCCGCCAGTGATTTCTACCTGACACTGTTCGCCTTTGCGATGGACATGCTCCTGCTTCCCCTCATCATCCCCGGAATGTTGAAAAAGAAGTACAGAGGCTTCCACATCGAACGCGCGGAGATCGAACCGCCCAAGGCCGCTGTGCCGGCGCGCAAGAAAGGCAAGTAACTGCACTACCGCCGCGACATCTTCTGATCGATAAACCCGAGGATCGCCCGCTCGCCCGGATCGCCATCCTTCAAAATCGACCACACCTCGCTGTTGTGATTCTTCTTAGGCAATCGCACCAGCTCACTGCGATCCCCCGCATCCAGCAGCGCCTGATGAAACTGCCGCGCCTGGCTGCCCAGCGACACAATATCCCACTGGCTATACATCACCAAAAACGGCGGCGCACCCTTCGCCACATGCGCGATCGGAGAAGCGTCCCGGCGCTCTTCGTCGTCGGTCCCGAAGTTCCACTCCAGCTTGCTGATCGAATAGACGCCGCTCATCGAAACCACGCCTGCAATGTTCTTGCGCGAGAGCTTCACTGCTTTCAGGTACTTCTCATCCAGCGCCAGCAGCGAAGCCAGGTGCCCGCCGGCCGAATGCCCCACCACGTAAATCCGCGAAGCATCGCCGCCATAGCTCTTGATATTCCGCACCGTCCACGCGAACGCAGCCGCCACATCCTCAATCTGCGCCGGATGCCGGTACACCGGCGCTAGGCGGTAGCTTGGAATCACCACGCCGATGCCCTCGCGTGAAAAGTGTTCCCCAAGCTCCTGGTACTTCGACCGGTCGCCCATCCGCCACGCGCCGCCATGCACGAAAAAGATCACCGGGAACTTCTTCCTGCCTTCCGGCACGTACACATCCAGCATGTGTTTCTTGTTGGTGGGCAGATACGGAATATCGCGCAGTTGCCCATAGGCCGAGGCCGCCAGCACAAAGAACAATACCAGTTTCATAGTGACTGCTACTTTTTCTTCGGAGGAAATTTCTTGAACGCCTTCTCCACATCGCTCGCCAGGTTTTTCTCGAACTTCTCCGGGTCGCTCACCGAGTCCCGGCACGTCGCGCGCCAGATCAACTCTTTGCTTTTGCCGTCCAGAATATCGATCAACAAAGTGCCCTGCGTGTATATATGCGTGGTGCGAGTGGAGCCGGAATGGCCGCCGCGGCGGTTCATGTTCGGCATGCGCTCGGTCTCTTTCTTGTCTTTGCTGGTCACGCGGTACGTGATCTGCACGTCGCCGCCGGACTCCGCTTCGGTGAAGCCCTTCTTCGACATCTGCGCCGCAATCGAAGTCCGGATGCGGTTATCCGCGATATCATTCGCCGCAGCCTTCGTCTTCTTCCAGCTGTAGGTTTTGAACGCGCTGAAATCTAAGGACTCATTGAAGTCGGTCGTGATCTTCTGCGCCGGCAGCAACGCCGCGCCCAGCAACAGCATGGGCAACCATCGAAATCGCATAAGGACATCTTACCGCGCCAGGTGAGAATTCTGGCACTCTCGCACCACTATCGTTACAGCCATAAGATGCGAGAGCCACTGTTACTACCCGTGTTCGCCCTCTCCGCCGGAATCATTTTGGCGCGACTGGTCCCGTTCGCCTCGCGCGAAGCCTGGGCCCTGCTCGTGGTCTTCTCCTTGCTCGCGCTGCTCGCCGTGTGGCACAGCTTGAAGCACGTGGCGCGCACCTGCACGGTGTTTGCCTTTGCCGCGGCGGGCATTCTTACTGGAGTGATCCACGCGCCCGGAGCGCCGCCGGAGATGGATTCGCAGCCCGGCGAAGTGCTCATCCTGGGCGGATGCGTGGTGGAGCCGCCAGTGTTCTTCGAAAACCGCGAGCAGTTCGTGCTGGAGATCGATCCCGGCGCCCGTGCCCGCGTCAGCCTGTCGCTGCGTGAAGGCGAAGTTGCGCCGCCGCTCCACTATGGTCAAAAGGTGGAACTCGACGCGCGCATCCGCAAGCCGCGCAACTTTCTCAACCCCGGTTCGTTCGATTACGCCAGCTACCTCGGCCGCCAGTCGATCTACTGGACCGCCAGCGCCCCCGCCGGCACCGAAGTGAAAGTGCTCCCCGGCGAATGCGGCTCCAGGTTCTGGGCGTTCATCTATGCCATCCGCGTGGCCGCACTCGACCGCATCGATCAACTCTACCCCGGCGACACGTACTCCGCCGAAATGATGAAGGCCATCCTGCTCGGCGAATCCTCGAAGCTCGAAAAGATCTGGACCGAGCACTTCCGCCGCACCGGGACCTATCACGCGCTGGTCATCTCCGGCATGCACGTCACCGTGCTCGCCGGCGTGCTGTTGTTCCTGCTGCGGGTCTGCTTCATTCCCGAACTGCCCGCGCTCACCATCGCAATGATTGCCGCCTGGATCTACGCGCTGGTCTCCGGCTGGTCCGCGCCTGTGGTCCGTGCCGCGGGCGGCTTCACGCTGTATCTGATCGCGCGTTTTTTCTTCCGGCGGGGACGCGTGCTGAACATGCTGGCGGCTGTGGCGCTGGGCTTTCTGCTGTTCGATCCCGGCCAGTTGTTCGACGCCAGCTTTCAACTGTCGTTCCTCAGCGTGGCTGCCATCGGCGCGCTTGCGGTTCCGCTGATGGAGCTGACCACCAAGGAGTTTGCGGCGCACTCCGCGAACCTTTTTGAAGCCGATCGCGACATTCACCTCGAGCCTCGCGTCGCCGCCATGCGAGTGGAAGCGAGGTTGCTCGCCGAAGCCTTCGCCCTCACCTTCCGGATGCCGCCCGCCTGGGCCGGCGCGGGCCTGTCCCTGATGCTACGGGTGTTTTTCGCCGCCTATGAAATGATGTCGATCTCGGCAATTATCCAGATCTCGCTGGCGCTGCCCATGGCCATGTACTTCCACCGCATCTCCATTACAGGGCTTACCGCGAATCTGCTGATCGTCCCGTTGATGTCCGCGGCAGTCCCCATCGGCTTCGGGGCGATCTTTACCGGCTGGGGCTGGCTTGCCTGGATGGGGAATCTGCTGCTGCGCTGGAGCGAGAACGTTGCCGCGTGGCATGTGCAATTCGAACCGCAATGGCGAGTGCCGGACCCTCCGTTGTGGCTCGCCGCCGCGTTCTCGGCCGCGCTGATCGCGATGGCTGTCACATTGCGCAAGGGCCACTATTCACGCTGGCCCGCGCTGGCCGGAGCGCTTGGTTTGTTCTGCCTGCTGATGGTGCATCCGTTTCAGCCACAGCTTGCGCCGGGACTGATGGAACTCACCACGATCGACGTCGGCCAGGGCGACAGCCTGTTCATCGCTTCACCACAAGGCAAGACCATGATCATGGACGGCGGCGGTATTCCCTCTTTCGGCAAGAAGAAAAAGACGCGTCTCGATATCGGCGAAGACGTCGTCTCGCCCTATCTGTGGACCCGTTCCATACACCGCGTGGACGTGGTGGCGCTATCGCACGCGCATGCCGATCACGTCGATGGCCTGCCCGCGCTCATCGAGAACTTTCGCCCTGCTGAGTTGTGGGTCGGGGCCAATAGCGACAATCCGATGTGGATTCCGGTGCTGGAAAAAGCCCGCCAGGTTGGCGCCGTGATTCGCGAACGCCACAGCGGAGAGGCGTTTGATTGGGGCGGTGCACGGGTCGACGTCCTCGCCCCGTTTGCCGATTACGAAGCTGGTCCGTCGCCCAAGAACAATGACTCGCTGGTACTTCGCCTCTCCTACGGCGAACAGGCCTTCGTGCTTACCGGCGACGTGGAAAAGCAGATCGAATACCGTCTGCTCGATGCTGGAGTCCTCAAGCACGCCAGCGTTCTGAAGGTTGCTCACCATGGCAGCAAGACATCGAGCACTGATTCTTTCCTAGAAGCTGTCAGCCCGACCTTCGGCCTGATCTCGGTCGGGGTGGAGAACTTCTATCGCCACCCTTCGCCGGAGATCATCAAGCGGCTCGAATCGCATCATGTGCGGGTGGTACGTACGGATTTGAACGGACTCACGACCGTCAAGACAGACGGCCATCGCCTGATGCTGGAGACGAACCCTGTGAATTCGCCCCTGCTGCCGGCCTTCTGAGCTATCGAGCAGGCTTTTGTGGCGCACGCATTCTTGCGTGCCGCCTCGAGATTCCTGTCGAGGTCTGGCGCTGCTTTGAAAACAAAACGTCGAGAAGAATCTCGACGCGGCTGACATAAATGTCCGCGCTACGACAGCCCCACGTCGCCCGCCTGCTGGATCAGCTTCGCCACAATTCCGGTCCAGCCCGTCTGATGCGAAGCGCCAATCCCCGCGCCATCGTCCCCGTGGAAATACTCGAAGAACAGAATCAAATCCCGCCACTCCGGATCATGCTGGAACTTCTCCGTTGCCCCGTAAACCGGCCGCCGCCCATTCTCATCGCGCTCAAAGATGCGCGTGATGCGCCGCGAAAGCTCGATTGAAACATCCCACAGATTCATGTACACACCCGACCCCGTAGGGCACTCCACCTTGTACTCGTCCCCCAAGTAATGATGGAACTTCTGGAGCGATTCGATGATCAGGAAGTTCACCGGCATCCACACCGGACCACGCCAGTTCGAGTTTCCGCCGAACAGGCCGGAGCTCGATTCCGCCGGCTCGTAGTCCACGCGATGCTCCACGCCATCCACCGTCATGATGTACGGATGGTCCTTGTGGAAGCGCGACAACGCACGAATACCATGCGGTGAGAGGAACTCTTTCTCGTCCAGCATGTACTTCAGCACGCTGCGCAGCCGGTCCCGATTCACCAGCGATAGAAACCGGCGGCTTCCACCCTGCGCATCCTGCGACGTCTCCACGTGCAGACTCAACTCCGGATGGTTCTCAATAAACCACCGCATGCGCCGGTCGAAGCCCTTCATATTGCTCAGCACATCCGCGTTCAACGATTCCACGGCGAACAACGGAATCAGCCCGACCATCGACCGCACCTTCAACGGATACGGCTCTCCATTGGGCAGCAACAACACGTCGTAGAAGAAGCCGTCATCGTCGTCCCACAGGTCAATCACCGTATCGCCAAACATATTCATCGCGTGGCAGATGTGCACGAAGTGCTCGAAGAACTTGCTTGCCACATCTTCGTACGCCGAGTTGTCCTTGGCCAGTTCCAGCGCCATCGCCAACAGATTCAGGCAGTACATGCCCATCCAACTGGTGGCATCCGATTGTTCGATCACGCCACCGGTGGGCAGTGGTGCGCTGCGGTCGAAGACCCCGATGTTATCGAGTCCCAGGAATCCGCCCTGGAAGATATTGCGCCCGTCGGCGTCCTTGCGATTCACCCACCACGTGAAATTCAACAACAGCTTGTGGAACATCCGTTCCAGAAACTCGCGATCGCCCACGCCGCGCCGCTTCTTTTCGATCTTGTACACGCGCCACGCCGCCCACGCCTGCACCGGAGGATTCACGTCGCCGAACGCCCACTCGTAAGCCGGCAGTTGCCCGTTCGGATGCATGTACCACTCGCGCGTCATCAACACCAGCTGTTCTTTCGCAAAGTCCGAATCCACCAGCGAAAGCGCGATGGTGTGGAACGCCAGGTCCCACGCCGCATACCACGGATACTCCCACTTATCGGGCATGCTGATCACGTCTTCGTTGTACAGCGTGCGCCAATCCTTGTTGCGGCCCTTCAATCGCTCGGCAGGCGGTGGCGGTTGGCCGGGGTCGCCATCCATCCAACGCTTCACGTCGAAGTGATAGAACTGCTTGCTCCACAACATGCCGCCCAGCGCTTGCCGCATGACATTGCGCGCGTCCGAGCCCAGCGTGTCGGCAATTACGCTGGCATAGAATTCATCGGCCTCTTGGATTCTCGACGCGAACACCTGATCGAAGCCATCGAGAAACACCTCGCCATCGGTTAGCCGCAGTCGCACCACTTGCGTCTCGCCCGCATCAATCGACATGCGGTAGTGAGCCGCTGCCTTCGTGCCTTTGTGCTCCGGATTCACAGCGCTGTGCTGGCCGTAGACGATGTAGTTATTGATGCCGTCCTTCGCGAACTTCTGCCCATCGTCATAGTTGAAGATGCGCTTCATGTTCGTGTTGTTTTCCGTGAACAGCAGCTCCGGCGTGCCCTCCGCGAACAGGTGACGCACCTGCGTGTAGGGCTGGTTCAGATCGATCCGGTTCGGCGCGCCCGCGCACAAGCTGGGCTTCGGTCCCGGCGTGCCCCATGACCACGTATTGCGATACCACAGCGACGGCAGCAGACGCAGGTTCGCACGCTCCGGTCCGCGATTGGTCACGCTGATGCGGATCAGCACATCCTCGGGACCGTCTTTCGCGTACTCCACCGCCACGTCGAAATACCGGTTCTCGTTGAACACGCCGGTATCGAGCAGTTCGAACTCCGGGTCCTTGCGCGATCGCCGCTTCGACTCCTCCACCAGTTGCGCATACGGGAAGGCAGCCTGGGGATACTTGTACAGATACTTCATGTACGAGTGCGTCGGCGTGGAATCGAGATAGAAGAAATACTCCTTCACATCTTCGCCATGATTCCCCTGGCTTCCGGTCAAGCCGAACATGCGCTCTTTGATGATCGAGTCCTGTTCGTTCCACAGCGCCACGCCGAAGCACATGTACTGATGCCGGTCAGAGATGCCAGCGATGCCGTCCTCGCCCCAGCGGTAAGCGCGGCTCCGCGCGTGGTCATGCGGGAAGTAATCCCACGCCTCGCCATGCGCGCTGTAGTCCTCGCGCACTGTGCCCCACTGACGTTCGCTCAGGTACGGACCCCATCGTTTCCAGTGCGCGGTGCGTTCCCGCGATTCTCTCAACCGGCGCTCTTCGGCAATTTCAACAGTCGGCATGTCTATCCATGTTATCTATAACTTGCACTTTGCGGGTTGTTCGGGGTCTGCGAACTGTGCTATAGATAGAAAAATCTATGGCATATGTAATCGCAGAACCTTGCATCGGAACAAAGGACACGGCTTGCGTAGACGCATGTCCGGTGGATTGTATTCACCCCAAAAAGGACGAGGCTAATTACGAGTCCGCTGAACTGCTCTACATCGATCCGGTGGAGTGCATTGACTGCGGCGCTTGCGTGCCTGTTTGCCCCGTCTCCGCCATCTTTGCGCTGGATGATCTCCCTGAAAAATGGAACGACTTCACCGCCAAGAACGCTGCCTACTACGGCCGCTAAACGGATAGAAATTTTGATGGGGCGAGGGAACGCTCGCCCCGTTCACTAGGGGATATAAGTCGCGCTGGCGTCGTCTGTTTCCCAAATTTTAACCTTCGAAATCTTGCAGGGTACATCGGAAGGTGTGCCCTGTAAATCCGCGGTCATCTGCTCGTAGAAGAACTTCGCGATGTTCTCGGCCGAAGGGCTCAACTCGTCGAACGGCTTCAGGTCGTTGATGAACTGGTGATCCAAATAATCGATCACTCTGTTCATGGACGTTTTCACTTCCACGAAGTCCACCAGCATGCCGGCTTTGTCCACTGTCTCCCCAATGAACGTCACCATCACGCGCCAGTTGTGTCCGTGCACGTTTTCGCATTTGCCGCGGTAGTTCCTCAGGGAGTGACCGGCGGCGAACGTCGCATCTACTGCTACTTCAAACATCGAAAAAATTCTCCACTTCTTGAATATCGGTTGTGAATCCGTAGTCGGGCAGGCTGTCGAAAAAGACCTGTCCATAACGTTGCTTGGTGATGCGGTTATCCAGCAGCACCAGCACTCCACGATCGGACTTGCTGCGGATCAGGCGGCCGAACCCCTGCTTGAGAGCGATTGCGGCCTGCGGGATCTGGTAATCGTAGAACGGATTCCCGCCCTCGGCCTTCAGCGCCAGGGTGCGAGCCTCTACCACGGGGTCGCTGGGCACCGCAAAGGGCAACTTATCAATGATAACGCAGCTTAGCTGTTCGCCCTGCACATCCACGCCCTGCCAGAACGATGAGGTGGCGAACAGCACGCAGTGCGGCGTCTTGCGGAAATCCTCCAGGAGTGAACTGCGTGGGGCCGAGCCCTGCATCAGGGTAGGGAAGTCGATCGCGTAGGAGACCTTGTCGTAGAGCGCGCGCATCTGCTGGTAGCTGGTGCACAGCACGAATGCGCGGCCGCGGCTGTGCGTCAGAATCGTGATCACTTCTTCAGCTGCCGCAGCGCCGAATGCGAAGTTGCGCGGGTCGGGCAGATGTTGCGGGACATACAGCAACGACTGAGTCTGATAGTCGAACTGGCTGGGCACGATCATCTCTTCGGCGTGATGGATGCCGAGCCGCTTCCGCACATACTCAAAGCCGCCCGCCACGGCCAGAGTCGCTGAAGTGAGGATGATCGTGTCCTTCTGCTGGAACAGCTTCTCCTGAATCAAAAGCGACACATCGATCGGCGTGGCTTGCAGGAACACGCCCCGTCCGCGCCGCTCGATCCAGTACACGTGGCTCTTGTGCTCCGCCTTCGACCAGAACTCCAGCGCATCGGTTAACTCGCGCGTGCGGCGGAACAGCGGGATCATCTCCTCCGGCGCTTGCTTGATTGTTTGGAGTTGCGTTCCCACCATTTCAAGCCCGCGCAGAAGATCGGAGTAGTGATCTGCGTTCTCTTCGAAAAAGGCCTGATGTCCGCGGAAGCCGGTCCGCCCCTCGGTCGACGGGAACAGCGAAAAGAAGTACTCCGACTTATCCTCCAGCATCATCAGGATGCGGTCCAGCTCCTGCGATCCCACCGATTTGCGGGCGCTCACGGCCAGGATGTCGCGCCGCAGTTCGGCGAACTGGTAGTTGCTAATGGAGACGCCGAAGTACTGCGCGGCGATGTCTTCCAATTCGTGAGCTTCGTCAAAGATCACCGCATCGTAATCGGGAATGATGCCGCCGTACTCCTCCTCTTTCACCGCCAGGTCAGCGAAGAACAGATGGTGGTTCACGATGATAATGTTGCTCTCATGCGCCCGTTGCTGCATTTTGGTGAGGAAGCAGCGCTCGAACTGCACGCACTTCTGACCTGTACAGAGCTCGCGGCGCGCGTCCACTTTGCCCCAGGCGCTGCTGTGCTCGGGCAGCGATTTGATCTCGGCGCGGTCGCCGATCTCCGTGGTCTTCTCCCACTCCTGGATGATCTGGAAATCGGCCACCTCTTCCAGGCCGCTCAGCACCGGCTCCTTCTCCGCGTCGTAGATCTTCTGCCGGCAGGCGTAGTTGTTGCGGCCCTTCATGTAGCAGACCTTCAGGTCGTGTTGGAAGTGCTGCTGCAGGAATGGCACGTCCTTCAGGAACAGCTGCTCCTGCAGGTTCTTGGTGCCGGTGGAGATCACCACGCGCAGCCCGGACGCGATCGCCGGTAGCAGATAAGCGAGCGTCTTGCCGGTGCCTGTACCGGCCTCAACGATGAGCTTTCTGCGGTTCGCGAGTGCGTCTTCCACCGCCTCCGCCATCTGCAACTGGCCGGTGCGGTATTCGTAATTGGGGTGCCACTTGGCCAGCGTTCCGTTGCGGCCGAAAAAGTGGCGCGCGGTCAGCGCCTTTTTGTCGTGCGCCATGCTTGCTTATTTCAGTGTAGCGGCAAATGCCTGGAACAGCCGCCGGTCGCACTCCGATGTCGCGATGCGATCCTCGGGATGCCACTGCACCGCGACCGCGAAGGGGTGCCCTGCGAGCTCCAGTCCTTCGATGTAGCCGTCTGCCGAGATCGCGTTCACGGTAAGCCCGGCGCCCGCACGATCCACCACCTGATGATGCCGGGAGTTGATCAGGTGCGTACCGGCGCCCGCAATCTTCGCAAATGCAGTCCCTGCCTGGATCTCAACTTCATGGGCATTATCCACGCCGCGTTGCTCGTGCCCTTCGATGTGCTGATGCAGCGTGCCGCCGAAGTGCACGTTGAACAGCTGCATGCCGCGGCAGATCGCCAGCACCGGCGTGCCACTCGCCAGCGCTTCGGCCAACAACTGCGATTCCATCTCGTCGCGCGGCGTATCGGGATCTTCCGTCTTCTCGCCCCGCGCTTGTTTGTATAACGCGGGGTCCAGGTCGGTCCCGCCACTCAGCAGCAGTCCGTCGAACTGCGGTATCGCATCGCCCGGACGGATTACCACCGGCTCCAGACCCACGGCACGCAAGGCCGACTCATAGGGGATCAACTTGCTATCGGGCATGTGCTCCGGCGAGCCCGCTGTAAGGCCTACGCGCTTCATTCTTCTCCGCGGCTTACGTGATTGGTGACTTCCGCGCGGCGCACGCCATACACTTTTTGAATCACGCGGCAGATCTCATAACCCAAGCGGTCAGGAGTCTCGCCGTCCTTCAAGTCAACTTCCACCTTGATGTAAAAATCCATTCGAGCCATTACTGCTAATGATACGATATGAAATCGGTATGCCTAAATGTGTTCTCTGTGAAACGCGCAAGCCGCGCCGCAACTGTCCGGCGAAGGGCGGCGATATCTGCCCGCAGTGTTGCGGCACCTCACGCGAGGTGACCCTGGTCTGCCCCTTCGATTGCGACTACCTGCGCGAAGCGCGCATGCATGAAAAGCTGGTCGATATCGATCCGCGCACGTTTCCGAATCAGGACATCAAGATGACCGAGAGCTTTCTTGTGGAGCACGAACCGCTGCTGCTGGCGGCCGCCTCCGCGCTGGCCGAAGGCGCGTTCGAGACCAGCCATGCCTACGATTCCGACATGCGCGAAGTGCTCGATTCGCTCATCCGGACTTATCGTACTGCCACCTCCGGATTGTTCTACGAGGCGCTGCCCGACAACAACGTCGCTGCTTCGGTCTTCCGCCGCGCCCGCGGCCGCATCGAAGAGTACCGCGAGAAGCAGGAGCCGATCCGTGATGCCGAAGTGCTCGGCGTACTCGTCTTCCTGCAGCGCATGGCGCTCGATAACGATAACGAACGAGCCAAGAGCCGCCGCTACATTGACATCCTGCGCATCCACTTCCCGGGAAAACCAGCGTAGCGCACGCATTCTTGCGTGCCGTGTCGACATTCGTGTCGACATGTCCTGTCTTACGCCACCCGTTTCCGGAACGGCAAATACAACAACCCGAACAACACCATCGCCACAGCCTCACCCGCGATAATATAAACCGGCCAAGGCCCAAAGAAATCAAGTAGCGAAGCCACCTGCGGCTTGCGGCACAAGAACATATAGTTCGTATGAAACACCGCGTTGAAAGTCCCCACCAGCGCGGCATACCCGTTCAGCATAATCAGCACCCGCTTCAGGCACCCTGGCGTAGGCCGGGCGATCTTCCCCCAAATCAAGAACAACACCGAAGCCACAATCCCGCCATGCGCCACAAAAAAGTAGATGCTCGGGTAAGACGCAATCGGAGCCCACAACTCCGGCTGCACAATCGCCATGCCCGCGCCCGCGATGCCCAGGAAATACGCCGCCTCCACCACCCACTGATTCAGCGTCAACAACGCAAACACCGTCAGCCACAGCGTCAGGTCGCACAACTGAATCGGCATCCCCTCCGGAAACCGCCAGCCCTCGGTCCGCAGCTTGTACCCATACCAGACCAACTCATTGATGATCAAAAACACACCCATGGGAATGCGCAGCCACTGCGGCCCGCGCGACAACGCATAGGCCAGTGCGGGCACTGCCGCCATGATCAAAAAATGTAGCGCGCCGAACTGCACAAAATCAGTATGCATACTCCACGTATAATAGTTGATTCACGATGAAACTTAATAGCTACACCATCACTCAGGGTCGCGACCGTGCGCCCGCGCGCTCCATGCTGAAGGCGATCGGGTATACCGATGAGGATCTGAAGAAGCCCATCATCGGCATCGCCAACACGTGGATCGAAACCATGCCCTGCAACTTCAACCTGCGCGACCTGGCAGTGAAGGTGAAGGAAGGCATCCGCGCCGCCGGCGGCACGCCGATGGAGTTTAACACCATCTCCATCAGCGACGGCGTAACCATGGGCACCGAAGGCATGAAGGCCTCGCTCGTGAGCCGCGAAGTCATCGCCGACTCCATCGAACTCGTCGCTCGCGGCCACATGTTTGACGGCATCATCTCGCTGGTCGCCTGTGACAAGACCATCCCCGGGGCCGCCATGGCCGCGCTCCGTCTGAACCTGCCGCACCTGGTGCTCTACGGCGGATCCATCCTGCCCGGTAAACTCGGCGACCGCGAACTTTCGATTCAGGACGTCTTCGAAGCCGTCGGCGCCAACGCAGCCGGCAAAATCACCGACGCCGAACTTCTTGCCGTGGAAAACGCAGCCTGCCCCGGAGCAGGCGCCTGCGGCGGTCAGTTCACTGCCAACACCATGGCCACCGTCATGGAGATCATCGGCCTCTGCCCGTTCGGCATGGCCTCGGTACCGCAGGTCGACCCGCGCAAAGACGACGTCGCCTTCCGCTGCGGCCAGATCATCATGGACGCAGTGAAGAACGACCTGAAGCCGCGTGACATCTGCACCCGCCACGCCTTTGAGAACGCCATCGCTTCGGTGGCAGCCAGCGGCGGTTCCACCAACGCCGTGCTGCACCTGATCGCCATGGCCCGCGAGGCAGGCGTCGAACTCGATATCGACGACTTCCAGACCATCAGCAACGCCACTCCGCTGCTGGTCGACATCAAGCCCGCCGGCAAGTACTTTGCTGTTGACGTCGATAAAGCAGGCGGCATCCCTGTCATCGCCAAGCGCCTCATCGATGGCGGCTACATTCATGGCGATGCCATGACCATCACCGGCAAGACCTTCGCCGTCGAAGCCGCGGTGGCCAAAGAGACCCCCGGGCAGCAGGTGATCAAACCGCTCTCCGATCCCATCAAGAAGAGCGGCGGACTTGTTATTTTGAAAGGCTCGCTCGCCCCTGAAGGATGCGTCATCAAAGTCACCGGCATCAATCGCAAGGGCCAGACCGGACCCGCGCGCGTCTTCAACTGCGAAGAAGACGCGATGCACGCCGTACTCGCCGGCAACATCAATCCTGGCGATGTGGTGGTGATCCGCTACGAAGGTCCGCGCGGCGGGCCCGGTATGCGCGAGATGCTCGGAGTCACCGGCGCCATCGTCGGCCGCGGACTCTCTGAAAGCGTCGCGCTCCTCACCGACGGCCGCTTCAGCGGAGCCACCCGCGGCTTCATGATCGGACACGTTGCTCCGGAAGCGGCCAATGGCGGACCGATCGCTATCGTCGAAGAGGGAGACCAGATCTCGATCGATATCGAAAACGCAAAGATCGATCTCGACGTCGCCCCCGCCGTCATCGCTGAACGCCTCACCAGGTGGACCGCCCCTGCTCCGAAGTACAAAGTGGGCGTCTTCGCCAAGTACGTGAAGCTCGTCTCCAGCGCATCGGAAGGCGCCGTCACCTCCGAGTTTTAATCCCGATCCGGGGGGGGACTGCCCTCGCTGTCCCAAGCGAAGCGCGCGGACTGCGCGGGCTGTCCCCCCCTCCACGACGCACTCTCACCCATTCCGGACAACCACGTCTGATATCCTCAGAATCAGGAGTCCGCATGCGCCTTTATATCTGTTTTCTTCTAACTGTCCTAATCCCCTTCTGCTCCGCCCAGCGACCCGAATGGGACGACGTCTCCGTCATCCACACCGGCACCGAAAAGCCCCATGCCACTGCGATGGTGTACCCCACCGCCGACCTGGCCCGCGCCGCCAACCGCGCCGCGTCCCCGTGGTTCCAGCTCCTCAACGGCAATTGGAAATTCCACGGCGTGCTGCGGCCAGCAGATCGCCCGCTCACCTTCTTCCGCCCCGGCTACGACGATTCCGCCTGGCGCAACATCCCCGTCCCATCGAGCTGGCAGATGCACGGCTTCGACATCCCCTACTACACCAACATCATCTATCCCTGGCCGCAGGATGCCTCGAAGCCCCCGCAGGTCCCTCACGAATGGAACCCCGTCGGCAGCTACCGCATGCACTTCAACGTCCCGCAGGGCTGGAACGGACGGCAGGTCTATCTGCACTTCGATGGAGTCGACTCCGCCTTTTACGTCTGGGTCAACGGCCACAAAGTCGGCTACAGCGAAGACAGCCGCACGCCCGCCGAATTCAACATCACGCCACACTTGAAGCCTGGGCCCAACCTGCTCGCCGTGGAGGTCTACCGCTTCAGCGACGGTGCGTTTCTCGAGGACCAGGACATGTGGCGAATGAGCGGCATCTTCCGCGACGTGTACCTCTTCTCCACCGCCACGCAGCACATCCGCGACTTCGAAGTCAGGCCCGATCTCGACGCACAGTATAAAGACGGCTCACTCGCCATCCGCGCCTCCATCTCCAATGCCGGAGCAACTGCGAAGAAGGTCTCGCTCAGCGTGGAAGGAGTTGTCAGCGCCACTCGCACTGTGGAACTCGCCCCGAACTCCGAGCAGCAAGTCACCTTCGACCTCAAAGCCGCGGCGCCAAAGAAGTGGTCCGCCGAAACGCCTAATCTCTACCAGTTGCTTTTCACGTTGAAGGACGCCGCCGGAGCAACGCTCGAAGTCATCCCCGTCAACACCGGTTTCCGCAAGGTCGAGATCCGCAACGGACGCTTCCTCGTCAACGGCGTGCCCATATTAGTGAAGGGTGTCAACCGCCACGAGCACACGGCAGAAGCAGCCAAGGTAATCTCCATCGAATCGATGATCCAGGACATCAAGCTGATGAAGCAGTTCAACGTGAACGCGATCCGCACGTCGCACTATCCCAACGACCCAGCGTGGTACGACCTCGCCGACCGCTACGGCCTGTACGTCCTGGATGAAGCGAACATCGAATGCCATCACTACGGCAACGACACGCGCAACCGCCTCACGAACGATCCTGCCTGGAAGCCCGTTTATCTCGACCGTGTCGAACGCATGGTGGAGCGCGATAAGAATCATCCGTCCATCATCATCTGGTCCATGGGTAACGAATCCGGAGACGGCCCCAACGCCGCCGCCACCTATCAATGGGCGAAGCAGCGCGACTCGTCGCGGCCCTTCCACTACGAAGGCACCACCTCGCACGGCGGCTCCAATGCCGACATCAACTCGTTCATGTATCCTACGCCGCAACACATGAAAGAGCTCGCCGAAAAGCGGCCCGAGATGCCGATGATCCTCTGCGAATACTCGCATGCCATGGGCAACTCCAGCGGCGGACTCAAAGAGTATTGGGACCTCTTCTATTCCGGCACCAACATGCAGGGCGCGTTCGTGTGGGATTGGGTAGACCAGGGCATCCGCCTCCCCGTTCCCGGTGAGTACAAAATGAACAGTTCCACTGGAACGTTCCTTGCCTACGGCGGCTGGTGGGAAGACAAGACCGGCCTGCGTAATGACAACAACTTCAACAACAACGGACTCATCTCCGCCGACCGCATTCCGCACCCTGGCCTCTATGCGTTGAAATACGTCTACCGCAATCTGCACGCGCACTATGAAGGTGGCCGTCTCTATATCAAAAACTGGTTTGATTTCGTCAACGCGCAGGACGTCGCCGAAGGGCAGTGGGAGGTCAGCGCCTCCGGTCGCACCATCGCCTCTGGCCGTCTGCCTGCTCTCGATATCGGCCCGCGCACTGAGAAAGAGTTCACGTTAGAGCTGCCAAAATTCGAAGCGCAGCCCGGAACGGAATATTGGCTTAACGTGCGCTTCGTCACCAAGAACGCAGCCCTGTGGGCGCCCAAGGGCCACGAGATCGCGTGGGATCAGTTCCGTCTTGACGTGAACGCCGCGCCCAAACAACTCGACCTCTCCAAATCGCCGAAGCTCGAAATCGCTGAGGCAGATGGCGTCGTTACGCTCAAAGGCCCCAACTTCTCCGTAGACTTCCTGAAGCGCGATGGCGTCCTCGCCGATTATCGCTACAAAGGCACGCTGCTTTTCGAGCGTGGACCGAAGCCCGATTTCTGGCGGGCCGGAACTGATAACGATCGCGGCGGAGCCAAGTCCACCATGCGCCGCCGCGCGCAGGATCCGTCTGTGAATCTCGATCTGTGGAAAGACGCCGGCCCTGATTTGCAGGCCACGGACGTGAAAGTCGAACGGCTCAATGAGAGTTCCGCGCGCATCACCGTGTATGCGGCCCTCGGCGCCACGGGCGGCCACACCGCGATGAGCTACGGAGTCTATGGCACCGGCGACATTATCGTCGAAACCAAGTATGAACCAGGTCCCGGCAAGCTGCCCATGATGCCACGCTTCGGCACCGAACTGATCGCGGCGGCCGGCCTCGAAAATATCGCCTGGTATGGCCGCGGCCCCAAAGAGACGCACATCGACCGCAACTTCGAACGCATCGGCGTCTATCGCTCCACTGTAGACAAGGAGTGGGTCGAGTACTCGCGCCCGCAGGAGAACGGCAACAAGACCGATGTCCGCTGGGTCGCGCTCACCAACGCGGCGGGAGTCGGCCTGTTGGCCACGGCATCGGAAGCCTTGAATGTAGCGGCGCGCCACTATACGAAGACAGACATCGATCGCGCAGGCTACACCTTCATGATGCAGCGTCACCCCGAGACCTTCCTCAACCTCGATTGGAAGCAGATGGGCGCAGGCGGTATCGATAGCTGGAGTCCCAACGCATGGCCGATGCAGCCCTATCGCATCCAACCGGACAAGCCGTACTCCTTCCGCTACCGCTTGACGCCGGTGGAAGGTGACTTCACGGCCAAGACAAGGGAGAGTTTCTAAGATGCGCTCGCGAGCGAGCGAACAGGCGAAACCGCCTGTTCCATCATTAAAAGCACGAGGCTTCCGGTGGTGGGACAGGCGGTTTCGCCTGTCCATCTGCTTCCTCGCGACCCTCTCGTATGGACAAATCGACACCGGCGCGCCAGACGCCTGGCAACCGATGCGAGGCTCACCGTCCGCAACAACTGCCACCATCGGCGGCGTCACTGCACTCAAACTGAAATGCGATTTCACCACCGCGCCGCTCGACCGTGCCTCATGGGATCGCACAGTGAACCTTGACCTCATCCGTTATCAAGGAATTCAATTCCGCTTCTACGCAACCAACCTCGCCCCGGTCTCGCACTTCGCCATCTACTTCCAAAGTGGCAACGGCTGGTACTCGGCCACCTTTTTCCCGGAAGCCAACAATTCCTGGAGCACTATAACAATTGACAAAGCCGCCACTCGGGCCGAAGGCAATCCCGCCGGTTGGGGCAGCATCCGCACCATCCGCATCTCGGCATGGAAAGGCCGCAGTGAAAACACGGAGTTCTACCTGAGCGACATCCGCGGAGTCGGCGTGCTCGGCGTCGACGCCTCCATCGCGATTCTCCGCAGCGGTGACGAATTCACTGACAACGTCGCCTCCACGCTCACCGGCCTCGGATTACGATACACCACGGTAACGGATCAGGACGTCACCGCCGATCGCCTGCGTGACGCGAAGGTCGTCATCCTTCCCAACAATTCATCACTGCCGGATGCAACTGCGTCTGAGCTCGTCAAGTACCTCGCGGCCGGTGGCAGGGTCCTCGGCTTCTACTCGATCCCATCGCAACTGCGCAAGGTTGTGAATATCGAAAGTGGCGTGCATATCAAGGCCGAGCCTGAAGGCAAGTTCTCTTCGATTCAATTCACCAAAGGCGCAATGGAAGGCGCCCCGGCGGTGGTCGCACAGCGCTCCTGGAACATCAACGCCGCGAAGGCCGTTCCCGGAAAGAGCAAAGTCCTCGCCACATGGTTCGACGCCGATGGCAAATCAACCGGAGAGCCTGCAGTGGTCGCCGCTGCCAACGCGATGTGGATGACCCACGTGCTGCTCAAGGACGATGCGCCCACCAAGGGTCGCATGCTGATGGCGATGCTTGGAACACTTGCTCCGGACCTGTGGAAGCTGGCCGTTGACGGAGGCATCGCCCGTATTGGAGTGATCGGGCCGGCGCACAACTTCGAGGAGGCTTCGGCGCTCATCCCCAAAGCTGGTGCTGCGGCGGTCGCGAAGATCCGCGACGAAGCGCGCGCACTCCGCAATGCAGGCAAGTACGCCGATGCCGCGAACAAGGCCGCCGAAGCTCAGGACAAGCTGCTCGACGTCTTCGTGCGCACCCAGCGTCCCGAACCCGGTGAATTCCGCGCCTTCTGGTGCCATCGCGCCAACGGAGTCGATGGCATGGATTGGGATGCCGCTATCAAGCGCCTCGCTGAAAACGGCTTCACCGCAATCCTCCCCAATATGCTGTGGGGCGGCGTGGCCTTTTATGAAAGCAAGGTGCTGCCCGTTGCGCGCACGGTCGCTACCGAAGGCGACCAGATCGCGAAGTGCCTCACCGCAGCCCGCAAATACGGCCTCCAGACGCACATCTGGAAAGTGAACTGGAATACTGGCCGCGATGCCCCGCCGGAGTTCATCGAAAAGATGCGCCGCGAATCGCGACTGCAGGTCAGCTCCAGCGGCAAGGAAGAGCCGTGGCTCTGCCCCTCGCATCCGGAGAATCGAAAGCTGGAAATTGCTTCGATGGTGGAGGTCGCTCGCAACTACGCAGTCGATGGCATCCATTTCGACTACATCCGCTACCCCGATAGCAACCACTGCTTCTGCGATGGCTGCCGCCGCCGTTTCACCGAGGACACTGGAGCCGTCATCACCAACTGGCCGAAGGACGTCACCGGAGCCGACACTCCGCTGCGCAAGCAGTGGCTCGACTGGCGCCGCGGCAATATCACCGCGGTCGTAAAAGCGGTAAGTGAACAGGCCCGCGCCGTTCGCCCGAAGATCAAGATCTCAGCGGCGGTGTTTCGCAATTGGGAGGTCGATCGCGATGGTGTGGGTCAGGATTGGAAGTTGTGGTGCGAACGGGGCTATCTCGATTTCGTCGCGCCGATGGATTACACCAACAGCGACCGGCAGTTTGAAAGCTGGATCGAAAGCCAACAGCAGTGGGCTGGCAAGGTGCCGGTCTATCCCGGCATCGGCGCCAGTTCGTCGTCGTCGCGCTTTGGTCCAGACCGTGTCATTGGGCAGATACAAGTTACGCGTAAACACAAGACAGGCGGCTTCGTGATTTTCAATTACGGGGTGAATGAGGCGAGCGATCTGGTGCCCAAGTTGGGATTGGGAATCACGGCAAAGTAGAAAAGGACAGGCGAAACCGCCTGTCCCACCTGTTTACTCGCCCTCGAGGTATGTATACCCGCCGAGGCCGTCTTCGTAAAACTTAATCAACCGTCCGGACTCTTCGTAGGTCAGCTTGCCCTCACGCACCGCCAACTCAACCGACTTGCGGAACTGCTCTAGCAGTATGCGGGAACTGAACTGCACGTAGTCGAGCACTTCACGCACCGTATCGCCCGCAATCACGTGATCCAGAATAATCTCGCCCGTCTCGCTCAAGGTCACGTGCACCGCATTCGTGTCGCCGAACAGATTATGCAGGTCGCCCAGAATCTCCTGATACGCGCCCAGCAAAAACGCACCCAGATAATACGTCTCACCGTTGAAGTTATGCAGCGGCAGCGTGTTCTTCACGTCGCGACGGTCGATGAAGCGATCAATCTTGCCATCGGAATCGCACGAGATATCGCCCAGCACGCCAAACCGCGTCGGCTGCTCTTCCAGCCTGTGGATCGGCATCACCGGGAACAACTGCTTCACCGCCCAGCTGTCAGGCATGCTCTGGAATAGCGAGAAGTTGCAGAAGTACGTGTCAGAGAGCATGCTCTCCAAGCCTTCCAAATCTTCCGGGAAATAATCCAGCTCGCGCGCCATGCGCAGAATGCGGCGGCAGATCGCCCAGTAAAGATTCTCCGCCATACTGCGCTGTTGCAGCGGCAGGTAGCCCAGGCTGAACAGGTTCAACGCCGAATCGAGCGACTGCTGCGCGTCGTGGAAACTCTCCAGCATGTTCTTCGTGCTCAGGCCGCGGAAGGTCTGGTGCAAGTCGATCAGAGGCTGCTCCACATCGTCGGGCAGATCCTGGAAACCCTCCTGTTCGCCGAACCCGCTCACGCCGAGCACATCGAAGACGAGCGCACTGTGGTAAGCCGTTACCGCGCGCCCGCTCTCGGTGATAATGTTCGGATGCGGCACCTCTGCCTCATCGCACACATTCTGGATGTGATAGATAACGTCGTTCGCGTACTCCTGCAGCGTGTAGTTCACGCTCGATTCGAAGTCCGTCTGCGAGCCGTCATAATCGATACCCAGGCCGCCTCCCACGTCCATGATCTTCAGGCCCGCGCCGAGCCGCTTCATCTCCACATACACGCGCGCCGCTTCAATCACCGCCGCCTTGATCTGGCGAATGTTGGTGATCTGGCTGCCCAGGTGGAAGTGCATCAGGTGGAGGCAATCCTCCATGCCGATGGATTTCAGGTACTCGAAGGCACGCAACGCTTCGGTAACGGTGAGGCCGAACTTCGAACGGTAACCACCCGACGACTTCCAGCGGCCCGAGCCGCGACTGGCGAGCTTCACGCGGATGCCGATGCTGGGCCGGATTCCGGCCTTCTCGGCGTGCTTGATGATGAGGTCGAGTTCGGTGTACTTTTCGACAACAGGAATGATCTGGCGCCCGATTTTGCGCGCCATCGTGACCATCTCAATGTACTCGTCGTCCTTGAAGCCGTTGCAGATAATGGGAGTCTCGTTGTCGGCGATGGCGACCACGGCGATCAGTTCCGGCTTGGAACCTGCTTCGAGGCCGAACTTGTATTCGCGGCCGTACTCCAAAACCTCTTCCACAACCTGGCGCTGCTGGTTCACCTTGATCGGAAACACGCAGGCGTAGTTGCCCTGGTAGCCGTGTTCGGAGATGGCACTCTGAAACGCGGCATGGATTTCGCCGAGGCGGTGCTTCAGGATTTCGCCGAAGCGGATGAGGATCGGCAGATTGATCCCGCGCAGCACCAGCGTATCAACCAGCTGCTTCATGTCGACGGAACGCAGCGGATCCTTGCCGGGGTGCACCCACAGGTTGCCGTTGGCGCCCACGGAGAAGTAGCCTTTACCCCACGCGGCTACGTCGTATAATTCGCCTGCTTCCGTGGTTGTCCAGCGGTCGGCCGGTTCACGTAACTGCGTTCCTTCGCTCATTTTCAAATTCAACTTTCAGTTGCCTCCAAATACAGTCGCAAAAACCAGTGTCCGACGAAATTGCCCACCGGGCAAGTATAATCTTGATGTGGTCAGGACAATTTTGGTGGCGATTCTGTTACAAAGCGGCTTGGCCCATGCCGAGTCGGCTGCGCTGGAGTGTATTTCGAGCACTTTCGCCTCAGGCAAGACGTTTGTTCAGTTCCGGATGACAGTCGCCGCCGGTTGGAAAATCTCCAGGGCTTCGCTGCTCTTGCACGCCACAGGCGGCACGCTGCCCAAAACGGTGGAGGTCGGGCTGGCGAAGAATAAGTGGAGTGAATTCGATCCAGCGGTTGTGCCAGTAGCCGAGAATATGCGCAAATATGACGCCGCTCCGCTCAAGCAGGGCTGGATCCGCATTGAACTCGACCCGGCACAGGCACAGCAGATCATTCACGGGCTTGCCATCGCCGCGCCCGGGAGCGGCAAACCGTTCGATCTGCGCGAGACCATGCAGTACTCTCCCTACCTGCTTTTGGAAGGGACACGAAAGGATTGAGGATGAGACTCGAGAACAAAGTTGCGCTGGTTACCGGCGCGAGCAAGGGCGTAGGCAAGGGTATCGCGCTGGAACTGGCGCGCGAAGGTTGCAGCGTCGCGGTGAACTTCAACTCTGACCGCACCGGCGCCGAAGCGACTGTCGCTGAAATCGTGACCATGGGCCGCAAGGCCATAGCCGTCCAGGGGGATATTGGATATGCCGACCAGGTGGATCGCGTCCTCGCAGAAACCGTAGCCGCCTATGGCAAGCTCGACATTCTGGTGAATAACGCCGGCGTGCAGACCTGGAAAGCCCTGCTCGATCTTGAAGAAGACGAGTGGGATCGAGTTATTCGCACGAACCTGAAAGGCTGCTTCCTGTGCACGCAGCGCGCCGCCCGGCTGATGAAGGATCATGGCGGACGAATCGTGAACATAGGTTCCGGTTGCAACAAGGTCGCGTTCCCGCACCTGGTGGACTACACCGCGAGCAAGGGCGGCATCGAACAACTCACCAAGGTCAGCGCCGTGGAGTTGGGCAAGTATGGCATCACGGTCAACTGCGTTGCGCCAGGCGCAGTGGAGATCGAACGCACCAAGCTCGAAGCCGGAGACTATGCCGGTACGTGGGCTGGAGTGACGCCGCTGGCACGGGTCGGCGTGCCACTCGATGTCGCGCGCGCCGTGGTCTTCTTCGCCACCGAAGGGGGAGACTTCGTCACCGGACAGACGTTGTGGGTAGACGGCGGACTCTTCGCCAAGCCGCACTGGCCTTACGAAATCTAGGAGCTCGCCTCGTGAATATTGCCCTGTTGCTACTGGCTCTTCCTTTGTCTGCCTTCCAGACTGTGGAAGAGCCGGATAAGCTGATCGCCCGCTACGACACGGACCGCCGTAGCCTGATGCGCTACTACGAGCTCGACTCGCCCGCGCGCCGCAAGCGACTGGAGCAGTTCACGCGCGAGTGGATGGCGCAGTTGGGCAAGGTCCCGTTCGAATCGCTCAATACCACCGGCCGCATTGACTACGTGGCTTTCCATAACTACCTCTCGCATGAACTGAAGCAACTCGAACTGCAATCGCGTTGGGCCGCCGAGGCCGAACCGGTGATCCCCTTCGCTCAGCAGATCATCGAACTGGAAGACTCGCGCCGCAAGATGGAGACGATGAACTCCAAGGCGACCGCGTCGAAACTCACCCGCCTGATTACCGAGGTCACCAAAGCCAAGTCGCGAAAGCCTGCAGACAAGATCGCCGCCGCCCGCGCAGGCCAGACGCTCGCGACGCTGCGGACGACATTGAAAACCTGGTACTCGTTCTATGACGGCTATGATCCGATGTTCACCTGGTGGGTGGCCCAGCCGTACAAGGACCTGGATAAAGCGCTAGAAGAGTACGAGAAAACACTGCGTCCGCCAGCTGGTGAAGTGGTCGGCAACCCGCTAGGCCGGCAGGCCCTGCTCAATGATCTCGCGTATGAGATGGTGCCTTACACTCCCGAAGAGTTGATCGCAATCGCCAACAAAGAGTTCGCCTGGTGCGACCGCGAAATGCTCAAAGCCGCGCGCGAACTGGGCTTTGGCGACGATTGGAAAAAGGCGCTGGAACACGTGAAGAACCTGCATGTGGAGCCGGGCAAGCAGCCCGAACTCATCCGTGACCTCGCGCGCGAAGCCGAGGTATTCATCGACGAGCATGATCTGGTCACCGTGCCGCCACTGGCTCGCGAAACCTGGCGCATGCAGATGATGTCGCCTGAGCGCCAACTGGTGAATCCGTTCTTCCTCGGCGGCGAAAGCATCATTGTCAGCTACCCCACCAGCACGATGACCAATGAACAGAAGCTGCAATCGATGCGCGGCAACAATATTCACTTTTCGCGCGCCACGGTCTTTCACGAACTGATCCCCGGCCACAACCTGCAACTGTTCATGGCCGCGCGCTACAAGCCCTATCGCAACCTGTTTGGCACGCCGTTCTTCACCGAAGGCTGGTCGCTCTATTGGGAGATGCTGCTGTGGGACATGGGCTTCCAGAAATCAGCTGAAGACCGTGTGGGCGCGCTGTTCTGGCGCATGCACCGCTGCGCGCGGATCATCTTTTCACTGAGCTTCCACCTCGGCAAGATGACGCCGAAGGAGTGCATCGATTTCCTGGTGGACCGTGTTGGCTTCGAGCGCGACAACGCCGCCGGCGAAGTGCGCCGTTCATTCGCCGGAGGCTACTCGCCGCTGTATCAGGCCGCGTATCTGCTCGGCGGCCTGCAAATTCGCGCACTGCGCAAAGAACTGGTCGAATCCGGCAAAATGACCAACCGCCAGTTCCACGACGCGATATTGCAGGAGAACCGCATCCCCATCGAACTGCTGCGCGCCGCGCTTACAGGAACCAAAGTCCCGCTCGACTTCAAGCCGGCCTGGAAGTTCTATGGCAACCAATAATGCGATGAACAATCGAGTTCAGATGTAGAATGAAATCAATGGCGACCTTCGAGACGCTAAAGACGAACCAGGTACCCGCCGAGGATCCACATTACGCTGCCGCAGCTGAGCGGATTCAAGCAGCGGTGCGCGAACTCCAGGCAAAGGGAATCATCGATGCGAATGGTCTCCGCGTTCGCACGGATCTGCCAGCCGACATGCAGCCCAGCGCTAAGCGAGACTTCGGCGGCTAAACCCGTAGGGAGATCCCCCGGCTCTGCCGGGGAGGCAGTAGAAGTTTGACATTTCCGGGAGTCCATCGCGGAAACTACCAGACGTGAGCCGCCAAGCACACGAAAGGAGTTTTCACGA
>Ga0073936_10001536_pt1 | contig 35238 bp, 19 predicted proteins | sample AliMusrvi5mmetaG_FD_87041 | JGI IMG/M metagenome (GOLD analysis project Ga0073936, IMG submission 87041) | Freshwater lake bacterial and archeal communities from Alinen Mustajarvi, Finland, to study Microbial Dark Matter (Phase II) - Alinen... | ecosystem: Environmental > Aquatic > Freshwater >...
CGGTCGTTTTTCGCGGCTTCGCGGGCACGTTTCAAGTTGCCGTCGTAAAGGTCGCAGATAGAGCGGATTTCCACGCCCTGGATCTTCTGGAATTCCTGGAACAGGTAGTAGCCACGGGTACCGACGCCGATCACCGCGACGCCGATGGTGTCGTTAGGACCCTTCTGGGCGAGCACGGCGGGGGCGGCGGCAAGCGCAGCGGCGGATTTCAAGAAATCGCGGCGATCCATATCTAATCTCCTTTATGGGGGTGCGCGGGGCAGCCGGAATCATTCTATCGCCTGGCTGGCCGTGCGTGGGAAAGCCTCACAGGTGGCTTGGGTCAAGAAATGAAAACGGTAAGATTTGACGGTTCTTGAAAATTTTTGATTTAGATTCAATAACTTACGAGAGCAAGCCGTCAGTGTTGACGTTTTTGGTTCTGCGAGTCGGGGGGATTGGCGCTACCAGACGTGGGACGCGACCACCTGCGGCGCCGCGGTCTCGCCGGAAATGACCCGCGTGTGCAGCACGAGTTGGACGTTCTTTTTGGGCCAATCGGAGGGCAGTCCGCGCATCGCTTCCTGCAGCCGCGAGGGAGACGAGACCAGATCGGCCGCAGCCTCGGTGCCGAATTGCGTGATCCCGGCGAGGAGTACCAGCGGCGTGCCCGTGTCGGGGTGGAAGATACGGCAAACCAGGGCGAAATCCTCGTCGGTGTGCCGGTCGGCCGAGCGCGCGGGCAGGACCCATTTCGTGGGCTTGCCGTAGTCCGTGATTTGGGGCGCCCGCGGGCTGAGGTCGAAGCCGAACCTGAAGGTATTGGTGAGCGACGACCAGCGCGTCCACGAGTACCCGATCAGCACGGACGGCGACGACTTTAGATCGTGGAACGACAAATCTCGACCTAATTTGATCCGATAGTCTTTTCCCATTCCGCTGATCAGGCGGGAAAGAGTTGCCGTTGCCAGCATGTCCCCGCCACCCACGAAGTGCTCGCTCAGCAGTTCAAAGTCCTTTACCCGGGCAGGCGGCGGCGCGCCCGCTGCCTCCAGGCTGGGATTCAAGCCGTAGACGGGCGTATACGACACGCACAGCAGGACCGGGCTGCTGGAATTCAACGCGGGGCCCCAGAAACTGCGCAGTATTGGATCCGCCAGGGGAGCGGACCGGGTCGCCCAGGCATAAATGCCGATCGACACTCCCGAGACGGCACAGGCGGCCAGCAGCAGCCAGGACCAGCGGCGCATGCTGAAAGCCAGCGGCGCGCCGGCGGATTGAGGGACCAGCGGCGTGTGCTGGCACTCCGGGACGTAGCCCCCCGCAGGCAGGCCGATGCGGATCGGGCTGTTGGTTCCGGCGCCGGCGTAGAAGGTCTGCAAACGCTTTCTGACCTCACCGGCTTTCACGCGAACCGTTGAATCGTTGCTCGGATCGTACGAGGCGGGCCGGCCGAAAACCTCTACGCCGATGGTGCGTTCCTTGAGCGCCTGTCCATCGCCGGCCAGGGAGGTCTCTACGACGAATTTGAGGAACTCCTGGCAGCGTCGGCTGGCGCGGAACTCCGCGCTCTCCAGAACCTGGGCCAGGGCGTCCCGCACCAGATCGGGAGTGATTTCTCCAGCCTGCGGAGCAGCCGGATCGCGATGATTTTCGGCTTTGGGCATGGTGCCAGAAACTCTCGGAGTACCCGGGCAGGAAACGCCGAGACAATAGATTGTAGCATGCTTCCTGAGAATAGAAGTCCCATGGAAACAATCTGTTGGCGAGAGGTTTTATGGATGTAGCGCTACATTCCCCGTTCTGTGGCGAACAACCTGCCGGGATGAGAATCAGCCACGCGGGCGTTACCGGGCTTCCTGTTTGCCGAGTTCGCGGTACCGTTCCAGCTGCCTGGCCTGATCGGACCTGCGCCCCAGCGCGCGGTAGGCATTCGCCAGAGTGAGGCGGACCGCACGATTGGCCGGATCCAACTGCGCCGCTCGCTCCAGGTGGGGGAGGGCCTCAGACGCCTTGTCCGCTGTGAGCAGGAGCTTCCCTAGTTCGTGATGCGCGTCGGCCTGCGAGGCGTCCAGCGCCAGTGCTTTCTCGATCAACCCCCTGGCGCGCAACTCCGCCTCCACGCCGGCCTGGAATCCCGGGTCAAGCAGCAGCTTGGCGTAAGCGGTGTAAGCTCTGGCGTAGGCGGGAAAGCGGTGAATGCCCGTTTCGAACGTCGTGCGGGCCTCCGCATAGCGGAACAGCATCCACTGCGCGGTTCCAAGCCGCTCGACCGCCTCAGCATCGCTGTGGTCGGCCTCAGCCGCGCGTTGATACCACTCCAGCGCCTGCTTCAGATCTCCCCGCGCAACGCTCAGAGTGCCTGCGAGTTTCAGTGCGGCGGCGTTGTCCGGCGCCAGTTCCAGAGCTTTCTGAACGGCGGAGTCCGCACCGCCTGGATTGCGCTGCTCCAACAGGATCTGCGCGGCGTTGGCGTACAGCGCCGGATCGCCCGGCGCCAGTTCGAGCGCCCGCTGCATCGCTGTGCGAGACTCCGTTTCGCGGCCTTGACGGTGGTGGCACCAGGCCAGCAGCCGGAAGACGTTCGGGTCCCGGCTGCCGCCGTCGATCATCCGCTGGAGCAGCGCCCCGCTTTGGGCAAACCGGCCCGCGCGGTACTCGTCCAGGGCCGTCTCGTAGCCGGTCTTTTGCGGTAAGGACGCCAGCAGCGCCGCCGCCTGCTTGTGGTCCGGCTGCTCGCGCAGGATTCGGGCCAGGTTAGCCTCCGCGTCCTGCCTTTTGCCGAGCCTCAGTTGATTCAGCGCCAGGTTGTAGCGCGTGTTGCCGTTACCCGGATCCAGCTTCGACGCGCGGTCCAGCAAGGGCGTCGCTTCCTCGATTTCCCCCTGCTGCGAAAGCGCGATGCCCAGCAGGGCCAGCGCCTGCGCATCATTCGGAGCTAGCTTCACCGCAAGGCGCAACTCGAGTTCGGCCGCCTTCAGATCGCCGCGCTGGGCCAGGGCAAAGCCGCGCTCCAGGTGCTGCCGGGCTGCCGGGACCGGCTGGGCGAGCAGCAGAAACGCCAGCAATGCGGTCATTTCGCCGGCTCCCCGACGGTTGTGGCCCGGTCGGCGACCCTGGCCGGGCCCGGTCCGAAATTGAGTCCGAAACGGCGCGAGATGGCCGTCCCATCTCTTCTGGCCAGCTGATTCGCCTGCGTTTGGAAACGGCCCCGGTTGGCTTCAATAACCTGCAGCTTCAAGCTCAGCCGGGCGTCTGCCATAAGTTAAGACTCTAGGCCAGACCAGCGTTCCCGGGCAAGCCATCCGGCCCATAGAGTGGCGGAGATCGGAGGCGGGGAAAGGCGTCCGCGGGCCGGCTCCCAGGCCGGAGGAATCCACAGATAGCGCTCGGGAGATAGCCTGCGAGGAACGGCAACCCGCGGTCAGCTAGGGGCTGTGGCACGCCGCGAAAGCGCCGGAATATGTGTCGTCCCGGGGGGCGCGCCACGCCCGGTTGGCTTCGGCTTGAAATTACAATAATTTACAGGTGTTTCGTGACTGTAGCACTACACTCCCACAGCGGTTTCGTTCTGGACACGCAGCAAAGTTGGGCGCATTCTTCTAACCAATGGGTCTTGACTGGGTGGGTACAGGGAGAGGTGGGTTCCCCACCTTTACTACTCGTGTACCCCAAAGTCGTTTTTGGTCACGTTTCGTTCTAGAGCCCGCTCTCGGAAAGACGCGGGTTCACTGGCTGCAGAGACAGCCGGAAGGGTGGCACATGAAATCAGTCTCCAAAATTAGATGTATGGCACTGTTCTCGCTGACAGTCCTGCTTGGACTGTTCGCTGGCAGTGCAAACGCTCAGGATTACCGCGCGAAAGTCCAAGGTCTGGTCACGGACGCGACGCAGGCCTCGGTCGTTGACGCCACGGTCATATTGAAGAATGTCAACACGGGCGTCGAAGAAGCGCGAAAGAGTGACGCCTCCGGTCGCTATCAATTCGATTTCGTACAGCCTGGAACCTACACCGTCGCGGTGGAGGCCAAGGGCTTCCAGAAAGTGGTTCAGGAAAACGTCGTTGCGGTAACGCGCGGCGACGTCACGGTTAACTTCTCGCTGAAAGTCGGCGACGTCACACAGGCGATCAACGTGAGTGAAGAAGTCGGCCAGGTGGACTTCAACAGCGCGACCATGACGACCACGGTAACGGCCAACATGGTGGCCGACCTCCCCGTCCTCGCGCGCAACCCCTACACCCTCGCCCTGCTCAACCCCGCGGTCGTAAACCAGTATTGGGACGTCTCCCATCGCAATCCGTTTTACATGTGGTCCTCGGGCGGCCTCGATATCGGCGGTCCTACCGGCGGCAAGAATGACCAGGAACTGGACGGCGTTTCGCTCAATATCGCCGCGCGCGGCTCCTACAACCTGCCGATGGACGCGGTCCAGGAAGTCTCCGTACAGCAGAATTCGGCCGACGCCGAGTATGGCTTCAGCGCTGGCGGAACCTTATTGTTATCCCAGAAATCGGGTACCAACGAATTCCACGGGACGGGCTACTTCTTCGGCCGCAATCCGGCTTTGGACGCCCTCACCAACCGCATCACCCGCGACCCCTCGATCGTCAAGGAGACCATCGGCGGCGGCACGATCGGCCATCCCGTCATCAAGAATAAGCTGTTCAATTTCTTCGCTTACGAGAAGTGGACGATCACGCAGCCGTCGAGCAAAGTGGACACGGTGCCCACGGCGGCCGAGCGCACGGGCGATTTCTCGCATTCCTTGACTCCCGACGGCACTGGACTGCGCACCATCTACGATCCGACCACGACCATTTTCAACGCCGGAACGAACTCCGCAACGCGCACGCCTTTCTCGGGTAATGTCATCCCGGGAACGAGAATCAATCCCTCCGGCAAACTGGCGGTCAACGACCTATGGCAGCCGAACAATCCGGGCGACGACGCCTCCGGCACGAACAACTTCAAGAAGGCCTATCCATGGTGGGAAAAGTACTACAACCTGACTGATCGCGCGGACTACAACATCAACGAAAAGTGGCGCATGTACGCCCGCTTCTCGAAGTACGAGACCCGCCTGGATAACCCCAATTGGGGCGGAACGATTGCCGTGCCATCCGACAACGGCGGCATCATGGACGCCTTGAACGCGGCCATGGACGTGCTCTGGACGGTCAGTCCTCGCACGACCATCGACTTCCGCTTCGGCACGACCTATGTGGAGGATGACTACGCCTCGCAGTGGGCGCAGGTCCCGGTCAGCGAGTGGGCGAAGTTCTACCCGACGGGGTGGTACAAGAACGTACTCGTACCCACGCAGGGCATCTACTATCCCAACTTCAACTTCAACCAGGCCGGCAACGGCGTCACCTCCACGGGCACGGGCGGCTGGTGGCTGGTCCACGGGCGCTCGCAAAATCCGACCGTGAACGTCTCCCACGTCAAGGGCAAGCACAACATGAAGGCCGGCTGGCAGATGCGCTACTCCTATGACCAGAACAACGCCAGTTCCGGTCCGGGCAGCATGAGCTTCGATTCGGTGGACACCGGCAGTTCGTTCCTGGGCTACAATCAATCGGCATCGGGCAACATGTACGCCTCAGCGCTCCTGGGCGTCCTCAATAGCGGCACTGCCAACATCACGCCGAACCTCGACATGCACCAGCAGCAGTGGGGCCTGTACTTCCAGGACGACTACAAACTGAGCCGCAACCTCACCTTAAATCTCGGCCTGCGCTGGGAATATGAGACTGCGCCGCTTGAAGAGACCCGGCAGTTGGTTCAGTATCTGAACCTGAAGAGCCCGATCCCGGAACTACAGAACTTCGTCATGCCGTCGGCAGTGACCAATCTGGCGTCAGTGAACTACCAGTACAATGGCGCGATGGTGTTCACCAGCGATGGGCATCCGAGAATGTACAACGCCCCGCGGAACAATTTCCTTCCCCGCGCGGGATTTGCCTATCGCATTAACGACAAGACTTCGATTCGCGGCGGCTACGCCCGCTTCACGACGCCGATTCTTGCCCTGCACCCGGAGACCGGCAACCTGCCGACCTACGGCTACTCCCAGTCGACCAGCGTCCTCGGTCCGCTGAACGGCACTCCCCGCACCTATCTCGACAACCCGTTCCCGTCTACTAATCCAGTCCGGCTACCTCTGGGCGACAGCCTGGGCCGTTACACCCAACTGGGTAGCTCCGTCAGTTGGTGGAATCAGAATGTAAAGGCTCCGATGAACGATCGGTTTGCCTTCACTCTCCAGCGCCAGGGCCCGCAGCACTTCCTGCTCGAGGGCACCTTCTTCATGATGTTGATGCACAACGTGCAGGGCAACAGTATGTGGGGTGGCGTCAACCAGTTCAACCTCAATCAGATGGACCCGAATCTGACTTACACGCTCAAGGGACAGGTTGACCAGACGATCGCCAACCCCTTCTTCAACCTTCTGCCCTCGACCATCATGCCGGGCTCGCTCGCTTCCCAGCCCACCGTCGCGATGAGCCAGCTCCTGAAGCCCTATCCGCAGTACGGCGACCTCAATATGCAACTGTGGCCCGGAGCCCAGGATCACTTCTTCTCCTACCAGTTCAAGGCGGAACGGCCGATGACTGCCGGGCTGAACCTGATCGTGGCATACAGCTACAACCACGAGACGCTCGGCCAGTACTACAACGACATCGCGACCTACGCCAACAAGTACACGATGATGGATTCCGGCAAGCCGCGCCACAACATGCGCATCGGCGGTACCTGGGAATTGCCCTTCGGACGCGGACGCCAGTTCATGTCCAACGCTCCAAAGGCAGTTGACTTCGTGCTTGGTGGTTGGGCCACCAGCCACTTCTTCACCTTTAATAGTGGCCGGCTGCTGAACTTCGGTCCAGCCACGGTCAGCGGCGATCCGACGCAGAACGTTCCATCCGGCTACGCCTTCAACCCGGCAGTGTTCTCAACGCTCCCGGCCTATACTGTGCGCACCAATCCCTGGTATTACGAGAACCTGCGCGGTCACAAATACTGGGAACTCGACTCGACTCTGGTGAAGTACTTCCCGATCCACGAGAAGATCAAGTTCGAGTTGCGCATGGAGTTCTACAACCTCTCCAACACGTTCATCCCGAGCAATCCCGATACCGGCATCGGCAGCGGGACGATGGGCCAGAGCACCTGGGTGGCGGACGGCAATTATGGCCGCGAAATCCAGTACACAGGCCGCATCCACTTCTAAGCCCGGCTTAGGAGTTCGAGTCTGATCGGGCACCGGCCCGTCCCCCGCAAGGTGGACGGGCCGGTGTTTTCTTCTACCACTCCCTCACGGTCGCGGCTCCGTTCCGGTCGGAGCCGCGACCGTGAGGGAGTGGTAGACATGGGCCGCTCCTCCTTCAAGTCGCGTCTGCCAAACCCGCCTTCGTTCGAAGCTCCTTTTTTACCAGTTGCCGCCTGCCTCCCGGCAGCGCGCTTACAGCACTTTCTGTCCATTCAGCGCAAACCCCTTGCGGTTGTCGAATGGATCGACGGTGGCCTCGATTCCCAGCACGGGGTGGACCGTCTTGTGCCCGTACTCGCGATAGACGCGCGCGAAGAGCGACACTTCGACGAAGCCGGTCCAGTCGGCCAGCGTGAGGAACTTCATGGTGCCGTTGGCGGTGGGATGATGGCGGTCGGCGACGACGAGCCCGGCCACGCGCACTTGTTTGCCGTAGAGCGATTTCTGATGACGCGCCAGATCGGCGGTGCTGCGGTAGCGGGTCCAGTCGAGGTTGGGCGCGAAGTACTCGAGCGGATGCACGCTGACGGGGAAGCCGAGCACTTCGTATTCCCAGCGAGCTTGCAGCGCCGGTGCGGGGTCGAACGATTCCGGCAGCTCGGGTTCGAGCAGAACCCCGCTTTGCTGTGCGTTTCCCGGCTCGTGCAGCAGGAACCTCTCCGCGGTCTTTTCCGTGCTCGGGCCCTTCACCGCATCCAGGCGTTGCAGCCGCCAGAACAGGCGTCCGCGCGGCTCGTTGAACACGTCCAGAGCGCCCGCTTTCAACAGCGCCAGCCACTCCGCGCGCGAAGGACGAGCCTTGCGGAAGAAGTCGCCGAGATCATGAAACGGACGCTGCTCCACGATGCGGTCGAGCGTCGCCTGCGTCAGCCCCCGGATCTGGTCGAGCGGCAGCAGAATCGTATCGCTTCGGTCTGGAAGAGCCACTGTGGCGCACGCTTCAGCGTGCAGTGCCGGCACTCCTGCCGGCATGGGCTGAACGTCGACAAGAGTGTCGACGCTGCACGCTAAAGCGTGCGCCACAGCGGGTGACGAACCTTGACGGCTTTGCGGGTCCGTGTCGGGACGGAGTCGCGGTCGTGAGGGAGAGGTGGTATCGGCGTCTTCCTGTTCTCCAAGCACAGCACCCTCCTCCGGGATACCCCATCCCCCCGCCGGTTGCGACTCCGAAACCAGGAACCGCCGGGCATCCGACGCATGCAGGTCAGGCAAACGGAATCGCGCTCCCTGCCGCAGCGCTTCCAGCACGTACAGCATCGGCGAGTAGAAGCCGCGCCGCGACGTCATCACCGCGGCCAGGAACTCAGCCGGATAACGCGACTTCAACCACGCCCCGCTGAACGCCTCCACGGCATACGCCGCCGAGTGCGCCTTGTTGAACATGTAGCCGGCAAACTCGTGCAGCACGCCCCAGACTTGCTCGATCTCTTCGTCCGTGCGATTGAGCAGCCGCGCGCATTGCTTAAACTCGCGGCCGAGTTCGTCGATCAACTCGCGGTTCTTGTTCTTCACCAGCGCGCGCCGGAGCTGGTCCGCGCGGCCCCAGGGCATGCCCGCAAAGCCGTTGGCGACCAGCAGGATATGCTCCTCGTAGGCCATCAACCCATACGTGTCGGCCAGCAGCGGTTCGAGCGACGGGTGCGCATACGTGACCGGCTCCAGGCCCTGATGGCGGCGGGCAAACGCACGCTTGCGGCCCTCATTCGCAGCGCCGGGGCGGATGATCGATTCCACCGCCGTGAGGCAATCGATGTCGCGGCAATCGGTCATCACCAGCAGGTTGGTCATGGCCGGCGACTCGACGTGAAAGACGCCGCGCGCGTTGCCGCTGGCGATGGATTCCCAGGTCGTTTCGTCCTTCCAGTCGATGCGCTCGAGATCGACGCGCAGCCCGCGGCTCTCTTCCAGATTCTGCAGCGTGTCGCGCAGCACGCTGAGCCCCGCCTGCCCCAGCAGATCCATCTTCAGCAGGCCAAGTTCCTCGACGTCGTCCATGGTGTAGTGCGTCGTGTACAGGCCCTTCGCGCTCTCGAACAAGGGCATGCGGTCGGCGATCGGCTCGCCGCTGATCACCACGCCGCACGGGTGCATGGCGAAGTGGCGCGGGATACCGTCAAACTCGCCGGCCATGGCGAGCACGGTCTTATACGGCTCCTCCTTGTAAGGCAGATGGCTGCACTCGGGCGTCCGGCGGACGGCCTCGGCGGCATCGCCCACCATCCACGGAATGTGCTCGGTGAAGCGGCGCGCTTCGCGCTCGGGGATGCCATAAACCTTGGCGATGTCGGCGACGGCGGAGCGCCCTTGAAAGGTGTGTACCGCGCCGATCATGGCGACGTGCTCTTTGCCGTATTGCTCGAAGACGTGTTTGATCACCTCGTCGCGGCGGTCCCACGGCAGGTCCAGATCGATGTCGGCGAGCTTGGCAAACTGCATCCGCTCCCGGTTCAGAAACCGCTCGAAGGTCAGGCCGAAGCGGAAGGGGCAGACGTTGCTGATGCCGAGTGCGTAACAGACCAGGCTGCCCGCCGCGCTGCCGCGCGCGAGCGTCCAGATGTTCTTCGACGCGCACCACTCGACCAGGTCGGCGAAGACCAGGAAATACTCGGCGTAGCCGACCTCCTCGATGACGCCCAACTCGCGCTCGATGCGTTCGCGAACGCGCGTTTCAGGATCAGGCCCATAGCGGCGGACGATGCCCGCTTCGACCTTCGAGCGCAGCAGTGCGGCGGGATTCTCACAAGGGAATTTCGGAAAGCGGATGTCGCCCAGTTCGAAGTCGAAGCGGCAGCGCTCGGCGACGCGCAGGGTGTTCTCCATTGCCTGCGGCATGCCGCCGAAATAGCGCGCCATGTCTTCTTCGGTATGCCAGCGGTGGCGGCCCGGCGGGAGCTTTTCCGCATGACGCTGATTGAGCAGCGTGAGCGTGCGCACCGAGGCCAGGATGTCGTAGCGCAGGCGGTCGCCGGGTGCGAGATAGTGCGTGTCGCAGGTCGTCACAAGCGCTACGCGGTGGCGCCGCGAGAGGGTGGCGAAGATGCGCGCCAGGTGCAGATCCTCGTCGTTGTGCGGCGTCATCTCAAGCACGAGATTCGTGCCATAGACGTCGCGCAGAAATTTCAGCGCACCCGCCGGGTCTTCATTGCGTTTGATGGCCGCTGCGACCTCGCTGCGCGGGCCGGCCATGCAGATCAACCCTTCGGGGAATTGCTTCAAGTCGTTGTGCGTGAGCCCGTCCGGATGATCGATGCGAGCGGTCAACAGGCGGCAAAGATTGCGGTAGCCGCGCGCGTTTTCAACCAGCAGGACGAGCGTCGCTCCGCCGTTGAGCGTGACCTCGCTGCCGATCACCGGATGGATGCCCGCGGCGCGCGCCTTCTTGTAAAAAGTAACCGCGCCGGCGAGCGTGTCGCGGTCGACTAGGCCCACCGCTTGCATGCCGCTGGCCTTGGCAGCCTCGACAATCTGGACCGGCGGCATCGTGCTGTCGAGCATGGAGTAATAGCTGTGGTTGTGCAGTGCGGCGTAGCTCATAGTCGGGAATCCAATTTCAAGCAGCGTCGCGCGCAACCTGTTCAGCGCTGCACGGGCTCGCTTCGAGTTCGTAGCCGCGCAAGACCGCCGCAGGCCCGTGCAGGCGGCGCAGCAGGTCGATGGTGGAGGCCAGCTTCACGTTGTACTCGCGCCTCGGCGAGACCGGCGCGAAGAGATCGAGCTGCGCCGAAGGGCGGTAAACGCGGCCCGCTTTGAGTGTCAGCGCCCGCAGGCGTACACGGCGCGACCAGGCCGCTTCCAGCAGTTGCGGCAGCACGGGGAAGGCGTCGGTGTCGAGCGCGACCGGCTCGGGAAAATCGTAATTACGGCGCGACTCGTCACGGTCGGTGTAGACCAGTTCCAGCGTTAGCCGCCGGATCTCGTTGCCCGACGCGCGGACCTGCGCCATCAGCTTTTCCGCCATGCGGCGCAGCGTCAGCAGCAGGAGCGGTTCGTCCCACACGTCGTCGGCAAAATCGACGCGCTCGACCCAGCCCGGGTCGGCGGCTTTTTTCTTGCCGACGGGTTCTTCCGAAACGCCCTGGGCGCGGCGCTGCAGCGGCTGCGCGTTGCGCCCAAGAATAGTGGAGAGCGCGTCGATGGGCGCCGAGGCGAACTGCGAGAAACTGCGGATACCGGCCAGTTCCAGCGATTGCAATGCCGGGCGCTCCATGCCGGGCATCCAGGCGAGCGGCAGCGGCGCGAGAAACGCGCGTTCCTGACCCGGCGCCACGGTCCACTGCGCGGCTGGTTTGTGGACCCGCGCGGCGATGCGGGCGACCAGTTTGTTGGTCGCCAGTCCCGCCGAGATCGACAGCCGGAGCCACTCGTGCACGGTGGAGCGGAGTTGAGCCACCACTTGCTCCGGCGACTGGTTCAGGATGCGTCCGGTGCCGGTCAGGTCGAGCCACGCCGAGCCCACCGACGAAGGTTCGACCAGCGGGGTCGTCTCGCGGCAAAGGCCTAAAATCTGCTCAAAAAAACGTTCGTAAAGGTCAAAATGAGCGGGTAAAACGATCAAGGCGGGCACCGCTCGCCGGGCCCGCGAGGTCGGCCAACCGGGCCGGATGCCGAGCCGGCGCGCGTCCGCGCTAGCCGAGAGCACGACGCCGCGCCGTTCGCCGCCAACGACGACGGGCCGGCCGCGCAGGCGGCGGTCGGACGCCTGTTCGATGGAGGCGAAAAATCGGTCGCCGTCCCAATGGACTACGGTGCGCATAGGTGCTCTATAGTGTAAATATTTACACTATTTGGCGCCGATGACAAGGAGGCAATTGTGTGGCCAATGCGAGACGCGCTGGTGAGTCGAGAGGTCTGCGAGCCGCCTGGGACGGACTCAGCGCGTCGTCTAGATCAGAACACTTCGAAGGTCGATTCCTGCTGCTGCCCGCTGAGCAGATCCTTCACGCGGACGGTCCAGCGTCCCGGTGCGTCGCTGACTGCCAGCGGCACGGCGTGCTCGCCCGAAGCGCCCGCAAGCACGACGTTTGCGCAGTACTGAGATGCGGCTTGCCCCGACGGGTCGAGCACTTCCACATGCAGCACGGGTTTCTCCGCAAGTGTGCCGCCATCATAGGCGAGACCGATGTGCGCGATCTCGCCGCGGCCGACGCGGCTGGGCACGGAGACGCGCAAGGCCGGCAGTGGCGACAGGCTGAACGCATAGATGGCAGGCTCGTACGGGTCGAGCGTGACGGCCAGTTCGCGCTTGCGCCCGAGCGCCTTCGCGGCACGCACATCGTAAACCGAATACTCGCCCGGCAGGACCAGCCGGAAGCTGACGGGCTTGGCGAAGCGCGCATTCGATTTGAACTCCGGCGGCCCCAGTTCATCCACCCGCTGCTGCGGATTGCTCAGCAGGCCGACGATGGTCACTGCGCCGTTCTGGAAACGATGGGTCTCGACGCCGACGACGGAGTGTCCTTGCGCATCCAGAACCGCAAACGGCGGTTGAATGCCATGCGTGCGGAACAGCCTCTCCGCAATCGCATGCAACGGGCCCTCTTTGTTCGAGAGCCGCTGCTGGTGATAGTTCAAGCTGTCCATGCGAGCCGCCGGCTGCGTGCCTTGAGGCGCATCGAAGAGGTCGGCCAGAGAACTCTTCTCGCGATGCCGGCTATGCTCGTCGAACACACCCGGCTCGCCATCGGCGATGACAAGCCCGCCGCGCGCCGCGAACTCGTGGATGGCATGGGACTCGGCATCGGAAAGCGAACTGGATCGCGGCAGGATCAATGCGCGGTATCCGCCGCGCAGCAGTTCGCCCGCCTCCACCTGTGCGTAAGCCACGAATTTGTATTGCAGTCCCAAGTCCTCAAGCAGCCGGCAGTATGACTCGCGCAGGCCCAGGAACTCGCTGTCCAATCGTTCGCTGGAGGACGTGCGGTTGATCCAGGCATCGCCCTTCGGCTGCTGCGCCAGCATCCATTCGGTTCTCATACTGGCCTGCGAGTAGTGGATCGCCACCGGGTCGGATTGCCGCACGCTGTTGATCAGCAGCGCCGCGACGCCGCTGCGCAGTTCGCGGTAGTAGGGCGCAACTTCGCGGCCCCTGTCACCGACGCTGCCATCTTGAGCGACGTGCTCGGGTGTGTCTTCCCAGATGATGTTGCCCCGCGCGCCGTGCAGCAGTTCGAACCAGATGCGGTGCTTCTCCCAGGCCCCGTGCGCGAACGCGGTCGTCACGAAAGCCAGCGACGGTTTGAACGAACGGATCATCTCGATGTTGCTGCCGATGTCGTAGGGTTCGATCGCGTCCAGCACCTGCGTCAAACGGTAGTAATCGTACCCGCCCCAACCCGGTATCTGCCCGCCCGCGATGGCCACATAGGCATCCGGGTCCACCGAGTGAACCGCATCGACGCCCACCTTCAGCGCGCGAGCGTAGGCGACGTCCATCCATGCCTTGTGGTCGGCCCACGACGAGAAGTTGCGGTCAGTCCGCCGCATCGCTTCGCGCGTGGTCTGCGGCGTGACCAGATCCCACGACTCATAGCGCGTGCCCCACTGCCGGTTCAACGCGGCCAGAGTTCCATACTGCTCCCGCAGCCAGACGCGCATCTCGCCGAGCGAATAATCGGAAAAATCGAAGTCCCAAAATGAGGCCAGGTCGGCGATGCCGGATTCGTCGGCCAGGTCGTAGAATACCGGACGATACGGCGACAGACGGCGCGTGGCTTCCACCAACCGGTCGTGAATCTTCGCGAGCCAGGCGGGGTCCGACAAACTCGGATGGCGCTTGAATGGCTCCTTCGAGTCGAGGTCTTTTTTTAGCAGTTCTTTGGCTTGCAGCCACGACCACTGCTGGATGCGGTCCGTCCGGTAGCGGTGGTATTCCGAATAGAAATCGGTCGTCAGGTTCTCCGCATACCAGCGCATGTTGTTCTTGAGCAGGAACTCCGGTGGCTCGGCATTGCGGCCGTTGTATTGCCCGGCGTTGATCCCCAGGGTCTGCAATTTGGCGGACTGCGCGGCAGTATGCGGCTGCCACATGATGATCTCGTAGTCGGTCCAGCGGTGCACCGCTGGCTTAGCCACGAAGCGGATCGAGGCGTCTTCCTGGCGCTGGTCTTGCTCGCCCTTCTTATTGACGCCTTCGAAGGATAGATGCGCCTTGAGTTCGTTCTCCATCGCCACGGCGCGGCGCAGATCCAGCGGGAAGCGGATCTCCGTCTCGTCGGTCCACTCGACGGGGATCTTCCTGCGCTGAACGATGCGTCCCAGCACGTCGGTCCATTCGAGGGCCAGTTCACCTTTGCCGGTCGCTTGCTGGCCGGTCCGATACACGACGACGACGGGCCGGTCGCGCTCCAGTGCGGAGGCAGGCAGAATCAGCTCTGCTCCGCCGCAAAGCCCTGCCGCGGCCAGGATCAAACAGCAACTCGCGAATCGCATAGTGAGACGGCCTTTCTGTTTTAGTGCGGGTATTCCGGCACAAGCGGGTCAAGCGCCTCGCCGCGATATTCCAGACGCGCGGGGAGCAGGTCGGGCTGCGCATCGAGGGCTTCGCGCATCGACTTCACCGCCTCCGGATAATGCCCGTCGTGCTTGTTCACCAGCCCCAGCAGGTAGCGCGCCTCGGCTCTGCGCTGCACCTGCTTGTCGTTCGCCTCGCCGTGCGCGAAGTCGGAAAAGTGCTTCTGCAATTTCGTCGCTTCCGCGCCCCGGCCCAGCCTCTCAAGCGAGAGCACCATGAAGTAATTCTCGCTGCTCCAACTGTCGCGGTCACCCGAAAGCTGCGCGACGCCAGCAATGGCCTTTTCGAACGAGGCTCGTGCTTCCGCACGCTTGCCGAGCGCTTCGCATGCGCGTCCCAGGTAATACTGCTGGCGAGGCGAAGACTGCGATTGGAAATCGTCTACGCCGAGCGATACTGGCGGCTGCATCGACGACTCGAATAGTTGCAGCGCCGCGGCATATTCCCCGCGATTGAATGCGTACGCGCCTTGGGCGTAGCGCAGGATGCGGTACTTGTCGCGCAGCCCGTAGCTGCGATGGCGCGGGCTGAACGGATGCGTTTGAATCAGGCGTTCCGCCTCGTCGTAATGACCCATCATCAGGTTCGCCGTCAGCACGCCTTCGGCGAGATCGTCGTCCTTGGGAGCGCGCGCCAGCGCGGCGCTCAGTAGAGACAACTGCTCACCGAAACGCCCGGCGCGAGCGTACAGATTACACAGGTCGTTAAGCGTGCGAACGTGCGCGGGATTTAACTCCACGGCGCGTTTCAATTCCGCCGCGGCCAGATCGACTCCCAGGCCTTGCTCGGAGTACGCGAGTCCCAACGCGCGGCGCGACGAGAAGTCGGACGGGTTGGCCGCGAGTGCCGCTTTCCAGTGTTCGATAGCCTCTGCGGGACGCTCCAGGAAGTAGAGCAGGCAGGCCAGGGAATAGTGTGCAACGCCATCGCCGGGAGCGAGTTTGACGGCCTCCGCGAGCGGAGCTTCGCTTTCCGGACGGAAGGGGAAACGGTCGATCTTGCCGGCGGCCGCGCGGGCCTTGCCGAGTGAAGCATTGACTGCGGCAGCATCTCCGGCACGTCGCTGGCAATAGGCCAGCGAATAGTAAAACTCAGCAGGCGTGCCGAACGGGTCGGCGTTGTCGGCGTCTACCAACTGCAACAGGCGCGCCGCGTCGCCCCAACGCCCCAGGTCCCGATAGAACAGAGAAGTCGAAAGCGCCTCCTGGCTTTGCCTGCCCAGCAGGCGCAGCAGTTCGGTCTTGGCGGCCGGATTCGCGTCGAGGAAATAACGCTCCGACTGCACCACACGGCCAGCCTGCTGCAAGCTCTCAGCCGCGGCCAGCTCCTTCAAAGCGCGAACCTTGTCGCCCCGCTCACGGCAGACCAGCGCCAGCGTCAGGCGCGCCACGAGATCCGTCGAATTCGCGGAGAGCGCCCGTTCGAGATGGTTCGCCGCGCCGTCGAAATCTTTGCGCAGCAGCGCCAGTCGCCCGAGGTTGTATTCGCGCTCACTGAAGAAGCCGCTCTCAGGCACCAGGAAATAGAGGTTCCTCTCGGCCTTGGCATCCTGGCCCAGAGCGAGCTGGCTCATCGCCAGATAGTAGTAGCTCGCGTAGGAATAGGAATCCCGTTCGAGCGATTTCTCAAGCCTTTCGACGGCCTTCTCGAAGTGGGCGTTTTTGAACTCCCGGATGCCGAGCATCAGGTGGGCGCGCGAGTAGCCCGGGTCGAGGGCCAGCGCCTTCTCGAGCAGAACCGTCGCGCCCGCGCCATCGAGTTCCTTCATGCGGTACTCGGCGGCGATCGCGAGTTCCTCGGCGCTCATCTCATCCACCTGCTTGCGCGGCCGCTCAAGGGGCTTGGTGAAAGGCGTGTATTCCTTGCGTCCCGGGTCAGCGTCCGGGCGGTGGTATTCGAGCAGCTTCGCGCCGTCTTTGGCGGTCACCTTAACGACAATTCCAGTGGCGTCGCCCCGCGGTTGGAAAGCAGCCTTGTAGGGCTGGGCCGGGCTCAGATCCGCCTTGGCGCGCAGCAGTTCGCCGGAGCGCGCCGTCACCTCAATTACAGCGCCAGCGAGCGGGCGCGTCACGGCCAGCACCAGGCTGCCATTTCCGTCGCCGCTCTGCGGCGCCTCCAAATTCAGCGCCACGTCGCGCGTCAATGTAGTCAAGCCTCCCGTGCCCGCCACGGGAATCCACCACTCGTTCCAACTCTCGGTATGATGCGGCGCGACCCATTCGTAGTGACCGTCCCAGACGTAGCGGCCGCTCTGCAGTTCCACGTAGGGGCCGGCTTTGTCGGTGTAGCCGTGCTCGTATTCCTTTGAACTCTCGCCGTAGCCGAAGGTCCACAGCTTCATACCTTGCACGATGCGGCGGTCTGCATAGCGGAAGATGCCGTAGTCGCGGTCGAACTGATAGGCGCCTTGAAAATCGTCGTAGTTGTCGATGCCGAACACGCCCAGCATGTGCGTGTTGTTGCGGTCCCAACTGTAGTCGATGCCGTTGTAAAGCGGCCAGTCGGCGATGTCCGCCGTGGTGTGGCCGACCGTGCGCGTCATCGGATAAATGAAACGCGTTTTGGGTGTCGCATTGATGGCCGTATTGATCCACAGCATCTGCGGCATTGGCACCGGGCGGGGATTGTAGCAGCGCACGCCAATTTGCAGCGCCGCCACGCCCGGATGCAGCGTCGCGATCAGGTTCACTTCCATGCCGTACACCGGATCGGTCTCGCCCAGCACGAGCGATACGCTACCGTCGCCATTGTGGACAACGCGGTTAGCCCAGAACGGTTCGCTGTTCAGTGTGAGGGTGTGCAAGTCATGCGGGCCGGTGAGTTCGAGGCCCGACTGCGGCCAACTGTTGCGCGGGTTGTAGGGCGCGGGTTTGATCACGTCGTTGCGATAGAACACCTCGCGCTGCCGCAGTTTGTCGTAGACCGAGAAGATGTGCCCGCCATGCTCCGGGATGTAGGTGAGCTTCAGGTATTCGTTTTCGAGTACGACCGTGGCGTAGGTCCTGGGCTTCGGCCCGTCGGCTTTGAACGGCATCAGGTAGGTGGTAAACGGGTACATGCCCGTGACGGTCGAACTGGCAAATAGCGGCGGCTGCAACTCGCGGCCGGAGTGCTCGTAGGTGGACACAGTGATGGCGCCCGCGTAGCTCTTGACGGCGCTCTTGTCCGTTTGGCCGATGGCAGTCAGCAGGCAACCGACCGCCAGGACGAAGACCCAAGCCACGCGCCTCACTTCACGTTCTCCTGCAGATCGCGCCGTTCCTGGCTCACTACCTCCACCAGCGCAACAATGTTGCCGAGGCTGTCGTAGACCGGCGCGAGCACGGAGATCATGCCGCGTTTGCCGCGGAACGTGACACGCTCGCCGGTGGTCAGCACGCGCTTCATCTCATCGGGCATCGGCTGATGCAAGTTGCCCCAGTTCCAGAACGAACTCATCTCATAAACGTTGCGGATGAGTACCTGGACGGGCTCGGGGTTGCCCTCCAGGGGCATCCACAGATTCGCGTCGCAGGCTTCCGGACACAAACGCGCCAGCCGCATCAGCGTCTTCTTAGTTTGGATGAAAGCCGGGTGGTCCACGTCGAAGTTGTCGCTCGCGATCCAGGGGTCGCGCGGATCTTTCTTTTGCAGGAATTCGATGGAGCGTTTGGTCTGGATGTGCAGGCAGACGTCGCCGTCCACCATCGCCGTCGCCGCCTTGGCCACCCGGTCCAACTCCTGCGCGCGGGCTTCGGCGGACAACTGGGTCTGCCCCACCAATAGCGGGGATGCTGCGACCAGGAATGCGATTATGCCTCTCATTTGACCTCCCGTGCCAAGTCGAAGACGTAGGTCCGAACTCGCTGCCACGCACCGGCATCCAGCGCTTCGTGGAACTTAGGGCCCTCCGGCACGCCTTCGTCGGCGTTTGTCCGGTCCAGCGGGTCCTTGTCGGCGTACGCTGGCCGGGGGCTCCACCAGTCTTTCAACTCCGTGCCGTTGAATCGCCGGGCCGCCTCCGCGCGCAATTGCTCCACCGGATGCGTCTTGCGGAATTCGTTCAGCAGCGCGATGTCCTGCACCGCGTTGCGTTGAAGCTTCAATCGCACGGAAGGTATCGGAGCACCGACGCCGAACCGGTCGCCCGAGTAAACCAGCGCCTCGGCGCCGCCCGCGAAATTGAACCAGGGGTCCGGCCCAGCGTCGGTCGCCATCCAGTGGACGAAGCCGTCGATGCCCCAAATCCACGGTCGAAGCGCCTGCAGCGCGATGTGCGAAGCCGGCTCTGTGACAAGCGGCGAAGCCCCGTAAGTCCAGACGGTGTCGCCGCGCTCCTTCAGCGCGCGAGCGACTTCCGGCTGGTAGGCCAGCTCGCCCTGCCCGCAAACCCAGAAATTCACCACACCCGCCAAGTCTTTGGCCTGGCGGTCCAGAGTCCAACTGGAGTCCGTGCGGAACACGAACTTCACCGGTGAATCCGGCGGCACGGCCAGTTGCAGCAGCCGTTTGTACTCCAACATGTACGCGGTGTCGTTCGGGAAGCGGGCCTCGTCACCGTCCCACGGGAAGGCTTTGTAACGCTTCTTATGGTTGAAGAACATCTCGAAGCGCGTGTTCGTCCAACCCTTCTCGCGGAAATGTCGTTCCATCTCGCCGACGACGTTCAGAAACTCCTTTTCGTAGCCCGGTTCGCCCCACCAGAGAAAAGAAGCTGGCCATTCTGGATTGATAGGAAGGTAAACTAACTTAGTCGGCCGAGGCCCAAGATGCGTTTTGGCGAAGGCAGTTCCGTCGAACAGGGGACCGAAATGCCGGTCGTACATGCTCCAATCCGCGACGTGACGGCTCTTGCCAGTGCCTTCGAGCCGGGGAGCGAACTCCGGTCCGACCTTGCCACCGTGACCGTATCCAAGCTGGTGGAAGACCCCGCGATTCTCGTAAAGGACCTTGTGGTACGCCTGAATCAGCTCGAAATAGCGGTCGCTCGCAAAGAAGGCATCGCCGGCAGGCTTGCTCAGCGACGGGTAGTCCGTGACCAGCCAGGACGTCCCGTAGGTGTTGTGATCCATGGCCACGGCGTCTTCCGCCGGGACCAGCGCCGCCAGCACCTTCACTTCGATCGGGACCGTCGAGAGCTTGCCGTCCGCGTTCAATGCCGCCTTCAGCCGGTAGGTGCCCGGAGCGGTGCCGGACGGGATCCAGACGTCCAACCAAAACGCCTGGGCGGTCTGATTTGCGACCCGGTTGTCGGGGTCCGGGAGCTTCGAACGGTACTGCGCCGCGATGGGGACCAGGGCGTCAGGGTAGTAGTTCTTAGTGGCGGGCAGATAGTGGAACCACTCGCGATAGAGATCCACCTGCAAGCCGCTGGCCGCTGGGAACGAGCCTACGTCCAGGCTATAGTCCCCCGGTTGAGTCATAATCGCAAGCAGGTGACAGGAAACGAAAGAAGCTCGTGCCCCCTCCATGACGATGGTCCGCGCCGGTGCGGCGCCAGGCGACCGGTCGGCCTCGACAATCCCTCCGAATGGGTCGGGACGGAAGTGCTCGGGCAGCGTCAGGAGATCCCCTGCGGAGCAGCCCAGCGCTGCCATCAGGGTGATCGCCAGGCGCGAAAGAAAAAGCAATCGAAGCTCACTGCGGCGTGGTTGCATGGAAACACCAGAATATACAATCTTTCGCAAGGCGGCCCACCGGCATTCGATGCTCCACTCTTGTCGCCGATGCTGGCACGGCTCCTGAGCGGGGCGGCTCCGCAGGTCCGTAGTGGGCTCCCCGGCCGGCCGATCTCCCGTACCGTCCAGGCAATGTTCGCCCAATTCAGCTTCAACCCGGAGGCCCGCTTATGGCAGTAAAGCCCTTGGTGCTCGCCCTGCTTCTCAGTCTGGGACTGCAGGCCCAGACGCTCTCCAAACTCGCGGCCGCCGGCTACGCGGTGGTCCCCGAACCGCAGGAAGTCGAACTGCAAACCGATACCGTGCTGAAATTTGGCCCCGAATGGTCGCTCCAGACCGGACCGGGAGTCCCTGCGGGCGATGCCGCGACGGACAGCCTGCGGGACTTGCTGAAGGAACGTTTCGGGCTGAACGCGCCGGTCAACTCCGGCACGCTTGTGCGGCTCGAGATCCGGCCCGGCAGCGTGCAGCCCGGCAAAGCTACCGGCGTCGACAAGGCCGCCATTGCCGACCAGGCATACCGGCTGGAAACCAGTCCGGCGGGCGTAACCATCACCGCCAACGCCTCGGAAGGGCTTTTCTACGGCGTGCAGACGCTGGTACAGTTGCTGCGGCCCCGCAACGGCGCGCTGACCCTGCCCCAGGGCAGCATCGTCGACTGGCCCGACCTCCCCTGGCGGCACATCTACTGGGACGACGCCCACCACCTTGACCGGCTGCCCGAGTTGAAGCGCGCCGTGCGGCAGGCGTCCTTCTTTAAAATCAACGGCTTCTCGATCAAGCTCGAAGGCCATTTCCAATTCAAGAGCGCGCCGGCGCTGGTCGAGCCGTACGCCATGACGCCCGCCGAATACCAGGAATTGACCGACTACGGGCTGCGCTACCACGTGCAGGTGATCCCGTACATTGATGGTCCCGGCCACATCGCCTTCATTCTGAAGCACCCCGAGTACGCGAAGTACCGCTCGTTTCCCGACAGCAACTACGAGCTGTGCGCAGTGAATCCCGGTGCGGTGCAACTGCTCTCGGGCATGTTCCAGGACCTGGTGGAGGCCAACAAGGGCGGCAAGTTCATTTACCTTTCCACCGACGAGGCGTACTACATTGGCATGGCCGACAACCCGCTGTGCCGCGAGAAGCCCGAGGCCGAGAAACTCGGGAGCGTGGGCAAGCTGCTGGCGCGGTTCGTTAATGAAGTCGCCAACCCGCTGCACGCGCAAGGACGCACTGTGATCTTCTGGGGTGAGTTTCCGCTCAAGCCCTCCGACATCGAGTCGCTTCCGCCGCATCTGATCAACGGCGAGGTGTACGGGCCGAACTTCGACCCACTGTTTCGCAAACACGGCATCCGCCAGATGATCTACACATCGACCCAGGGCGGGGAGGCGCGCTTCTTCCCCGACTATTTCAGCCTGCCCAACGCGCGCCGTCTGCACCCGGTAGCGTCGGAGATCGACCGGCTGGCCAGCGGCTTTCGCGAGATTTCCTACCACCCCGCGCGCAGCCAGGCCGAGCTGCAGGGCACAGTGGTGGCGGGCTGGGCCGACATGGGACTGCATACCGAGACGTTCTGGCTGGGCTATGCGACGATCACGGCCGCGGGCTGGCACCCCGGTTCACCGTCCATCCCGGAAGCCGCGTCGGCGTTTTACCGCCAGTTTTACGGCGACACGGCCGTGAACATGGACCGTGTGTACCAGTTGATGAGCCAACAGTCCTATTTCTGGCTGGATAGCTGGGAATGGGGTCCGTCGCCGCGCAAGCCGATCTTCGGCTACTCGGAAGGCATCTACAACCCGCGCAAGCCGCTGAAAGATCAAGTACTGGAATTGCCGGCCGCGCCCGGGCCCGACCTGCAATTCGACGCCTCCTGGACGCAAAAGAACGCGCAGCGGCTCGCGCTTGCTGCCACTTTCCTGGCGGAAAACGACGAGCTTCTCGGCTTGTTGCACGAGAATCTGGGCAGCGTGGACCTCAATCGTTACAACCTGGAGGTTTACGTCTCCATCGCCCAGTTGTATCGCCAGAATCTTGAAATGCTGCGTGACCTGGGGCGCATGAACCACTTGCTGGAGAGCGCGCAAAAAGCGGCTGGAGCAAAAGACCCCAGCCAGGCCATTGAGTCGCTCGACCGGGCCCTGCAACTGGCGCGTCTGATCCGCCAGCAGCGCAACACCGCTCTACGCGACGCCACCGCAACATGGGAAATAAGCTGGTTCCCCCGTGTGTTGACGGCCAACGGCCGCACGTTTCTGCACGAAGTAGACGACGTGAAGGACCACGTGCCGGACCGCACCGTGGACATGAGCTACCTCGTGCAGCGTGAACTCGCGCTACCATTCGGAACTTGGGTGGAAACGATTCGCGCGGCGCGCAACCAGTACGCCCGGGCGAATGGAATCGCCCTGGACGATCAGAAGTTCGACTGGCTCGATATGGGCGACCACCCCGTGATCGCGGGCATCCCCGAGGAGTAGAACCGTTTGAACGAAAACACCCCAGCCGCGCCCGCATTGAAGCGTATTCTGACGCGGCGGGACCTCATCCTTTACGGCCTCGTACTGCTCGGCCCCACGGCGCCCTACCCGGTCTACGGCATCGTGCAGCAGACCTCGCATGGGCACGCCGCGCTGGCCTATCTGGTAGCGATGGTGGCGATGCTGTTCACCGCCGCCAGCTACGGCAAGATGTCCGGGGCGTTTCCCTCGGCCGGTTCGACTTACACCTATGTGCAGAACGCGCTGAATCCGCACGTTGGATTTCTCGCCGGCTGGGCCATGATCCTGGACTACTTTCTGATCCCCTTGCTCAGCGTAGTGTATGGGGCGCTGACGGCGAACCGCATCATTCCGCAAGTTCCTTACGCCGTCTGGGCAGTGCTGCTGACGCTGCTGATTACCCTGATCAACGTGCGCGGAATCCGCGTCACTGCGCGTGCGGGCAACGTCATGATGGCGCTGATGAGCATCTGTGCGGCCCTGTTCATACTGCTCGCGGCGCGCTGGGTGGTGGTGAACCACGGCTGGGCCGGGCTGCTTGACTTGAGAGGCTTCTACCGCCCGGGCGAGTTTGGGGTGAAGCCGCTCCTGCTGGGCGCGGCCATCGCCAGCCTCTCCTATATCGGCTTCGACGCCATCTCAACCCTCGCGGAAGATACCATCCGGCCCGAGCGGGATATCAGTATCGCCACCGTGCTGGTATGCGTCATCCAGACGGTGCTGTGCGTGCTGACGGTCTACATGGCGGCCTTGGTGTGGCCGGATTTCCGCTCCTACAAGGACCCGGAAACCGTCATTCTCGACATCAGCCGGGTGGCCGCCGGGGCATGGATGATGGGCTTCATGACGTTCATCCTGTTCGTGGCTTGCCTGGGCAGCGCGCTCACCGGCCAGGCCGGCGCATCGAGGCTGCTGTATGGCATGGGCCGGGACGGGGTGATCTCGCGGCGTATCTTCGCGCACATCGACGCGAAGTACTCGACCCCGGTCCGCGGCATCTACGTGATGGGCGCGGTCTCGCTGGCGGGTTCGCTGCTGCTGCGCTTCCAACTGGTCGTGGAGTTGCTGAACTTCGGGGCCTTCGTGGGCTTTATCCTAGTCAACCTGAGCGTCATCCGCCATTTCTATTTGCGCCGCAGAGAGCGCCGCGGGTTCGGGCTGGTAACCAGCCTGATCTTCCCGCTGGCAGGCGCGGCCGTGTGCACATATATCTGGCTCAACCTCAGTTGGAAAGCCCAACTTGCCGGTTTCTGCTGGCTGGGCCTGGGGGTAGTCTATCTAGCCGTGCTAACCCGGGGGTTTCGCAACGCCCCGCAGTCCTTGAGCAGTCTTTCCGAGGCGAATTGACGGAAGCGAACCACTATGATTTCTGAATTTGAACAACGCCTGATCGACTACGTGGACGTCCACCGGGACCGGCTGATCGGCCTAATCGGCGATCTCGTCCGGCGCCGCTCGGAGAACATGCCGCCCCATGGCAGCGAGGCGATCTGCCAGAGCTATGCGGCCGAGGTGCTGCTCGAGGCCGGTTGGACACCGGAGATCTACGAACTGTCGGACGTGCCGGGGCTGTTCGCGCATCCCCTGTACGTGACGGGTCGCGAGTACGCTGGCAGGCCCAATCTGGCAGCGCGCCGCGCAGGGACCGGCGGCGGCCGGTCCCTGATTCTCTCCGGGCACATCGACACGGTGCCGCGCGGCACGCAGCCTTGGACGCGCGACGCCTTCGGCGGCGAAGTGGAGGGCAACCGGCTCTATGGCCGCGGCTCGAACGACATGAAGGCCGGCATAGCGACCAATCTGTTCATCGCTGAAGCACTGGCCAATCTCGGCATCTCCCTGCGCGGCGACCTCACGGTGGAAGCCGTGGTGGACGAGGAATTCGGCGGCGTGAACGGCACGGTGGCGGGGCGCTTGCGAGGCTATCTGGCGGACGCGGCCGTGATCGCCGAACCCTCGTTTCTGCGCATCTGCGCGGCGCAGCGCGGGGGCCGGACGGTGCACATCACGTTTCGCTCCTCGGGAGGCGTGCTCACCGAAGGCAAGTTCCCCGCCGGCGTGATCGATCAGCTGACCTACTTCCTGAACGGAGTGCGCGAGTTTTCCAAACAGCGGAACGAAACACCGACGCATCCTCTTTACGCGGAGTGCCCGGACCCGGTTCCTGTCTCGGTGCTCAAGGTCTTCACGGCTCCTTGGGGTAGTGGAGAACCGATGACCGTGCCCGAGGAATGCAAAGTCGAACTGTTTTGGCAGATGATGCCCGGCGAGCGGCAGGAAGTTGTGGAACGCGAGTTTCACGTGTGGTTTGACGGTCTGCTGGCCGGCGCTCCGCAGTTGTTTGAGCAGCTGCCCGTGGTCGAGTTTCCCATCCGCTGGCTGCCCGGCTCGGCCATCGAGGTGTCGGAAGCGCTGGTGAAGGAATTGCGCGCGTGCGCCACTCTGTTTCTGCCCGAGCCGCCGCCGGTTGCGGGCATCGAAGGACCGTGGGACATGTTCGTGTCCCACGAGTTCAAGATCCCGGCGGTGCTATGGGGGCCGTGCGGCGGCAACACGCACGCCGCTGATGAATACGTTGACCTCGATTCAGCCGTGGCCGCGGCGAAAGCGTTGCTGCTATTCGTGTGCAGCTGGTGCGGGGTCGCCGAGTAGCCAGGTGGGGGCTTCAGCCCCGCCCCGATTGTATGGGCAGGGACGGCTGAAGCCGTCCCGCAGACTGAAGTCTGCCCCACGATCCGAAAGGAAGATACATGCGTTCCATCATGCTCTCGTTATGTATGGTCGCCGCCCTGAGCGCGCAGGTTCACTCGCCGCAGGTGTTGCGCAAGGGCCAGCCCGACGCTTCCAGCCTGGCCCGGCTCACCCAGGGCATCTACGCCCAGGCTGGGGCCAACACTCCGCGCGAGCGCGCCGAAGCCATCTGGCGCTTCTTCCTGACCGACGGGCGCTTCGTCCCGCCCGGATTCTGGTATCACATTGCGGGCTGGGCCTATGAGGAGCCGATGGGCGAAGTTCTCGATCCGGTCAAACTGATGAACAGCTATGGCTTCGGGCTGTGCTATCAGATCGCTCCGGTTCTGGAGGCAGCCTGGCGGGCGGGCGGCTTTGAAGATGCGCGGGCGTGGTTCCTCACGGGCCACACCGTTGCGGAGGTCTATTACGACGGCGCGTATCATCACTACGATTCGGACATGATGGGCTACACCACCACCGGGCACGGCCCGGCGAAGCAGTCGCCGGTGGCCTCGGTCCATCAACTCGAAGCGGACGGCAGCATCATTCTGTCGAAGCTGAAGGGACCCCGCGACGCCAACGCTAAGCAGATCGATCAGCCCTGGTATCCAGCCGACGTGAACTCCGCCGCAATGGACGGTCTGGCGGAGTTGTTCACCACCCAAGCGGACAATCACCTCTTCCCGCTGGAGCGCGCACCGCAGGGGCATAGCGTGGACTTCGTCCTGCGTCCCGGGGAGCGGCTGATCCGCTACTTTCACCCGGAGGAGCCGGGCTTGTTCTATCTGCCCTACAAGTTCGATGGACGGGAGTGGAAGGAGTTTCCGCAGGAAATCGCCGAATACCAAATTCGCACGCCGGACGGTCCGCGCAGCCAGAAAGACGCGCGATTCTGGGGCACCGGCCGCATTGAATACCACGCTCCGGTAAGCGGAGCCGCCGTGCAGGTCTTCCACGTTCAAAGCCCCTACGTCATCATCAAGGCCGAGTTCCAACTCGGCGTGACGGTTGCGAAGAAAGGTCAGAGCATCACCGTTGAGACGTCGACGGATGAAGGCCGCACCTGGGTGTCCGCCAGCACTATGACCAATACCGTGGATGGTCAGCATTCGCAGGTGTGGAAGGCCGAGCCCGCCAGGCTGACGTCATCCGAACACGGGATCCGTTCCGCGGTAAGCGGAAAGTACGGCTACCTCGTCAGGTTCACCCAAAGCCCGGGGCTGACCTTGGGCAGTGCATTCTTGCGGACCTGGATACAACTCAATCCCCGTACGCTTCCGGAATTGACCGCCGGACGGAACGAACTCGACTTCGCCGCCGGTTCGCCTCTGGTGCGCACTCCCCTGACCGTGGCGGCCGTTGACGCCGCCAAAATCGCCAGCAGTTTCAAGAACGCGAGTTACGCCGAACAGGGAGGTCAGGGATACTGGATCCCTAGCGCCGATCAGACGGCCGAGTTCGTGTTCCGCCTCGCCTCACCGGACGGCAAGCCGCTGACCGGTTTCGACGCGGGCGGCCGGTTCCTCGATTTGAGCCACGGTCTCGCGCCCGACAAGTTTACGGCGGAAGTGCGTCAGGTGCCGCCGTTGGCGTCGGACCATGCCGAAGCGTCCATCGCGTGGAGTGAATCGCCTGACGGGCCGTTCCAGCCCATTTGGGAGTACAACCCCAAGTTGACATGGAAGGACGGCGTGGTAATCGACCGGACCCTGTTGTGGCCCGAAGTGGACCGGCACGTGGAGACCAGCGCCAAGGAAGTCTACGTGCGATACAGCGTGCGGGGTCTCGCGTTGGACGACTTCCGGATGGCCGGTGCAGTGGCAGGCGGACCGGGCTCGTCGTCGCTCGTGGTCACGCATCTCTGGAAAGAAAACGGAGTGGCCAAGTCCGCGGTGAGGCAGATCCCGCCGGGGACGAAACGCCTGTCTTATAGTGTCGCTGCGGCGCCTGGAGCGAAGATTCAAAACGAGGCGCTTGTGCTTGAGTGCAAGTAGCCTGAATAACCCTGGATCCATCGCGTTCCCGATAGGGCATTGATCGCGCGAATCATCGCGGCGTCACACCCGGTAGCAGCCCAGCACGCGCAGCATGTCCGCGAGTTCCTGCAAGTGGGACAGGGCGCGCTGCACCCGCTCCTCGTCGGTATTGCCAAGAAAATCGACGTAGAAAAGGTACTCCCACGGCTTGCCGCGCAATGGACGCGACTCGATCTTAATCATGCTCAACTCGCGCAGCGCGAAGGCGCTCAGAGCTTTGAACAACGATCCCGGCTGGTTGCGGATGGTGAACACGAGCGACGTCTTCCAGCCTTTTTTGCCCTGCATATTCAACACTAGAGGCGCTTGATCGACTCGCCGCAGCAGAAAGAAGCGCGTGAAGTTCTGGCGGTCGTCCTCAATTGAGCGCTTCAGGATCTTGGCGCCGTAAATCTCGGCGGAGACCGCGCTCGCAATCGCCGCCGCGTCTTTCAGCCCTTCACTCATCACCATTTTCACGCTGCCGGCCGTGTCGTAGAACGGCTCGCGCTGAATCTGCGGATTGGACTTGAAGAAATCGAGGCACTGGTTCAGTGCGACCGGGTGCGAAAAGGCGCGCTTCACGTCCTTGAATCGGACTCCGGGCGCTGCAATCAGATTGTGCACGATGCGCACATTGGTCTCGGCCACAATCCGAAAGTCGAACTGCAGCAGGTGGTCGTAGTTCTCGTGCACGGAACCGTGCAGGGTGTTCTCGATGGGAATCACCGCGGCATCGGCGTCGCCGTCCCGCAAGGCCTCGAAGACGTCTTCGAAGCGCTGCCGTGGTTCCACGACCACTTCCGGGCCCAGCAAATCCATGGCGGCTTTGTGGCTGAACGCACCGGGATCGCCCTGGAACGCCGCGCGGAACGCGGCATGCTTCTTTCTAGTAGCCATACTTCAACTTGCTCCGTCTCGCGGCCTTCGCCTGGGTGCCACGGGGCACACCACCTTCAGCCTATATTACGTGCACGGACCGCCTCCGCGACTAGGCAGACCAATAGTGCGAGTGGGCAGACGCACAAAGTCGCTTCAGCGCTTCTTTAGCCTCGGCCAACCCCTCAAAGAGCTTCTCTTCGTCCCGGAACGGTCGCGTGTGGACGCGCCGGCGCGCGGCCCGGTGGTCCACGGGGTGCTTCAGGTGCAGCATCTCATGGTAGAGCACGTACTCCACGGCGAGTCGGCTGACGGCCGGGTCGTCCAGCAGGCTGCTGAGGATGATGGCGTGGTGCGACGGGTCGTAGTGGCCTAGAGTGGTGCGCGAGGGGCGGCGGCTCCATCCCAGATCCGGGCGCGCCATCAAGTTCCCGAAGTACTTCCCGTTCAATTCCCCGAAGATCGTCTCGAGGTTCCAGGCTTTGCCCGCGGGTCCACTGACGTACTTGCGTCCACGCGTCTGCTTCACCAATTGCATGGTGTGGCGTACTTCCTTGCGGTTCAACCAGCGCCGGTAGGCGGTCGAGGCGTCGGCTGGAGGCGCCTTACGGAACATCTTGGCGATGAGAATGTGAGCGAGCGCCTCGACCACAGGCGCGGGTGCGCCCTGCCACAAATCCGAGAGCTTCACCGCCAGCCGGGAATCGCGCCAGGCGATGGCACTATTGGCGTTAGCATAGCGCTTGAAGGCCAGATCGACACCGGCGAGGGGCGTGCGAGGGCGGTATTCGCGGAAGATCCGCGCGAAGATCTCCTCGGCGGGCTCGATGAACAACGCCGTCTGAAGTTGCATCCGTCTCCTGACTTAGCATAACAATGAAGTTTTGCAGGCTAATCGGGCAGCTCGGTGGGGCCGCCTTATCGGATAAACACGTCCGTTTCGCTTCGAGTATCACGGAGCCCCGTAATACGGCCGCAGGGAGTTTGAGTTGCGTAACGTTAAAATCAGCGCGTTCGGTTGCTACGTCCCGCCCGGTGTCCTCACCAACCAGGATCTGGAGAAGATGGTGGACACTACGGATGAGTGGATTCTGACACGGACAGGCATCCACGAGCGCCACATTGCGGCTCCGGAAGTGGCCACTTCCGACCTGGCCGTCGAGGCCGCCAAACTTGCACTGGCGCAGCGCGGTATCGAGGCCAGCGAACTGGATGCGATCATCGTTTGCACCGTGACGCCGGACCACCTGTTCCCCTCCACCGCGTGCCTGGTGCAGGACCGTCTGGGCGCGAAGAACGTCTGGGGCTTCGACCTGATCTCGGCGTGCTGCAGTTTCCTCTACGGCATGACGACGGCAGCCGCGATGGTTGGCTCCGGCATGCACAATCGCGTGATGGTGATTGGCGCGGATACGATGTCGCGCATCATCGACTACACGGACCGGGCGACATGCGTCCTATTTGGGGATGGTGCGGGTGCGTTCATTTTCGAGCCCGCCGCCGAGGGCGAGGTCGGATACGTTGGCCACAAGCATATGATCGACGGCTCCGGGGCCTCGGTGCTGCGTATGCCGGCCGGGGGGAGCCGCCTGCCCCCTTCCCACGAGACCGTGGAACAGCGGCTGCATTTCGTCAAACAGGAAGGTCAGGCCGTCTTCAAGTTCGCCGTGAAGCACATGGGCGACATCAGCGCCCAATTGCTGGCCCAACATGGGCTCAAGACGGAAGACGTGGCCGTGATGGTCCCGCACCAAGCCAATTTGAGGATCATCAACGCGTGTGCCGACCGGCTCAAAATGCCACTTGAACACGTGATGATCAACATCCAACGCTACGGAAACACCACCTCCGGAACGCTGCCGCTGGCGACGCGGGATGCCGTGGATCAGGGCATGCTCAAGAAGGGCGACTACGTACTATTCGCGGCGGTCGGCGCCGGGTTTACCGTCGGTGCGAGCCTGTGGCGCTGGGAGATCTGACACGGTGCGCCCCGGTCAACCCGGGGATTTCGATTGAAGATGCAACGAGGGCGGGATGGAGTATCCCGCCCTCGTTGTTTGTTTCACCTTCTGAGATCCTAGTCTGAGCTCCTAGAAGGATAAGCGCAGTTGCAGGTCGACCCTGCGGTTGTAGACTGAAGCACCACCGCCAAACCCGCCGGCGAGCGCCAACGATTGACCGAAATTCGGGGAACTCAGGTTTGACTCTGGTGACGCAAGATTCTGGCGATTGAACAAATTACGCGCGGACACCGAGGCCGTCAGATTGAAGCGTTTGCCGGTGTTATCACCGCCGCCGAACATGCCGCCGGGGCCTCCGCCGGGTCCGCCGCGACCCCCGCCGCCACGCATGCCGCCCATCCCGCCGAATGTGCCGCCCGGCATACCGCCAGGCCCGCCGCTACCGGAGGCGGATTCCTTGGCCTTGCCGAAGCCCCAGGTGCGGGACACACGCAGATTCACATTGAATTGGGCGGGGCCGCGACCGTAGTTGCGGGGGATAATCCTATCGCCCGCCTGCGGCTTGGTGTTGAACAAGCCGAGTGAGGTTGCCACCACGTTGGGAGCGTTCGGATCAGTGGCGAATGCAGGCCGGGCGTTGTAGATCAGGTCGCCGTTGAAATCGCTGCCGGTAGTGATGTTGTAGGGCGCTCCCGAGGAACCGGTGATGAACGGATTAAAGGAGATCTTCAGCGGGGCAACCACCGAACCGCCGATGAAATAGCGGTGCCGGGTATCGAACCGCGTCGGGCCCCATTCGCTCCTCAGGTCGTACTGATTCATAGGCGAACCGCCGTCTGAGTTTCCGTTGGCAAACCCGAGCGTGTAGAAACCGAACAGCGAGACCTTTTTGTTAATGCGCGAATTGACGTTCACGATTGCCTGATTTTGCGTGAACAACCCAACCGATTCGTAAAGCGAGAGCGGATTCTTGTTCCCTAAGGGATACGTGCCGTCCGGGAGCGGCGCGTTGATGTCGCGAGTGAGCAGATAGTGCATGCCGCGCGAAAAGGCCCAGGTTACGGTGGCCGTAGTGTTCCTCGGCAACTGGCGTTCCACGCTCAGGCCCGTCTGCCCGATGCGTGGCGCAACCAGTCCGCTATAGAGCTTAGTGGTGGTTGCTGGCTGCAGATCCGCGGCTAGCGTCGAGAGCGTGGGTATGGTCCCATAAGACCCCGGGTTCGGTGCCAGATCCAGAATCTGATTCGGGTAGAAGTCCGGGTTTCGTACCAGATAGGACTGTTGCGTCAAGCCGTTGTAGCGTAGCGCTGTCATCGTCAGACCTGAACCCACGCGATCGTAGAAGAACCCAGCGCCGCCACGAATCACGGTCTTGGCTACCCGGTTCTTCCCGCCGCCGATGGCCCAGGCGAAGCCGATACGTGGCGCGAAGTTGCCCATATCGCTGATATTGGTCTGGTTCTCGTAGCGCAGGCCAAGGCTCAGCGTGAAGGTTGGCTTCAGCCGCCAGTCGTCCGTCAGGAAGACTCCGACGTCGGTCTGATCGACATTCGCCAGCGGGTTGCCGCCGGCCACGCTGAAAAGACTTGGCCCACCGCCCCTTGCTCTGATGTCGGCGGCGGAGAGGCTCATCTGCATCATGACCAGAGTCCGCCGGTAGCGCTCAAGAGAGGTTTCGGGCGCCATCAGCGGATTGCCGTCCGCGCCCAACTGGATCTGCAGCTGGTCGTTCAGCACGGGGGCCGGGCCGCCTACGAATGAGAACGAACCGTTGAAATTGGAGGGAGAAGTGTCTCGGATATTTTCGACATGGACTCGACCGCCCCACTTGAACGTGTGGACGCCGGCAGTGTACGTCGTTGTGTTCGAAAGCTCGTAGAACTTATCCAGGTTGGACGCGAGCCCCATCGGAGATCCACCCATGTTGAAAGCATCCGAGACGCTGATGGCCGGGTCGGTGCTCGCGACGGTGTTCGCTGTGCTCTCATGCCTGTACTGGAAGCGCGTCTCCGTCACGGCCTTAGTGCCGAGAACTGCGGTTTCAGTCACGAAGAAGTGATGCTCACGGCCCGCCGAGTTTGCGCCGCGGGAAGCTAGGGAGAACGAGCCAACACCCTGATTGTCCCGGGAGGTATCCTCCCACTGGTATCTCAAGGACAGCGTGTTCTTGTCGTTGAGAGCGATGTCGAGCTTAGGGGTGATCGACATGCGCATGTTGGGCGCAGGCACGGCCAGTTGCTCCGGTACGGGCAAGAAATTGCTATCCAGAAGCGTCGCATTGATCACACCGAATTCGTTGATGTCACGCCTCTCGAAATCGAGAGTGAACGAGACCTTCTTGACCACGGGGCCAGCCAGATTTCCGCTGAATTGCCTCGACTGGAACGCGGGCTTGGGCCCGGATCTCAGGAACGGGTTCCCAGCGTTGAAGGCGTTGTCGTTGAAGCTAGTGGAGACCTGACCGCGGAACTTGTCCATGCCCGGCTTGGTGAAGATCTCGATACGGCCATATCCCAGGTGGTCATATTCAGCTGAGAATGGATTTGAGTTGACGCGGATCTCGCGAATTGAGGCCTTGGGGGGCAGCGTGCTCCCGGTGAACCCGTCGATGTAGATCTGGCCGCCGTTGGGGCCGGCAGACGGGCCGGCCAGGGCCTGCAGGTCGTCCTGCAGTTCGTCGGGATCGTCGGATAGGACATCCAGGTCGGTGCCCTTGAGCACCAGAGCGCTTGCGTTCTGATCCTGGCTGACCTCGATGTGGCCGCGGTCATCATTGACCGTGACCTCCTGGACCTCCGTCGCCACGCTCAGTTGCACATCAATGTTGCCGTCGCCGCTCACGGGGAAGGCCTGCATCTGGTACACGGCGAAGCCCTGCTTCTTGACCATGATGTTGTAGGCTCCGGGCGTCAGGCCCACGATCGAGAAGCGGCCGACGCTATCGCTGGTGACACTTCTGGCTGCGGTGCCGGGAGCCTGTAGTATGACGGTCGCACCGGGCACCATCGACCCCGAAGGATCGAGCACCTGACCTTTCAGGCTAGCCTTGGTGGACTGCCCCATGCAGGCCGTCGCGAAAAACGCCGTCAATACTGCGGAGAGTAAAAGTCCCGATAAGGACAGTGAAGAAACACACTTCATGCGCATTGAACTCAATCCCTTGTCTGGTTCGTCAAATTCCGGCTGAATCGCCGGACGGCCGTCGATTCCTACTGCATTGGAACCATCGACATCACGTCGAGGTTCATTCCCATGCTGGGCCCGTTAGAAGCTGCCGAGCGTCCACTTTGCGAGGCCCTCATTTGCGCCATGGCGACGAGGCCTTCAGCTCCGGCCAAAACCGTAATGGCCGTCATCTCGCCTGGATTGGCGCTCTTGCTGCTGGCGACGACGATGGTATCGCCGGTCTTCAGCGTGTCCACCCCGATCTTCGGCATCATCTCGATGAAGCGGGAGAAATCTCCTCCGCGCCTCGCTCCGCCCACACCTGCGGCTCCACCCTGCCCGCCGGCCCAGCCGCCGCCAGCAGCGCCTGGTTCAGCTCCGGTTTTGGGCGCTCCACCCTGCGCTGCTACCGGGGCTCCCGCCGGTCGCTGGCCGCCTACCGCACCGCCAGGCATCCCGCCCCCGGGCATTCCACCGGCCATACCACCCATCTGGGGCATGCGCCGCAGGTTTGTCTCGGCCGTCAGCTTGATCGTGACCGGTTTGCCGGTCTCAATATTCTTAGCAACGATGACGCCGGCAGCAGGGTCCACACTGGTAACTGTCGCCGCAACATTGACGAACGAACCGCTAATGACCTGCTCTGCTTGAATGGCGCCGGTAGCCTCGTCTTTGTTACCCAGAACGCGAATCTGGTCGCCTTTTTCAATCTCCGCGAGCGTGGAGTTCTTGGCATCCGCGTACTTCACCGAATCGGGGGCATAGCGCTTCAAAACTGTCTTGGGCGTCAGGGCAACCTTAACCACCTCGCCGTCGCCGGCCATCGAAGGCAGCCGCAATGTAACCTGATTCGCCGCCTCGTCCTTCACCGTTACGACACCCGCCGTGCCACGCTTGCGCCAGTCCGCTTGCTCCTGTTGGTTCTTTTTGGCGATGTCCGCCACGCTCATGTCGATGATGCGCAGGGCCGCAAGCGTCTTCTCCGCGTCCTTTACCGGACCCTGGGCCAGGACTCGATCGCCCACAGCGATGTCCGTGAATTGAATCGGCTGGGCTTTGGAGAGATCGCGCTCCCCGGGGGCGAGACGCAGGAGCTTCGTTTCCGGGCTGGCCGAAACTGCGTAGATATCCCCCGCATCTGTTTTGATTGAAAGAAGATTCGCAGTGGCATCCACTGCTGAAACCGCGCCGATGACCCGGCTGCGAGGAGCGGGTGAGGTTTGCGCGCAGAGCGCGTTTGAGATCAGAACAACAGTCAGGCAAGACACCAGGAAGTGAGCGTATTTCTTCATTTGACTACCTCGTAAGACGAGCTACCCCTGTCTAAGGATACCCATCTCCTAAAAAAGTCTTGACGAATGAGCCGGGCGGCGGAGCGCCAAGTGAGGCCTCGGCGCATCGCGATTCGGCCGTGGTCGAATTCGGACGGAAACCGACCGGGCATGTCGGAGCCAAATAGAAAGTTCCTATTGCCAGCCAAGTAGAACGTTCCGGTTTTGAGGGTTGTCTGGCAACCCTCATGGTATGTTCGCACAGCCTTGCCGGGGTCGCGCCTGGTGAGGCTGC
>Ga0073936_10001541_pt1 | contig 35193 bp, 20 predicted proteins | sample AliMusrvi5mmetaG_FD_87041 | JGI IMG/M metagenome (GOLD analysis project Ga0073936, IMG submission 87041) | Freshwater lake bacterial and archeal communities from Alinen Mustajarvi, Finland, to study Microbial Dark Matter (Phase II) - Alinen... | ecosystem: Environmental > Aquatic > Freshwater >...
ACTTGGACATAAAAATAGCATATGGGCAAGGGAAAGAAAGAATGTTCAGTCAATCTATCAAAGGAGAAATACCTAACTTAAATATCAGCACTTTATTGTATTGACAAAGGGGTCCACTTTATCCAGGCGATGGCACACTATATTTACTTTTTGGTGACAAATACTTTCCAACGATATTATCGGGATTTTTCCTGATCTATCTTTTTGCGTGTATTGACAGTGATGCCAAGAATAAAGAATGTATAGCTTCTGGGAAAGTCAGAGATGACATAATAGTACGTGATCGGTTTTGGAGAGAGATGACTACATTAAATCCTGTTGTCTACGACACTATGATACGATGCATAATGATTTTAACGGGTCTGTTGTTGTTATTGAGTATTGACAACTATACAAGAGTAACTAATACTGGTCTCTATATTAACAACTTATGGAGTATTGGAGAGAAATACCACAGTTGGACTGATATTAAATCCATTGATGGTGATTATGCGAAGACCACTAAAGAACCTGTTTACACGATACATGCTGTTTTCATTGATGGAACAGAATGGAAATACGTTGGTTGGAGGGATCAGAGCGCAACAGCAAACGTTGCTCGTTTTTTTATATCTCAGCACATTGCATATCAAAACCAGCAATATCCAGCAATGAATTATCCATAAAGCGCGGGTAGGAATTCTGCCTACAGTCATATACAGATACTTGAATACGCATCAGTTGTGTCGCTGACATTGACTCATCTGGGGTCGACAAATCCTCATCACTACTTCAATCTGGGAGCTTTCTCTGTGTTATTTGCACTAATCTTGTCAGTATTCTTTTAATTTGCATTAATTAAGTCCACTCAATCATATTGCATCAGGTCATTAGATGTGAAATTGCATTATATTGATCTGTCAGCAGTCTTGCTTCGCCAATAATACTAAATAATTAACACTAATGTACTAGTATTATTGCATAATTGCCTCAAATGACACTCGCAAACTATTCTGATTCTCCGGTGCAAGCATGTAAACACAAAGATTTGACACCGCCAGTAAAAATACTGTAGTATTAAGTATGCCACGTACGGCATAACCATTATGTAGACTATAACACTGTCTGAGCTGTTTGTAGTGTCATTTACCACAATAGAGCTGCACATATATATAGAGTGAGAAATACAAGCCTTAAGTTTGTCGTTGTCAATCAGACAATCCCTCGACAACAAGCTCTAGTGAAAAAAGATATTGCAATGTGACCACATGTCGGCAAAGTTGTAATCAACGGGAATATCACTGCGTAAGTCAACCGAAGTAACACAAACTCATCCCTCAGAATGGCTGATTTGTGTCGGTAACTAAATGACTGCACGATGTGATTTATCCACAATCCCTTGAGAAGCAATACATATTCTGAGATGTGGCATAGCGAGTCATCCGGACGGAGCAATTCCGGTATGTGATCATAAACAGTTTTGACCTATTCACAAATTGCATGCATTGCAGAGGCACACTCGGTAAACATGCAGATGGACAGGCCAGGTGAAAACTACAGATCAGCGATCAGGATCCTTGCAAAATGTGTTCCTGAGTATTTTGCCAGAAGACGTCTGATATATGTGTTTCGATGTTTTAGGAGTACCCAATTGACAATCAATCGCATAGTTCTATTTGTATTCGCGATGGTAGTGATTCTGGGAGCAAAAAGCTACTCAGATACTGATTTGGTTCCCATTGATCCGGATATCACACCTCCTGATGTCACAATATCTCAACCGTCAACCTGGGATTCCTCTTGCAGTGGTCAACCCAGTCTTCAGCTTACTGGAACCGCTTCGGATGATTTCGGAGTAGTTGCAGTCCGATGGGAAAATGAAGCTGGACAATCAGGGGATTGCACCGGCGGAAACACCTGGAACCTTAGTCAGGCAACGCTGCAGAAGGGTGAAAACCTGATATGTGTCTCTGCTGAAGATGCAGCAGGGAATGTTGGGGTCTCATCCGTAATGATTGAATATGACCCCCTTGTAACCAATCCTGCTCCTACTGTAAGCAGTATTTCGCCGAACGTCGCCGTAAATAACGGTTCGGTGAATATTACCAGTTTAATTGGAACTGGGTTTATATCAGGAGCTGCTGTTAAGCTGACCAAAACTGGTCAAACAGATATAATCGCTACAGGAGTTACCATTGTCTCGTCAACACAGATCACCTGCACATTGCCGATAACAGGCGCAGCAACTGGCGCCTGGAATGTAGTAGTGACCAATCCAGATGCACAATCCGGCACACTTGCAAATGGATTCACAGTGAAATATCCTGCACCGACTGTGACCGCTATCACTCCGAACACCGGTGTAAACAATGCTTCTGCAAGCGTAACCAACCTTGCCGGAACCGGATTCGTAACTGGTGCAACTGTAAAACTTACAAAGTCCGGCCTGACTGATATAAGTGCAACAAGTGTAACAGTAGTCTCTTCAACCAAGATCACCTGCACTCTACCTATAACTAGTGCCGGAACAGGTGCATGGAATGTAGTAGTAACCAATACCGATGCCCAGGCTGGAACACTCGCCGGTGGATTCATAGTGAAATATCCTGCACCGACTGTGACAGCTATCACTCCGAACAACGGTGTAAACAATGCCTCAGTCAGTGTAACCAACCTTACCGGAACCGGATTCACAACGGGTGCAACTGTAAAACTGACTAAAACTGGCCTGACTGATATTAGTGCAACCAGTGTAACCGTAGTCTCTTCAACTCTAATCACGTGCACTCTTCCGATAACCAGTGCCGGAACTGGTGCCTGGAATGTTGTAGTAACCAATACCGACGCTCAGGCAGGAACCCTCGCTAGTGGATTCACAGTGAAATACCCGGCACCGACTGTGACCGCTATCACTCCGAACTCCGGGGTAAACAATACCTCGGTAAGTGTTACCAACCTTGCCGGAACCGGATTCGTAACTGGTGCAACTGTAAAACTTACAAAGAGTGGTTTATCTGACATCAGTGCAACCAGTGTAACCGTAGTCTCATCAACTCAGATCACATGCACCCTGCCAATAACCAGTGCTGGAACTGGTGCATGGAATGTTGTAGTAACCAATACCGACGCTCAGTCAGGAACCCTTGCCAGTGGATTCACAGTGAAATACCCGGCACCGACTGTTACCGCTATCATGCCGAATACCGGTGTCAACAATGCTTCGGTAAGTGTTAGCAACCTTGCTGGAACAGGATTCGTAACCGGTGCAACTGTAAAACTGACTAAGACTGCTCAGATTGATATTAGTGCAAGCAATGTAACTGTAGTCTCAGCAACACAGATCACCTGCACTCTTCCGATAACTAATGCCGGAACAGGTGCATGGAATGTAGTAGTGACTAATACCGACGCTCAGTCTGGAACCCTCGCCAGTGGATTCACAGTAAAATATCCTGCGCCGACCGTGACCGCTATCACTCCGAACTCCGGTGTAAATAATGCCTCAGTAAGTGTAACCAACCTTGCCGGAACCGGATTCGTAACTGGTGCAATTGTGAAACTCACAAAGAGTGGTTTATCTGACATAAACGCAAGCAGTGTAACCGTAGTCTCTTCAACCCTGATCACGTGCACTCTTCCGATAACTAGTGCCGGTACAGGCGCGTGGAATGTTGTAGTAACCAATACCGACGCCCAGTCTGGAACCCTCGCCAGTGGATTCACAGTTAAATACCCAGCACCGACTGTGACCGCTATCACTTCGAACTCCGGGGTAAACAATGCTTCGGTAAGTGTTACCAACCTTGCCGGAACAGGATTTGTAACTGGTGCAATTGTGAAACTCACAAAGAGTGGTTTATCTGACATTACTGCTACTAGTGTAACCGTAGTCTCATCAACCCAGATCACCTGCACTCTGCCAATAACTAATGCCGGTACAGGTGCGTGGAATGTCGTGGTTACCAATACCGATGCTCAGTCAGGAACACTCGCTGGTGGATTCACAGTAAAATACCCTGCACCGACTGTTACTGCAATCACGCCGAATACCGGTGTCAACAATGCTTCGGTGAGTGTTACCAACCTTGCTGGAACAGGATTCGTAACTGGTGCAACTGTAAAACTGACTAAGACTGCTCAGATTGATATTACTGCAACCAATATAACCGTAGTCTCATCAACTCAGATCACCTGCACTCTTCCGATAACTAATGCTGGAACAGGTGCATGGAACGTAGTAGTAACCAATACCGATGCCCAATCTGGAACACTAACCGGTGGATTCACAGTGAAATACCCGGCACCGACCGTTACCGCTATCACTCCGAATACCGGTGTAAACAATGCTTCGGTAAGTGTTACCAACCTTGCCGGAACCGGATTCGTATCTGGTGCAACTGTAAAACTTACAAAGAGTGGTTTATCTGATATCAGTGCTACCAGTGTAACCGTAGTATCTTCAACCCTGATCACGTGCACTCTGCCAATAACTGGAGCCGGAACAGGTGCCTGGAATGTTGTAGTGACCAATACCGATGCCCAGTCTGGAACCCTCGCAGGTGGATTCACAGTAAAATATCCTGCACCGACCGTGACCGCTATCACTCCGAATACCGGTGTAAACAATGCCTCAGTAAGTGTTACCAATCTTGCTGGAACAGGATTCGTAACTGGTGCAACCGTAAAACTGACTAAAACCGGCCTGACTGATATAAGTGCAACCGGTGTAACTGTTGTATCTTCAACTAAGATCACGTGCACTCTTCCGATCACTAGTGCCGGAACAGGTGCCTGGAATGTAGTAGTAACCAATACCGACGCGCAATCAGGAACACTAACCGGTGGATTCACTGTGAAATACCCGGTGCCAACTGTGACCGCTATCACTCCAAACTCCGGGGTAAACAATGCATCAGTCAGTATAACCAACCTTGCCGGAACAGGATTCGTAACTGGTGCAACCGTAAAATTGACCAAGACCGGTCTGACTGACATCAGTGCAACCGGTGTAACCGTAGTCTCTGCAACTCAGATCACCTGCACTCTGCCGATAACAGGTGCCGGAACAGGTGCATGGAATATAGTAGTAACCAATACCGACGCTCAGTCTGGAACGTTAGCCGGTGGATTCACAGTGATATATCCTGCGCCGACTGTGACCGCTATCACTCCAAACACCGGTGTAAACAATGCTTCAGTAAGTGTCAGCAACCTTGCTGGAACAGGATTCATAACTGGTGCAACTGTAAAACTAACCCGAACAGGAGTGGCAGATGTAATTGCCACGGATGTGACTGTGGTTTCCTCTACTCAGATCACTTGCACATTGCCGATAACAGGTGCGCCAACCGGCATGTGGAATGTAGTAGTAACCAATCTGGATACTCAGACAGATACCCTTGAGAATGGGTTTACTGTAACGGGATTATATTCACTCAGTGGAACCGTGAACTTGTTGGATTATACGGCTACACCCAACGGCGTTCCAGTAACGATTGATGTGTGTGTAGGCACAAACGTTATAAACACTGTGAATACAACCCTTGATGCTCTTGGTGAGTTTTCTGTTCCGAATATCGATCCGGGCACATACAACATAAGAATCAAACCATCACATTGGTTGAGAAAGATTGTTCCAGTCACAGTATCAAGCGTGGATGGTGCGATTACTACCGTAGATGTCGTAGTTGCTGCAGTCGATGCAATCAATGGAGACATTGATGGTAGTAATGTGATTGACTACACCGACTATAATATACTGATGCAGCAGTATAAGAAGCTCCCCTTAGTGACACTGAATTGTTCGGATATCAATGGCGATGGGGCAGTCAACGCGACTGATTATAGTATTCTGATGAAGAACTACAAGAAAGTCGGGGATTAGTTCCGGCAGCAGTGTGCATCTCAGACCGGGGTGCCTTTTACATCGCACCCCGGTCAATTACTTAACTTTATACCCCTGCAATCGAGCAAAAGCGAAACTTGGCGAATAATGCTGGTTTGTGGTAATAATTCATCAGTCCTGTAATGTTCATCAGGCATCAACCAGCTTAATTATTACCGGCTCATGTGCGGGTATTGTCAGATTGATATGTACATAACCATCTTTAGCTGATTTCAATATCTGCTTAACTTCCTTATTTGCAACCACTGGCGCAGCATTGACCGACCCATCATGCAACCCCAGTTCTTTTGGCCTGAAGCGCGCTGTTATTGTATGCTGCTTGCTGCTGACATTTACAAACACTAATGCAGCGCTGTTGTCTTTCGCATGCCATGCAGAAGCAATAACAACCTTGTCAGTCACATCTCCCAATCCCCAGTTGCTGGTTACCATCGGTAGACTTGTATCAATGACTGGAGCTCGCATCATTTTGCCTTCAATCAAATACTGGTGTGCGGTCAATCTTGCAGACGCAAGTTTGAGTCTGAAACTCTCCAGGCCCGCGGCATTATACCAACCCACATCTCGGACAGTTGGATGATACCAGCCAAGTTGCCGTCCCCAGGTAAAGTGGCTTCCGACTAAATGGTAGAATGACCAACCGCCCTCAGTCCTGCCAAATAGCTCCCAGGCATTGTCAGCCCGATATTGACCAAATCGTGCGCAGACATCACCATATACCGCATCAATCAGCGGAATAACCGGTGTTATACCGGATCCTGACTGGTAGACCAGAAAACCGTCATACACACCAACATTCGGCTCACCGAAACATTCCGGCACCAGCACAACTTTGCGCTTGTATTTATCCCATGCCATTTTGCGGATATCACGCAGCGTCTTGTTCCTGCCTTGATCGAAGAAATATCCATACCCGGGGGTATGACCATGGTCCGGCGCATAACACGCCCCTCCTCCGGTATTGGAATCGAAATATATACCATCCACTCCATATGAAAACAGCCTGTCGCTTATCTCCATCAGTTTATCGTGCCAGATTTTAGTTCCCTGGCACATTCCCACCAAAACAGATTTTGCACCCGGGAAATCCGTCATTCTTGGAGCCGGTTTCCCCATATCTCTTACAGCCCCCTTATATAGCTGCTCACGCTCATACATGTCCGAACAACAATCAACGGCTTCCCCCTGTATGTATGGTACAGCATGCAGCTTATGAGCCTTTAACTCAGCAACAAGCTTGATGAATGCAGCCTCCCCCGCTCTTGGAGGGAAGTAATCCGGGTAGTCATCATCAAACTGGCAGCCGTGCCAGTTATACCAGTGGAATGCAACATCCTGGCCGGGGAAGATATTAGAAACCGCGCGCAGCGCGTCCATAGTAACCGGATCATCTGCTCCCAAGTCCGGCTTCACCCAGATTGAACAGCGTTTAAACCATTCAGGGGTTCCCTTATCCAATCTCTCATGAGTTTCACGAGTCCACGACTGATCACCAGCCCAATTTCTATACTTTACCGCAGCATCAAACCAGTCTCCTGTTCCGGGTGAGATTACCACATCGTAAGGAGTCATCCATCTCCTGGTCTTTCCGGTATTATTGGCATAATCGATAACTCTGAATGCCAGAGAACGCAGTCCGGATTTATCTTCCCTGTGTTCAACTTGAAAAATCTTAGGCCTGTTATTGGGGTCTTCAGCGGCAAGATAAAACAGGGGACCACTGCGGTCAGTGCAGAGACCCAGGAACTGCATGCACATCTGAGTGTCGGGATAACACATTGATCCAATCTGATGCCACGGTCCGCCTGGTTCACGCTCTTTGAAATAATTTGAATGGAAGGGGTCAAGCAGCATCGCTCCATTGCCCCGTGGCCAGAATAAATATGTTCGTGCTTGTGCATCCAGTTCATCTGGTGGATAAACCGGGATTTGTGGGAACTCGATACTCCTGAGTCCATACTTATTCCCAATAACTCTTGCACTTGAATGGAAACGGATTTTATCCTCTCCATCACGAATACTTAAAGTTCCGTTGATACATGTCTTGCCGACACCAGGAACGATTCCCTGCCATTCAAGGTATATGGAAGCTATTCCATTGCGCTTCGTCAATTTGCAGTTTGTGCAGACAAGATCGTCAGTAGATATAGTCTTGCGTTGATCTTTTTCATCGGAAACGGTTATCTGCCCCAATGGAATCCCGGATTCCGGGTTGCAGAACTCTTTACGGCTTCGCGTATCATATATACTTAATATCGATACCTTTGTACCAGTCCTGCGTATGGCAGCAATTGTGTTCCGGTCACCAATGACACAAGAACCGTCTGATTTACAAGCGAATAATCCATTGACGGTATCAGTTTGGTTGATAAGATTCCTTGCTTGATTAATATCGGTTTCAAATTCTTTAGTCCAAACTATCTTGTTGCCGGTAGTTCGCAAACGGTCCAGGTCCATAGCAGCACGACGAAGTTCCTTATCTATTCTCCATTTATTGAATGTGGATAATGCAATTGATCTTTTCCTAAGAATACTGGTTTCTGACTTGAGTCGCGTACTCAATACCGCCGGCAAATCAAATTCATTGACTCCGGGTTTAAGCTCGGAAGATATCGAGTCAGCAAGTGCAGATACTTCATCAATAGTCATATTTGGTTTGGCAATGCAAAGAACGTAGCCTTCACGGGTAAGCTTTGGTGAGTTCCATCCAGTTTCAACATAACAATTCCGGAGCATCAATCCTGGAGAATCTGCACCGTCTCCGGCAGAGAACACATCAGGTTGCTCCTGGTGATGCAGCGCCAGGGCGGGAGGGTGTACACTCAATAAAGAAAGTTTTGGTCCTGTGAGTCCGGCAAATGTCTGCTGTGACCACCAGCGACCATAATTGGCAATTCGATTGTCCTGCAGCTTCTGGGAAAGCAGTGCTTCAGTCTTGGGATAACCAAACAGTATTTTCTCAAAGCCATTCCCTGGCGAAAAATGGAACTCCAGCAGGTCCAGATGAATGGACGTATACGTAGATTTGGTTGCTTCAATATCCACCCTTACGGAAGTAGCATCCTGTGAGAACTGATATCTATAGGTTACCTTGCAAGATTCCGTGGGAGGCACACCATTGTCATCAAGGAATGCCGAGGTGACTACGATTTTCGGTCTGTTACCATCTATAATGTGCACTATGGGCGTATGATTATTAGTTAGTGTATATGCTTTGCTGCCAAAATATACCCGGTCTGTCTGGCTGACATTTACAGATTCTCCACCCGGAATACCAATCCAGCTTAGCATTCCGCCATGTGTCAGGTCAAAAGTCCACACTCCCGCTGTCCCGGAAACGCAGACCGAAGTCTGATCACGGACCACCTTAACTCCTGCCCCTGCAGCAGAGATCGACAGTATCGCCAGAATCGCCACAAAAAACAACTTGCATATTTTAAAGTACAAAACACTACTCCTGTGCACATTTATGAAAACTGTATATGACCGTCACCCTCTTGCTTTTTCCAGCGACGCATAATACTCTGACGCTTTAGGTTTACCGAGCCAGACTACCATTCCATCATCGAATCGGGTCATTCTGGCTTGTGCTTCCTCACTCATCCGGGGGGTTATCATCTGATCACCCGCAAGATATACGGCTGATTCAGCCAGGACTATCTGTTCACCGGTCTTCAGGTTGATCTCTATATATTTGCCAGCCAGCAATTGATCGGATTCGGTCTTCAGGGAGGACTTTAGCAACACCTGACCTTTCCAGGGGTTCCTCACTTTCCAGGAGACATCCGCTAGTGCTTTGATCTGTATAAACTTTACTTCACCATCTAGTCTCTGGGAAGAAACCAGTATTGGACCTTCGCATCTTAGGTCGACAAACGCAGCATTTTTATCGTCAGGCAGCGCAGGAAATAATCGTAAGATACCGTTCTGGCTTTGCAGCAGCATCTCTCCCATTAATAACAGATAGACTGCAGGACCTTCGAGAGCTGGGAATATTGAATCTTTGCAGTCCGGGTCCTCAGTTGTCTGCTCCATCAGGCGGCCATTCAGAATTTCTACTGCTTTTAAGGGATCAGGATCAAGGTCGTGAAATATCTCGATGTCCGGGATGTTTTTGATGTTTTCTTCGCTCAGTTTGCTGGATGATAGCAAAGCGGCATTGTGGGTGATTAAACTGTTGGGCTTTACACCTGTTTTGAGCAGCGATTCCATCAGGTCCCATGCAAGGTCTTTGAATTCCATACGGCATGCAGGCAAACCGATGTGGTAGGCGTTGCCAGTGAAGCCGCGGACTGTGTATCCGGCGTTGGCTGCATAGTTTCTTGACCACAGTTCGGCTTTATCCAACTCAAATTTGCAGGAATCATACCATTCCGGATGCACCTCCGGATCAAACTCACCACATGGAAACAGGCCACCAAGCGTACGCCCATGCGTTATGTGGTTTGGTCTCAGACCGCGCAGGGGAGATATCTCCAGCCCGTTTTTTGCGTATTCAGGAAAATGTTGCAATACATGCTGACACTTATCCGCGAGATCAATGTCCACCCCCAGGACTTTTGATGCCTCAAAAACAGCATTCAAAGTGTATTTGAGCATTGTCATAGTGTCGACAGGATCGGAGTATTTGATATACATCAACTCCTGGTTCTGGCTGAATTCCAGGTGGTAGAGCTTTTCTTCTTCGTGCCATTGAAGATAGTTGATAAAGAATGTTGCAACTTCCCGCATGATCGGATAGCTGACTTCATCCAGATATTGCACATCTTTAGTGTAAAGATAGTGCCACCATAGGAAAATGCTCCAGTAAGGTCCACTGTTCTGACAAAACCGATAAGGTCCGCTGGATAGTTCCTCACCGGTGGGATCGGTAGCAAGTGGGAAATATGCTCCAGGCAAATCATATAGATCCTGGGCATTTTTCATCGCATTGGGAAGCATATTGCTCAGAGTTTGAAAAGCGCCATTTGCTAATTCCGGATGGTTGGCACGGAATACTGGCATTATCGGAAGTTGGGCATTGTAATCGTTTGTGTAATATCCGTGCCAGGGAAGCATCTGGGAAGGGGTATCCATCGGTCCAAACCAGAGTCCGCATAGTGCACCGACCGGAGTGCCTGGCAGGACAGTTGCAAGGTTATAAAGACTCAAATACCAGAGTTGCTCCAGAAGAGGATCATCCAGTCCCACGTAGCACTTGCTCCAAAACTCCGCCCACCATCGGGTGTGTGCTTCATATAGTTCTTCTGTGCCTTTATGGACAGCTTCTTCCAATCGATTCCTGGCTTCAGCAAATGGGTCCTCTGATTCTAGCGATGTTACGATCGTCAGGTAAAGGTCGAAATCTCCGGATACCGGAGCTACGGCATACTGGCCATCAATTCTGCTGTGAATCTCTTTCGATGGCTCGATAACGCTCCACCATTTCTCCTGGACAGTGGTTTTAAACAGCTCCTTATAGGTGACTCCTCCGGTTGGGACAATGCGGGCCATCATTACATAACGGAAACCATCATCGAAATGTTGATCAAGCCAGATCAGGTCGCCATCCGCTCCCTTTATAGAGTCAGGCATCATAGAATCCGGAGTGCGTGAAAGGTCTACGTGGTTATGAAAGGCAGTCATTGCCGATACGTTCCGAACACTGACCACCATTATGTTTTGATCTGCACAGATATAACTGCTGACTCTTGGATGGGAAAGGTGTTTGTCCATACTGGTAGTCAGAATGCCGTCATAAAGATTCAGTCGCTTTGATACACGATGTCCGGGCGTGTATATGCAATCCTTCCCGAATCGTATCCGCAGTTGACCGCAGGTTTTTGGAGCCGGATAGAGATCGACCCCGAAGATGTCTTCTTTACTCATCTCAGCAGCGTAATCTAAGTCATTCCTGGCAATCTCGCGGATTCTATCCATGCTGTGTCGTTTAAACTCAGGATGCCGGTAGTCCCAGACATCATTTTTATTGATACTCCACTCCAGATGAAACGGCTCATATGCCAGCGCTCCCATAGACCCATTGCCAAGCGGAGTTCCATCCTGCCACATTTTGGACGGCATTTCATATATCAGATCGAACTGTTCTATATATTTCCTACGGTCCATATCCATAAATCCAGCCTCTCGCATTATCAAACCATTTTCCATAGTGCAATATGTATAAGATCTGATTCCCACCACAAGGCGCGATACCCAATTCCCCCTTGTCGAACGACACCAACCCATTCTACCTTGTAGAAAGACATCAACCCATTCCACCTTGTCGAACGACATCAACCTAATTCCCCCTTGGAGAAGGGGGCCAGGGGGATTGATTCCCTTCCGCACAGTGGCAGATCGGAGCATCCACCCAATTCCCTCTTGGAGAAGGAGCCAGGGGGATTGATTCTGTTCTGCACAGTCATCGACCGGAGCGTCACCCCAATTCCCCATTGGAGAAGGGGGCCAGGGGGATTGACAACAGTTATATTCAACCTATCAACACTAAACAAGCCCCATCTGCATTCATAATTCATAACTCATAACTCATAATCAAACCGCTACAACTGTCTACTACTTCCGTTCAATTAAATCCTGCATGTCTGTTACCCGATTTGACCTTGACTGGCGGTGAGGTTACAATCACTTGGTAGGTATAAACTGTCAATTAATATTGTACTCACACGATCCTAACAATTGAACGCTTAAATATATAGGGGAACAATAGCACTTATGTCAAAAGAACGTATTCTGGTTGTTGATGATGAAGAAGATATTCGCCGGCTGATGGAATACTCGCTGGTCCGCGATGGCTTTGTCGCGTACACAGCAGAATCCGGTCTTGAAGCTATGAAAATGGTCCATGACAAGAAGCCTGATTTAATCATACTGGATCTTATGCTCCCGGATATGGACGGTTTGGATGTCTGCAGAGCTGTCCGTTCCAACGCGGGCACATCCGCAATACCAATTATAATGGTCACTGCCAAGGGTGAAGATGCGGACATCGTAGCAGGTCTTGAACTCGGTGCAGATGATTATATCACAAAACCGTTCAGCCCCAGGGTCCTTATCGCTCGTGTGAAGACAGTCTTGAAAAGAGCCCACAGAGACTCCGTCGGTGATACTGAGATTGTAAGAATCGGAGATATTACCATCGATCCAGGAAGGCACCGGGTCACCATTGAAGAGCAAATTATTGACCTTACCGCTACTGAATTTCGCATCCTACATTACCTTGCTCGCAGACCGGGATGGGTGTTTACCAGATACCAGATTGTCGAAATGACCCAAGGAGATGATGCTGATGTAACAGATCGTTCAGTTGATGTGCATGTGGTCTCGTTGAGAAAAAAACTTGGAGACTCAGGCAACCTTATTGAGACTGTGCGAGGAGTAGGATACAGGTTCAAGGAATAGTTTATGCGTAAAAAACCACTGGCGAGAGATCTGTTTATTGGATACTTTGTTGTTATGCTCATGTCCATTCTGGTGGTCAGCCACACTCTGGGAGTGATATTCAAGAGTCTTTATCTGAGCAATATTAGAAGTGATCTTGTATCACGAAAGTCTCTCGTTTTATTGTCTCTTGAGGAAGAAAAATTTGCTCCGAAAGATCATGGTGGAATCGAAGGATATGTAAAAGATCTCGGCCATGCTTCATCAACCAGAATCACGTGGATCGACAACACTGGAACTGTGCAGGCAGATTCGGATGCAGATCCGGCTACTATGGAAAACCATCACAACCGGCCGGAAGTTAAGTCAGCATTGTCCGGTGTACCCAAATTTTCGCTGCGATATAGCCGCACACTGGGCGAAGGAATGCAGTATTACGCTGTTCCAGTTCGGCACGATGGAAACATTATCGGTGCTTTAAGAGTTGCCTTACCTGTTACCCGCTTGGAATATGGTCCAACAGCCACAAAAAAAGAGTTCCTGCTGAGTGTTCTTATAGTAGCCCTTATCTCTGGTCTCGTCAGCTTCCTGACGACGCGCGATGTTGCAGGATCGTTGGGACGAATGCGCAAGGCTGCCCAGATGTTCTCGAGTGGGGACTTCAAGACTCGCTCTCCTGTGTCAGATACAATCGAGATCGGCAATCTGGCGGAAGCGTTGAACCATATGATGGACGACCTGGAGCGTCAGTTTGTAACCATCTCCCATCAGGCTAAAGAACAGTCTGCAATTCTGGAGAGTATGAACGAAGGTGTGATGGCCATTGATAATGATGATAATGTCCTGATAATGAACCGGGCTGCTACGCGAATTCTCGATTCTGATCCCGATGTATCAAAGGGCATAACTTTGCAGGAAGCAGTTCGTAACCCCATTATTCAAAGGTTTGTCGAGAAAGTCCGGGTTCAGTCTGCCAGTCTCTGTGAAGAGTTCCTCATTAGAGGTCAAGATACACGCACCGTTCAAGCTACTGGAACAATCCTCAGGGGAAACGAGAATTCACAACTGGGTGTGCTGCTGGTCTTGAATGACATAACCGAGTTCCGTAAGCTGGAAAATGTTCGCAGGGATTTTGTAGCCAATGTCTCCCACGAACTTCGGACTCCGATCACATCAATAAAGGGATATTCAGAGGCTTTATTGAGTGGAGATTTAGGTGAAGACTCAAAGACCAGAGATTTTCTTGAAGTGATTGAAAGACAGGCTGATAGATTGGGTGCCATCATAGAAGACCTTCTGTCACTTTCAGCAATAGAACAGGGCAATGAATCCACTTCAATTTCAGCAACGTCTATGAGAGTTTGCGATATAGTCTCATCTGCAACTGCCTCATGTGTAGAGAAAGCTGAAGCTAACCATACGAAAATGGAAGTTGAATGTGATGGAGATACTGTAGTTACTGTAAACCCACGGCTTATGGAACAAGCTGTTCTGAATCTACTGGACAATGCAATTAAGTACACGCCAAATGGAACAGTTACAGTCAAAGTAGAGCGTCTTGATAATGAGGTCGCTATCAGAGTGATCGATACAGGATGCGGAATTGATGAAGAGCACTTGCCCCGCGTGTTCGAGAGGTTCTATAGAGTGGACAAAGCCAGAAGCCGCAAACTTGGGGGAACCGGTCTGGGGCTTTCTATAGTTAAACATATCGCATCTGCCCACAAAGGCAGGGTAGAGGCACAGAGCACTCCCGGTGTCGGCAGTACATTTTCAATATATATCCCGGATTCAGTTTTTACTGAGATGGAAAGTGAGACAGACAATATATGACAACACATCTGCAAAGAGAAATAGATAAGCTCAAGAAAAAGATTCTGTATATGGGAGCTGAAGCAGAAGAGATCCTGCGTATTGCAGTCGAAGCCCTGGTAAGCCGTAATGTAAAACTTGCTCGAGAAGCCATTGAAAGTGATGAGCGTTTGGATCATCTGGAAGTCGAAATAGAAGAGGACTGCCTCAAGATCCTGGCTCTTCATCAACCTGTTGCAACCGATCTACGTTACGTGATTGCAGTTCTAAAGATCAATAATGATCTGGAGAGAATAGGGGATCTGGCAGTCAATATTGCTGAGAGGGTCACATATCTTGCCGATAGACCATCTTTCCATATGCCTCTGGACCTGAAGGGAATGGCAAGACTGACGCAGTTAATGGTTAAGCGCAGTCTCGATGCAATTGTAAATACGGACTCAAAGCTTGCCAGAGAAGTCAGAGCATCAGATGATGAGATCGATGATATCAACCATGGAATGTATGATGTCATTACAGAATATATCACTAGAAATCCTGATCAGGTGGAACCGGCTCTGCATGTTCTGTCTGCTACACGACACCTGGAAAGAATCGCCGATCAAGCAACTAACATCGCAGAAGACGTAATATATCTGGTTGAAGGTGATATTGTTCGCCATCAACACGAAACATATTCTACCAACAATGTAGAAAATGACAAATGAAAGGTTAGTTGCATACAATCTCTGGGTATATACGGATAAAATGCACAGCGGAGGATTTGTTGATATGGTTCAAGTTGGTCAACTCGCTCCTGATTTTACAACATCAGCAGTGGAAAATGATAAGTTTACCGAAGTTAAACTCAGTGACTACCGTGGAAAATGGGTGGTACTATTCTTCTGGCCTTTGGATTTTACATTTATCTGTCCTACGGAGATCAAGGCATTCAGCAGTTCAGTAGACAGATTTGCTGAACTTGGGGCTCAGGTACTGGGCTGCAGTACTGACAGCAAGTTTAGTCATCTTGCCTGGACCGAAACTGAGGCTCTTGGTAAAGTAAACTTTCCAATGATCTCAGACTTCACAAAAGATATTGCGAGAGAATATGGCGTTTTACTTGAGGAACTTGGTGCTGCACTGCGTGGGCTGTTTATTGTCGACCCGGAAGGCATTCTGCAATATCAGGTTGTGCACAGCCTAAACATTGGACGAAATGTTGATGAGGTTGTAAGAGTTCTTAAAGCTCTACAGACAGGTGAGCTTTGTCCCGTGAACTGGGATGAAGGCGAAGAGACCCTCGGTAAAGGATAGCCCGCTTTATTCACGAAGCTTCGCTTTTGTCAGGCAGTAATGATAAAAGCTGAGTAAGTCATGAATAATGCGGGCTAGCGCTCAGTTGATTTCTACCCCGAGATTCATTCCGGGGTAGAAATGTTATTCCTCAGGAAATATGTCCATTACCTCTGACATATCTATCCAGATAATTCCCTTACCATCGTGAACGAAAATTCTATTCTTCTCTTCCACTACATCAAGCAGTTTGCTTGTCATTATGTCCAGCTTACCCTTGGATGCAAGTTGGAACTTTACCATAAATCTCTCGCCGTCTTCCATTCGAGATGCGATATCAAGCAGATTAACCACGCGATGTCCCCCACTGTAGATATTGATGCCAACGTGAATGGTTTATTCAACAGTCCCGCATTACTAACTATCCCGCATTATTCACCAGTCTTTGCTTTTGGCTGGCAGTAAAGACAAAAGCTGAGCCAATCATGAAAAATGCGGGTTAACATCTCTTTTGCCTGGTATTATAGGCTAAAAATCAGTCAAATATGAATAGTGCGAGCCAGTATCAAATATTATCAATTCATTCCCATAGAAAATACGTAACTTTGAGTTCGTATGTTCCTGACTTCAGTATCTTTTTTGGATTGATTGTCTCAGGCAGTTACTATATACAACTCAACTTAGTCAACCAAGCTGACATATCCTTCAAGCCGGACTATAATATTAACTGATATGAGTAATAAAGTTATTGATTTTCACACGCACATATTCCCGGATGATTTAGCTGCCAGAGGTGTCGAATCACTATATGAATCATATAGGCTTTATCCGCACACCGATGGGACAGCATCAGGATTGCTGGATTCGATGGATAAAGCGCATATTAGTTATTCAGTGACGCAGCCAGTTGCTACTAAACCAAGCCAGGTGTCAACCATAAACAACCTTGCTGCTGCAAATAACAATGGCCGGTTGATCTACTTTGGAGCAATTCGTGCAGATTGCGTCAGTCCGGAACAGGAGATCGAAAATGCTATATCTTTGGGATTAAAAGGAATCAAAATACAAGGCAATTGGCAGGGATTTGCCGTAGATGATCCCAGATTGTATACTGCCTATGAATATGCATCAGGCAGACTCGTCTTTATGTATCATGCAGGCACAGAGATAGCTCCGATTGATGTAGGATATGCCAGTTCTGCCCGTATAGCCAACGTAAAGAAGTTGTTCCCGAAACTGGATGTAGTAGCCGCTCATATGGGTGGTTTTAGAAGATGGGATGAGTCCTGGAGGAGTCTGGTTGGAACGAAAGTCTATCTGGATACGTCATCTTCTCTGGGTCTTGGTTTGGAAACAGAGGAATTCCTGAGAATGATTCGTGTTCATGGGACAGATCGGGTATTATTTGCAACTGACAGCCCGATTCTCGATCAAACAAAACAACTTGAAGCTATCAAGTGCAGTGGACTTACAGATACTGAACTTGAAAAAATCCTCTGGACAAACGGCGCTGATTTATTGGGACTGCGATAATAATGCAAGCATAGAACTTTATGTCATCCTGAACTTGATTCAGGATCTATTTTGAGTATATATTTATTCTAAAAATGTGAGAGTATTTAGTATCAGTTGCAAACTTGTTATGTTTCTGAATACTAATTCAGCATGATGTGAATCATTGTTGCCTGGATATGTAATAGAAGTGTAGTATTTTATTAAGAGAATCAATGAAGGTTGTGGGAAATGGGCATATTTAAAGCGTGTGATGTTAGGGGGATCTACCCCGATGAGATCAATGAAGAAAAAGTCTACAGGATAGGCCGGGCTCTGGGTACTATCACAGAATCTGCACCGATTTTGGTTGGAGGGGATGTCAGATTATCTACTGAAACTCTCCGCACAGCCCTGACAGATGGCCTCCGCCATTCCGGATGCCAGGTAACAGACATTGGAGTTGTCCCGACACCTGTTCTGTATTATGCCAGAAAAAAACTGGGTATCAATGCCGCTGTTATGATCACCGCGTCCCACAATCCTGCTGACCAGAATGGACTAAAAATCGTCCTGGGAGATTTACCCATCACAGAGCAGGACTTACTCCACATTAAGGCAGTAGCAGACTCCAAAGAGCACATTTCCAAGCTTGGCAGTGTCAGCCAAGAAGATATAATTGATGATTATGAGCAGCACTTAGTCGAATTGACCTCAAAGTACCTTGAAGGTATTACCAGAATGCCCAAAGTGGTTGTGGACTCTGGCAGCGGTTGTTTTAGCGATATTGCCCCAAGAATATTTCAACGTATGAGGATAAACCGGGTCAAGCTTTTCTGTGAAGCTGATGGGACTTTTCCGGAGAGAAGTCCTAACAGTGCTGACCCTAAAGCTCTGGTGGATCTATCCCAGAGAGTCCAGGAAGAAAAAGCTGATCTTGGGGTAGCATTTGATGGAGATGGTGACCGGGTGGCGTTTGTGGATGAAACCGGAGCGATTCTGACTGCAGAGCAGTATATTGCCATTATGGCGCTATACGGTGTATGTGCGACTCAGAGTGACAGTGTGGTTTTGGATATCAAGTGCGGGAGTGCAGCTGTAGAATCCATCGCGAAAAGTGGATCTGAAATAATCACTGAAAGGTCTGGACACACATTTATAAAAACGAGAATGATACAGACGGGCGCCGTTATGGGTGGAGAAGTCAGCGGTCATCTGTTCTTCAGGGCACTGGATGGTGGAGACGACGGATTATATGCAGCTCTGCTCATGACCTCAATTGTAGGTAAGCATGGAAAACTCAGCAACCTTATTGCGAAACTTCCTCATTACCCTATCACACCCGACTTGCGGATAAAAGTAGAGAAATCAGGCGACATCCTGCGCAAGATCTCAGAAGCATTCCCTTCAGAGCAAGTTACAAAGCTCGATGGTGTAAGGGTAGCATTCTCCGACGGTTGGGGGTTAGCCAGACAGTCAGTCACCGAACCTGCAATCACCCTCCGCTTCGAAGGCAAAACCCCAGAAGCCCTGAACAACGTAATCCAACGCTTCCTGACCCCTGTTCCTGAAATAAAGGAACTGGTAAACAGAAAACTATCAAAAGGAAGATAATGCGCTAGTTAACAGAATAACAGTCACCAAATCCCCCCGTGCAGAAACGCACCCCCCACTGCCTCGTGGCGAAGCGCACCACCTAATTCCCCCTTGTGGCGAAGCGCACAACCTAATTCCCCCTTGGCGAAGGGGGTCAGGGGGATTGATTCCCTTCCCCGTATCTAGAATCCAGAAAACCCGTCGTATCCTGAATCCCGAAAACACGTCATCCTGAACTTGTTTCAGGACCCAGGGGAAGTGATTACCTGGAGCCAAATCTCGCCCTTCATTCCCGCTTGCAGCGAAGAACCAACCCGCCAGAAACGATATTTAAGAACTCGGCAGTGCACAAATTGTCCCCAACAGCGTATAATATGCCATAGAAAACAATCCCACATCCTGTATAGGATAATGGGTCATACTCTATCTTCTAACATCCAACTTCTAATATCAAGGAGCAATAGATGAAATTTCGCAGAAAAATTCCCGTCACTGATCTCGGTGGTGAATGGCAGTTTGCATATACCACCCAACAAGGACCTAAACAGACAATCAAGACACAGGCCGACCTGTCAGCGTCAGGTCTCAATGAATACCCCTGCCAGGTTCCTGGTAACTTTGAACTGGATTTGCAGGCCAATGGAATCATAGATGAGCCTTTTTACGGAATGAACCTCACGCAGCTTCGCCAGTATGAGACTGCCCAGGCATATTATGTAACGAAGTTCACAATCGAAGATCACCCTGGCATGGAACCCTGGCTCGTTGCTGAAGGCCTGGACTATGAAGCCGCTATCTATATCAATGGCAAAATGCTCACTCCAAAGGCAGAGAACTCCCTGATCATACACGAATGGTGTATCAAGGATTTCTCTGCGGGTGAAGCTGAAATAGTAGTTGCTGTCCGGCCACTAAAGGAACTAAATGAGATCGCTGATTATCCTCCGTTGCTCTATCACCTGGGAAGCAACTTTGAACTGCTGCGGATGCGCAAAGCTGCGCATGTCGGCGGTTGGGATATTATGCCCCGTGCTCTCGGTGCCGGTATCTGGCGTCCGATACGCGTAGAATACCGTCCCGTTGAGCGCATCAAGACCGTTTACCTGGAGACCAGGAACATATCCGCCGACCACCGGAATGCAGAGATGCTCCTGCACTACGATATGAAGCTCAATGAGCCACTGGCTGGTGACTATGAAGTCTCACTGGAAGGTAAATGCGGGAAATCCGTCTTCACAGCAAAAGCCAGAGCACTGTTCAGCGCAGGGAAGATCATGTTCTCGGTCAAAAACCCCGAGCTTTGGTGGGTCCGTGGCAAAGGGGAGCAGAACCTTTACGATGTAACCGTCGCCGTCTCTCGCAAAGGCAAAGTCCTCGATCAGATTGAGTTCAAACACGGCATTAGAACCATTGCTCTGGATAGAACCGACCTCACAGACGATGCAGGGACCGGTGAGTTCTGTTTCAGAGTCAACGGAGAGAAGATATTTGTCCTGGGTTCCAACTGGGTGCCTGCTGATGCTTTTCATTCCCGTGATGCCGAGAGAATCCCGGCAATCCTGGAGATGGTTGATGACATCGGCTGCAACATGCTCCGCTGCTGGGGTGGAAATGTTTATGAAAACGATCTCTTCTACGAGATTTGTGATCAAAAAGGAATCCTTGTCTGGCAGGATTTCTCTATGGCCTGTGGAATGTATCCGCTGGATGCTGAGTTCTGTAAAATATTTGCAGATGAAGTCCGCAGTGTAACCCGAAGACTCAGGCAGCACCCATGTATCGCTCTTTGGTCTGGTGACAACGAATGCGATATGTTCTGGATGTACAATGGCCTTGACCCGAATCAGAACAAATTGACCCGCGAAGTTATTCCGAGCGTCTTGCTTGAAGAGACCAGAGGAGTCCCATATCTACCCAGTTCCCCATATGTCAGTCCTGAGGCCTATAAGAAAGGTGACAGATTCATCCCAGAATATCATCCCTGGGGTCCTAGAGATTACTGGAAAGGTGAATACTACACCAAGATCCTGTGCCACTTCGCCAGTGAGATCGGTTACCACGGCTGCCCGGACCCGGAGTCAATTGCGAAGTTCATTTCACCTGAGAAACTCTGGCCCTACCAGGACAATGACGAATGGATGATCCACGCCAGCAATCCTGTTGTAGGAGTCGATCAGTATGCATATCGCATTCAGCTGATGGCAAACCAGATCAAGGAGTTCCTGGGTATAATTCCGGACAACCTCGATGACTTCGCCTTCGCCAGCCAGGTTTGCCAGGCAGAGGCTAAGAAGTTCTTCGTAGAGTTCTTCCGCACAGCCAAATGGCGCAGGACCGGACTTATCTGGTGGAACATTATGGACGGCTGGCCTCAGTTCTCCGATGCAGTGGTTGACTACTACTTCAAGAAGAAACTGGCCTACAGCTACATCAAAACCTCCCAGCAGCCAATACTGGTAGCCATCAAAGAACCCGACAGCTGGGGCCAGAATGTGGTAGTCTGCAACGACACAAGACAGGATGTCACCCTGCAGTGCAAAATCTACGATGTTGACACCAACGAAGTAGTATTCGAAGGAGTCATCCATTCCCCTGCAGACTCAGCCGTAGAGTGCGGCAGAATCCCCTTCACTCACGGAGCCCAGAGATTCTATGCAATAGAGTGGACAGGCGACATATCCGGCAAAAACCACTACCTAGCAGGTCACCCGAAATTCGAGCTGGAACAGTATAGAGGGTGGATGAAGAAAGCTGGATTAGAATAATCTATTGAATAATGGGCCGGATGAGGCGATTATCCGGCTCTTGCATATAGCAGTGATATTTTCGTTTGTCACTGGATATTCTATGATCCGGCCCGTGCAGATCTCCGTTCGTCCTGAGCTAGTCGAAGGGCGGACAGAGATCTGCCATATATGCTTGATGGATATATAGATGCATAGTGTTTTGGTCGGTTAAATTGTGGTGCAGGCTTCCAGCTTGCAAACCGCTAGAGTCTGATTTGCATGTAAAGCTCTCACGCTCGGGTGTAATTTGCAATTGCACTCGAAACAAAATCGGTCACCAACCGCACCTCATTTTGAGGATTTAACAGAGGTTGGTATGGCCCAAGCTAAAGTTTCAAGTAAATACCGGATTGTAATACCCTGTGAAGTCAGGAAAACACTGGGTATACGCAAGGGGCAAACTGTTTCAGTAATAGCAGTAGCCAATATAATTAAAATAGTGCCTTGTCGCGCTATATCCTCAATAGAATGCCTATATCCTGAGCTTACATTCAATGCTATTTATAAAGAGACGGAAATACCAAAGGAATAACAATGCGCCATACTCTTTTCCTCATAATCCTCCTTGCCCTCACCCAATCTGTGCCAGCAGCTTCCGATATAAGGTTCCCGCGTGGATATGTCTGTTACAAGACATCTGAATATATCAAAATAGACGGCAAGCTGAATGATGCAGCCTGGCGAAAAGCTCCCTGGACCGATTACTTCATAGATATACGGGGAACAAACAAACCCAAACCCTTATACCTCACCAGGTCCAAAATGCTGTGGGATGATAAGTATCTCTATATCGGAGCTTATCTCGAAGAACCATATGTCTGGGCAATGCGGACTAAGCACGACTCGTTTCTATATATGGAAAACTGTTTCGAAGTCTTTATAGACCCGGATGGCGATAACCAGATGTATTATGAAATAGAGATCAATGCATTCAATGCTATCTGGGACCTGTATATGACTAAACCATACAGGGATGATGGTTGGAATGACGGGAAGTTTGAACTACCAGGAATAAAACATGCGGTCCACATTGATGGCAAATTGAATAGTTTTAATCAAAAAGATAAAGGCTGGTCTGTGGAATATGCAATTCCCTGGAAAGCACTGAAAGTATACGCTAATCGACCGAGTCCTCCGAGTGATGGAGACCAGTGGCGTGTAAATCTCCTGAGAATAGAACATCATATTACTTTTAATCCAAAAAAGTCCGACAAACTCCCCAACCTGCCAATTGGCATGCCTGAAAACATCCGTGAGAACTTTGGATCCTGGACCCCATTAGGTGCCATAGATGCTCACAAACCTGAATTATTTGGATATGTGCAGTTTTCAAGTGGTAAACCAGGTACTGTTAAGTTTAGGAGAGATCCTGACCAGGAGATTCGAATGTATCTGATGCGGATATATTTTGCTGAGAAAACGTTCTTCAAGCGCAATAATGTCTGGACAACGTCGTTTTCCGAATTAGGACTAAAACCAGACAACCGGTTTGCTGACTCTCTGAAGTTTGAGCTTACAGATGACGGGTTTGTGGCGTCAATAGATTCTATTTCCAACCCAGGCAAAAGGTTAAACATTAGGAAAGATTCAAGGTTGTGGATGGAGGCTAAATAGCACTACTTCGGCTGTTCCGTTATACCCGACAACTGAGGCAGCGCTTATTCAGCCGATTCTACTGTTTCGCTTTGGCACCAAGTCTTTTAATTGCATCATCAATAACTGCCTCTGCTTCGCTAATCTTACCGGCTTGCAGCAGTGGTTGAAGACGCTCAGTAACCATTTGTGCAATCTGTGAGGGGTCGCGCCCGTTGGACTGCCACGTCTTGAAACCTGCCTGCAGCGTTTTCATCTTGCGCCGTAGCCTGGCCTCCGGTCTATTGTCAGCCGGAGTTTCTTTGAGTTTCTCTCCACGCAGGAACTTACGATAGGCAGTTATCGCTTCGGGGCTGAATGCGCTCTTCTCCAGCCGATCCGGCAATTCCGTTCCGGTTGCCCCGGTGTTGATCGCCACTATAACACCGCCATGGTTGTAGTGCCAACCCAGATACGTCTCCCAATCCACCGACCCACCAGGCATCCCCGTATTTGCTTCGACACCTGCCCAGTTCGGGTTGCCGTGCTTCTTAAGCTCGCGATATAACGGCTCGAATCCATTTGCAAGCACCCCAACCGGGTAGGTGGTCCAGCCAGGACGCGACCATTGGTTGAATGCCGCAGTGATGGAAGTGTGCGTCACCTCTGCCGGGAGCTGAGGCACCACGTGTGGATAGAGCTTCGCAGCAGGTATACCCGCATCCACGAACAGCCGGCACCAGAATCCAACACTCTCCTGAATGATTGCTCCGAGCGCCTCCGGCATCCGCTTCGGTAGATGGGTCTTGCTGAAGCCGCGATCCATCAGCGAGCGGTATCCGAGTCGACCCATTGGAGCGCCGTCAGCTTTGATCATCTTCTCTGTATCCGGGTCAGTTTGCGTATAGTTGTCAAACATGGGTTCTGAGCCCACCAGTACGCCGGCAAACAGGCGTTCTTTCCCCTGCTTTTTCAGAGCTGCAATCTCTTTCCGCAGAGTCGGTGCTATCACCTCCCGCACGAGACGTGCCCATTCTTTACGGATTCGCTTGCTTGTGTAACACATCGGCGGGGCCATGCGTTGTGGGATACCCCAGTTCAGGTAGCGAACCTTCGCGGGTGGACCGTCCCAACCGAACCACTCCACATTATCTTTATTAGCGGGATTGTAACCTGGCTTGCTGGGATCGAACCAGTTCCAAAGGTCTGGCCGGTTCTGCCAGGCTACATGGAAGTCGAAGTGCAACATGACCGCTGCGTTATACTTTAAAGCGGCGGCGAATGCGAAGCGGATCTGTGCTGGCACCTGTTTCTCCTGCTCGAACGTAGAGCAGGGTAGTCCGAATCCAAGCAGATGATAGGAGTCACCTTTAGTGCCAATGGACTTTATAAGAGCGGGCACCTGCTCCGGTCCCCGCCAGAACAGCAAATAGAGCGGTTTTTTGCGACCGCCGAACGCAGGCGTTGCTATTATAATGGTGATAAGCACTAACCCTAAACTAAGTGCAACTCTTTTCATACTGCTGCCTCCGAGGCTATAACGTAACAGTTCAGAGTAAATGGGAACACTTCATCCTGAACTTGATTCAGGACCCACTTCGCACGTGTCTGGGTGCTGAATATAGTTTAGCATGACGTAAGGGTGAACTCTTGCGTTATAACGATTCTCGTTCTTACTAGTAAACTACTATGAACATGATATCAGGTGATGTTTCTGATAACCATATTTGCCCTGTAATCGTGTATCGAAAGGACTTAAAATATGGCAATGGACTGCCAAATCTAATTTTATTTCATATTGCTATACTCTTGCGTTGACATGCTGCACTTGTTTTGTAACAACTCAGTGCCACAAGAATTACATCATGCTGAACTTGATTCAAGATCGATTTGAGCATTCCCGGGTGCTGAAACAAGTAAAGCAATTATATAATACGCCTTTAGCAGGACATGACTAATTGAGCTCCGAACCGTTTCCTTGTTAATTGCTTCACCAACCTGGTACAATTCTGTAGAAAGCGCAATTTTCACTCGCCTGGTGCGCCATGCGCTATTCTAGTTCAGCCAATAACTGGAAAGAACTTTCCAGGCAATTTCATGCTTGAAATATATTGATCTGTTCATCCTGCGGAGAATACCTATGTTGCGTATAGTTGTTCTGATATGCTTGATTGTTGTAGTAGTGACACTCCCCGTTGATTGCCAGGTAATTGGCAATAATGAACTCTGCCAGGTTGAGTCGTTGCCGCAGAGTGTTATGGATTCCATTGGCAATCAGAGGTGGTTGTTCACACATGCATCAGTCGGTGGAAACATGATCGAGGGAATGAAATCGCTTCATTCGTATAACCCGTCCCGCTACAAACTGGCTGTCGCCAGCACAGGTTTTGATTCCAACAATAATTGTGCAGTATTTCCTTCCAGCCCGACTTTGCCAGGGACTGTAGTTGAATGTGATAGAGGCAATCCCGGTTGGGAACAGAAATACACCATATTTGAGAATTCCGTTTGTAACGCAGGTTGGCATGACAATGCAGTAGATGTCTGTATGGATAAACTCTGCTTTATCGATAACAGCGCAGATGCCAATACCTATATATCGAAGATGTCAGCCCTGGAGTCTCGTTTTCCGAACACCAGGTTTGTATACACTACAATCCCTATTACCACCAGCACAGACAACGAGAACATCCAGCGTAACCAGTATAACCAGGCTGTCCGTGCCTATTGTTCTGCAAATGGCAGGTTACTTTTCGATATAGCCGACATGGAATCACACGATCCCAACGGAACAGAGTCCACGTTCTCAGCTGCTGGAAGCAATTGCCAGAGCATGTATAGCGGCTACTCAGACGACGGAGGCCATCTAAACCAATCCGGCCAGCAGCACATAGCCATGGGTTGGTACGCCGTAGCTGCCTCTATTGCATCAAATGGCACAGCAAACATCCCCAATACCGGCCCAATCACAACATCAAGTCCAGCTGCTGCCTCATCATCAACCGGGACTAAGCTGGCAATAGGTGGATCCATATTCCTGATCACTGCACTCGCTGGACTGGTAATAGTCCTGCGAAAGGCCAATCCAAATCGCAGGATTATAAAGTAAAAATAAGTAACATTCCCAAACCACCATTTACCATGCTCTAGATTAAAAGCAACTTATCTAAAACAGACCAGTTTCCGCTCATAGAATGCCAAAATATTTTAATGCAGGTTTCCAGCTTGCAAGTTCATTCATGAGTCTACCTTGAAACCCTGGATCTTCCAGAAAGTATCGCACTCAAGTACAATCCGTTCATGCTGAGCCAGTCGAAGCACGCACAGATTTGCACAACCTCTCCTTTGCTGAACTCTAAAGCCTAAAGTCTGATTTCGGCATTTTACAAACCTATCAATCAATACTATAATAGCCTCATTGGAATTTAGTGGTCTACTGAGGGGAGGTGATTATTATGGCAATACAATCGAATAATGACTTTGAGACACCCTGCACCTCATCTGCCTCCTGATCTACTCCGCTAACCCAAGCTGCTCCTTTCAATAAGTGCCCCCTCTGAATGCTGCCTTCCTGACCACTTGTAATGGTGATTTTGCGTGGTGTTTTCAAGTCACAGCAAATACCATACAGCAAAGGGAGCATAAACAAATGGAAATAGTAAACGATTTCCTAGTAAACGCTTTACAGCCAATATCCAGCTTCGAATCTGCGCTGATAAAGTCGCTGGAACAAGATTATGGATTTGAGGCTGGGGCACTCAGTAATGGGAATATGGGCCTCCATCCGTCCGACATAAACATAGCAGTCTGGACAAGGTACGGCGGAGTAGTGGCGAGTCGTAATGAGAGCTTGTATACCCTTATAAATAAAACAGTGACCGATCATAAAGGTCAGAACTATATTGAGCTTGAAAATAATCTCAATAACACGCTAACTCTTAACTACCTGACTGCCCCGTTCTCGCTGGATGTCCTGCTTTACCATCCCGGAACAGACTATCTAATTCCCCAAGACAACAAGTGGGAAGTAGAAGAAATAGACCCCCTGGAGTTCTATCCGGACAACGACGATCCCGAGGTTGTTCCTAGAATAAAACACATATATGGTGTAAGAGATGGCTCAACAGTCGTAGCAAGAGCATGGTGCAACTACCCAAGAGATCTTGATGGATTCAGCTCCTATGCCATCGGAGTAGGAACCCACGTCGACCACCGGGGTAAAGGATTGGGAAAAGCAGTAGTGTCCGCACTGCTAGAAAGAGTAACCAAAGAATCCGGCATCCCCCTATGGAACTGCCAGGTCAGCAACCTGGCCTCATTAAAACTAGCCCGTTCAGTAGGCTTCCAGGAATGTGCCTGGACTGTTTACTGGAATGAGAGTAATGGATATTTTAATATGCAGAAGCTAAACGAGGCTACTAACGAATAAACTGAATGGGCGGACCTTGAAGTCCGCCCATCCCTCACTATCATGGATTCTCTTGATTTCACTTGTTTTCTCTCCTCAGTAGTCGAATTGTGCAAGACTATGAATCTGCACTGATTACTTGTGTGTTTACCAACACTGCACATGTCTGTATGTATGTGTGATAAATATGGACACAACTGGCTGCAGACGCAAACAACACCGGCATCAGCTGCATCTTATGCTTATAATTCGCTGGGGTTTCTCACAAACCTGACAAACAGGAAAACTGTAGTACTTCAATATCCAAATGGCTGCGAAGATACTCTCTATACCTCGGGTGGATACGGTGTAGGTAGTGTAACAAAGACACCTAAACTAAAGAAACTGAAGCATAAGATCCGAAAAGGCAAATATACGGCTCTCGATGAAGAAGAACCTGCCATTGAGCTATATACACCTACAGGATCCCCATATTATATAACATGCATACTCTCCCAGACACCTAATGTCTGGGATTCAATCAAGCTGACATTTAAAGACCAGACCACCAGTTGGCAACAACAATCTACCCATCAGCCACTGCACCCTAGTTAAGTTGTTCGGGGTCATCCTTGTCCCCGAACAACAAAATTAGTTACTTGTAGTCGAACGAAATGGCATTGCCGAATCCAAGTCTATAATAACCAGCGAAATAGCTGGGAATAGGGGTGGTAGCAGACTGAGCTTAACATTAGCTGCGAAGAATGCCAACAATCTCCGCAGCTACTCATTACATCGTCACTATCACTCATAGATGCACAGACATCAGATAGATCAGTCAAATCGGTCAAATCCGACAGATCAGTCCGATTCTTTACAGTTCTTATGGCTTGTCTGAACTAACAAAACAAATTGCCTGCAACTCGTTCCAGTTGTCCCTACTTCAACACTAGTTCAATAACTGGAACTTGGGTGTCTGGCCTTACTACCGGTAGACTCAGCATTACTGCTCCCTGCTGTGAAGAGGCTCCGTGTATGTTTTCCGGAGTCTGTTCCTCCATCATAATCTCGGTGCCATTGTAAAGGAGTTGTGCAAACTCCACCTTGCCTCCAAGATTGTGCAGGAATATTCTGCGGTCGGGCCAGGAGAAGAAGTGGACATACAGTGAACGGGAATCTGGATTCCAAGTATAGCGGCAGTCTTCGGGTTCCTGGTATTCCGGAGGGGCCACCGTGCAGCCGTAGATTGAGCGGGAGTGATATTTCATCCACTCAGCTACCTCTGAGAGCAGGGAAGCTGACTTCGGGTCGAAGCAGCCCCTGGATGTAGGACCGACATTCAGCAGCAGGTTGCCTCCACGGCAGGTGTGGCGGATCAGCATTTGGATGATCTCAGCCGAAGTCTTCCACTCCTGGTTGCTTCCGTTAAATCCCCAGTTGCTGCCGGAAAATACCTGGCAGCCTTCCCAGTGCAGCAGATTGCCTTCGCTGTCCCGGATGCCGTCAGTCGGGACAGCCTGCTCAGGGGAGTGGAAATCCGAGAATCCGGGCAGCCTGTTGATCAGGATACCGGGTTGAATCTCCCGGATCATTTGGTTGAGCTTGGGACTCTCCCAATATTGCTCATTCTCGGGATACGCGCCGTCGAACCAGATCAGGTCAACTTTGCCATAGTTAGTCAGCAGCTCACGGACCTGGTCATGAAGGTATCTTGTATAGCTTGCAGTATTTCGTGGAGGCATATCCGGTGTCTCGTGCAGAGGATGCCTGGCGTCTATCACATATCCCGGATGGTGCCAGTCAGGCAGGGAGTAGTATATTCCGACGTGCAACCCCTCAGCCCGAAATGCATCCACTATACCCCGGAGCAGGTCACGTTTGCATCGAGGTGCTTTTGCCGCACTGTAATCAGTATATTCACTGTCCCACAGGCAGAATCCATCGTGGTGCTTGGATGTGATGACGAAATACTTCATCCCCGCAGCCTTAGCCAGCCTGGCCCATTCGGTCGGGTCGAACAGGTCCGGGTTGAACATATTTACATACCGGTCGTAGGCCTCATCTGTCATCATCTCCCACGACTTGACCCATTCCCCACGACCGGCCAGGGCATATACCCCCCAGTGTATGAAAAGCCCAAACCGGGCTTCTTCGAACCAGGAGAAATCAGGTGATCTATTGGACATTTTGCACTCCTTTGGAGAGACTTCTGACTTCGGACTTCAGGCTTCAGGATGACGTGCCCCGGGAACGCCAATCTCCTGATTGGCGATTAAATGTCGATCCGAAGATTGGCGCTCCCGAGCACAGTCCATTCCCTCCTGAAGCCCGAAATCTGAAGTCTACCTTCCCAGAACTACTGTGCAGGCTTTGATAGGACTAAGTTTTATTGTCAGCTTGCCATTCATAATCTCAGATGTAATGTCAGCTTGCTTGCTGTTCTTGATAAGCAGAGCTTTGCGGCCATCTGGGACGGATATTACCGCTGATGCAGTTTTCTTGCTGCTGCGGTTGGCCAGCAGAATGTATGTCTTGCCCTGGTCATCAGACATGATCCTGTTGAAGATGGTTTTCTTATCCCGGTCGATTGTGATTTTTGGCGCTCTCTTGATAGATAGTATAGCAGGGGAGAGCATCTTCATCTCCTGCCCGACAGTTGCCATATCTCTCCACCTGACGTCAAAGCCAAGGGAGTCCCTCTGCAGGTCGAAGTAGCTGTAGTATATGAGCCCTTTGGCGCCGTCTATCAGGCACAGGTAGCTCATGACCATCATCTCATCCATCGTAGGAGCCCGGTATTCAGGGGTCTGAGCATAGAGGCCAAGGTTGTGGGCCTGCGGTACCATCCACACTGCCTTATGTCCGCCGGAAGCTCCTACTGTGCCCTGTGTCCAGGTTGATGCCATATCTACAGTGCTGTAATTAATCGGGTAGGGGTCTGATCCCAGAACATCGCAGGTCTCCAGATATCCGAAGAACGCCGTCGGGTCGCAGACAACTGTCCAGGTCGGGTGGTTAGGATCGAGTGTTTTGACCTGCTGGTATCTCTTAATAAGCCTGTTTTGATAAGTCAGTGGAGTCTCATCATTAAGATACCATCCGAGTACCGCAGGATGGTCCCTGAAAGCGCTGACAATCCCGTTGATCTGGCCATCTTCATCACCCAGTCCGAGCATGTTCTCTTCATAATAGGCAACGCCTTTGAAGATGTCCTTCAATGAGTAGAGGATGGAGACATTCTTACTCTGCAGGTAATCCAGATACTCCCGTATTGCCGGCATGCTGACTGTATTGATGCCATAAGGCATTATTGTATTAAAAGCGCTGGAAGATATCCTGTCTATGTGTGATTTGTATGATCCATCAAGAGCAGGTCCAGGACCAAAATACATCCCGAGTGGGAAGAATGGCTTGCCATTGCGGATCGTGCGGCCATACTGGTCGATATATGTCGATGGCTTAGATGATCCAGCGGTCGTTTTGTGAAGCTGAGTAGTCTTGGACCCAAAGACTCTGCCTGATGAGTCTGCAATGCTGACTTCGACAATATAGTCCCCGACAGGCAGCTTCTTAGCGCTGAAAGATATCTCATTTATGCCGGGTTGAGGACGTTTAGAAGTCTCAAGTACTGCCTGCCCGCCTGTCAACACGCGGCAGACCAGTCTTGTCTTATTGAGCCTGATCCCGGACTCAAATATGGATGCAGGCTTTGCATATATGAGGACCTGCTGATCATTAGAGTTTGCTTCAATGACTCCACGATATGGAGGTTTGACGAGTGCAAAATCTACAGGTGTGCCATAGTATGGTTTGATAGTGACATCGTCGAACCAGGCAGTGCCGGTCATAGTCTTTCGAAGGTATAAAGTCAGAGCAACTTTGGCAGCTTTGGGAGGGACGAGTGAAGTATCACCCTGGACCATGGTCCAGTCGTTATCTCCCTTGATTCCATTGGGGTAACCTCCACCGAGGTAAGTACCATTCTTGTCCCAATACTCCAGGCAGAGCGTTGCTCCGGTGTCCGTGCCGGTAACACCTGCAGTCTTAACCCAAACTGCGATATGATACATAATATCCCGATCAACCTTAAGGTCTTGAGAGGCCAACTGGTATACGCCGGGATTAGTGTTCTGTAACCGGAGAGAGTGAGTCCCAGTATGAGCAGTATCATTAACCACAGTAAAATTAGATGGCAGAGTCCAGCCATTTGCACCATCCTCAAAACCGGGATTTGTAATATTGACCGGAGTCTGGGCTGCAATATTTATCGCTGAGAGAGCCAGTAGCATAAATGTTAACAGTGCACAATTAAGAATTGCTTTCATATATTATCCTCCGAGGTTTCTTATCAGGACTACTTCGACAAATACGATGGGATTGCCTGCTTGTTGACAAATTAGTCCGTTTGAACCATGAATAGGCGGTCAACATTGACTGAGCGTATTTTATCGGCATCTCCGGATGCAATGATCCAGAAGAACGTCCCACCCTTCATCGTGTAGGTTCCAAGATCAAAAGTCTGGTAGTTGTTATCCTTGAACTGCTTCAGGTAGAACTGCTTGGTGAAGATACTCTTTCGCTCGCTCTCATTGTAAAATCCTATTGAAAATGCGAGATCGTCGGGACTCTTGCTGATAGCTTCACATCGGACCGATACATAACAGTGGGCTTTAGGAAATGACTGAGCTATATCCCCTGTGATGGGAACTCGCACGACCCAGTCGATAACATTTCCAGGGATGCTGACAGCTTTACCATTGGATGCCAGAGGGTCATCGACATATTTGGCTGCATATAGTATTGGCATCTGCTCTTCCTGGCAGTCCAGCCATCTTGTCGGACCAAGTTTGGCACATTCCATAGGGATCCTTGCAGTAGATTCTTTCTGTGTGGCCGATAGGGCTAGATTGCGCAGGTAGGTTACACTAGTCGACCCTTCCGGATACTGTCCAGGAGTGTAATAGTTGACGCTGCTGATAAACTTTTCGCAGGCAGCTATTGGGTCAGCAGGGCCGAGGAACGCTGCTTTGGTTATCTCTGCCTGGTGCTTGAGCCAGGAGTACCGCAGTATCCATAGATGATCGAGTGAAAGCCGCTCTCTGCGTACTCGAGCCAGTAGTACAGGATCATTCTCGACGGCTTTCTCGGCATTGTTGAACAACTCCGAAGCTTTGTTCATTTCAGCGAGAGTGAGAAAGCTGGTCTCAGTGTTATAACATGTTATATGGTAACCTTTGGCCCTGAAAGCATCATTGACAAGATTAAGATAGGAGGAAAGATATGGTCCTGCTGTTCCATAGTAACCTTGCAGGAAGTCCCTGAATAGCTTTTTCTCATCAAGTGACGGGTTCCACATCAGATGGGCGATTACCCAGGCTCTAAGCTGAACGAAGTCACCGCTCATTGTAGCAGAATCCCCCTGCTCAAAGGCTCCTAGTACATGATTTCTGGCAAAGAAGCGTATATTAGGCGCCAACACCTGGAGGTTAGGGTGGGGAATATTAGGATTGGTGAAATTGACGGTGTAGTCCCATATGAAGAGATTTGAAGCAACCTTACTCCATCGAGTCATATCGTCGCGGAATCCTTTGTTGACCTGGCTGTCCAGTGGACTATCAGCGCTGCATCCCATTGAGCAGAGCTGGACCATAACATTAGGGGCAGTTTTGACATGACGGGGAGGAGCCTGTGTATACGAGTATGCAAAAGTATGGATGAGAATATCAGGATAGAACCTGGCGATATCGGCAGCGACGGCATTTACAAAATGGACAATCGGGCCTGACTGTGCTCCCTCCAGTTTGACCAACTCCTTGCACTTTTCGCATTCGCAGGCTCCGCTGCTGGAGTCATTTTGGCTGATGGAGATAAGTCCTGCTGCCGGGTCGTTCCTGATCCATTCCAGCGCCACGCGGGTGAGTTCTTTGCGCATTTCAGTATTCGTCAAGCACAGCTGAGAGTGAGTAGGATCTGATGTCCGCTTGCCATTGATTAGGCTGTACCAGTCCGGGTGTTTATCAAAATATACTTCAGGTGGCAGGAGTTGATAAAATGTATGGCCGAAGGTACCTTTTGCCCAAGTCATGTTTCCGCCATAGGACACCGGGACGTTAGAGTCTTGCCCATTGGTTTTTAATCTGGCAGCGAAAAGACCATGGTCAAAGACAACACCCCGGTAATATGCTTCTCTATATCGGAACTGTGGGTGATATTGGATATTTAGCTTGCCTATCTCCAAAGTGCGACGTTCAGGGACGAACTCCTCGGTACAAGTCCACCACCTGACTCCAACAACATCCTCCAGGAATGAGTAGACAGCATAGATAGTCCCGCGTGGTTGTCCACCAGCCAGGACCAGATCGTTACCGATCGTCTTGATCACTATTGCATCAGGTGATAACTTCTCCCACTTAACATCCGGAAGCATCTTTCTTACCGGTTCAGATGCGCCGACCCATATCCGCCTATCAGCTGTCATAGCTGTGGGAGGATTGCAGACAGTAAACTCAGCACCGGTGACTTTCTGTAAACAACTCGCCAGTTCATTTGCCGCAGTCTTCTCCCCAGCAGTGCAATTGGTTGAGACTACAATGCTGGCGCAGGCTTTTCCGGACTTTGCTAGTGTGATGGTTTTTGCGGTTACCTGGCAGGATAAGAAGAAGATGATTGCAAGAGTTAAGAGTGCTTTCATTATTAGTTTCCTTGGAGTTGCAGTAAGGTTTACTTCTACAAATAAGGCGAGATTGCCTTCGTGACTAGTAGAAAGTGCAAAGTGAATGGAGTTTCACACGGAGTCGCAGAAGGTGCGGAGGAGGCGAGTTTGAAATAGACCGTGGTTGGATAATTATATGTCGGAAGGTCATTGGGTGCTAGGAATATTTCAGATGGTAAGAGTTCACTCTTGCTGAGTACTATTTATTGGGCAGTGATTTCTATCTGCCCTTGTGACTCGATAATCATGTTATGACAGGCATCTAGCAAATCTTTTCCCTGCAATGTCCATGTTCCAA
>Ga0073936_10001548_pt1 | contig 35160 bp, 37 predicted proteins | sample AliMusrvi5mmetaG_FD_87041 | JGI IMG/M metagenome (GOLD analysis project Ga0073936, IMG submission 87041) | Freshwater lake bacterial and archeal communities from Alinen Mustajarvi, Finland, to study Microbial Dark Matter (Phase II) - Alinen... | ecosystem: Environmental > Aquatic > Freshwater >...
TATCAGCCGGATTTCCTTTTCGACGACTTGAGTGATGTGCCCGGCGTGCTGGCGGTGTTGGGGGTTTAGTTCACCCAGCGTGCGAGTTTTTCGCGCAAAATCTGCCGTGCCCGGTAGAGCCGCGTTTCCACGGCTTTGGCGGTGCAGCCGAGGGTAGAGGCGATTTCGCCGTGGGATTGATCCTGATATTCAAACAAGAGCGTAACGGTCTTCAAGTCGTGCGGCAGCGCGTGCACGGCGTCGCGGACTGCCGCCGCGAGTTCCTCCGAAACAGCGCGCTCGCTGGGAGAAGCGTCCGGGGAGATGGTTTCGCGAAGGGAAGCGCCTTCCCCATCCATGGCGTCGAGTGAAACTGTCGGGTGGCGCGACTGCCAACGGGCGTGGTTTTTACAGAGGTTAGCTGCGATGGAAAACAGCCAGGAGGAAAACTGGCCACCCCGGTAGGAGCGCCGGTTTTCATAGACGCGCACGAAGGTTTCCTGCGCGAGGTCGATGGCAGCGATTTCGTTGCCGGTGTAGCGAAAGAGGAAGGTGGAGAGCGGCTTCTGCCAGCGGTCCATCAGCTCGTTTAATGCGAGGTCGTCCCCGTCTTGAAGACGGGTCATGCAATCGGCATCGGCGGCGGCAGACGGCGAAGTCATCGAGGGTGATTCGTGTCGCAGCTCATGGCGGAGTTTCCTGCTTTTCCGGCAGGCATGCCTGGCGCGACGATGGCGGCGGTCATCGTGGAGACATACCGGTGCCCTTCTTCGGGGGGCATCGCGGCAGCCACGGCGTAGATATGGGAGAGCGATGCCTGCCGACATTCCAGTTCGAGGGCCGCCGTTGCTTTCAGGGCTTCCGCTACTTCTGAGGATGTCTCGTGTCCGGCTTGGATCAACGCGGCAAGCCGGGCGCGCTGGGTGCCCACGCGACGGCACATTTCGGCGCAACGCGGAGCGAAATCGGCATGCAATTGCTGGATGCGCTCTAATTGGGCGTCGGAGAGATGGTATTCGTGCTGCAGCCATCCCAACTCCTTTGCGACTGGGTGGTGATCGCGACAGCATGAGGGGGTGACGGATGCATGGTAGCAAGCGACAAACGCGATGGCTCCGGCGAGAACCGCCACGATAAGAGTGAGAACCGCTAGCAAAAGCCGCTTTTTCATTCCAATGAGGAAGCGGCGTGGCTTAGCGGATTGATGGACGCCATGTAAAGCGCCTGTCCTTCTTGCAAGGCTGCGGAGCGGGCATGGGTGGCTGCCGTGTAGCCAAAACCAAGCCCCAACCCGATGCTCGCCACTCCCAGCGCCATCGCAAAAGCGGGACGCGGAAGCAGGAGGATAAGGCGCTCAAAGAAGCCGTCCAGCAGCCTGCTGCGGACAGGAGCGCGGGCGGCGATCCGCTGCCACACCTCAGACTGGAAGCGCGCGGGTGGCGTGACCCCGGCTTTCCACGCCTGGAGATTCAAAGGGTCGTTGGATATGGTCATAGGTGTAGCTCCGGCGGGATGGGGTTTCATCCCGCCGAAAGTAGATTAAAATTTACCGCAGATTACTTGGCGCAGCAAGCGCAGGCGCATTTGTCGCCACAGCACTTTTTGTCTTTGGCAGCGGCATCTTTGCAGCAGCTCGTTTTGCAGGAGGCGGCACCGCAACAGGTTGTTTTCGGTTTGTCTGCCTTGGGAGTAGGGGTAGGCGTGGGATCGGCGAACGCAGTGAGAGCGAACGCGGACATAACAGCAAGGGCAAGGATGGATTTCATGGATGAATTGGGGCCGGGGTTGACCGGTCCGCATTCAATAAGACACCGCCGGTGCCTAAACCCCTCAAAATAATTCACGTTGCCATTTGAAGCGATCTGCGAGGCTGCCCCAACGCGACACGGGTGCGCTGTTTAGGGCTTGGAATCAAGCTGCTAGCCGCATCCTGAAGCCAGCCCACACTGAACTACGATCTACCTAGCGATTGTGATCGTCGTCGTGATGCTTCTTCTTTTTGTCCTTGTCTTTGGAGTCCTCGTGATGCGCTTTTATGCCGTTTGGAAGAACTCCAGGACGGCCGAAAATGGCTGGAGGCGGCTGCTGAATGTGACCGTGATATTCACCCTGGCCGTGATAGGAGGGAGGCCGATGGGCAAAGCGCTCGGGATAGCGCATCCGATCCCGGCGGTAATATTCGGGATGCCGCTCGTAGAAGTAGCGGTCATGGCGAACACCGCGTTCCACGATGATGACATCCGGAACGAAGATCCCCTCAGAGGGCATTGGAGCGCCATATTCCACGCTGCCGCCATACACCGGGCGGTCATCATAAGGGGCAGGAAGGATACAGCCCGAGGTAAGCCAGGCGATCGTGAGTGCTGCTAAAAGTTGAATTTTCGCTTTCATAAATCGAATTGGAATATCAAGGCGTATTTGAAACCCCTTGGCAATCCCATTCGCGGGAAGTTGATTTTTGTTAATCCCTTGACTTTTGGTCGCGCAATCCTATGCGTGAACTATTGAACTTCTCCACTTGGAGACAAATCCTATGAGCAAAGCAAACATCGCGGACACTAAACCAGCGGTCATTGAATTGGCAGCAGGAACTTACTACTGGTGTTCTTGTGGAGATTCCAAAGGGCAGCCGTTCTGTGATGGCTCCCATAAAGGGACGGAATTTCGGCCCCAAAAGCTCGTCCTGGAGCAACCGGAGAAAGTTGCCCTCTGTAACTGTAAGCAGACGCAGACGCCGCCCCGCTGCGACGGTTCGCACTGCCACCTCTAGCCGAGCGTGACGAAGCCCGAACTGCGCAAAGCAATCCGCGCCCGACTCGCGGCGTTGCCGCTGGAAATCCTTGCGGAAAAATCCGCAGCGATTTGCCAGTCGGTGGCGCATACCCACGAGTGGCACGACTCACGCACCGTCGGCTTTTTCTCGCCGCTTCCATCGGAGCCAAACATCGACCTGCTGTGGGCCGTGCTCGGCGAGCGGACGGTTTGTTACCCGCGCATCGCCGGGGACGATCTTGTCTTCATTCAGGTGCCCAGCCGTGAGGCGCTGCTGGAATCCACTCGCTGGAATCTGCTGGAACCACCGCACCGGGACGAACATGTCGTGCCAGTGAGCGGGATGGATCTGCTTTTTGTACCCGGCATGGCCTTTACCACCGATGGGCATCGGATGGGTCGCGGTAAAGGCTACTACGACCGGCTCCTGGCGCGCCCGGATTTCCATGCGTCCGCCTTCGGTGTCTGTTTCACCGAGCAACTTGTGCCGCATCTTCCGATGGAAGATCACGACCGTCCGGTGAGTCGCGTGTTCGCGAGCTAAACGGCGCTTCTGCGCCCGAGGACTTCTCTCGTGGCTTTGATGCTCAGTGTAACCAAGTAACAGGCCATCGCAACCAGCACGATGGATGCGCCCGTGGCAGTGTTGGCGTAGTAGGAGACGATGAGCCCTGCGACGCCGGAGAAGATCGCAATGCCCACGGCGTAGAGGACGTATTGACGCGCGTTATTGGCGATGTTCCGAGCGCCCGCCGCCGGGACGATGAGCATGGAATTGACGATGAGGATGCCCACCCAGCTCAGGTTCATAGTCACGACCATCACAACGGCTGCGCAGAAAAGCATCTGTGCCCACCAGACGCTCTGGCCGCGACTGCGCGCCAGGGATTCGTTGAGACCGAGAAGCAGGATGCGGTTGTAGCCGAAAAGGAGCCCGCCGCCTACAAGGAGCGTGGTGATTAAAAGCTGCCCAACCTCGCCGGGAGTGATGCTCAGCAGATCGCCGATGAGGTAATGGCTGAATTGGTTGAAGTTGCCGCCCCGCGAAAGTAGCACCACGCCTAGAGCGATGCTGAAGGACATACTCAGTGAAATCACCGTGTCCATCGACGAGCGCGTGTAGCGTTGGAGCGCGATGATGCCGAGGCCGAGGATCATCGCGAAAGCCACCAATGCCCAAAGCGGATCGGCCAGTCCCAGCAGCACACCGAGGCCGACACCCGTGAGCGAGGCGTGCCCGATGGCGTCGGAAAAGAATGCCATGCGGTTGTTGACGACGAGGGTTCCCATCAGCGCAAAGAGAGGAGAGGCTAGTAGCACCGCCAGTAGCGCCGTGCGCATGAAGGCGAACTGGGTCCACTCGAAGGGCAGCAACGAAATCAAATGATGCCAGGTGTTCATGGGGTTTCTGGGGCAGCGGGAGCGAGATCAAGCCCGAACGTTCGGCGAACTTCCGGGTTGGCGATGACCTCGGCGGGCTTTCCCGCGCAGACGATCCGGTGATCGAGGAAAACAATGCGGTCGCTCACCGCCGTCACCCCCACCAAATCATGGGAAACCATCAGGATGGAGAGATCGTAGCGCCGACGCAGTTCCGAGACCGTCCGGTAGAACATCTCCTGTCCGGGGAGGTCGATCCCGGAAACTGGCTCATCCAAAAGGAGCAGGTTGGGAACCGGGGTGAGGGAAAGAGCGAGGAGCACCCGCTGGAGTTCGCCACCGGAAAGCTGGCCGAGCTTGCGGGCAATGAGATGCTCGGCGTGGACGGCTGCCAGGGCTTCACGCGCGGTTTCGCGGTCGCGGCGCGTGGGCCACAGCACCACGGGCCAGCGGGAAAGGACGCAGGAAAAGGCGTCCTGCACGCTCATGGGCGAGAAGCGGTCGAAATCGAGCCGTTGTGGCACGTAGCCGATGGCCGGGGCGTCCTCGCGTCCATGTCCGAAGACGGGCAGAAAATGGATGCTCCCGGTGTGGGGTATCTCGCCCAGGAGTGCGCGCAAGAGCGTGGTTTTCCCCGCGCCGTTTGGCCCAACCAAGGTGGTCAGCTCGCCGCAATGGAGATGGAGCGAGATATCCTCCAGGACGGGGACGCCGTTGAGCGTGACCCCGAGGTTCTCCAGCTTCGTGCAGCATTCGCCGCAGACGTGGGGTGCGAGGCCATGGTGATGGTGGGCTTCCATGTTAATCGCCGAGCGCTTTCTGAAGGATTTTGCCGTTGTTCTCCATGGTGCGGAGGTAGGAATTGCGTGCTTGAACGGGATCTCTGGGGCCGGTGACGGCAGGGTCGAGAATGCTTACAGGGACCCCGGTTTCCCGCTCAATGATTTGGGCGCTTTTGGCTGGGTATTGCGGCTCAGCGAAGAGGGCTTTCACGTTGCTCTTCTTCACTGTGCGGATGGTTTGCGCCAACTCACCTGCGCTCGGTTCCGAACCGGGCTCACGCTCAATAACGGCCACGATGCGTAGATTGAACTCGCTGGCGAAATAAGGAAACGCCTCGTGGAAGGTGATAATGTCGCGGTATTTGAGACCATCCAACGCGGTATGCATTTTCTGGCGCAACGCCTCCAACCTCGCCACATAGTTCGCGGCGTTTTTTTGGTAAGCAGCGGCATGGGCTGGATCAACAGCAGCCAAGCCTTTGGCGATATTCTCGGTTTGCTGAATTGCACCGCTGACGCTCACCCACACATGCGGATTGTCATCAAACGCCAGCTTCATTCCTTTGCTCGCTTCGATCACCTGGAGATGCGGAGATTGTTTGACCGCTTTTTCGATGAACGTCTCCATTCCCGCACCGTTTGCGACAAATACATCCGCTGCCACCAGTGTTTTGAGGTTGGCGGGGGTGAGTTGGTAATCATGCAAGCATCCCGTGATGGGTTCGGTCATGCACTCCACGCTCACGTTCGGAGTGTCGCTGACAACGTTGAGCGTCATTACATACATGGGATAGAAGGAGGCGAGGACCTTCAATGATTTTGTGTCATTGCCAACGGCAAGGCCGACTTGCGCAACGCAAAGTGCGATCAGCACGAGAGCGCGTTGAATAATTCTGCGGATAGAAATTTTCATGGTGTTTGGTAAATAAGCCGTTATCGCCTTCACTCTCCTCCGCCCACGCAAGAAGCACATTCCCCGTACAAAACGATCTCGTGCTGTTTTACGCGGAACCCGCTCGGCGCGAGCGATTTCACCCCGCGGACGCAACCAATCAGGTCAAAGAGCTGCTTGCATTGCCGACATACAAAGAAATGGTGATGGTGTCGGGCCGTGCTTTCATAGTGGGGCGCCGCGCCGGGAACCTCCACGGCGCGAACCTGCCCCTCATCCACAAACTGCTTGATGGCTCGGTAAACGGTTGCGATTCCAAGCGAGGGAATCTTTTTGCGAGCTTCCTCGCAAATCTCGACTGGAGTAAGCGGTCGCTTGGCGTGCGTGAATACTGTGCCCAATACAAGTTTTTGTTGGGTGAGATACGGCATGAAGTAAAAATTGCACCGTCGGAATTGATAGTCAACTATCAATTGATGGAGTGAAATTGCAGGTGAAAATCCGGGATTGCGGATGACTAACGAAAACAGCTCAACCCCAAGCAAAGCGCTCCGATTAGCAGAAACAGAGCTAGCGCGAAAGGCAGCGTGAAGCGTTTGCGGAAAACGAGGCCATACATAAAGAGCAGCTTCACATCCATCATCGGGCCGAAGACCATGAAGGCCAGCTTCGCCGCAAAGGGAAAGGTAGTAAAGCTGGCGGCGATAAAGGCGTCCGATGTGCTGCACAGCGAGAGCAGCATCGCTAGGATCATCATGCTGCCTGTGGCGAGCGCTGAGTTTTGCGCCAGCGGAAGAATGGCGTCCCGATGTACCGCCGTATTGAATATGCTGGCGATGGCTGCGCCGATTACGAGGTAGAATCCGACATCCAGAAAGTCAAATGAAGCGCACCGGACCGCGCTCAACACCTTTTGCCTGAAACTTTTTTTGGCAGGCGCATCGTCAAGCAGAGATGCCAGCGAACTTTCGTTTCCCTGTCTGGACGAACTCAGCCGGGAACCCAGTGACATGCGGCGCTTGGACGGGGAACTGAGCATTTGCTTGTTTAAGATATTGGCAAGCGGGAGGCGGTGAACCAGCAAACCGCAAATAAGAGCAACGGCAAACCCCATTCCTACACGCATCGACATCACCATGGCGGGGTGCTGGCCGCGAAACGCAGCGAAGGTGCTGATGGCGACAATCGGATTCACGATCGGCGCAGCGAGCAAATAAGTCAGGGCGCAGGAGACCGGGAGCCCTTTGCGGATCATGCGCCGGATCACCGGCACCACGCCGCATTCGCACATGGGAAAACAAACGCCCAGCAGCCCGCTCAAGGCGATTGCCGCTATCGGATTGCGCGGCAGGTATTTTGTCATCGTTTCCGATGGCACAAACGCATCGACAATACCCGAGATAAGCGTGCCGATGAACATGAATGGCACCCCTTCAAAGAGGATGCTCAGGAAGGCGACGGAAAAGTCTTGGAGATTGAAGGTAAACCAGTTCATCAGTGATGTGCGGGGCGGTTCGATTTTCGGGGACGGGAAGGCCCGTAAACAAATTGCTCCTGCGGGGAGGGAATGGCAGTGATTTTCTCGGCGGCAATGATTGGTACGTTGTCTTCGCCTATTTTAGCGAAGCTCACCCGCCCGATGACTTTTGTCCAGACCATCTTGTCCAGCGCGGGAACGTTGGAGGCATCTACGCGTAACGCGAGTAATTGAGCATCTACAGCGCAACAGGTGACGAGCGTGCAAATCAGTTCGAAATGGGTTGTGTCTTTCGGGAAGAACTTTCCGATCAACCCCACGCGCTTGCCGTTAAAGTCTTGCTGAAAAACCGGATCCTGCGCAGCCATCATCAAATCCAAGATGCTTACGGCACGATAATCGTCACGAGCCACAGGGAGAGTATCGGGTGCAATGGGCGCTTCGGTAGCTATCGTTTGGCGGACGCCCCGGTTTTGCACAAGTCCCGCGCCGAAGCTGTCGGGAGAAAGGATTGCGGCGAGCGCAATCGGCAATATTAATACCGCAAACGGGAACAATCCACCCAAGATTGTTTTTCCATGTCGCGTCTCGCACCCTGTGTCGTCACAAGCGGGTAGGGCATGTGGTGTATCGGAATACCAAACACATCCAGCGCTCACAAGGAGCAGAATTCCGGTCACGAAAACCAGCGGACGGAAATACGGATGCAAATACGCCGCAAGCCGACCGCTGCAATAGAAATAGGTCAGCACCGCCCCCCACTCAGCCAGAGCGAGCGGCGCCAGGATATGACCAACCCTATCAATGATTCTGGCGTTCATCGAGGAGGCAATGGCATTTTGAAATTTTCCCGAGGCGCGGCGGACTGTAGAGACCCGCCGCGATACACATAAGGATCAGCAGGCCGCTGCACTGGCACGATTTCTTCGACAGTAAGCGCAGGGGAACCGTGATCTCCTTTTTTGATAAAGCCAACACGTCCTGTCGCTTTCGCCCATTTCATGGCCGGAAGCTGAAGATCGTGGTCCGATACGACTCGCACGGTAAGCATCTGCGCATCCGCCGCGCAGCAGAGCATAAGCATGCGCACGAGATCGAATTTTCTCTCTCCCAGCGGGAAAACCTGGCCGATCAATTCGACGCGCTTGCCGTCATACTGTGCCATTCCCGATTTGGTCTGCGCCGCCATCAAGAGATCGCCGATTTCCACGGTGGTGGGCGCCTCGTTTTGGCTGGTTTCGGGCGGAACAGCAGCACGATCTGGTATTGGAGTCGTACCGGAGGACGCTTTTTCAACGGTTTCGAAAACGCCGCGATTTCGGACCATCACGGAGCCATAGCTGTCTGGAGAAATGACCGCAGCGAGAGCGATCGGCACCGTCAATACCAGGAATGAGAGAAGGCGCCCGGCGCTGAACCCCGAAAGCGAATGTTCGCAACATCCGGCAGTGCAGGCATCGGACGGCACATCCATTTCCTCACGCCACCAGAGGAGGCAACCCGACGCCCCCAGAAGCATTCCCGTTACGAGAACAAGCAGGTGAAAGCTGGGATGGAGAAGCGAGGCAATCCTGCCGCTAAAATAAAAGTAAACCAGAAGGGCTCCCCATTCCAGAAGCGTAAGAGATGCAAACACGCGTCCGTTCTCCCAGGAAGTGGGCGCTTCATCCACGGACTGGACCGATTTTGACATCATTCAATCAAGCACATGAGGGTAAATATGGAAAGGGGTCAAATCGGCAGGCGACCAACAGGCGGGTTTAAAAAATGAACGGTTCGTCGGGTTGCGGCACCACTCTGATTTTTTCTGCCGTGATGACGGGAACGTTCGTTTTGCCCTTTTTTATAAAAGTCACTTTTCCGGCAACCCTGACCCAGGTCATTTGTGCTGGCCTTGGTTGTCCGTGGGCTTCGACCCGCACGGCAAGCGGCTGCGCATCAGCGGCGCAACAGAGAACTAGAAGCCGGAGGAGCCGGAAGTTGCCTGTCCCTGCGCCTAAAACCTGTCCCGTCGATTCGACCCACCTGCCATCAAGCTTTTTCATAAGGGCGGGGCTTTGCGCTGCAACCAGTAAATCGACCACCTCGACGGCGAGACAGCGTTGGGCATCTCCGGTTTTAAGAACCGCCGTGCTACCGTTGTGTAGTGGTGAATCGACCATTTTCAACAGGTCATTAAAACTGCCGAAGGGAGTATCCGCATCGGGTTGCTCGTTTACCGCTTTCATGGGAGCGTTCTTGTGAACAATCAGCCTCGGCGGCTTCTTGAGATCCGCAGGGAAAATCAGTTCATCGCCACGAAGGAGGGATGCCAGTTTTTCGTTGGAGGGATAGTCCAAATCCGGAACATTTTTCGAGGGCAAAAATTCCGGGGCATTGGGAGGAATAAATCCCTTTGAAATTTCAGCAGCCAAGTTTTTTTCATCCGGGGGACTGGGCTCTGCAGGCATATCCGCAGAAGGTAAAGGGTGTTGGACACGGGCAAATGCGCCGGGAACGCTTTCCAGCGACTCCGCCGCGCCGCGATTCTGGACTAATGCCGCACCGTAACTGTCCGGCGAAATCTTGGCTGCGAGAAGGATTGGCAGCAGCAACACGAGGAAACTCAGCAAGCCGCCAAGGGTCAACTTTACATGCGCGTGATCGCAGCTTTTATCATCGCAGAGGTGCGCGTTTACAGACTTGTCCTCCGAGAAGAGGAGACAGGCTGCTGCGAGCATCAGGAGAAACCCGGTCACAAGAACCGGTGGGCGAAAGCTCGGGTGCAGAAATCCGGCGAGCCGATGGTTGAAATAGAAATACGACAGAATCGTCCCCCACTCGAAGAGGGCAAGGGGGCCGAGGAACCTGGCGATTCTCTGTGTCATCTTTACAACGAATGTTCGGAACCCGTATGCGCCACGATCACCCTTCTGTCAACGTGTGATCGGACAGGTTCCGATACGAGCAGAAAAAAACTCGGCCCGACCGGCAGGGTTGCCGATGGGGCCGAGGTTGCGGGAGCGGGTTGGCGCCGAGGCTGCGCCCGCTCCGATATTTGTTTGCGGATTAAGCCTCGTTCCGGGCTGCGATGGCCGCGTTGGCGGCAGCCTTGCGGTCGAATTCGATGATGTGATCCGACGGATGGAGCGTCGAGATACGCATGCAATAGAACGAGCGCCAGACGAAGATGAGCCCGATGGCCAGGAAGGTCAGGGCAATGCCAAGGCGGATGCCTTCAGGCGTCTTGATGGCGATCTCCACGGCAAGGATGCCGAAGAGGGTGGTGAACTTGATGATCGGGTTCAGCGCCACCGAGGAGGTGTCCTTAAAGGGATCACCCACGATGTCGCCGATGACGGTGGCGTCATGAAGCGGCGTGCCTTTGCGGCGCAGTTCGACCTCGACGATCTTCTTGGCGTTGTCCCAGCATCCGCCCGCGTTGGCCATGTTGATGGCCATGAAGAGGCCGAACATGGCGAGCGAGATCAGGTAGCCAATGAAGAACACCGGGTCAAAGCAGGCGAAGGAGAGTGCCAGCGAGAAGACGACGATGAAGATGTTCAACATGCCTTGCTGGGCATACTGGGTGCAAATTTTCACCACTTCGTTGCTGTCTTCCATGGAGGCCTTGGTGATGCCATCCAAGTGCATGTGCTGTTTGATGTAATCAACGGCGCGGTAGGCACCCGTGGTGACCGCCTGGCGCGAGGCCCCGGCGAACCAGTAAACCACTGAGCCGCCCATCAGGAGGCCGAGGATGATGTGGCCTTCGGTGATGCTGAGCTTGGAGAGATCCGCCCATCCGAAATGGCTCTTGAGCATCAGGATGAGCGAAAAGATCATCGTGGTCGCGCCGACAACAGCCGTGCCAATGAGCATCGGCTTGGCGGTTGCCTTGAAGGTGTTGCCGCAGCCATCGTTTTCTTCGAGCAGCATTTTGCCGTTTTCAAAGTCAGGGGTGAACCCGAAGTCGCGCTTCACTTCGGCTTCGATGCCGGGGATCTGCTCGATGGTGGAGAGTTCGAACACGCTCTGCGCGTTGTCTGCCACGGGTCCGTAGCTGTCCACGGCGATGGTGACCGGGCCCATGCCCAGCATGCCGAACGCAACGAGACCGAAAGCGAATACCGTGGGGTAGCCCATAAAGGCATCAAACCCGTGCGCGCTGGTCATCATGGCGACGAGCATCAGTCCGGTGAGCGTCAAGCCCTTCCAGAAGCAGGAGAAGTTGCCGGCCACCAGACCAGAGAGAATCGTCAGGCCCGCGCCGCCTTCGGTGGTCGCATTGACGACTTCCTGGCAGTGGGCGCTCTTGGTGCTGGTGAACATGCGGGTCAACTCAGGAATGATCGCCGCGGCCAACGTGCCGCAACTGATGATGGTGGAGAGCTTCCACCAGAGATCGCCGTATTTCGCCGCCAGCATGAAGTAGCTTACCAAATAGGTGATGCCAACGCAGAGCAGCGAGGTGAGCCACACCAAAACGGTGAGCGGATGCTCGAAGTTGAACTTCTCGTGCTTGGCGAAAACGCCGCGCGTAATGAAGGTGTTGATCTTGTAGGCAATGACCGACATGGGGATCATGACGATGCGCATGGCGAAGATCCAGACGATGAACTCCCAGCGGAACTGCTGCTGCACCGCGAGGAGGATGAAGGTGATAAGCGCGACGCCAGTGACGCCGTAGGTCTCGAACCCGTCGGCTGTTGGCCCGACGGAGTCGCCCGCGTTGTCGCCCGCGCAGTCGGCGATGACGCCGGGGTTGCGTGCGTCGTCTTCCTTGATGCCGAAGACGATTTTCATCAAGTCGCTGCCGATGTCGGCGATCTTGGTGAAGATGCCGCCGCAGATGCGCAGCACGCTGGCCCCCAGGGATTCACCGATGGCGAACCCGATGAAGCACGAACCGGCCAGAGCGGGCGGGACGAACTTGAGGACGATGAGCATCATCATGAGTTCCACGCTGATGAGGAGCACGCCGATGCTCATGCCCGAGCGGGTGGGAATTTCAGAGACCGCCAGCGCCTTGCCTTTGAGGGCGGCGAAAGCCATGCGGCTGTTGGCGATGTTGTTGATCATCATGCCAAACCAGGCCACCGCGAACGAGCCGCCGATGCCGATCAGCGACCACCCGATGATCAGCGCGACGGTGGGGGCGTCTTTGCCCTGAAGCACACCAAAGTAATAGACCATCGTGCCGCCGATGAGCACTTCCAGCATGAGCAACAATTTGGCTTGCTGGAAAAGGTAGGTTTTGCAGGTGCTGTAAATGAGGGTGGAAACATCCAGCATGCTCTTGTGAGCGGGGAGTTTCTTGAGACCCAGATATTCGGTCAGGCCGAAGATCATGCCGAGGATTGCGACAGCCAGACCAAGCCAGAGGATTTGGCCGCCATCGAGGCTAAGACCCAGGAAATCGAACGTGGTTTTTGTGCGTTCGGCCAAGCTGGGTAAAACCAAGTCGGATTCGCCAGCGGTGGCGATGGATGGGAGAAGCCCGGCGGAAAAAAGAGCCGGGACAAGGAGGCTGCGACAGAATAACTTCATAAAGGGTGAGGCAAGAGGAGTGGAGGTGTTATTAGCGTCACTAATTTCTACTTGAGCTTTCAATTAGATATCGTATTAGTTACGCTAATTCGAGCTTAACTTGCCAGTCCGTTGAAAAAAGCGCACACCCTTTCTTGCCAAAACCGCACGGCTTTTTGTCTTGTTCATCCTGATGCATCCCGCCAATGCGCTTTGCGGTGATTTTTAAAGGGAGAGATTGAAGTTTCACGCAAAGAAGGCATTTGAATCCCTGGTGAAGATGGATTACTTACCCATAAGATGAGCATTCTGGTTGAAACCTTTCCCTCCATGGGTGTCGGTGGGCAATTCCACAACGCGTTCATCGGACGCGTTGCCGAACTGGACGTAACCGCCGACCGTGATATTGCCCTGGCGCGGTTGGTGACGTTTCACGAACAGGCGCGACACGATCTTGGCTTCGACGGTCCCCTCGTCACCGCTGAGCAGGTGCATGGCAACGGCGTCGCCATCGTGGACGCAACCACGCGCTCGCCTGTGGCAGGTGTGGATGCCCTCGTTACCAACCGACCCGGCATCTGCCTGGGCATCTATGTTGCCGATTGCTGCGCGGTCTATGCTGTTGATCCAGAAAACGCCTGCATTGGCCTCGCCCATTCCGGCAGAAAAGGGACGGAGCTGGGTGTCGTCCCTGCCATGCTCCGGAAAATGCAGAGTGCCTACGGCACGGCCCCCGCCAATGTGATTGTGCAATTGAGCCCGTGCATCCGGCCCCCGCTGTATGAGGTCGATTTCGCTGCCGAGATCGTTCGCCAATGCCGGGAAATGGGCGTGGGTGAAGTGATTGATTGCGGGGACTGCACCGGGTCGCACTTGGATCGCTATTACTCCTACCGGATGGAAAAAGGCCGCACCGGGCGGATGCTGGCGCTGTTGGCGATTGCCTCTCCAATGTAAGAAAAGCGCGCCCCGCGACTTCCCTCCCTACGCCCTCGGTTTCATGTGAGGGAAGAGCACTACATCGCGGATGGACTCCGCGCCGGTGAGCATCATCACCAGACGGTCAATGCCGATGCCGACCCCGCCCGCCGGGGGCATGCCGTGCTCCAAGGCCGTGAGAAAATCGTCGTCAATGTTCTGTTTCTCCTCGCCCGCCTGATCTTCCAAACGTTGGCGCTGGACAATCGGGTCGTTCAATTCCGAGTAACCGGGCGAGATTTCCTGACCGTTGATGATGAGCTCATACACATCCACGATGGACGGGTCCGCCGGGTTCTGCTTGGCCAGCGGCACGAGTTCGGTGGGGCAATGGGTGACAAAGCAAGGGTTGAAGGTCTTCTCCTCCACCAATTTCTCAAAAACGTGCTGCGTCACCTCGAAGTCGGCCATTTCCGGGGAGAGTTCGACGTGCAGCTCGTGGCATTTCTCCCGGCGCTGCTCGGGGGTGAGGGCGAACCAGCCGGGGACGGCTTCCTCGATCAACTCCCGGTAGGGGGCGCGCCGCCAGGGACGGGTGAGGTCGATGGTGCGCAGGAGGTTTCCCTCGGCGTCCTTATGGTCGATCTTGAGCGTGCCGATCACCTTTTCGGCGACGGTGGTGACCATCTCTTCCACCATGTCCGCCATCACCTCGAAATCGGCATAGGCGCGGTAGATTTCCAGCATGGTGAACTCCGGGTTGTGACGGCGGGAGACGCCTTCGTTGCGGAAGCTGCGGTTAAGCTCGAACACTTTGTCAAACCCGCCCACCAGCAGACGCTTTAAATACAGCTCCGGGGCGATGCGCAGGAAGAGGTCCATGCCAAGCGCATTGTGGTGCGTCTTGAAGGGGGTCGCCGCCGCGCCGCCTGCGATAGGCTGCATCATCGGGGTTTCCACTTCCAAAAAGCCCCGGTCCTCCAAAAAACGCCGGATTTCGCGCACGATGGCGATCCGCTTCTTGAAGACCTCCTTGGATTCCGGGTTGGCCAGCAAATCCAGATAGCGCTGGCGGTAGCGCGTCTCCACGTCGGCGAGGCCGTGCCATTTGTCTGGCAATGGGCGCAGCGCCTTGGAGAGGACCGTCAGCTTGCTCACGCGGATCGTCGGTTCACCGGTCTTGGTGATGAAACACTCACCCTCCACCCCAAGGAAGTCCCCCATGTCCAGAAGCTGGAAGATTTCATAAGCCTCCGGCCCCACCTCTTTGGCGTGGATGAACACCTGCAAACGCCCGGTGGAGTCCGTCAGGTCGAGAAAATGACTCTTGCCCATGTCCCGGTGGGCGGTAATCCGGCCCGCGATGCGTTCATGTCCGCCTTCTGCGAAGCGCACGCGCACCTCGGCGACGGAACCGGTGAGGTCAAAGCGTTGTCCATACGGGGCGACGCCTTTTTCGCGCAGGGTGAGCATTTTTTGCCGACGGGTTTCAAAGAGGGCGTGGTTTTCTTCCATATTCGTAAAGGGAGGCAGTCAAACAGGCCCGGCGCGGAAAGTCAAAACCCGAGGCATTAAAGTGCAGGGCTCACGCATCAAATGCATTTCACCACGAAGGACACAGAGGGCACGAAGGAAAGATGCAAGTTTTTTTCTTTTTATCCTTCGTGCCCTCTGTGTCCTCTGTGGTGAATCCTCTTCTTTTTTGGATGCGTGAACCCTGCATTAAAGTGTGAAGCCCATGAAAATTGTTTTTGACAGCTGCAATGCGGGCGCGTAAGGCTAGTTGCACTGTCGATCCAAAGTTCAATACACCCCCCATTTATGAAGAAATTCGTTCTTGCTCTGCTTTCCGCCTTGGTTTTTGTCTCGCCTGCTTTCGCGACTGTGGGGGGGCCATGGAGTGGCGGCATTCCTGGCAATACCACCACAGTGAACCCATCCAACCCTCTTGGAACCTTTCAAGGAACTATCAAAGGGAAAAACTTTACCGGGCTGATGACTTTCGTATCCGGGACGAATGGTGGGCAAGTGGTTGTTTCCTCCTCCACTGCCAGGACTAATTGGAGCGGCTTTTCCCTGAGTGGCAGCAACGTTAGTGTAGCAACTATTGATGCACTGTTGTATATCGTTACCACAAAAACTGTCGACACGACGGGGTTTGGCTCCTTCTTTTTCGAAGGCAAGTCAGGATCGATAAACCTGAACTGCCTCGTTGATACTGGAAGCAGGAGCATCACCGGAATGGTTGAAGGTGCTGGCTCCCGGGCGCAGTCGCTGATTTTATGGAAACCAGCCACCTCAACGACGCCTTTGACGATGTATACCGTGGATGATGAGCTTTATATGGACGGCACTTTCAGTGCGAAATTATCTTCCAATTGGGCGGCCAATAGTTTCAGCGGCAAAGGATATTTGGCGGTTACAAAATTCGACGCTGCCGCAGCCCAGGCGGATTTGAATGCCAACAGCAGTCTTCCTGTGATAGACCATATTGTTACGGTTCCATTGGCAATCAAGGTTTCTGGGTTGAAAACATCCGACTCCGTGCCTTCGACTTTCACGCCTCCCTTGCTGACTCCAACTTTGCCATCCGTCACTGGAACGACGACCGTCTTCTGATAATTAGCGTGGGAATTATTACCGCCTCTTTCCCTTCCCGGAAGGAGGCTCTTTGCAGTAAAGGGTTTACCCTGATCGAATTGCTGGTGACCATTGCTATCATTGGCATCTTGCTAACCCTGAGTGCTCCCGAACTTGGGACGTTGCGGGAGAGGGCCGAAAAAGTGGTTTGCATGGGCCATCTCCGTTCACTGCATTGTGCCTTGGGGGCCTATGTGAACGATAACGAGCAGTGGCCGCAACTGCCGACAGACAGCACAGGAGCGGAGGTGGAACTTTCACGGGCACAGGAGAATCAATTCTGGCTCGATGCGCTCAGGGATTATGGTGTGACAGAGAAAGACTGGAAATGCCCCACCCTGACGCGTTTGCTTGGAACGGATTCCAGTGCAGCGGACTCAGACGGTTTCCAATTGCACTACGATGCCGCCGATTTTGACGGCAGCCCAACGACCCCCAGGAAGTGGCCCGGACAGCCTTGGGTGTGGGAAAAAGCAGATGTCCACCACGGCGGCACTCTCATGATTCGCGCCGATGGTGCCGTGCAAACCCTCCAATCCGCCTTTCCGGCTGCCAGCAGTAATTAGAGCGGCTCAAGTGCGCATAACCATGCCAGAGCCTGCTGGATCGCCTTGCCGCGATGGCTGAGGCGGTTCTTCACTTCCGCGGGCAGTTCGGCAAAGGTCTGCGTTTCCCCCTGCGGCACAAAAACGGGGTCGTAGCCGAATCCTTCCCTGCCTCTCGGCTTGTCAATGATCCGGCCTTCGCAAACGCCCTCGAAACTTGCCGCATATTCACCGTTCCGGGCCAGGGCGATCACACAGCGGAACCGGGCTGTGCGGTCCATGCCGGGCACAACCGCCGACAACCGGGTGAGAAGCAATTCAAGGTTTGTGCGATCTGTGGCTCCCTCTCCGGCGAACCTCGCCGAACGCACCCCCGGCGCGCCGCCGAGCGCATCGACTTCCAATCCGGAATCGTCCGCCATTACCAGCACCTCTCCGCCAAAGAAGCGGGAAGCGGCTTGAGCTTTGAGGGTAGCGTTTTCCAGAAAGGTCGTGCCTGTTTCCTCGATCTCCGGCATGTCAGGGTGAGCGGTCAGATCCTCGACTTGGAACGCGGCACCAAGCAGTGCGGCAAGTTCACCGGTTTTATGACGGTTGCGGGTGGCAATGAGGAGGCGATGCATGAGGATAGGTTTTCTTGATCAAAATGGAATCCGCCAGCCCTCACGGGCGGCTTGTTGCGCGGTATAATAAACCCCGTGGACCTTGACTCCTTCGCGGTTGAAGAGAGTGATGATACCTCCTGCGCGGTCCAGTTGCAGCGGCGGACCCAGCGGGATTTCCCGGGCTTCGCCGGGGTGCAGCCCGCCTCGCAGCGGCCATTTGCCTTGCGAGCCACTGGCGAGCCGCCAACCATTGAGATCAACAGAATATGGGCTCATATTCAATAATGTCACTGCTCCGTGTGGCGGATGGTTGCTGCCGTTCATCGGGTTCACCAAGGCAGCGATGATGCGCACCGTGCATTCGGGATAACAGCCCGGCGGCGTGGCGACCGTGAACGGACCCTCGGGAGCCGGGAGCGCGTGGCCGGTGCGGTCGTCGGTGTGCCACGCTTGCAACTGGAATTTGAGGAAGAGGCCCGTCCAACGCTGTTGTCGGGCATGCTCGATCAACACCGCGCCGTCCTGCCATGTCCCGTCCTGTTCCAGATGACATGGGTCGTTGCCTTGGTTCATGTGAACATCGTGCAGCCCCTGTGAGGGATAAAAGTGGAAGATGTGATCGATGGCGTCGGCCCTCCACGGTTCGCCATAGACATAAACCCAGCAGCCGGGATCGGCGATGGCTCCGGCGAAGATGCCTTCCAGTATATCCTTCAATTCTGCGCTGCCGTTAGAGGAGGGGCTGGGGAGTTTCAAGAACTGGTCGCGGGGGAAGAGATTGAGCCGGATGTAATCGAGGGCGAGCCCGCCGGGGCGGCGCTCCACGGGATGGATGCCCGGCGCAAGGCGGCTCAGAGCGGCGGTGATCGGATGGCCAAACCGGAGTTTGATGAGGTATTCCATCTCCGAGGGCTCCAGCATGGAACGGACATTGACAGCCACGCGGTGGAACTCGCCATTGGCCTCGATCTGGAGATGAAAATGGGGGTGTCCCTCGGCGGAAGGATGGGCCGCCTTGGGATGGCCTTTCAATACAACGTAGGATTTCAGAGGCATCGGGGGATGCCGGTATTTTCGCGGCATCCGGCGCGCAAATCAAGGAATCCGTGCAAAATGGATGGAGGAAAAGGCAAGCCTTCCCTCCTCACAAATCGGGGAGTTGCCCCGATACCGTTTCTTCGCGTTTTCTGATGAACTTTTCTCCGTCGGCAACTTCGGTGTCATGGACGACGACGGACAAAGGATTGGCCGGAGAGGTTGCCACGCAAGGCTGTAAAGTCTAAAGGAGGGGAAGGATTGCATGGAGGCAATTCTTCCCCTCTCCTCTCTTGCGGATGGGCGGGGGTGCGCGTTATAACCAAGGTATGCCTTCGCCCGACAAAAAATTCCGTATCCGGCTCGACGAGATGGAGCACAAGCCGATCACCGAGGAGGATTACCGGCAGAAGCTCAAGGAACACGAATTGAAATTGCTCGGATTGCAACGGCGTCTGGCGGAATCCAAGATCACCGTGATCGTCATCCTTGAAGGCCCGGATGCCGCCGGTAAAGGCGGGGCTATCAAACGGCTTGTGGAACGGCTCGACCCGCGTTTGGTTCGTGTCTATTCCATCATCAAACCGACGGCGGAAGAATATCAGCGCCATTATCTGTGGCGGTTCTGGAACAAGCTGCCTTCCTACGGTCAGATGACGGTGTTTGATCGTTCTTGGTATGGCCGCGTCCTGGTCGAGCGTGTGGAAGGCTTCGCCACCGAGGTGGAATGGAAGCGCGCTTACCGCGAGATCAACGACTTCGAGCGGACCCTAATTGCTGACCGCGCCATCATCCTTAAATTTTACCTCCACATCGATAAGGAAGAACAACTTGTCCGGTTCAATCGTCGTCAGGCCGATCCCTACAAGCATTGGAAGATCACCGATGAAGACTGGCGCAACCGTCGTCACTGGGATGAGAACTGTCTTGCAGCGGAAGAGATGTTCGAGCGCACCTCCACGGAAATCGCCCCGTGGTATGTTATCCCGGCAAATTACAAATGGAACGCCCGCCTGAAAATCGTAAAGACCGTAGCGGAGCGCGTCGAAAAAGCGCTCGGTAAATGAAAGCGCTCCCGCACTTGGCGCTTTGCCTGACCTTGGCGCTTTGCGGCTGCGATCAGGCGTTTGAGAACAAATCCGAGCGCAACCTCACGCTGGCGGATAAGAAATTCGCGCAACAGGAATACCCCGAGGCCGTGCAGTTGTATGAAGCTTCGCTCGATGGAACGCCTAAAACGGCGGAAATCCACTACCATCTCGGGTTGATTTACGAGGACAACATCCAGGACCCCGTGAGCGCCATCCATCACTTCCAACGCTATCTGGCTCTGGCACCGGCGGGGACACACGCCAAGGAAGCGCAAAAGTTTTTGAAGGAAGACCAATTCAAACTTGCCGCCACGCTGGGCAACGGTGCGACGATTTCCCAAGAGGAAGCCAAGCGGATTAAAAATGCCAATCTGGAGCTTCAGAAAAAAAACCTGCAATTAAAGAACGATCTCGAAGCCGCCAACAAGGCGCTGGCAGCGGCTCACAAAGCCATGGGCTCGAAAATAACGGGAGGACTCAAACAGGAACAGATGCAAAAGTCGCTTGCGCCTGGAGTACGGACTTACACGGTGTTGCCGGGCGACACGTTCGCCTCCATCGCCCGCAAGTTTTACAAAAATAACGCCGCGCGCTGGAAGGATATCCAAGACGCCAACTTCGACCCGATGGAAGGGACCGCGAAGATTAAGCCCGGCATGGTGTTGATGGTGCCGTGAGTGGCGGTTCTCCCTAGCAATCCTCGCTTCCCATCCGCCTTTTCTTTTGGATAATGACCTCGCCATGACTGCACCTCGCTCTTCCAAACCCATCCCCACCGCTGAACGCCTCATTTTCGCCCTCGACGTGCAAAGCACCGAGGAGGCCAAGGCATTGGTTGAACAGCTCGGTGACGCGGTGCGCTTCTACAAGATCGGCCTGGAACTCTTCATGGCTGGGGGCTACTTCGAGTTGCTCGACTGGCTGGCGGCCAAGGGGAAGAAAATCTTTGTGGACCTCAAATTTTTTGATGTGCCGGAAACAGTGAAGAGGGCCGTCGCCGCCCTCAAGGGTCGCCCGGTGGAGTTCTGCACAGTGCATGGCAATCAGGGGATCATGGAGGCAGCAGTGGCCGCTGACAGCGGCGTGAAGATTCTCGCCGTGACGGTGCTGACCAGTCTGGATAGAGGCGATCTCGCCGATCTCGGTTTCGCCTGCGACACGGCGGAACTGGTCCTCTCCCGCGCCAAGCGCGCGTTGGAAGCCGGTTGCGCCGGGGTGATCTCCTCCGGTCTTGAAGCGGCGCGCCTGCGCGAACACCTCGGCGAAAAGCTCCTCATCATCTCGCCTGGCATCCGGCCCGTGGACAACACAACCAGCGACGATCAGAAACGCATCGTCACACCGCGTGCGGCCTTTGAAGCGGGTGCGGACTACATCGTGGTGGGACGCCCCATCCGCAACGCTGCTGATCCCCGCGCTGCCGCGCTGGCCATCCAAGCGGAAATCGCGAGCGTCTTCGCGTAGAAAGCGCAGCTACTTTTTGGCGGGCGATGGCGATGGACTGGGACTCGGGCTCGCTGCGGGAGTTGCTGCCGCCTTTGGCCCAATCTTGAGCGATACCGCTTCGTAATCTCCATTCGCGCGTTTGATGGCCGAACCCCGGATTTCCATTCCGACCTTGATTTCCTCAAACGTGGCAGGCGTCCCGTCGCCCTTGAGCACTTTTGTCGCCGGCAACACATGGACTTGGTGGACAGTCTTCTTTCCCATGCGGAAAGTGCATGCCGCTTTGTCCACGGAAACCACCGTGTTCTGAAATGGAAACGGGTGGGCTTTGGCTGCGGGAGTGGCTGATGGTGTTGGGCTGGGAGCAGGTGTGGGAGAAAGCGATTTTACGGCGGGAGCCGCGAGTGAAGGAAGAGCGGCGCAGACAGTCAGATAAATCAGGGCGGTGATGGCATGAAGCCGGATTTGTCGTTTTGTGGAGTTCATGGTTTGGAAGGTGGGAGATTATTCGCGCGCACGTTGGTCCACGGTCTCATTGCCGACGATCAACAGTGTCTGCAACCGCTCCCGCTCGGTTTCAAATGCCGCGTCGGTCGATGCGGGATCCACTTCATAAAGCGGGCCGAAAACGACGTCCACACGCGAAAATGGTTTGGGAATGCGAAAGGCGTCCCAGCTTTTAAGTTCCCAATAGCTTGAATATCCGATGTTAATCGGCAGCACTGATGTGCTGGTGAGTTGCGCGAGTTTGATGATGCCGGGGCTGAGATTATACTTCGGCCCGCGCGGGCCGTCGGGTGTAATGGCAACATCCTCCTTTGTTTCGAGAATCGCTGCCAGTTCACGCAATGCCGTGGTGCCCCGCCGGGAACTCGACCCGCGCACGCTGCCGATGCCGAAGCGTTCCATCACTCCGGCGATAATCGCGCCATCTTTGCTGGGGCTGGTGAGGCAGTGCCCGTGCCGTCCCAGGCAATAACGCTCGTAGATGATTGGCACAACCAGAATGCGGTTGTGCCAGAAAGCCCCGATGAAGGGGCGCATCGCTCCGCGCGTGATGCCGCACAAGTCTTCGATGCGGAAACGTAGAGTCAGCGCAAGCGCGCGCATCAACCAAACGATGAGAACTGGGATTAAACGGCGAAACGCCTGCATAACGTCCCATTTATAGACCAACCGCCGACAGATTGCCAGACTTGCAAGCGTGTGCTGAGTATGGCACTAATAATTGGTTATGCGCTGTCCCCTTTTTCTTTCCCTCGCCCTGGGGGGCATCGTGTGCCTTTGTGGGGCAGCCCGGGCGCAGCAGCAGGAATCGCGGATCGAAAAGATCCTCAAGCCGGATATGAACCGGAGCTTTAACTTGGCCAAGGAGAAAAGTTTTGGGTCCAATGCGTTCGAGAGCAAAGATTGCACAAGCATTAATCTGAAATCCCTTTCCTGGTCGCAGAAATTCAATAGCAAAGAGTATCTGACGGGCAGTTTTCACAATGACAAAAACTTCTGGATGGGGGATTTTAAATACTCTGCTGGTGAAGCCAATACCAAGCCGCGATTCTCGCTTGCGCTCCCTGGGAAGTCCTACGATGTCAAATCTGCAACGGTGAAATCCGCCTACGGAGTGGAAAAAAGTTATGAGGCGGCAAGCGTTCCCACGCACGATTTCAGAGGCAAGGAACGCGAGAAATTTAATAAGGCGCTGACCCCTGAGCAAGCCGCGGCGAATGCTTATGACGGAACGCTCACGGAACTCAAATCCATCGACGATGTGCGCGACCTGCTCAATAAAAGCAAATGACTTTGGCCATGAGTCCTGAACAACAACTCGAAATCCTCAAACGCGGCGCGGCCCAGATCATTTCTGAGGCCGATCTGCTCTCGAAACTCCGTGAAAAACGGCCCCTCAACATCAAGCTTGGGGTGGATCCCACCGCCCCGGATATTCACCTCGGCTTCACCGTCGCGCTCCAGAAATTGCGGCAGTTCCAGGACCTCGGGCACACGGCCATCCTTATCATCGGCGATTTCACGGCCATGATTGGCGACCCAAGCGGGCGTAGCAAGACCCGCCCACAGCTCACACACGACCAGGTGATGACCAATGCCCGGAGCTTTCGCACGCAGGCGTTCAAAATCCTCGATCCTGAGCGGACACGCACCGTTTTCAATGGCGAATGGTTTGAGATGATGACGTTCGAGGAAGTCATCAAACTCAACAGCCGCGTCACCCTCCAGCAGATGCTCCAGCGCGAGGATTTTGCCAAGCGCATCGAAAAAAACGAGCCCGTGCGGCTTCACGAAATCCAATACCCGATTATCCAAGGCTGGGATTCAGTGAAGGTGAAGGCCGATGTGGAAATCGGTGGTACAGACCAACTATTCAACATCCTCGTCGGGCGCGACCTCCAAAAAGAGGAGGGGTTGCCGCAGCAGGTTGTTTTCCTCATGCCGTTGCTGGAAGGGCTTGATGGCGTGCAGAAGATGAGCAAGAGCCTTGGTAACTACGTGGGCGTGAGCGAAGCGCCGGAGACGATGTTCGGCAAGCTGATGAGTATATCGGACACGCTCATGGCTCGCTACTACCTGCTGCTCCTGGGGGAGGAAATGCCTGGCGGTCACCCGATGGATGCCAAGAAGCAACTCGCCTTCCGCATTGTCGAGCGGTATCACTCCAAGGAATGCGCCCAGGCCGCGCTGGACGATTTCAACATGCGCTTTTCCAAGAAGGACCTAGCTAGCGCCGATCTGCCACAAATTTCGCTTGTCGGTGTGAGTTCGGACATAGTCTCTGCGGTCGTCGAGGCCTACGCTCAGGCGTTCCAGATCACCAAGTCACGTGGCGACGCGCGGCGCTTGGTGGAGCAAGGCAGTGTGCAATGGAACGGCGGAAAAATCACCGATCCCAAAGCGATCCCAGCCTTCGCAAAGGGCGGCGAGCTCAAGCTGGATAAAACGCGGGCGGTGCGAGTGGCAATTTAGAGAATTGCTCTTAAAAAGATTCGCGCCAAGACTACCGAAAATCCCGGCAATCTTGGCGCGTGAATTGTTCTCGCTCGGAAAGCCTCGTCCGCTTACACCTGCCAGCTCTTGAGAATGCGCAGGTAATTGGCACGCTCGAAGGCAGTGGCGTCGGGGCAATGCTTGAGGTTCATGGTGCCGCGCATTTGCTCGACGGACTCGTATTCGTGCTCTTCGAGCCAGTGTGTAAGGCTCGCGAGGATGAGACTGAGATGCTCCGGGCCGTTGCGCAGGAGGGCGGAGACGATCTGCACGACATTCGCTCCGGCCATGATGGCGCGCACTGCGTCCTCGGCGGTATGAACACCACCGGTGGCTGCGTAGGAGGTCTCGATCTTCGCGCTCAGGATGGCCAGCCAGCGCAGCCGAAGCCGGAGTTCGGAGGAGGTGGAGAGTTCCAGGACGGATTCCGTGTCAAGGTCTTCAATGTTGATGTCTGGCTGGTAAAACCGGTTGAAAATGACGATGCCGTTGGCACCCGCTGAAAGAAGCCGCCGGACAAAGTTGGGCAGCGACGAGAAGAAAGGAGAGAGTTTGACGGCGATGGGCAGGGTAACGTTTCCGCGAATTGCCTCTACCAGTTCAATGGCTCGCTGTTCGACTTCCGCGCCAGTCGTGTGGGAGCTGGAGGGGATATCGTAGTAGTTGAGTTCCAAGGCATCCGCTCCAGCCTGCTCGATGAGCTTGGCATGGCCAATCCAGCCGCCCGACGTGATGCCGTTGAGGGAGGCGATGACGGGTATGCTGACGCTCTCTTTAATTTTCGAGATCAACTGGAGGTATTGCTCGCTGGTCTCATCGAAGTCGTCTTCGTTGGGCAGGTAGGAGAGGGCTTCGGCGGAACTCTCCGTATGCGACTCTACGTCGCGTTCCAGAGCGGCCCGTTCCAGTTTGATCTGCTCTTCAAACAGGGAGTGCATGACGATGGCGGCAGCGCCAGCGTCTTCCAGTCGGCGCACCGTGGAGAGGTCGTCCACCAGCGGGGATGCTCCCGGCATGAGTGGGTTTTTCAGTTTTAGGCCAAGGTAATCGGTAGCGAGATTCATGGTGCTTAGTTCCTTTAAAGGGTTTTGTTACTTGCCCGCTTCGCTGCCGTTTGCTGCCGCGAGTTTATTGTAGAGTGCGAGCCGGGTTTCCACCTGTTCCTGCGCCGCAGCTTCAAAGGCAGCGAGGTTTTCCGGCTTCATCTTAAAGCGGAGTTCGTTGCGGAGGTAGTCGGCCACGCGAACCTTGGGCGGTGCGCTATCGAGTTGGAAGGCGGGCTGCCCTTCGGCGGCGCGGCGTGGATCGTAGCGGAAGAGCGGCCAAGTGCCGGATTCCACTGCGAGGCGCTGCTGTTCGAGCCCCTTGGCGAGGTTGTATCCATGCGCAATACAATGGCTATAGGCAATGATGAGCGAAGGCCCGGCGAAGCTCTCGGCTTCTTCGAAAACTTTGACGGTATGGGCGTCTTTCGCGCCGAAGGCAACGCGGCCGACGTAAATGTTACCGTAGCTCATGGCCATGAGGCCCAGATCCTTTTTGGGACGGGTTTTTCCTGCCATGGCGAACTTGGCCGTGGCGCCGAACGGAGTCGATTTGGACATCTGCCCGCCGGTGTTGGAATAGACTTCGGTGTCGAGGACGAGGATGTTGATGTCCGCTCCGGTGGAGAGGACGTGATCGACGCCACCGTAGCCGATGTCATAAGCCCAACCGTCGCCGCCAAGAATCCAGGTGCTCTTGCGCACGAGGAAGTCGGCCACGTCGTTTAAGCGACGAGCATCAACGCTGGCCAGACCGGCGAGGCGATCACGCAGGGCTTTAACGCGCTCGCGCTGGGCTGCCAGCGTGACTTCGTCGCGTCCGCCGCCGGCGAGCAGTTCTGCCACCAAGGTATCGCCGACTTGCGGGGCGAGCTTGGTGAGGAGTTCGCGCGCGATGCCGTTCTGTTTGTCGATGGCATAACGGAAGCCAAGGCCGTATTCGGCATTGTCTTCAAAGAGGGAGTTGGACCAAGCCGGGCCGCGTCCGTTTTTATCAGTGGTGTAAGGGGTAGTCGGCAGATTGCCGCCGTAGATGGACGAGCACCCGGTGGCATTGGCAATGACGAGGCGGTCGCCGAACAACTGGGTGAGCAGTTTGATGTAAGGCGTCTCGCCGCAGCCGGTGCAGGCTCCCGAGTATTCGAAGAGGGGCTGGGCAAACTGGCTGGTCTTCACGTCGGCCTTGATGAGGGTGCGGTCCGGGTTGGGTAGATCGAGGAAGTAGGCGTATTGTGCCGCTTCCTTCGCACGCTCGGGGATGACCGTCATGGTGAGCGCCTTGTGGCTCGGGTCGGTCTTGGACTTGGCTGGGCAGACCGTTGCGCAGAGGGTGCAGCCGGTGCAGTCTTCCGGGGCGACTTGGATGGTGAAGCTCTGGCCTTCCTGGCCGCGGAATTTGACGGACTGGAAACCTTCCGGAGCGTTGGCGAGCAGGTCGCTCGGATAGTATTTGGAGCGGATGGCAGCGTGCGGACAAACGAATGCGCATTTATTGCACTGGATACAGATGCTCGAATCCCAGACGGGAAGTTTATCGGCGATGTTCCGTTTTTCCCACTGGGTGGTGCCCACGGGCCAGGTGCCGTCGGCGGTGAAGGCGCTGACGGGAAGAAGGTCGCCCTTGCCATCCATGATGACGGCGGTGACGCGTTTGACGAAATCCGGTGCTACCTCGGGGACAGGAGGTAACATCGCGTGGCCATTCAGGGAGGCTGCGGGAACCTTGACTTCGTGCATGCCAGCGAGGGCCTGATCGACAGCAGCGAAGTTCTGCGCCACTACGGCGTCACCCTTGCGTCCATAGGTTTTCTTGATGGCTTTCTTGATCTGCTCAATCGCCTCCTCTCGCGGCAGCACTCCGGAGATGGCGAAGAAGCAGGTTTGCATGATCGTGTTAGTGCGGCCACCGGCTCCGGCAGCACGAGCCACGGAGGCAGCATCAATCACGTAAAACTTGAGTTCTTTTTCGACGATCTGTTTCTGGACTTCAACCGGAAGGTGATCCCAGATCACATCGGCCCCGAACGGAGTGTTGAGAAGGAAGACGGCCTTTGGCACCGCATAGCTGAGCACGTCAAACTTCTCGATGAAGGTGGCCTGATGGCAGGCAACAAAATTGGCGCGCTTGATAAGGTAATGAGCGGAGATCGGTCGCGGTCCGAAGCGAAGGTGCGAGATGGTCATCGCGCCGGATTTCTTTGAGTCGTAAACGAAGTAGCCTTGGGCAAAGTTATCGGTTTCTTCGCCGATAATTTTGATGGAGTTTTTGTTCGCTCCCACGGTGCCGTCGGCGCCAAGGCCGAAGAAAACCGCGCGCACGACATCGGGGGACTCCAGATCAAAATGAACGTCGTAATCGATCGAAGTGCCGCTCACATCGTCGTTGATGCCGATGGTGAAATGGTTCTTCGGACGCTCGCGCAGCAGTTCGTCGTAGATCGCTTTGGCCATGGCGGGGTCGAACTCTTTGGAGCCAAGCCCATAGCGGCCGCCGATGACGACCGGCTCGCAAGCAAACTGACTTAAGCCAGTGGAACGAGCTTCGGCCAGTGCAGTGACAACGTCGAGATAAAGCGGCTCGCCCAAGGAACCGGGTTCCTTTGTGCGATCAAGGACGGCGATGCTCTTAACGGTAGCAGGGAGGGCTGCGATGAAGGCTTCGAGATGGAAGGGACGGTAGAGGCGAACTTTAACGACGCCGACTTTTCCCCCTTGAGCGTTGATCCAAGTGGCGGCTTCCTCAGCGGTTTCTGCGCCGGAGCCGATGGCTATGATGACGCGGTCAGCCTCGGGATGTCCGACATAATCGAAAAGGTGATATTGACGACCGGTGAGCGAGGCGAACTTATCCATCAAGCCCTGCACCGCCTTGGGCACGCTGGCGTAGTAGGGGTTGCACGCTTCGCGCGCTTGGAAATAGACGTCCGGATTCTGGGCGGTGCCGCGGATGGAGGGTTTGTCGGGAGTCAGTGCGCGGGAGCGGAAGGCGCTGATGGCTTCCTCATTGATCATCGCGCGAACTACTTCGTCGTCAAGGAGGTTGATCTTCGAAACTTCATGCGAGGTGCGGAAGCCGTCAAAGAAATGCATGAACGGCACACGGGTTTCAAAAGTGGCGGCGTGGGAAATGCACGCGATGTCTTGGGCTTCCTGCACGGAGTTGGAAGCGATCATAACGAAGCCGGTCTGACGACAGGCCATCACGTCGGAGTGATCGCCGAAAATGGAGAGGGCGTGGGTGGCCAGGGCGCGCGCGGTGACGTGGAAACAGAAAGGCAAAAGCTCCCCAGCGATTTTATACATGTTGGGGATCATCAGGAGCAATCCCTGCGAGGCAGTGAAGGTGGTCGTCAATGCGCCAGAGTTGAGCATGCCGTGGACGGCTCCCGCCACACCGGCTTCGGACTGCATTTCTACCATGCTGGGAATGGAGCCCCAGAGATTGGGACGGCTCTTGGCCGACCACTCGTCACACGATTCCGCCATCGGCGAGGAAGGCGTGATCGGGTAGATGGCGATGGTCTCGCTCAGCCGATAGGCTACGGAAGCCACGGCTTCGTTCGCGTCAAGGGTTGCTGCTTTGGGGGATCGCACGACTGTGCTCGGATCTTGTTTAGCACTCATTTAACTACTCAAGCGCAAAGAGAGCTGCGGGGCTGCCCCCGAATTGGCTTTCCCTGCCCCTAGGTTGCCAGAGGTTTTTGGACTGAAAAACAAAAAACCGGTGGCAGGCTAAACCTGACACCGGTTTTGCAGCAAATTTTGCTCTACTTACAATCCGAAAGGAAGGCCGCTGCTCTGCGGAACGTAGATCTGATCACCTGGGAGCACCTTTTCATCCAGTTCAGGTTTGGAGATGAATTTCGTGGTGTCGTACACTTTCATTTTCCCTGCCCGTACCAGCTTGACATGTTTTTTGTCGGCGAAATCGCTAAAGCCGCTCGCTGCAGCGATGGCCGACATCACCGTCATGTCGCTGGAATAGGGAATCCGTCCGCTGGCCTTTACTTCGCCGGTGACGTTGATCAACCGGGTATTGGTTTGGATGCTCAGCGTCACGGTGGGGTTGGTGTAGATTTTTTCGGACTGGAGCTTGCTTTCAATCACCCGCTGGGCTTGCGCAGCGTCCATGCCGGAAATCTTGACCTTGCCGATGTAGGGAAGGTTGAGCATCCCACTGTCATCAATGGTTTGAGGGGCGCTAAAAGCGCCAATTTCTTCGGAAGGCACCCCGGAGAGGCGAATTTCGAGGGTATCTCCCACCCGAAAAACCGCTTGCTGAGCCAGACAGGGGTTGGATGCGAACAGACCTGCAGCGATCAAAAATAATATGAAGATGGATTTCATTTTAATAATCTCCAGATTTGCGGACGACTTTTTCGGGGATCGGCGCTCCTGTCGGCACTTGCTTGATCGCCGTGCGTCTTTTGCGCTCAGCGTCCGGTGTATAGTAATCGTAATACTGGGTGTAATATTGATAAGCGGAATCATGCCGGGTTTCGACGTTGTTGAGAACGATGCCCAAGAGATGACCGCCGACGTTTTCCACGGCACCCTTGACGCGCTGGAGCATGGCACGTGGGAAACGCCTGTATTGCACCACCATGATGGCGATATCGACTTCGCTGGCCAGAATGGAGGCGTCACTTACGCCCAGGATTGGCGGGGAATCGAAGAAGATCAGGTCGTAGCCATCGCGAACCTTGGCGATAAAATCGGTCATGCTCTGGGAATTGAGAATGCCAGCGGCATCATCGGGAAGATTACCGCTGGGAAGGAAGGAAAGGTTGGGAATCGAAGTCTTCTTGATGGCAGATTCAAGCTTCAGGGTGCCGGTGAGCACTTCGGAAAGCCCTTCGTCGTTTTCCATATCAAAGAAGGTATGTTGCGCGGGGCGACGCAAGTCAGCATCGACGATCAAGACGTTATAGCCACCTTTGGCACAGGTGACAGCAAGGTTGTTGAGGGTGGTCGATTTGCCTTCGCCCGGCCCGCCGGAAACCAGCGTGATCGTCTTGGCGTGGGGATTCTTGCTGTTAAACTCCATGTTGGTCCGCAGAATCCGGTAGGCTTCAGCGTCCGGCGCGTCCCCTTTCAGCTTGACGAGCGAACTGATGCCTTTGGGAATGACCGCCAGAACGGGCGATTTGAGGTAACGCTCAATGTCATCCAAGGTTTTGACGCTGGTGTCGAGATACTCGATAAAGAAAGCAAGCAGGACTCCAAAGAACAGGCCGACGACCATAGCCCCGACCATATAAACCCAAACTTTTGGTTTAGCGGGGTAAATGGATGGCTCCGCTTTTTCCCAGATTTTGGCGGGGATCACTGACATCTTCAACTGCACGCTTTGGGTGGAAAGGCGTCTTTCGGCGTCATCAAGCAGCTTCTTGGCGTTGATGTAATTCTGCTTGATGGTGGCGTATTCCTGATTGTGCGTGGAGAGGTTGTTGAAATGTTCCGTTGTCCGCTCCATTTTATCCTTGAGGGCTGCCAGATTTGCTTCACCGACTTTGAGCTTGATAGCCAGTGAGTTGCGCACGGCAGAAATAGCTGCATTGAGTTGTTTGGTAAAAACATCCTTCTGAGCACGAAGCGATTTAAGACGGGGATGATTTTCTCCCAACCCTCCATTGAGGAGGCGGGCTTCTTCGGAACTTGCCTCTTGGTATTGGGGCAGAATCTTGCTGATGGTGGGATCCTGAATATTAAGCTGGGGCAGCGCCGTCATTAACTCCTCTGGCTTGAGTTTCGCGGTCTGTTCAAGCTGCACTTCCAGCTCTGCATTTCTGATCTTGGCATCGTTGAACTGCTTTTCTTCGTCTGTTACGACCATTCTTGTGACGGATTCCGTTGTATCCATCGTCTCGGGATTGGGATCAATGATCTTATCCCGGTCGCGAATCTTCTGCATTTCAGCCTGGGTCGCTTCGACGCTTTTGCGCTGGCTGGCCACTTCTTCCCTCAATTGTGCCAGAGCGGAATCCCGAAGTTGCATCTGGTCATCCCGGCGAACCTTCTGATAGACGACAGCAACCATGTTGGCAATGTTGGCTGCTTCCACGCGATCTGTGGAATAGACGCCGAGTTCAATCAGGTCGGTGTTACGCACCGGTGTCAGGGCGATCCGGCCAAGTAGTCGGCCATAGACTTCTTCCTTTGGCAGGATGGTGCCGCCCTCTTGAGAGCTCCATGCCTCCACTAATTTCAGATTGTCGATGACTGGGTAGAGGATTTCCTTGCTCTGGATGATCTGGAATTGAGTGGCCTGCAGGTTGGGGTCGCGGATAGGTTGGAACCCACTGTCGGTTGACCAAATCTGAAAGCTGTTGTTGTCCGCCTTCACTTCCATCGTGACTTTGGAGTAATACTGCCTGGGCAGGAAGAAGCAGGTTACCCCCGCCGTCACCATCACCAAAAAGAAGGTGATCACAAGGATCGCCCAGCGGACACGGATGACACGCCAATAATCAAGAAAATGTAATTTTACTTCACTGGAGTCGTTCATATCAGAAAATGGAGGCTAAAGAGTAGTTTGTGGAACGGAGAGACTACTTTGCGTCGAGCGTTATGCAAGCCGCACTTTTTATTGAAACAGATGGGCTAGTATTGGTAAGTCAGCCCGAAATAATAAGTGTCTTTGGTGTATTTTAAGGTCCGGTCGGCTGGAGTAGACGTCAACCGGCTGATGTTGCTGAATAGCGACATATGTTGGGAAAGGATGTATTGCAACCCCACCGAACCGCTGATGGCCTCATCGTTTGCAGGGGTTGAACCGCCCAATACATCGGCTTGGGAATAGTCCGAATGGCTGTAAGTGACGCTCGCCGTGGCGCTTAACTTCGAGGAGAGAACTTGCGTGAAAGAAAGCCCCGTTCGCAGACTTTTAGTCGTCTCTCCATTCGAATTGGTGCTGTCAAAACCATAGCGCCCATTGAGCGAGAGGGTGGACATTTTGGTCAAATTATAGTTTAAAGAGGTTTCAAAATAGGGTAGCGAAGAAGTGTTCACGGCGGCTGTTTGGTAGCTTTGCGTCGTTTCGCCAGCCCGAAACATTCCCAGCAACCGCCGGGTCAGCGTGAAGTCGGCCCCCACCAAAGCAAAGTACGTATTGGAGTTATAGGTGGAACTGTTGAACGCGTTTTCTGAAGCGCGGCCTTCCAACACTCCCGTCATGAGTCTGGAAAAGGTGTAGCGCAACGATTCTCCCACCGTCTGATTTAGGTAATTGTTGCTCCGAGCTGCAGAATCCTGGTTGTAATCCGAATTCACCGTGTAGGTGGTGTCGGTCGCAAAACGCGGCGTCCACCGATAAAGAAGATCGAGTTTGCTGTTCGTCAGAAAGTAGCCTTTGTTACTGGATTGAGTCAGGCCATTGATGACGGAGAGGCTGGGCTGCGTCGAATAAGAGCTGTTCACAGTGGCGGAGAACTGTGCTTGGGGAGTCAGTTTATAAGCAAAAAGAAGATCAAGACCAGCATTAGGAGTTAACTGGTCTCCGGTGTTGGTTTTGGTCCAGTAATACTGACCGCCGGCATTTGCATCCAGTGAAAGCCCGAGGCGGGATTGGGAAATGAGAACATCCACCCCTTGGGAAAGATGCGTGAGCATGCTTCCTTTGATTGGCGGCTGCAACGAGCTGCCCGAGGTGGAGTTCGTATTGTCGTCATACGCCTGCTGAAGGGTCGTTGAAAAACTTAACGGTTTCCGGTCAAACTTTCCCCGTCCTGGCGTGAAGTCCACCGGCGCAAGCCCAAAGCCGCCCGGTATGGAGAAGCCTTCATTTTCGGTGGCTGGCTTGGGTTTTTGTTCGGGTGTGACAGACGAATCCGTTCCAGACTGAAAAGGCGTTCCCAAACCATTCACCGGGATATCCATGCTGGTGCCGGAAGTGGGGGCGAACAACGAACCTCCTCCGGTTTGTCCTCCGGTGGTGTTCAGGGAAGGTGTGGATGTTTCTTGGGCGAAGGCCGCCAAAGTGCAAATAAGGAGAGCCGCGCAGACCTGGATTCGGTTGAACATAATGGGGAATGGATTGGAACAGCAGGAATCCAAATACTCAAGGTTTCCCTGATGCGCAAATCTTTCTTTTTCTTTAGCTACCCTCAGGGGGGCTGCGCAGGTTTCCCCTAGCGTGGGCAATCAGAATCTCCTATATTGAACTTCATGACCGACTCCGTCTCCATTTTGAGTGCTGCTGTTCGCGATGTGCAGGATTTTCCGAAACCCGGAATTCTCTTTAAAGACATCACCCCCATCCTCTCCGATGGCCGACTTTTCCGAATGGCAGTCGATTGTTTTGTGCAAGCCAATGAGGGGCTTCGGGTGGACAAGGTGGTCGGTATTGATGCGCGAGGCTTTCTTTTTGGCGCCGCCGCCGCTTATGAGCTCGGCTTGGGGTTTGTGCCCGTGCGCAAGAAAGGCAAGCTCCCCTACCAGACAGAATCCGCCTCCTACTCGCTCGAATACGGGGAATCCGTGGTGGAGATGCACGTGGATGCGATTGCACCGGGGGAGAGGGTGGTCCTCATCGACGATCTACTGGCTACGGGCGGGACTGCGGCGGCCGCAGCCTGCCTGATCGCCAAGATGGGGGGAATACTTGCCGAAGCGCAATTTCTCATCGAATTGGAATTCCTCGCGGGGCGCAAAGCCCTAAAAGACCTTCCCGTTCGCTCATTCTTGAAATTTTAACCCCTCGCTTTCCCTCTTTTTCCGGTATCCAGCATTGACCGGATTGCGTTGCGGGTGCAAATCTGGAGGCTACCGGACATGAACCTGCCCAACCGCCTCACCGTAGCCCGCTTTTTTCTGACGATCGGCTTTGTCGTATCGTTGAGCGTCGATTGGCAATACGGGCACACCGTAGGCCTGTTGCTGTTCATCGTGGGAAGCGTTACGGACTACGCGGACGGCTACATCGCCCGCCGGGACGGACTCGTCACCGACTTCGGCAAATTGATGGACCCGCTAGTGGACAAAATCATGATCGCCGGGGGCTTCATCTGTCTGGTTCCGCCGCCGTGCATCCCGGCCTGGGCCGTGGTCGTCATCATCAGCCGCGAATTTCTCATCACCGGACTGCGGCTGCTGGCGGCCTCCAAGGGAACCGTCCTACCCGCCGAATCGCTCGGCAAACACAAGACCGGCTGGCAGATCGCTACCGTGATTTTCTTTTTGCTGATACTCTCCGCGCGTGAATTCCCCGGTCTCGGCCTGAGTTCCCAAATGCTGGACCAAGTGCAATCACGCCTCGGCACGCCGCTCATCGGCGTTGCGCTGGGGCTGACGCTCTATTCGGGAGTGGGGTATCTTTGGAAGAATCGGGGATTGCTCAGGACGTCGTAGGTGCGCTGGTGGATCGCGATCTCCGAGCGCGATTTCCAAAGCACATCGAGCAGAGCGAGCACTATTCCAACTTCCACGGCCATTCCAAGGGAGTTGCGCACAGACCCTTCGCAACGGGATTGTTCTGAATATACTGATACTTGTATTCCACCTGATGGTCATCCCGTAACCGATGATCGAAATAGTTTGCCTGCCATTTCACACCGTTTTTCACGGCATGAAATCGTTTCCACTCTCCCACAACATGGCTCATGTTTTTGTCTGGAGAAAAAGAAAGCAGCGCGTGCAAATGATCTGGCATCAGCAGGAAAAGGGTGACATGCCAAAGTTGACGCGACTCATAAAACCGCACGGACTCGAGCAATGCGGCGCTCAGAGTGGGGTCTGTCAGCGAAGTCGGATTATCGATTCCACAACGAATGCGAATATGAAAAATAGCTCCCGGCTCGACCCAGGACGGAACTTCGTGATGGAGTTTTCTGCCGAAGTTCTGGTCATGCTGGTGCACAGGGGTGATTGCTCCTCATGACCAGCGTTTATGACAAGCTTTTTTTGGTGGCTTGCCCCGTCCCATCGCGCCCGGAGGTCGCGATCCACCTGCACCATCCATTGCCTCGGTGGATCGCGATCTCCGAGCGCGCCTTCCAAAGCACATCGAGCGGAGCGAACACTATTCTTACCCCACCACGATATTCACCA
>Ga0073936_10001559_pt1 | contig 35068 bp, 32 predicted proteins | sample AliMusrvi5mmetaG_FD_87041 | JGI IMG/M metagenome (GOLD analysis project Ga0073936, IMG submission 87041) | Freshwater lake bacterial and archeal communities from Alinen Mustajarvi, Finland, to study Microbial Dark Matter (Phase II) - Alinen... | ecosystem: Environmental > Aquatic > Freshwater >...
ATCTGGGCGAGCGTGCACCTGGTGGCCATCTTCGCCGGCCTGTTCCTCGCCTTCGCCGGCCTCATGCAGTTCGTCAACGCGGCCGGCGCCGAGAGGAAGACCGGCCGCATCATCGCCGGCGTCGTGTTCCTCGTCGCCGGCCTCGCGCTGATCTTCATCCCCGAGCAGAGCGTCAAGACCGTGGCCGTCATCGTCGGCCTCTCGTTCATCCTCTGGGGCGTGATCATGGCGATCGCCGCCTTCGTCGACCGCAGCCAGGGCTGGGGCGTGGCGGCGGGGTTCGGCGTGCTGCTCGCGATCGTCGGCATCGTCGTCGTGGCGTGGCCCGGCCCGACCATCGCCATCCTCATGGTCCTCGTGGGCCTCGACGCGATCCTGTTCGGCATCTCGATGATCGCCCAAGGCATGGCGTTGCGCCGGGCGTGACGTGAGCCCCGTGCCCGCAGACGAGCGCCGCAAGCCGTCGGCGCTCATCGCGCGGATGGTCGCCTCGAGCCGGTTCTTCGTGCTCCTGGCGACCGTCAGCCTCTTCCTTGCCTTCATGGCGGTCATGGTGTCCACGATGATCGTGACGATCCTCACGATCCTCCACGCCGTCAGCCAGCACATGACGCAGAACGAGCTGATCGGCAAGCTGATCAAGCAGGCCGACTATGCGCTGCTCGCGACCGTCCTGTACGTGCTGGCGCTCGGCCTCTACAGCCTCTTCGTGGACGATCGCGTGCCGATGCCGAGCTGGCTGCGGATCACCAACCTCGGGCAGCTCAAGGAGCTGCTCGCGGGGGTCGTGGTCGTGGCCATCGCGGTGATCTTCCTGGGGCAGGCGCTCACGTGGAACGGGGTGAGCGACCTGCTGGCGCCGGGGCTGGCCTCCGCCGCCGTCATCGCCGCGCTCGCGCTGTTCCTGTGGCAGGCCGCGCGAGAGCGCTTCATGGACCGCGAGGCGGAGCAGATCGACGAGACCGCCGCGGGCGCTGCGAGGAGCGCCGCCGCCAAAGAGCCGCCTGCCGGCGACTGACGCCGGCGGCGCCTGACCCGGCCGGCAGCCGTCATGCCTCCGGCGGCCCGCGTTCCTCGTCCTCGTTCAGCTTGCGTCTGCGCGCCTGGCCGAGGTTCTGCACCACCAGCGCCACGACCGTGATCAGGTAGAGCTGGCCGAAGATCGCCTCCAGCACGGCCGTCAGGCGGCCGACATCGCTTCGCGCCGTGAAGTCGCCGTATCCCACGGTCGTGATCGTGGTGAAGCTGAAATAGAGGTAGTCGGTGGAGCTCGCCTTCGCGGGCGGCTGGACCTGAGCGAAGTAGCCCTGGCCGCTGGCCGCGCCGATGACGGCGAAGGTACTGGCGAAGAACATGGCGATGAGCAGGTAGACGCATACGGCGCCGTAGAAGGTGTTGAGGTTGATCACCGGGTGCGAGGCCAGGCGCTTGACGATGGCGACCGGCGCGACGAGGACGAGCAGGCCGGTGAGCGACGCGGTCACGATCCGCGCCGTGTCGTCGCTCCCCAGCACGCCGGCGACGATCGCCGCTGCGGTGGCGAGCGGGATCAGGGTCACGGCCCAGCGCAGGATCCGGCGCTCGACCTGGGAGGCGCGCAGGGCGAGCCAAGTCGTCGCGGCCAGCAGGAGCAGCGACGCCAGCCGGCCGAAATGGTCGTCGCCGGCGACGGCGGAGGCGAAGAAGCTGAGGATGAGCAGGACGAGGACGAGGCCGTAGCTGTCCGCGAAGCGCGGCTGCTTCTCCATGAGCTCTCCCGCGAGCGCCTGCCCTGCGCCGCCGGCCGCCTTGGGTGTCTGCGATGCGGGCGTGGTCATGGCGCCACTGTATCGCACGGCCATCGCGGCGCAAGACAGGCGGCTGTCGAGGCCGCGGCCCGCCGGCCGGCGGTCTGCGTCGCCCGGGGGCTTCCTGTACACTCGCCGGGAACCGCCTCAGACCATGGACTTCGGAACCTCTTCATACGGACGACGGCGCGACCCGCGCCGCCGGCGGCGCCAGCAGGCCCGGCGGCGACTCCTCCTGCTCGTCGTCGTGATCGTCGTGGTCGTCGCTGTCGTCGGCGCCCTGGCGCTGAGCCGCCACAAGACCCCCGGCGCCGGCACTCCCGGCTCGAACGGCGGTACAGCATCGACGGTCAAGGCAACGCCACCGCCCAAGATCTGGGTCGCGACAGTGGCGGACCCTGTGCGCGTCTGGGTCGGGGGCGACTCGATGGGCGGCGAGCTCGGCTGGGGCCTGGGCCCGATGCTCGACAAGGCGAAGGTGTTCAAGCCCATCCTGTACTACAAGGAGTCGTCCGGCATCGCCCGCTGGGACTTCTTCGACTGGGGCCGGAAGATGGAGTCGGTCATGGCCGCCGCCAAGCCCGCCGCCGTGGCGATCATGATGGGTACCAACGACACCCAATCCATCTCGAGCACCGGCAACGGCTGGACCGCCTACGGCACCTCGGCGTGGAAGACCAAGTACGGCAAGCGCGTCGGCAAGCTGATGCGGACCATGCTCGACGGCGGAGCCAGGCGAGTCTACTGGGTAGGCATGCCGATCATGAAGGAGAGCTGGCGCAACTCGCGCATGAGACTCATCAACAGCATCGTCCAGGAGCAGGCAGCCAAGCATCCGGGCGTCGAGTACATCGACATCTGGCCGCTCTTCACCACGTCCGGCGGCGCCTTCGATCCCCAGTGGCGCGGCCCGGACGGCGTGCACTTCACGGTCGCCGGGCAGGACCGCCTGGCGAAGGCCGTCTATGCCGTCATCAAGAAGCAGTGGGCGCCCTACGGGCTGCCTTCGGCGACGCCGAGCCCCAGTACATCGGGCTCGGCGAGCCCGTCACCCTGACGCCGCCTGGTCGGGTGGTGCGCCGCCGTCGTGGGGGCCGATAATGGAGAGACGATGACGCCCTACCTCGCCACAGTCCCCGGCCACCTGCTCGAAGAGCCCAAGCGTGCGCTGGTCTTCCTGCTGCTCGGCTTCATCCTCTGCTTCGTGGCCGCGCGCCTCATCACTCGCCGGGCGCGCGCCGGCGAGCGCGACGGCCAGCGCAGCGGCAGCATCGTGACGCCGGGCGGGCTGCACGTGCACCATTCGGTGTTCGGCATCATCGGGATGATCGTGTTCGGCATCCTCGAGTTCGCCATGCAGCCCGGCAGCCCGCTGCTCGAGATCCTCGCCTTCGCGTTCGGGGCCGGGGCTGCTCTGACGCTGGACGAGTTCGCGCTCATCCTGCACCTCGAGGACGTGTACTGGACCGGGGAGGGCCGGCAGTCCATCGACGCGATCATCCTCGGCGGGACCTTCATGACGCTGCTGCTCACCGGATTGCTGCCGACGAGCATCGTCGAGGTGGGCGACTTCATCACGCTGTCGCGGTGGACGGCCTTCGCCCTGATCCTCAGCGCCGCCGCGTTCGTGATCGTGAGCTACCTCAAGGGCAAGCCGTACATGGGGACCATCGGCATCTTCGTACTGCCCGTGGCCGTGATCGGCGCCCTGCGCCTGGCGCGGCCGGGCTCGCCGTGGGCGCACTTCCAATACCGCACCGTCCCCGCCAAGCTTGAGCGCGCCTGCCAGCGCGAAGAGGACCTGGCGCGCTGGCGAGAGCGGAAGTACGCCGTGTGGGACCTCATCGGCGGCAAGCCCCACCTGCACCTGACGCACCGCGACGGGCGCAAGCGCTCGGGCGGCGCCGGGCACGGCGGCGGGTCCCCCGACCCCAGGGTCTGAGCCGCCGCGACGCGGCGCGGACCGGCGCGGGCGGCGCGGCCGAAGGCCGTCACGCCGCGCTCAGGCGGGTTTGGCGGCGATCGCCTCCGCGAGGCGCCGGGCGCCCTCTCGCAGGGTGTCCTCTGAGTACAGGCTGAAGGCGAGCCGGAGTTGGCGCTCGCCGCCCTCGAGGCAGAAGCGGGTGCCGGGCGCGAACGAGACGCCCAGCGCCTCCGCCGCCGGCAGGAGCGCGGAGGCGTCTGACCCCTCCGGCAGTTCGAGCCACACGAAGAAGCCGCCCGCCGGGAGGGCGAAGCGGCACCCGGCGGGCAGGTGCTCGCGCAGCGCGGCCGCGAGCGCATCCCGGCGCCGCGTGTAGACCTCGCGCAGCCTCGCCACGTGTTCGTCGTAGCCGGACGCCGCCAGCACCTGTTCGACGACGTGCGCGGCGAAGTAGCTCACGCCGCCGCCGCTCTCGAGCATGCCCATGCCGGCCAGCCGCTCCAGCATGTCCGGGCGCGCGTTCGCCCAACCCACCCGCAGCCCGGGCGCGAGCGTCTTTGAGAACGAGCCCAGGCGGATCACCGGGGCCTCCCGGTCGAGGGCCCAGAGCGATGCAGGTACGGGCCCCTCGTACCCGAGCTCCCGGTAGACGTCGTCTTCCACCACGATGAGGTCGCGCCGCCTCGCGAGCTCAAGCAGACACGCGCGCCGCGCGTCGCTGAGGCAGACGCCGGCGGGGTTGTGGTAGGTCGGGATGGTGTAGAGCAGGCGCGCGCGCCGCCCTTCCGCCGCGAGTTCGTCGAGAGTGGCCTCGAGGGCGGCGACGTCGAGCCCTTCGGCGTCGAGCGGCACGCCGGCCAGGTCCACCGGGTGGTCGCGGATGATCCCGAGGGCGAGGTTGTAGGTGGGGGACTCCACGAGCACGACGTCGCCCGGCTCCGTGAACACCGTCATCACCTGTTCCAGCGCCTGCGAGTTGCCGCCGGTGACGAACACATCGGCCGCCGTCGTCGCCACGTGCTCCCGCGCCGTGATGCGGCGCGCCAGCGCGTGGCGCAGCCCCGGCGGCCCCTCGATCTGCCCGTAGGCGAGGGCCGCGGCGGAGCGCGCCAGCGCGGCCTCCGCGGCGCGGCGCACGAGCTCCACCGGCAGCAGGTCCGGGTCGGGCTCCCCGAAGGTGAGCTCCACGACTCCGTGCCGGAGGAAGTTCTGCGTGCTGCTGCCTGGTTCGTCCATGCCACCATGATACGGGAAGGACCGTGTGCCCGGGGCGTGGCACGTGCCCCCTCGCCCGGGGCGCGTACGGGCGCCCGGCCGGGGCGAGCCGCGGGCGGGCGCGGGCAGCCGGCTGCGGGTGCCGGCCTCGAGCCTCGCTCGCGTGCGCGTCGAACCTGCGCTGGCAGCACGGCGTCCCCTCCCCTACACTGGTCGCCAGACGCGCCGCATGCTGTTCCCCACCTTCACATTCGCGATCTTCTTCCTGGTCGTCTTCGTCGGGAGCTGGCTCCTCATGCCCAGACAAGGGCTGTGGAAGCCGTTCATCCTGATCGCGAGCGTCGTCTTCTATGGCTGGTGGGACTGGCGCTTCGTCTTCTTGCTCGCTTTCAGCGCCGTGGCCAACCAGCTGTTCGCAAAGGCCATCGAGGGTGCAGCGGCCGCCGCGGCCCGCAAGTGGCTGCTGGCCGCGACCGTCGCCGTGAACCTCGGCGTCCTGGGCTGGTTCAAGTACTACGGGTTCTTCGTCACCTCGGTCGCCAACACGCTGCACGCCTTCCACCTCAACGCCGATCTGCCGCTGCTGCGCATCGTGTTGCCGTCGGCATCTCGTTCCTGACCTTCCGCGTGCTCAGTTACGGCATCGACGTGTATCGCGGCAAGCTGCGCACCTCTTCGATGATGGACTTCGCCGTGTACGTCGCCTTCTTCCCGTACACGCTCGCCGGGCCGATCGCGCGCGCCGGCGAGTTCCTCCCGCAGCTGGCCGGTCCGCGCGACCCGCGCGCCATCGACACGTCGCGCGCCTTCTTCCTGATCTTCGGCGGGCTCGTCAAGAAGATGCTGCTCGCCGACTACCTGGCCACCCACATCGTCAACGGCGTCTTCACGACGCCCGGCTCCTACACATCGCTCGAGACGCTCGTCGGGATCGTCGCCTACTCGGTGCAGATCTACTGCGACTTCAGCGCCTACAGCGACATCGCCATCGGCGTGTCGCTTCTCCTCGGCTTCGAGCTGCCCGACAACTTCGACGCTCCGTACACCGCCGTCTCGGTCCAGGACTTCTGGCGCCGCTGGCACATGACGCTGTCGCGGTGGCTGCGCGACTACCTCTACATCCCGCTCGGCGGCAACCGCAAGGGGCAGACGCGCGCCTACGTGAACCTGTTTCTCACCATGGTCCTCGGCGGCCTCTGGCACGGCGCCGGCTGGACCTTCGTGTTCTGGGGCGCTCTGTACGGCGGTGCGCTCGTGGTGGAACACCGCCGCATCGACGTACGCAAGGCGCGCTTCAAGCGCCGGCAGCGTGCGCCGGTGACTACCGGCGCGGAGGCCGACACCGGCGACTTCGGCCTCGCGGGCGCGACTACCGGCGACCTCGGTCTCACCGCCGACGCCGGCGACTTCGGCTTCGCCGCCCCGGCTCCCGCCGGCGCGACCGTTGACGGCGCGCCGATGCTGTCGGCCGCGGCCGGCAGAGCGGCGGCCCGCTCGTCGGCAGCCCGCGCTTCGGCGTCTGGTCCCGCTGCCGGATCCGAGCTCGACCTGCGGCCCTGGGGCGGCGGCGTCTGGCCGCGCGTCGGCACGTTCGCGTTCGTCACGTTCGCCTGGGTCTTCTTCCGCTCCGTGAGCTTCGGTGCGGCGCTCAGCGTCTTCGGCCAGCTGTTCCGCCACTGGGGCTCCATCGGCGCCGCCGTCACGCCCGCGGTCCTCCTCGTGATCGTCGTCGGGATAGGCATCCAGTACGTCCCGCACAGCTTCATGGAGCGCGCCGAGGCAGGCTTCTCGGTGCTCAACCCGCTCCTGCAGGGCCTCGCGCTCGCCGTCGGCTTCATGCTGCTCGACGTGCTCGGCCCCGCCGGCCCCGCCAGCTTCCTCTACTTCAAGTTCTGATGGACGCGCGAGACACGAGCAGACTGCCGTTCGGCCGCCGCCGCAGGACCGCGGCCAGCGCCCTCATCGCCATCGTCGTGGCGCTGGTCCTGGGCGCCTTCTTCAACGCTCCGGCGATGAAGAAGACCGCCGAGGGGATGCCGTTCGGCGGCGCGCGCAGCTTCAAGCTCGCGCTCGTCGGCCCGCTCGCCACCGTGAGCCACTGGCTGCTGCTCGACCGCCCGGCGCGCCTCACGGCAGAGGCCTTCGGCAAGCCGGCGCCGGGCCCGACGATCGCCAAGGTCGTGGTCGTGACGCCGAGCGCGCATCCCTCCGGCAAGCCGCACAAGTTCAATCCGGGCAAGCCCCTGCCGCGGCCCTACGCCGGCCACCCGCTGCACCTCTACATCGCCGGCGACTCTATGGCCGGCATCCCCGGCATGGCGCTCGTGAACCTGTCCAACAAGACGCACCTGATCAAGCCGCTGCTGGACTACCACATCTCCACGGGGCTCGCGCGGCCGGACTTCTTCAACTGGCCGGCCCAGCTGCAGATGCAGACCAAGGCCTTCGGCCCCGGGGCCGCGGTCGTGATGTTCGGCGCCAACGACCGCCAGGGCCTGCAGACGTCGTCCGGCAAGGTGTACTGGTTCGGGCAGCCGGGCTGGACGACGGAGTACCGGCGCCGCGTGAGCGAGGCGATCGCCATCCTGCAGGACGGCGGCACGCGGCGCATCTACTGGGTCGGGCAGCCGATCATGCCGGACCCGACCTTCAACCGGCAGATCAAGGTGATCAACGGCATCTTCCAGAGCGAGGCCGCCAAACATCCGGGGGTCGAGTACGTCGACTCCTGGTCGCTGTTCACGAACCCGAGCGGCGGCTACGCGCAGTACCTGCCGGACGCGAGCGGCCAGATGCAGCAGGTGCGCGAGCAGGATGGCGAGCACTTCACCTACGCGGGCGGCATGCGGCTGGCGACGGCGGTGATGGCGCTCATCAAGAAGGACTGGCTGAGCAAGAAGGGCAGCGGCGCGCCGCCGCCGAAGCCGTCCGGCAAGCCCTCACCCAAGGCGACGGCCAAGCCCTGAGGGCCGGGCGTCGCGGGACACTCCGGCCGGTCGGCGCTGAGCTCCCGCGGCCCGGACGTCCGCGCTGCGACCTCCCGGCCGTGCGCTCAGCCTCTCCCTTGACCAAGCCGCTGTAGTAGCATCGCGCCACCGGCGCGAGGCGACTGCTTCGGCGGGTGGAGCCCAGAGGCGGCGCGATGCTCTTTCCGACCATCACATTCGCGATCTTCTTCCTCGTCGTCTACACGGCGAGCTGGCTCCTGATGCCGCGCCTGCGGCTCTGGAAGTGGTTCATCATCGCCGCCAGCTACGTCTTCTACGGCTGGTGGGACTGGCGCTTCGTGCTGCTGCTCGTGGCCGCCACCTTCGTCAACCAGGCGCTGGCGGTGCAGATCAGGCGCGCGCGCGGGCGCAGCCGCGTCGCGCGCGCCGGGCGAGGCTGGCTGATCGTCGCGATCGTCGCCAACCTCGTCGCGCTCGGCTACTTCAAGTACTTCGACTTCTTCGCCTCGAGTCTCGACGACCTGCTCGGCCACGTCGGGCTAGGTGCGCCGCTGCCGCTGCTGCGCGTCGCGCTGCCGGTGGGCATCTCGTTCCTCGTGTTCCGGATGCTCACCTACGTGGTGGACATCTACCGCGGCGAGCTCGAGCCGGCGTCCACGCTGGACTATGGCGTCTACGTCGCCTTCTTCCCGTACCTGCTCGCCGGCCCCATCGCCCGCGCCGGCGAGTTCCTGCCGCAGCTGCGCGCGCCGCGGGATCCGCACGCGATCGACGCCGGCCGCGCCTTCGTCATGATCCTCGGCGGCCTCGCCAAGAAGATGCTGATCGCCGACTACCTCGCCACGCACATCGTCAACGGCGTCTTCTCCTCGCCGCAGCAGTACTCGTCCTGGGAGACGCTGGTGGGTATCGTCGCCTACTCGGTGCAGATCTACTGCGACTTCAGTGCCTACAGCGACATCGCCATCGGCGTCGCCCTGCTGCTCGGCTTCGAGATCCCCGTGAACTTCAACGCGCCCTACGCGGCGCGCACCATCCAGGACTTCTGGCGCCGCTGGCACATCACGCTCTCGAGCTGGTTGCGCGACTACCTGTACATCCCGCTCGGCGGCAACCGCAAGGGGCCGGGACGTACCACGGTCAACCTGATCCTCACGTTCCTGCTCGGCGGCCTCTGGCACGGCGCCGGCTGGACGTTCGTCCTCTGGGGCGGCATGCACGGCACCGGCCTGGCGCTGGAGCACCGGCGCGCGGACGTGCGCCGGCGGAGGGGCATCCCCGAGCCCGGCGCCACCGCCCGCGCCCGCGCCCTCCAGCGCCTCGCCACGTTCGCCTTCGTCACCGTGGCGTGGGTGTTCTTCCGGGCCGATTCGATCGGCGCCGCCTTCTCGGTGCTCTGGCGCCTGGTGGCCGGCCTGGGGAGCATCGGTAGTGCCGTGACGCTGCCTGTCGTCGGGCTCATCGCGCTCGGCATCGGCATCCAGTACATCCCGGAGGCGTTCATGGAGCGCCTGCGCCTGGGGATGGCGAGCATCGGCTGGGCGGGGCAGGGAGCCGTGCTCGCGCTGGCGCTGTTCCTCATCCAGACGCTGGGGCCGCAGGGCGCGGCCGAGTTCCTCTACTTCAAGTTCTGACGCGGGGCGGACGATGGACGACGGACGCGGAGACGAGCGCATGGGGCGGCGGCCCTACGAGGGCCGCCCTGAGTCGCCGGCGCCGAGCCTCGACGACGAGTGGGACGAGTGGATCGAGCCGGGCGCCGGCGCGCAGCGCGGTGAGCCCCGCCCGAGCCGTCCGCCCGGAGCGGAGACGCCGACGCGGGCGGCGGAGCGCCGCCGTCCTTCCGAGCCGCCCGGCCGCCGCCGCCGGCGCGTGACCGCCGGCGGCGCCCTGGCGGCGATGCTGCTCGGCTTCTTCGTCGCCGGGCTGCTCGACGCCAAGGCGATCGAGACCAGGATCAGCGGCGAGCCGCTGGGCGCGAGCCGCAGTGTGGCGCTCGCGCTCCTCAAGCCGATGACGCTGCTCAGCGGCGCCCTGCAGCTCGACCGGCCGGCGCAGGCGATCGACGCCGTCCTCGGCCGCAGCGGCGGCGCGCACCACACACTGGCGGAGGCGCGGCAGCAGAAGCCGCTGTGGCCGCGCCGCGTCTCCTATGCGCATCCCCTCAGGATGTACGTGGCCGGCGACTCGATGGCCCAGGTCTTCGGCTCGTCGCTCGTGAACCTCGCCGAGGCGACGAACGTGATCGTCGGCAAGCTCGACTACCACGTCTCCACCGGGCTCAGCCGACCGGACTTCTTCGACTGGCCGCAGCGCCTCATCGACATGATCGTGGAGCAGAAGCCGGACGCCGCGGTGATCCTCTTCGGCGCCAACGACGCGCAGGCCGTCTCCGTGAACGGCAAGGTCTACAACGTGGGTTCCGCCGGCTGGCGCCAGGTGTACGCGCAGCGCGTGAGCCAGGCGATGGACATCCTCACGAAGGGGGGACGACGTGTGTACTGGGTCGGGAACCCGATCATGCGTGACACCCTGTACCGCTCGCGCGTCTCGATGATGGACCACATCTACCAGGACGAGGCGCGCAAGCATCCGGGCGTCACCTACGTCCCCACCTGGTCCCTCTTCGCCGACAAGAAGGGCTCCTACGCCGACTACCTGCGCGACGCCAGCGGCGACCTCGTCCTGATGCGCGCCTCGGACGGCATCCACCTCACGCGCGCCGGCGGCGACCGCATGGCCCAGGCGGTGCTCGACGTGATCGAGAAGGACTGGAAGATCCCGCAGACGCCGTAGGCAGCAACGGCCGCGCGTGGCCGGGGACCTGCGAGAGGCGCGCCGGGGCGGGCCGCGCGCGAGGCGCTCGGCCTAGTCGAGCCAGTCGCGCGTGAGGAAGAGCCAGAAGGCGAGGCCGGCGTCGGCGCCGTAGGCGCGAAAGCGCCGGCCGATCGACTTGTCGGCGACGAGCTTGCCGGGCGGCTTGCCCGTCAGCCGCGCGTACTTGGGCCGCGTCCACGAGTCGAGGATGAGGCGCGAGTGGCGGCCCAGCAGCATCATCACGTGGGCCGCCGCGTACGGACCCACGCCCGGCAGCGCGAGCAGCCGCTCCTCCACCTCTGCGTCCGGGAGTCCCTCCCGCGGGGCGCGCAGCGCCTCGAGGTCGAGGCCGCCGACCGCGACCGCGACGGCGATGGCCCGCAGCCGGGCGCCCCGGTAGCCGGTGCGCGCCACGTCGCGGTAGAACTCGTCGCCGGCGTCGGCCATCGCTTCCGGCGTCGGGAACGCCCTTCCGGCGCTCGCCCCCGGAGCCGGGTCCAGATCGGGCGCGCCGGCTTCGTCATGCTTGGCCTCCGGCGCGACCTCCCCGAGGTGCGCGACCAGCGCTCCGACCATGCGCTCCGTCGCCGACCAGGCGCAGTTCGTCGTGCACACCGTCTTGACGACGTCCTCGAACACCGTCGCGCTGCGCAGCATGCGCCCGGCGCCGGCGCAGGCCCACGCCAGGTCCGGATCCGCCTCCGCGCGCCGGTAGAAGCCGCTCAGGTCGTCGTCGAGGCAGAGCATGCGCCGTACCGTCGCCGTCAGCGCCGCCGCGGCCGCCGCGTCCGGCCGCCGCCCGGCATCGGCTGTCTTCACCGCGACCGCCGGCGGCTCGTCGGGCTGCGCGCGCGAGATACTCACGGTGCGGGCCCCGCCGGGGGCGGCGAGCGTCACGGTCATGCTCACGAGATCGGCCGCGATGGACGCGGGCGGCAGCCCGGCGACGCCGTGCGACCCGAGCGTGCGCCGCAGGTCCACGGGCTCGCCGCCGGCGCCGCGCAGCCGGAGGATGCCGAGCGGCGGCTCCGGGGCGCGGGGAGGAGGCGTCGCCGGGCGACGTCGCCTCTCGCGCGCCGGACCCGGTCCTCCGTCTCCTCGAACAGCGCTCATCCCGCGGCGATGAGGGCGATGCCGGCCAGCGTCGCCAGCGCGCCCACCAGCTGGTGCCGGGCGAGGCGCTCCCGCAGCACCGCGTAGGCGAGGACGACGGTCACCACCGGGTAGACCGAGCCGATGACGGCGACGATGCTCAGGTAGCCGCGCGTCGTCGCCAAGGCGAAGAGGCCGTTGGCGCCGGTGTCGAGCAGCCCCACGGCGACGATGAACGGGACGGCCGAGCGGCGCATCTCGACTCTCGGCCGGAGCGCCAGGAAGACCAGCACGAAGAGGACCGCCGACGACATCCGCCCGCCGAGCATCGCCCAGAGGGCGTCGTGGCGGGCGGTGGCGTCGTAGCCGATGAGGACGAGGCCCATACAGACCGCCGCGAGCAGGGAGAGCGCGATCGCGCGCCGCTGGTTGCGGCGCTCGGGGTGCGCACCCAGCGCGGCGGGCTGGATGGCCGGCTCGTTGGGCAGTGCCGCGACGCCGATCGTGTCGCCGGCGCGTGCCCGTTCGCTGGCCACGAGGACCACGCCGGCGGCGGCGAGCACGATGCCGGCGAGCTGCGCGGCGCCCGGCCGCTCCCCCAGGGCCAGGCCGACGAGGAACGGGATCATGGCGCTGGTCGCGCTGATCGGCGCGACGATGCTCATCGACCCGATCGCGAGCGCCTTGTAGAAGCACGAGATCGCGATCACGCTGGCGACGCCGCCGAGGAGGACCGGCCACACGGCGGCGAGGCCGGGCCACGCGTGGCCGGTGAGGACCGTCACGAGCGCCGCTCCCACGAGGCCCACGGCCTGACTCCCGATGATCACCGCCCAGAGGCTGGCACGACGCGTCGTGAGGCCGCCGAGGAAGTCGCCGGAGCCCCAGCAGACGGACGCGCCGAGGGCGAGGACGATGCCGAGCATGGCCAGAGGCTATCACGGGGCGATGGTAGGCTTGAGAGGCCACATGGACCTGCCCATCGACATCCCCGAGAGCGACGCGGCCCTGCTGGCCGAGTGCCAGGTCGACACCTTCCGCGCCGGCGGCCCCGGCGGGCAGCACCAGAACGTCACCGACAGCGCCGTGCGCCTGAGACATCTGCCCAGCGGGCTCACGGTGACCTGCCGCGCCCAGCGCAGCCAGTACCTCAACAAGATGGACGCGCTGCGGCGGCTGCGGCTGAAGCTCCGCAAGCTCAACGAGCCGCCGCCCCCGCCGCGCCGCCCCACGCGTCCGTCACGCGCCGCCAAGGAGCGCCGGCTCACCGCCAAGAAGGCGCGCGCCGGCGTCAAACGGCTGCGCCGGCCGCCGGCCGACGAGTGAGCTGGGGAGCGTAGCGGCGTGGCCGTCCTCTTCGGCCTCCTGGTGGTCGCCTTCGCGGCAGGCGTCTTCGGCAGCATGCTGGGCGTCGGCGGCGGCATCATCATGGTGCCTATGCTCACCCTCGCCTTCGGCGTGCCGATCAAGACCGCGGTCGCGACCAGCATCGTCTGCGTGATCGCCACATCGTCGATGGCCCAGACGTCGTTCGTCAGTCGCGGCATGACCAACATCCGCCTTGGGATGCTGCTCGAGGTCGCGACGTCCATCGGGGCGGTCGCCGGAGGGATCACCGCCGTGCTCGTCAGCGGCCGCTTCCTGCAGGTCGCCTTCGCCATCGTGCTCTTCTACGTCGTCTGGCAGATGAGCCGCCGCCGCGGCGACGTCGCGCCGGAGCAGACGGGCCTCCTGGAGGCCGGCTACTACGACCCGGCCTCCGGAGAGGACGTCCGGTACGGCGTGCGGCGGCCGCGCCTCGGGTTCGTGCTCTGCCTCGGCGCCGGCAACATCTCCGGCCTGCTCGGCGTCGGCGGCGGCGCCTTCAAGGTGCCGATCATGAACCTGCTCATGGGCGCGCCGCTCAAGGCGACGATCGCCACCAGCAACCTGATGATCGGTGTCACGGCGGCGACCAGCGCCGCGATCTTCTACGGGCGCGGCTACATGGACCCGCACTGGGTGGTGCCGGCGGCACTCGGCATCCTCGCCGGCGCGCGCCTCGGGCCGCGGCTGGCGGCGAGGATGTCGGCGCGCGCCCTCAGCGTGACGTTCCAGGTCGTGCTCGCCGTCTTCGGCCTGCTCATGCTGCTCAAAGCGGTCGGGGTGCCGGTGTGAGCGGCGGACGCGCGCATCGGGACGACGCGCACGCCGGCCAGAGCGACGCGCAGGCCCCTCCGCACGATGCGCACGTCCATCACATGGACCCGGTCGAGCGCACGATCAGGGCGATCCTGCTCGCGGGCATCGCCGTCAGCGTCGCGCTGATGGCCGTCGGGCTCGTGCTCGGCGTGGCGCACGGCACGATGCTGCCGCGCGCGATGGTCCCGCTCTCGGCACTGCCAGAGGCGCTCGCGCGCCTCGACCCCGCCGCCTACGTGTCGCTGGGGCTCATGGTGCTGGTCGCCACGCCGTTCGTGCGCGTCGTCGGGTCGCTGGTGGCCTTCGTCGTCGAGCGCGACCGCGTCTACGTGCTGATCACGGCGACGGTGCTCGTGGTCATGTGCCTCGGCGTGCTGCTCGGCCGGGCGTAGACAGCCGGCGCCGGGGCCACCGGCCGGCGGTCGCGCGCAGCCTCAGTCCGGGCGAGAGTCCGCCGTGGGAGCGGTCGAACCGGGGACGACGATCTCCCAGTACTGCGCGAGGCGCACGAGGTCTTGGGGCTGCAGCCGATCCAGGAAGAGGCGGCGCACGCCGGCGAGGTGGGTGGCGCGCGCCTCCTGTAGCTTGCTCGCGCCGGCGGGCGTGAGTACGGCGAAGAAGCCGCGCCCGTCGTAGGCGCAGCGCTCGCGGCGGACGTAGCCGTCCTTTTCGAGCCGATCCACGAGGCGGCTCACGCCGCTGGCGCTGAGCACGACGTCGCGACACAGTTCGGTCATGCGCTGGCGGTGGCCGGCCGCGTCCTCGAGATGGAGGAGCACCTCGTACGAGCGCAGCGGCAGCCCGTTCGCCGCCGTGAGCTCCGCATCCATCTCACGCAGCAGGGCGGCCTGCACGCGGAGCATGCCACGCCACGCGGCGAGTTCCTGCGCGGTGAGCTTCGTGGCCTGAGTGGTCGTTGTCGTCACGCGGTCACTTCCTTGTGTGCTCAAACGAGTATACCTCCGTGCTACCTGTGGAGGCTGTCTTGCAAACCCCCCGCGCTGCGGCTAGCATCCTTCGCCTGAGAAAGGTCACGTCCCGCAGGCGCGATGAGACGGCCTGGCGACCGTCCGATACAGCATTCGCTCGTCCATCCTCGCGTTCAAGCGGCTCGTTCGCGGCCGAAGTCGGAGCAACACGGAGGTCCATGGTGTCTGAGGAGAAGTCATCGGCTTGGCGGCGCCGCGAGGGCAGCCGCGACCTCACCGGCCTCGGCTGGCTCGAAGCCGACGTCCTGCGCGTGGTGTGGGACAGAGGTGAAGTCACTGTGCGCGATGTCTATGAGCACCTTCGCGAGAACCGGCGCATCGCCTACACGACGGTGATGAGCGTCCTGCGCAACCTGGCGGCGAAGGGCCTGCTCGCCCAGGACAAGGCCGCGGCTGCCTACGTGTACCGGCCGCTGGTCAGCGACGAGGAGGTAGCGCGCGGGATCCTCGACGCCGTGGTGGACAAGATCATGGGCGGCCGGCGCGAGCCGCTTATCGAGTACCTGCAGCGCCCGCTTCCCTGACGATCATGGACCGGGCCGAACCGCTCATCCAGGCGCTCCTCGACGACCTCGTCGCCGACGACCCCGTCCTGGCGACGAGGCTCGGCCTGACGGCCGGAGCCGACCGGCTCCCGTCGTGGTCCGCATCCGCGCTGTCCGCGCGCGTGCGCATGCTGCGCGGTCACGAAGTGCGCCTGCGGGAGCTGCTCCGCGACGAGGATACGGGCACCGCGATCGACGCGTTCGCCGGCGTGCAGATCACGCGCCGGCTGTTGCGCGACCTCGAGTTGCGCCGCGTGCAGAACCGGCAGCCCACGAGGTACCTCGACGTTGCGCAGGGGCTGTTCCCGCTCCTCGTGCGCGAGCTCGGGACGCCCGACGAGCGCGTGGCGGCCGTCGCCGGCCGCCTGCGCGCCGTGCCCGGCCTCCTGGAAGAGGCCCGCGCGAATCTTGAACCGGGCCTGCCGGCCGCGTCCGTCGCGGGCGGCATCGAGTACGCCGAGGGCCTCACCGACCTCTTCGGGTCGACGGTGCGCGAGTTCGCCGCCGGCGCCGGGCGCGAAGGTGCGCTCGACGACGTCTCGCGCGAGGCATGCGCGGCGCTCGCGCGTTTCACCGCCTTCTTGCGCGACGAACTTGCGCCCGGCGCGTCCGCGCAGTGCGGCGCCGGGAGCGCCGTCGTCGCCGACCTCCTGCGCTGGGAGCACGTCCTCGACGAGCCGCCCGAAGCGCTGGCCGACTACGGCCGTCGCACGCTGGCGGAGACCCGCGCGCGCATGGAGGAGGTCGCGGCCGAGCTCGGTCATGCGAGCGCCGCCGAGGCCATCGCCGAGATCCAGACGCGGACGCCGCGTCTGGATGAGCTGGTCGGCGCCTACCGGCGCGCCGTCGAGGAGGCGCGCGCCTACGTCGTCGAGCACGACATCGCTTCCATGCCTCCGGGCGAGGAGCTCGTCGTCATGGCGACCCCGACGTTCTTGCGCACGCTGCTGCCGTTCGCGGCCTACGAGCCCCCGGGGCCCTACGAGGCGCGGCAGCTCGGCATGTACTACGTCACCCCGCCGCCGGACGGGCTCGGCGAAGCCGAGCTGGCGGCGGCGCTGCGCAGCCATCCCTGGGCCTCGTTCGGCACCACGGGCGTCCACGAGGCCTACCCCGGTCACCACCTGCAGCTGGTCGCCGCCAACCAGGCGCCCACGCTCGCGCGCCGCATCGCCGCGATACCCGACGGCGGCTCGCTGTTCGTGGAGGGCTGGGCCTTCTACTGCGAGGAGCTCATGGAGCGCGAGGGCTTCCTCGCCGATCCGGCCGCGCGCCTGATGCGGCTCAACGACCAGGTCTGGCGCGCCTGCCGCGTGATCATCGACCTCGAGCTGCATCTCGGCCACATGGACCTCCCCGAGGCGGTCGACTTCCTCGCGGCGAAGGCGCACATGAACCGCCGCGAGGCCGAGCTGGAGTGCCGGCGGTACGCGGAGGAGCCGGGGCAGGCGATGAGCTACCTCCTGGGCAAGCGCGAAGTGACGGGGCTTGCCGAGGTCTACCGCGAGCGTCGCGGCGGGAGCCTCAAGCAGTTCCACGACGAGCTTCTGACGTGGGGATCGCTGCCGCCGGCGGTCATCGCCTGGGGGATGGGCCTCGGCCCGCGTCCCGCGGCGGCTACCGTCAGTTCCTGACTCTGTCCCGCTGCTCAGCGCCGTGGAGCACGACCTGGTCGCGCCCCGCGGCCTTCGCCCGGTACAGGGCCTTGTCCGCCAGCTCCATGAGCTCGTCCAGGGTGGTGGCGTCGCGCGGGCACGTGGCGACGCCGACGCTGATGGTGATGTTCACTTCTGCCGGCAGGCCCAGCCCCGTGTAGCGCGTGCCTCCGAGGGTGCGGCGCACGCGCTCGGCCACGAAGTAGGCGTTCTCGCCGGGCGTGTTCGGCAGTAGCATCGCGAACTCCTCGCCACCGTGCCTGGCGCAGATATCGAGCTTGCGCAAGGCATCCTGCATGGCGCGCGCCGCGGTCTGCAGCACGCGGTCGCCGGTGGCGTGGCCGTAGGTGTCGTTGAACGCCTTGAAGTTGTCGATGTCGATCATCAGCACGCTCAGCGGCGCCTGGTGGCGCAGGCTGCGCTCGATCTCCTCCCCGGCGCGGTTCATGAAGTAGCGCCGGTTGTAGAGGTGCGTCAGGTGGTCGGTGACCACCTGACGGCGGATGGCGTCGTACTTGTGCGCGTTGGTGAGCGCGCTCTGCACGTGGTTCTGCAGGGCCTCGAGGATGTCGTCCGTGAGCAGGTTCGAGTAGTCGCCGCTGGTCGAGGTGGCGATCACCGCCATGTCACCTACGTTCTCCACCTGGACCGGGATGACGACCTGGTCCCTCATCGTGCGCGGGAAGAGCGTACAGGCGTGACCGGTCGTGCGTACGAGCTTCCCGCTGGCGATGGACTGACGTACAGGGCAGTCGGCCGTGAACGCGCAGCACTCGGCCGACATGGTGGGGGAGAGCACGCCCTGCGCGCCCTCGAGCGAGAAGGCGCGCGCATCGGGATCGAGCAGCAGGAGGGCGGCGAAGTCGGCGTGCAGGAAGGCCTTGCTGCGCGACAGCACGCGCTCGACCGTCTCCTGATACGGGAGGGCGGCGTTCATCTCCTTGCCGAGGACGCCGACGTCCATGAGCTGACGGTTGAGGGAGCGCACGCGCTCCAGGTCCTCCTTGATGCTCTGCGAGACCCACTCCTTGTCCTCCGCCGCCGTGAACACCGAGATGAGCGTGCCGACGAGGTAGCCGAGCTCGCGCATCTCGTCGCGGTAGTAGGGGTCGCTCTGTTCGTAGTTGCCGCCGAGGCGCGAGCGCGAGCGCTTGATCATGGAGCCTAGCGGGCGGTAGATGAGGATGTCGAAGACCAGCGCGAGCACGGCGAACAGCGTGACGACGGCCGCGCCCACCTGCCAGAGGGACTTCGGGTCCAGCCATCGCGTGAGGGCGACGAAGAACACCGCGAGGACCAGCGCCACCACGGCCGTGGTCTTCAGCTCGAGGCTGACACCGCGCTTGTAGCCGAGGCTCCCGCCTCGCTTCTGCACGTCAGGCTTGTCCGTCGGAGGCGCCTTTCGTCTCGCCGGGGATCACTCACGGTATCGGCAGAAGGCAGGCTTCCATGATAGGCCGCCGCCGTGGAGGCGGCCGGCGTGCGCGCCGGCCGCGCTAGAGGCGGCCGAGGATGCGGCGATCGAACGTGCGCCGCGGGATGTCGCGCCGCTCGCCGATGCGCCGGTCGCGCACGTAGTAGACGCACACGGCGCAGTACGTGCTGCACTGCAGGCGAGTGTCCACGTCGGCCACGCAGAGCATGGGCTGGAGTTGGGTGCGTCGTCCGTTCATCAAGTCTCTGCTGTGATGTACGCCGGGCGGCCGCGAGCTCCTGCCCGCCCGGCGTCACTTCTGCAGGTAACTCTCGACGACGCTGAGCACCTGGGCGATGCGGAACGGCTTGGTGATGTAGCCGTCGATGCCGACGTCGGTGGCGCGTTCCATGTCGGTCGCCATCGCCTTGGCGGAGAGACCGACGATGGTGATGCCGCTCGTCGAAGGGTCGGCCTTGAGCTCGGTCACGGCCTCGTAGCCGCTCACGACCGGCATCATCATGTCCATGAGCACGAGGTCCGGATGGTGCTGCCGGGCCAGGTCCACGGCTTCGCGCCCGTTGGCCGCCTTGTAGACCGTGTAGCCCTGGGTCTCCAGGGACATCGACACGATGCTCAGGATGTCGGGATCGTCGTCGGCGACGAGGATGACCTTCGCCACGGTGTGTGCCTCCTCAGCTGATCTTGCCGGCAGCCAGCGGGTCCGCCGGCTTGCTTGATATCGGCATGGTGAACACGAAGCTGGAGCCCTTGCCGAGCTTGCTCTGCACGCGGATCGAGCCGCCGTGCATCTCCACCAGTTCCTTGACGATGGCGAGCCCCAGGCCGGTGCCGCCCTGCGATCGGGTCGCCGAGGAGTCGATCTGCGTGAATCGCTGGAAGACCTTCTGCTGGTCCTCCTTGGCGATCCCGATGCCGGTGTCGTTGACCCAGATCTCCACGAGGTCGCCGGAGGTGCGCGCCTCCACGCTCACGCTGCCGTTCTCGTGCGTGTATTTGATGCCGTTGGTGATGAGGTTGAGCAGCACCTGGTTGAGCTTGCCTGGGTCCGCGAGGACCGGCGGGAGGTCGGTGGGGAGGAAGGTGGAGATGCGGATGCGCTTGTCCTGCGCACGCGGCTTGACGACCGGCAGCACGCCGAGCAGGGCCGCGCGCAGGTCGACGGGCTCGCGGTTGAGCTCGAGGCGGCCGGCCTCGATCTTGGTGAGGTCGAGGACGTCGTTGATGAGATTGAGGAGCGACTCGCCGCCCTTGAGGATGCTGTCGACGAAGGTCGATTGCTTCTCGTTGAGCTCGCCGGTCATGCCGCTGAGCAGCATGTCGCTGTAGCCGATGATAGACGTGAGCGGCGTGCGCAGCTCGTGGCTCATGGTGGCCATGAAGTCGCTCTTGAGCTGATCGAGGTGCGTGAGTTCGTCGTTCTTGCGCGCCAGCTCCTCGTTGTACTGGATGTTGCGCAGGACCAGGGCGACCTGGCCGCTGAGTGCGCCGAGCGTCGGCACGGCCGAGTCGGCGACCACGTGGTCCTTGTCGTACAAGAGGCAGATGACGCCGAGGACCTCGTTCTTGGCTTCGAGTGGCGCGAGCAGGAAGCCGCGGAAGCCGTCCCTCTCGACGACCTTGAGGAGGCGGCCGATCTGGGGGTCCGTGACCTCCTCGCAGCGGCGGACGCCCGCCCTGGCCGCTTCGGCGAGGCCGAGCTCCCGCATCTTGCGTACGAGGGCCTCGTCGACGCGCCCGTGGCGGGCGCGCTCGTCGTACTCGCCGCTGTTGCGGTTGAGCACCAGCGCGAACCCGGCGCGCATGCCGGAGGCCTCGGCGATCTGCGCCAGCGCCTCCGGCATGAGCCCCTCGGCGTCCTGGTGGCGCAGGAAGACGCGGCTGCTCTCGCTCATGGCGCGCAGCTGCTCGTTGGTCGCCTGCATGCGGCGAAGCTGCGCCTCGGTGTCCGCCTTGGCGCTGCTGAGTTGCGTGGTGCTGCGCATGAGCGCCGTGGCTAGGCGGCCGGCGAGCAGCGCGACCAGCAGGAAGGCGGCCACGTGCAGGAACGTCGTGATGAGCATCCAGTTGGGCGGGACGTGGATCTCGTCGACCACGGCGGCCGGGTGCAGGTGGCCGAAGTGCTGGAGTATCCAGATGCCCGTGTACAAGACGCCGGCGGCCACGGCGGCACCGTAGGGCGCCCACGCCGGCAGGAAGACGGTCGCGAAGACGATGGGCCAGACGTAGAAGATCGCCTCGGCGCTCAGTGCCCCGCCACTGTAGATGATCGCCACGGTGACGAGCGCCAGGTCGACCACCATGATCTCGGCCGCCAGCGAACTGATCTCGACACGCGGCTCAAGGAGGAAGAAGGGGATGTTGGCGATGGCGACCACGGCGACCGCGATGACGAGCTCCCAGAGCACGAAGCCGTGATCGTCGAACTGGACCCAGAGGACGCCCATCAGCAGGGCGAGCGTAAAGAGCACGCGCGCCCAGAGAGCGTCACGAAGTTGCTTGCGCAGGTCCATCCCCACCCCGGTCCTCGGCGATGCAGTAGGGTATTCTATCCCGGGACCCGAAGTCCGTTTCGCGCGCCGATCGCGCCCGAACGTGCCGCGCGGCCCGCCGAAAGGAGGACCCCCCTACATGTCGGTGCCCAGGCTCGTCCTCTGCGGGCTCGAGCCCGGTCCTGCCGTGGCCCTCGCCGCCGGCGCGGTGCTTGCCGGTCTCGGCGGGCAGCGGGCCGTCCGGCCCATCAGCATCGGGCTGGACGTACCTCTCTGGCGTCTGCTCTACGGGAGCTCCGCGAGGGCGCCGCGCGTCCTCGACTTCGCCTTGCACGACGAAGACACCGCGCTCGAGCTGTTCGACTACTGGAGCGAGGGCAGCGACCTGGTCCTGCTCACAGCGGTGGAGCCGGCGCTCGACCGCTGGCAGGGCGTCCGGGGTTCACGCGCCGTGGACATCGCCGCCGGGCTCGACGCACCGATCGTGCTCGTCGTCGACGCGCGCGACCGCGGGGCGACCGCGGCGGCGGCCGTTCACGGGGTGAGGGCGCTGGCCAAGCGCGTGGAGATCGCCGGTGTGATCGTGGTCGGCGCGGACGAGCGCGGCGCCGGCGCGGAGCTCGGCGAAGTCCTGCGCCGCGACGTCGGCCTCCCGCTGCTCGGCTGGCTACCGCCTCAGCTGAGCGAGCAGTTCGTGCGCCAGTACTCCACCGGCAGCGGTGCGGTGCGTCAGATCGGCCTGCGGCCGCTCAAGGGCGGTGAGGCGCGGTTGTGCGCCGAAGCCGCCGCGTACCTGCGGGCCGACGACATCCTCGCCGCGGCGACGATGCGCGGCTTCCTGCCGGGCCGCCCGCGGCGGCTGCTGGCTCCCGCGGCGGCCGCTGCGGGCCTGAGCCTCGCCGTCGCGTGGGGACCACCGCTGGAGCCGTTCGCCCTCGAGAACGTGGACGTCCTGCAGGCGATGGGAGTGGAGCTGGCGCCGCTCGACCTCGCACACGATCGCGAGCTGCCGGCTGGCGTGAGCGGCCTGCTTCTCGCCGGCCAGCTTGACGAGGATCAGCTGCCGGCCTTCGCCGGCAACGATGCGCTCAAGACGGCGATCGCCACCGCCATCGACGGCGGGATCCCGACGCTCGCCTTCGGCGGCGGCACGCTGCTGCTGCTCCGCCGCCTCGCCGACAGCCGCGGGCGCAGTCACGAGCTCGCCGGCGTCCTTCCCGCCGAGGCCGAGCTCCTCGAGTGGTACGAGCGCCCCCGCTACGTCACGGCGCGCCCTGGTCCGGGCAACCCCTACTCCGACGGCGAGGACACACTGTACGAGCTCTTCGACCTCGAGTTCCTGGTGCTGGAGCAGGACTCGTTCGCCTTCGTGGTCGGAGAGTCCGAAGAGCCCGGCCAGGCGGAGGGCTTTGCCCTCGGCCGTCTGCTCGCCACGACGCTGTACCCTTCACTGCCGCGCCGCCCCTCGTTCGTCTCCGCTTTCGTCGCCGCGATGCGTCTTGCGCAGGCGCGCGGGTGAGCGCCGGCACCGGCATCGTCGCACGGCGGGCGCCGAAGACGCTGCGCATCCCCGGTCCCCGCTCGCTGCTGTGGCTCGTCGTCGCCCCCGTCGCGGCGCTGGCCTTGGCGGCGCTTGCCATGCACCTCCTGGGGATCGCCGGCGGCGACGACCCGGCGCACCTCTACAAGATCGCCCTCCTGCGCGACGGCCAGTCGGCCCTCTGGGACAACTACTGGTACGGCGGCAGCTACGGCTCCCTCACCTACGGGATCGTCTACTACTGGCTGGCGCAGTTCGTGCCGGCGGCCGTCCTCGTCGTCCTGTCCGGCGGCCTCCTGCCGGTGCTCTTCTACTTGTACATGCGGGACGCGTGGGGCATCGCCGACCGGGCCGCCGCCTGGATGCTGGCGGCGGTCATGGTCGTGTACCTCGCCTGGGGGCAGTCGCCGTTCCTGTTCGCGCTCTGCCTGACGATGGCCGGGCTCGTGTTCCTGGCGCGCGGCCACCCGTTGCTCGCCGCCCTGCCGTGCGCCGTCGGCGTGTTCACGAACCCCCTGGCGCTCTTCGCCGGCGCCGTCTTCGTCCTTGCGGCGCTCGTCGCCCGCCGGGAGTCGCGCCGCGCGCTCCTCGTGTTCGTCGCGGCGATGCTCCCGGTCGTGGCCTTGCGCGTCATCCTCGCCGCCGTCTTCGCCGCTCCGTCATGGGACTTCCATTACCCGCTCGAGCTGCTCGGCCTGGCCGCCGTCGCGCTGCTTGGCGCCGGCCTCGCCCGCGTCTGCCGCGACCCCCGGCGCCGCGCGCTCCTCTGGATCTTCGCGGCGCTGCTCGTGGTCACGGTCCCCGCGTACCTGCTGCCCCAGTCTCCGGTGGGCAGCAACGCCGGCCGCTTCTTCTACGTCTTCGGGGCGTCCCTGCTGGTCATGGTCGCGCGGACCAGCCGCCTGCCGCGCGTCGTGCCCTGGGTCGCGGTCGCCGCCGTGCTCGCGTTCCAGCTCGCCTTCCCCGTGTGGATGCTCGCCCACGCGGAAGGGTTCACGGCCACCCGTGCCGCCTTCTTCGCGCCCGCCCTCGACTTCGCCGGGCGCGTGTACGACCCCGACTACCGGTTCCACGTCGTGACGCCTCAGATGCACTGGGAGTCCTACTACTTCCCGGCCGCCGGCTTCCCGATCACGCGCGGCTGGTTCCGGCAGGCCGACGCCCTGCACAACGCCGAGCTCTACGACAAGCACCTCGGCGCCCAGGCCTACATCGCGTGGCTGCGCCGCATGGGCGTCCGCGACGTCTTCGTGCCCGACGCCCCGCTGGTCGCGACATCCCAGCGCGAGAGCGACATCCTCGCCTCATCGCCGGCCTTCACGGTCGTGTACCGCAGCACGCTGTGGACGGTCTACGAGCTCCGGCGCCCGCAGCCGCTCGTCCTGCCTTTGCGTGGCGACGCCTCCGCGGAGGTCTACACGCTCGACCACACGACCATCCGCTTTTCGGTCACCAAGCCCGGCCCGTATCTCGTCAAGCTCACCTGGTCGCCCTACTGGCTGGTGGCCCGGCGCCCGACAGACCTCGCGCTCCGGGGTCACAGCGGGCGCAGGGACCGTGAGTGGGAGCAGGACGCGGTCCCCGAGAACGGCCTGCACCTCTATCAGGACCCCTACGGCTTCATCGTGTTCGATGCGCCGGCCGCGGGCTTGTACACGCTCCGGTTCGACGCGGCGCGCACTGCCGAGGCAGAGCTGTGACGGTGGAGCTGGGGGCGATCGAACGGCGCCTCAGGTCGAGCCGCGGGCTGCTGGCGCTCTGGCTCGCCGCGACCGCCGGAGCCGCCCTGGTCGCGCTGCTCATGTGGCGCGCCGGCATCCCGGGCTGGGACGACGCCGCGCACGTCTATAAGGTCTTCCTGCTGCGGCGCGGCGGCTCGATCTTCTGGGACGACTACTGGTACGGCGGCGGCTACGGCGCCGTCAACTACGGGTTCGTCTTCTACCTGCTGGCGCTCTACGTGCCGGCCAAGCTCATGGTCATCGTCTCGGCCGGCCTCGTGCCACTCTTCTACTACCTCTACCAGCGCGACATGTGGCGCATCGACGACATCTGGCCGTCGTGGGCGCTGGCGGGCATCATGGCCGTCTACCTCGCCCACGGCCAGGACCCGTTCGTGTTCGCGCTAACGTTCACGCTCGGCGGTCTCGCTTTGCTCGCGCGCGGCCGTCCGGCACTCGGAGCCGTGGCCGTCGGCGTCGCCGTCTTCGCCAATCCGATGGCCTTCGTCGTCTGCGCCGGCTTCATGCTCGCCGACGTGATCGCACGGCCCGAGACGCGACGGCGCTACCTCGTCTTCTTCGGCGTCGTCGCCCCGTTCGCCGTCGCGCGGATCGTCTCGGGCTGGGCGTTCACCGAACCCGGCACGTACCTCAACGAGACGCCGCAGCTCCTGCTCTATCTCGCCTTCGCGCTCATGGGCCTGGCACTGGCCGGCGTGAACGCGGTCCACGCGCGCCGGCCGTTCTTCGTCCTGTTCTTCGTCTACGCCGTGACCTGCGTGCTGTCGTTCGTCGTCCCGGGCAGCCCGCTCGGCAACAACATCGGCCGGTTCTTCTTCGTCTTCGGCCTCCCGCTGCTCATCCTCCTCCGCCACACGAGCCTCAGGCGGCCGTTCCGCTACGCCGACCTCGCGATCGTCCCCATCATCCTGTTCGGGCTGCTTCAGATCAGCACGCCCTACAGCCACTTCACGCGCACCGACGAGTGGCCGCAGACGGCGAGCCGCTTCTTCGCGCCCGCCATCGCCGAGGCGCGCCGGCTCTACGATCCCAACTACCGCATGCATGTCGTCGCCCTGCGCCGCCACTGGGAGGCGGACTACTTTCCGGAGGCCGGCATCCCGATCACGCGCGGCTGGTACCGGCAGGCCGACGCGATCCACAACACGATCTTCTACACGCGATACGACGAGACCACGTACGTCGCCTGGCTGCGCCGCATGGGCGTCCAGTATGTCTTCCTCGCCCACGCGCCGCTCGACGTGTGGAGCAACAACGAGGCGCGCCTGCTCAGGAGATCGTCAGCTTTCGAGCCGGTGTCCCGGTCCGGCGCCTGGAGCGTCTACCGTCTGCGCGCCGCGGAGCCCATCGTCGTGGGGCTGGACGGCGGTGCCGCCGACGTCGTCGCCATGCAGCACCTCTGGTTCACCGTCCGCACCGACCGGCCGGGCGACTACCTCGTCAAGGTCACGTGGTCGCCGTACTGGACGGTGAGCGGGGGAGCCGGCGGCTCGCCGCCCACGCTCACGCCCACGACGGACCGGTTCATGATCATGCACGCGGCCCGCGCCGGCACGTACACGCTGCGCATCGACGTCACGCTCGCCAGGGCGCTCCGTCAGGCCGGCGCCCGGCTCGGATTGTGAGGCCCCGGGCTGCGTACACGAGGCCTCGGGCTTCGGCCGGCACTGTGCGGCTCGCGGGGCGGGTAGCATAGCGGCATGAGAAGCGCGCGGCTTTCGCCAGAGGTCTTCGCCCTCCCCGTCGAGCGCATGCGCGAGGGCTACTACTCGGACGCGTACTTCAACTTCACGAAGCGCGTCCTCGAGGAGCAGGACCTGCACCCGCGGGTCACGATGCAGGTCTTCCAGAAGCACCAGCGGGCCATCGTCGGCGGCATGGACGAGGCGCTTGCGATGCTGAGGCTCTGCAGCGGCCGCTGCGTGGGCACGGGCGACGCCCGCCGCTGGGAGCCCGGCTGGCCGGAGCTCGAGGTCCGGGCTCTCTACGACGGCGACGAGACCGGCGCCTGGGAGACGGTCCTGACCATCGAGGGCGACTACGCGCTTTTCGCCCACCTCGAGACGGTCTACCTGGGCGCGCTCTCGCGTCGCACGTTGATCAGCACCAACGTGCGCGGCGTCGTGGAGGCGGCGGCCGGCAAGCCGATCCTCTTCTTCCCGGCGCGCTTCGACCACTACCGGGTCCAGACCGGCGACGGCTACGCGGCGCAGGTCGCCGGCGCCATCGGCGTCAGCACCGACGCGCAGGCGTCCTGGTGGGGCGGCAAGGGTATCGGGACGGTGCCGCACGGGCTGATCGCCGCCTGCGGCGGCGACACCGTGGAGGCCACCCGCCGCTTCGCCGACGCGTTCTACCCGGAGATCAACGTCACCGCGCTCGTCGACTTCGACAACGATTGCGTCACCACCAGCCTCGCCTGTGCGCGCGCCCTCGGAGAGCGGCTGTGGGGCGTCCGCCTCGACACGTCGGAGACGATGGTCGACCGCTCGCTCTGGCCGCTGATGGGCGAGTTCCGCCCCAACGGCGTGGCGCCGGAGCTTGTTCACGCCGTGAGGGACGCGCTCGACGGCGAAGGCTTCGAGCGCGTCAGGATCGTCGTCAGCGGCGGTTTCACCGCGGAGCGGATCGCTTCGTTCGAGGCCGCCGGCGTACCTGCCGACGCCTACGGCGTCGGCAGCAGCCTTCTCGGCGGCAACACCGATTTCACCGCCGACGTGGTTCGCGTGGACGGCCGGCCCTGCGCCAAGGAGGGGCGGCGGTACCGCCCCAACGACCGCCTCGAGCTCGTGGAGTGAGGCCGGCCGAAGTCATCGTTCTCCCGTGCTGAACGGCGTCCGCCGCCAGCCTCAGCTGGTGCTGCCCGGCTCCGGCTCGGCCGACTGCTTGCCCTCGAGGAGGTCGACGAAGCTCTGGGAACGCCGTCCGATCGTCGACTTGGGGTCGATCCGTGCGGCGGCGGCCCACTCCGCCTTGGCGCCGGCCATGTCGTTCTGCGAGAAGAGGATGATGGCCAGGGAGTAGTGCGCCTCCTGCTGGCGCGGTTCCTTGGCCAGCACGGCCCCGAGTGAGGACGTGGCGCGTCTGGTCTGCCCCTCGGCGTGCCACACCATGGCGAGGCGGATGGTGGCGACGGCGTCACCAGGCTTGGACGCGAGGGCCTTGCGGTAGGCGCGTTCCGCCTGACGGTAGCGTCCGCCCAGCATGTAGGCGTCGCCGAGACTCGTGAGGACGCCGGCGTTGTGCGGGTCCGCGGCGCTGGCCTTCTGCAGCCGGGCGATCGCCTGCTCGACCTGACTGCTGACGCCGACCGTAGCGCTCGTGGCGCCCGCGGAGGGATGCCCCGGCGGAAGTGTCTGACCGGCGGCCGTGCCGCTCACCGTGGCGCCGTCACCGGAGGTCGCGCCCACGGCGACGACCGCGGCGGCCACGATGGCGGCCGCACCCAAGCCGAACAGCAGGTAGTGTCTCTTCAACGCGTCCTTTCGGGGAGGCGGCCGGCGCCGGAACGCTGGCAGGATAGCACCCCGCCCGCAGCCTCGCGACCGCGTTTTGCCCGCACCGCGGCTCAGGCAGGACGCGGCCTAACCAAGCTTAACCGCCGCTTAATACCAGGGACTGGTTCGCGCACCGGGTCGTCCCCGGCGCGACCGGGCGCGCGGCGTGCTCCCGATGGCCCGCGGCAGTTGACGCCCGCCGGAGCGCCCGGTAGAGTCCACGAGGTCAACAGGACCGTTTCACTCCGGTCTCGACGCACAGGAGGTCCCGTGGGATTGCAGCTCACGCGTGGTGGAGAGTACGCCGTTCGCGCCATGACCTACCTTGCGCGCTTCCCCGAGGGGCACGTGGCCTCGCTGCGCGACATCGGGCAGGCGCAGGAGATCCCCGAGAGCTTCCTCGCCAAGATCCTGCAGATCCTGGTCCACGCCGGGCTGGCCGTGTCCCAGCGGGGCGCGCACGGCGGCTTCGCTTTGGCGCGCCCCGCGGAGCTGATCACCATGCGAGACGTCATCGAGGCGGTCGATGGACCCATCTCGGTCAACCTGTGCCCGCTCGATCCCGAGGAATGCAAGCGCAGCGGCAACTGCGAGGTCCACAAGGCCTGGCTCCGCGCACAGGAGCAACTCATGGACGTGCTCGGCGGCGTGACGCTCTCCTCGCTGGCTCCACAACCGGTCGCCTGACGGCGGCCGCGGCCGCAAAGGCCGCGTGTCGTCCGGGGCTCCTCTCCCCGCCTCCAGGCTCGTGCTCTTTGCCGCGCCTGGCTCTGCCTCAGCCGGCGTAGCCGCGCGGATGGGCCAGCATCCACGACCACGCGTCGGCGACGGCGTCCTCCAGCGACCGGCGCGGGCGCCAGCCGAGCGACTTTTCCGCCAGTCGGTTGTCGGCCACCAGGACCGGGGGGTCGCCGGCGCGGCGCGGCGCTACCTCGGCGCGCACTCGAGCTCCGGTGACCGTCTCGACTGCCGCGAGGACGCGGCGCACCGAATCCCCTGATCCCGTGCCGAGATTGAACGCACCCTGCGTCTCAGGGAGACGCTCGAGCGCCGCCACGTGCGCGTCGGCGAGGTCGGCAACGTGGACATAGTCGCGCACGCAGGTGCCGTCCTCAGTGGGGTAGTCGTCGCCGAACACCGCCAGCGTCCTGCCGTCGCGCGCGGCCCTGAGGGCGAGCGGGACGAGGTGACTCTCAGGGTCGTGATCCTCGCCTTGTTCTCCGTCGGCGCCGCAGGCGTTGAAGTAGCGCAGTGCCGTGAAGGCGATGGCGCCGGCGGCGCGCGCCTCCTCGAGCAGCCGCTCGCAGGCGAGCTTGGTCTCACCGTAGGGATTCGACGGGGCGAGCGTGTCGCTCTCCTCGATCGGCGTCCGCTCCGGGGCACCGTACACGGCCGCCGTGGACGAGAAGACGAGGCGGCCGGCGCCGGCCGCCACTGCCGCGGCGATCACCGCCGCGGTACCGCGCTCGTTGACGTCACGGTACCGATCGGGCTCGCGGACCGACTCTGCGACCTCCGCCAGCGCCGCCATGTGTACCACAGCCTCGCAGCGGTGCCGCAGGAGCGCGTCGCGCAGGCGCTCCTCGTCGCGGATGTCGCCGGCTGCGAAGGCCGCGCCGGCCGGGACCGCGGCGCGGTGGCCGCGCGAAAGGTCGTCGTACACGGTCACCGCGTCGCCGCGCGCCAGGAGGCGCGCGGCGATGACGCTGCCGATGTAGCCGGCGCCGCCGGTGACGAGGACGTCCATGCGGCGATGCTAGCAGGTCCGTCGCGCCGGCCCCAGCGCGGCGCGCCGGGCGCCGGCCGCGCCGCAAGAGAAAGGGACGGCGCGCCTCGCGGCGCGCCGTCCCTGCTTCTACCGGGCGTCTCGCCCGGGCCTGCTCGTCGGTCTTACGGCGCGGTGACGGTGATCGTCACCGGCACCGAGCCGAGGTGGTCGCCACCTGCGGCCTGCATCTGATCACCCGTCGCCGTGTAGAAGTCGATGGTGCCGGTGACGGTGTCGCCGGGCGCCGCGTCGGCCGGAACGGTGATCGACGCCGTGATCGTCCCAGCGCTCGCCGGCACCACGGTGAGCGGCGTCGACACGTCGCTGGAGGCGACGAAGTCGTCGATGCCGATCGGTGCGGTGAACATCCACTGGATCGCATAGCCGAGGTCCGGCATGTCGGGACCCGGATCGCCGTAGGCCACCGTGGTGGTCCAGAGGCCCGACATCGGGTTCTGTACCTGGACGGCGTTGCCCTGGTCGGACGTCGCGAGGCTCTCCGCCGCGTCGGTCCCGGCGGGATCGTAGAGACCGAGGTCGACCAGCACGGGCGATGCGGACGGGATGGGGATCGACGGGACGGACGCGCCGGTACCGCTCCGCGTAGTCGTGCTCGGGTAGGGCTCGCCCCACGTCGCGTAGGCGGTCAGCTGGGTGCAGTTCTGCGGCACGTAGAAGCCGAGTGCGGCCGAACCACCTCCGTTCGCGATGTCGTCGGCGAAGAGGTTCCCCGTCGTGTTGGTGTCATCCCAGACCTGCTGGTACTGGGCGACACCCTCGTAGGTGACCTGACTGTCCGCGTAGGCGGCGAGGTCGGTGGGGCCGAGGTTGGCGACGGAGAAACTCGCGATCACTGTCTGGCCTGGTGCGGCCGTCGCGGTCCACGCCGCGGGCGCGACGACGGCACGGTCGAGGGTGATCGTCCCCGTGTACGGCTCGGAGAAGCCATTGCCGGAGAAGCCTGGTGCCCAGATGAGCACCTGCCACTTGCCGGCCATCGGCGCGTTCCACAGGACCTGCTCGCCGGTGTGCGTCAGTGCCGCGTCAGGCGCCGTCCCGCTGGCGTAGTCAGGCACGTTCAGGTCCCCGCTCTTGGCGTCGCGCACGCGGCCGTTCGGGTCCACGAGGTAGACGCTGACGAGGTTGCCCTGGTCGGGCCAGGTCACCGCGGCGGCCAGCGACGCGGTGCCGCTGGGCACGGTGAAATCGTAGAAGTAGAACTCGCCGCCGAAGTACTCGACGGTCGAACCGACCAGCTTGCCGCTGAACGTCCCCTGCCCTTTTGTCATCTTGACCGGCACGCGGATGCTCACGGGGATGGTGGTCGTAGCGCTGCCGTTGGAGACGCGCACGCCGCCGAAGTAGGTGCCGGCGGCCGCGGGAGCGGTGATGGTGGCCTGGACTTCGCGCGAGGCGCCCGTCTTGAGCATGAAGCTCTTCATCGCGACCTTGAGGCTGGACCAGGTCGCCTTGTGCATGAACTCGATCTTGACGTTGATCTGCTGGGTGGGGTCGGCAGGGTACATGCCGCCGCGCGGGAAGATGGCGAGCGTCCACGGCGCTCCGGCCTTGACGACCGGGCGCTGGCCCTTTGGTCCCTTGAGGGCGATCTGGCACTGTGTGAGGTGCCCGTAGCCGCCGTAGGTCGGGGCGTAGGTGAGGAAGTTGCCGTCCGAGTCGTAGACGGCGCTGCGGATGGACACGTCGGGGCCGGACGGCCACGTGACGGTGGTCTGCACGAAGTCGGTGCCGGACGGGATGGTGAAGCTCTCGTTGTCGAGGAAGTCGGGACCGTCGAGGGTGACCGACTTGGTGATGGTCTGGCTGGCGTTGGCCACGTAGGTGGTCGGGGAGAGGGTGATCTTCTCCTTGGCGTCGCCGGTGTTGCTCACCACTATCCCGGTGCTGGCTGTGGCGCCGCCCGCGACCCTTGCCGACCAACTTGACGGCCTGGTGCTGTCGGCCTTCACGGACACCAGCATCGACGTGCCGCGCTTGAGAACGGCCATGACCGCCGCCTTGGCGTTCACGAGGCCGCTGCTCTGCTCGAGAGCCGGGTACCCGAGATTGGTGGTCGTGCTGGCGAGGAGCTTCTTCCAGTAGACGGGAGCGGGAAGAGCCTCGCCGGGATGCGACAGCTTCCAGGCGGACTCGGCGAGAGCCAGGTCGCCGGCGACGACCGGAGCAGCCATGCTCGTCCCGCCGAACTCCTGGATGTTCTGGCCTTCATCGGAGCCTCCGACCGGGGCGAGCGCCCAGCCGTAGGCGCCGAAGCCCATGATGTCGGGGCGGAAGTCGCCGAGCGAGTTGGGCCCGCGGCTCGACCAGGTGATGACCTGGTCGCCCTTGTACGTGGTGATGCCCATGAACCCTTCCTGCGCGAACTCCCGGTTGCCCGTGCTGGCGCCGACGGCGAGCAGGCCGGGGGCGTCCGGCGACGAGCCCATGGTGCCCTGGCCGGGACCTTCGTTGCCCTCGGAGTTGACGAACGTGATGCCGGCGTCCACCGCCGCCTGGGCCGCGAGCGCGCCGGGGTCCTTGCCGTCCTGCGGGATCGCGAGGGCGCCGAGGCTGCAGGAGATGATGTCGACCTTCTCGTCCATCAGCCACTGGATGCCGCGGATGATCTGGGAGTCCCAGCCGTTGTACTCGCCGATCACCTTGGCCATGAGGACCTTGCTCCTGGGCGCCATGCCCGAGAAGTTCACCGTCGTGTTCGTGTTGGGGTTGAAGACCGGCAGACCCTGCGCGGCCACCGTGCTGGACGTGCCGGTGCCGTGGCCGACGTCGTCGTAGAGACCCTCGCCGGTGAAGTCCCTGTAGGCTTCGATCGCCGGCGCGAGGTCAGGCTGCAGCGGGTCGGTGCCGGAGTCAAGCATCCCGATGCGCACGCCCTGGCCCATCACCTGCTGGCCATTGACCTTGATGCTCCAGGCGTCCTGCGCGTGAGTGAGCTGAAGCGCCTCGGACTCGAGCGGTGCTCCGGCCGCCACCTTGCCGGCGGTCTTGCCGGCGACGGTCTTGGCGGTCCGCGCCTTGCCCTCGACGCCCGTGGGCATCTTGGGCGCCGGGATCTTGTGGTCGTTGAAGACCTGGAGGACGTTGCCGTCCGCACGGAGCGCGGCGATCGTGTCCTGAGACACGGTGGCCGAGATAGCCGGGATGATGTGGTAGCGCACGACGCCGGTGGAGTCGCGCGCCTGCAGCTTGCCTACGACTTCGCTGGCGCTGCCGCCGGACTTGAGCATGACGATCACCTTGATCGTCGGCTTAGCTGCCGGACCCGCTGCGGCCGCTCTGGCGCGCATCACGCCGGCGGCGAGCGAAAGCGCCACCACCAGCGCCAGAACCAGGATGAACACGCGACGTCTCATGGAACCCCCCTTGCTCAACTTGCTCCCAGATCTGCCCCTTGCCGGGAGCGAGTCGCTCCCGGCGTCGCCGCGTGCCCTCGTCGTGGGCACTTGGCCGACCGGTCCGCCATGCTTCCCACCGTGCCTGCGAAGGCGGACCGGTCTCGCTTGCCCCGGAGTCTACAGCGCGGATCCGCCAAAGCGACAGGGGGCGGCGCGCCTCAGGCGCGCCGCCCCCTGTCGGGCAGTCCGGGCGGCGCGACCGCGCCGCGGGCTTCAGCCTCAGCCGAACGGGCTGCCGCCGGAAGGAGCCGCACAGCCCGAGGACGTGCTCGCGCTGCCCAGATTGCTGAGGAAGCTGGAGAACTTCTGCCGGACTTCGGCGGACCCGCACTCCGGGCACACTCTGTCCTCGTCCTTGAGGAAGCCCTGCCGAAACACCTCGAAGGAGTTCCCGCAGTCCTCGCAGATCAGGTCGTAGGAAGCCATCGCACCCCGCATCGTTTGCTGCACATATACCCTTGGGGGTATCATACCTGCGCGCCGCCCAAGCGCAAACCCCAGCCTTCAAGGGAGCCGCGCCGAAGCGCGCCGTCCGCGCGCGGTTGTGCGCCGGGCGCTGCCGAGCCAGTATCTTCGTTGAAGCGTCACCAGTGAACACCGTCCGGGCGACGACCAGAGCGGGGCCGAAAGGGAGCCGATGTCAGGAAGCAGGAGTGGAGCGCGTGTCGCGGCCGTGAGCTTGGTCGTTCTCGTCCTCGCGGCGCTGGCCGTCGCCGGCTGCGGATCGTCGGCCGGAGCGTCGTCGTCGGGCGGCTCCGGCGCGGCGCCGGCGCTCACCGGCAGTACGCTGAGCGGCGGGACCTTCGACCTGGCTACCGCCAAGGGCAAGCCCACGGTCGTCAACTTCTTCGCGTCGTGGTGCGGCCCGTGCAACCGGGAAGCGCCGGAGGTCGTCGCGTTCGCGAAGGCGCATCCCGACGTGCAGGTGATCGGCGTGGCCACGAACGACAAGCCGTTCGACTCGCAGAGCTTCGCGAACAAGTACGGCATCACCTATCCGGTCGTGATGGACCTCGACGGCTCGATCGGCAACGCCTGGGGCGTGACCGGCATCCCGACCACGTTCTTCATCGACAGGAACGGGACCGTGCAGAGCTCGATCGTCGGCGCTTCGACGCAGGCGCAGTTCCAGCTCAGGCTCAGTTCGATCCAGTGAGGCGCGGCAGGCCGCCGCGGGCGGCCGCGCCGGACTCCCCGGAGCCCGCATGACCGCAGCTACGATCACGACGCTGAGCACCCTCATCGTCGGCTCGCCGAGCGCCGTCACGGTCACGTCGCTGAGTCTCTCGGCCCTCGGGCTCGCGTTCCTGGCCGGCCTGCTCTCGTTCATCTCTCCGTGCGTCCTCCCGCTGCTGCCGGTGTACCTGTCGTTCATCTCCGGCGTTGGCGTCGAGCAACTCGCCGGCCATCGCCGCCGCCTGCTGTGGACATCACTGCTCTTCGTGGCCGGGTTCACGCTCGTCTTCGTGCTCATGGGCGCGGGCGCCGGCGGCGTGGGCCGCCTGCTGGTCCACTACCGCCGCGAGCTGACCATCGCCGCCGGCGCGTTCATCGCCTTCAGCGGGCTGGTGGTGGCCGGCGTGATCCCCCTGCCGAAGCCAGTCATGCGCGTGAGCCCCACGCGGCGCGGCGCCGGCGGCGCTTTCGTCACCGGCATGGCGCTGGCCGTGGGGTGGACGCCGTGCGTGGGCTACGTCCTCGGCGCCATCCTCAGCATGGCCGCGTCCAGCCATAGCGCGGTTTCCGGGTCGATCCTGCTGCTCGTGTACTCCGCTGGCCTCGGGCTGCCGTTCGTGCTGGCTGCGGTGGCCTTCGACTGGGTGTCCGCCCGCCTCGGCGTGGTCAAGCGCCACTACCGCGGCATCCAGATCGCCGCCGGCATCCTGCTCGTCGCCTTCGGCATCCTCATGATGTTCGGCGTGCTCGACCAGATGAGCCGCTGGCTGCCGGCGTTCAGCCCGGGAGGGCTCTGAGGCGTATCCTTGGCGGCATGAGCGAGCGCCGCCGCATCCCCGAGGTCACGCC
>Ga0073936_10001560_pt1 | contig 35051 bp, 28 predicted proteins | sample AliMusrvi5mmetaG_FD_87041 | JGI IMG/M metagenome (GOLD analysis project Ga0073936, IMG submission 87041) | Freshwater lake bacterial and archeal communities from Alinen Mustajarvi, Finland, to study Microbial Dark Matter (Phase II) - Alinen... | ecosystem: Environmental > Aquatic > Freshwater >...
AAGTAGTCGAGCAGGAGCTGGACGCCGAAGTTGGTCATACCGCTGCCGAAGAACACAGGGGTGATTCCCCCGGCGAGGATCTGCTTCTCGTCGAAACTCTCACCTGCGGCTCTCAACATCTCCAGTTCCTCAAGCCAGGGGTCGCGGATATGGGGAGGAACCTGGTCCAGAAGGGCGGAGTCATGGATGCCGGTGACCTGCTCCGGGGCGCGGTGCTGGTTTCGCGCGGTCCGTTCAAACAGGTGGAGGTTCTTGCGGAGCCGGTCATAGACGCCCTTGAACTCAACACCGCTGCCCAGGGGCCAGGTGACGGGGAAGGCGCCGATGCCGAGGACCTTCTCCAGTTCGTCCACCAAGGCGAGGGGATCCTGGGCTGGCCGGTCCATCTTGTTCATGAAGGTGAAGATGGGGATGCCGCGCAGGCGGCAGATTTCAAAGAGTTTCCGGGTGCGTTCCTCGATGCCTTTCGCGGCGTCAATCACCATGATCACGCTGTCGACAGCGGTGAGGACGCGGTAGGTGTCCTCGCTGAAATCCTTGTGGCCCGGGGTATCGAGCAGGTTGATCACGCAGCCGCCATACTCGAACTGAAGGAGGGTCGAGGAGACCGAGATTCCGCGTTCCTTTTCCAGTTCCATCCAGTCAGAGGTGGTGTTTTTCTGGTCTCGGCGGGAGCGGACCGAGCCGGCCAGTTGGATGGCGCCGCCATAGAGGAGGAGCTTTTCGGTCAAGGTGGTCTTTCCGGCATCCGGATGCGAGATGATGGCGAAGGTCCGGCGCCGGGCTATTTCAGTTGTCATATCCAAGTCCATATGGGGGCGGAAGGGTAGGACATGAGGTGGAGGGTGTCAAGGGCGACGCAACGGGGTTGACGGACCGAGCAAACGGCTTCTATACTGCCGGTCTTCTGTTTGGGAACCATAATAGAAAAGGATGCAGGTTGTATGACCCTGAAAGCGCTCCGCAAGGATGTTTGTGAGGCCAATAAGAATCTTGAGCAATTCGGCCTTCTTATCCAGGGCATGGGATGTGCCAGTGCGATTGATCGGGAACGGGGGGTGGTGATTGCCAAGCCGGCCGCGATTCCCCATGTCGCCCTGACGCCTGAGGATATGCTGGTGATGGATCTTGCGGGTGCCGTGGTGGATGGGACGCTGGAGCCCAGTCCCGAGATGGCGGCCCATTTGTGTCTGTACCGGGACTTTGGAGGCATCGGGGGAGTCGTCAACACTTCCAGTCCTTCCGCCACGATGTTCGCGCAGGCGGAAAGACCGATTCCCTGCCTGGGAATGATCCATGCGAGTTTTTTCAAAGGAGAGATTCCGGTCACCCGGGCCCTTCGGAAGCCGGAAATTGACCGGGGTTATGATCGGTTTTTGGGAAATGTGATTGTTGAAAGGTTTGTCCGCCTTGATGCCACGGCCCTACAAGGGGTGCTCGTCGCCCGCCATGGCCCCTTTGCCTGGGGCCGGACGGTGGTGGATGCGCTCCATCGAGCCACGGCGCTGGAACAGGCGGCACGGCTCGCCATCGGCACCCTGCAATTGTCACCGAACATCGCGCCCCTGGCGGTCATGCTCTCGGATAAACAGTATTCCGGGAAGTGACGATCGTTAAACGTAGCCGGTGCCAAACCGCTCGGACACCAGTTTCTGGACTTCTTTGACCGCCTCCGCCTGTTCGGCCGGGCAAATCAGGGTTGCTTCAGGGGTGTGGATGACGATCAGATCTTTGCATCCCACAGTGACCACCAGATGAGCCGGGTCGTTGGAGGCCACCAGCACGCCTTCGCTTCTAAGCAGGAGTGATTTGCCTCCGCCCGTCGCATTCCCGTCCGCATCCCGGGGACAGGTTTGTCCGAACATCGGCCACGAGCCGACATCCAGCCACTGGAGCGGCATGGGAACGGCCGCGACGTTCACGATGCTGTCATGCGATGCCGGTTCCATCACGGCGAAGTCCACGCTGATCTTCTTCAGGGTCGGATACACTTCATCCAGGACGGCTTTCTGGCGCGGGGTGCCCCAGGCGGCGGCGATTTTTTCGAGCCCTGCAGAATTCTCCGGATGATAACGGCGGATACAGTCAAGCAGGGTGGTGGCCCGCCAGACAAACATGCCGCTATTCCACAGGTAGCGGGTTGGTCCCAGTTTGAAATATCCGGCGGCGGTCACGGCATCGGGTTTTTCCTTGAACTGATCAACGCGATGGGCCCCGGCGCCGAGGGATTTTCCTAATTGCAGGTACCCGTAGCTGGTGGCAGGCTGGGTGGGGGCGATGCCGAACGTCACGAGGGTGTTTGGACTTTGCTCCACGAGCCGGAATCCCTGCTCCACGATTTTCAGGAACTGGTCAACCGGCTCGATGATGTGGTCGGCGGTAAAGACGGCGATGACGGCCTCGGGATCGGTTTTGGCCAGAATGGCGGCGCTGAAGCCGACGGCGTTGAGGGTGTCTCGCCCGCACGGTTCCCCGAGAAACTGGTTGGCGCCCAGCTCGGGGAGGGCCCGGCGCATCAGGGCTTCCTGTTTGTTGGCGGCACAGATGTAGCGTTGCGGGGCCGACACCAGGCCTTCCAGGCGGTGGGCGGCGATCTGGACCAGGCTTTTTCCCTTGATGAACGGCAAGAGTTGCTTCGGTGTGCTTTCCCGGCTCATCGGCCACAATCGTGTTCCTGATCCCCCGGCCATAATCACAGCGTATCTCATAGTAGATTCCTCCCGAATTCAGATGACGTTTCTGTTACACCTTTACCCCTTCAGTTGTCAAAGAACTTTGCGACGTCATGGCGACATTTCCACCCGAAAGGGTGGTTCCCTTGGATGAGGGAACCAAGTATATTATTCATAACGAGTTGAGGTGTGATGATGACAGAGAAATCAATATCACGATATATGCGGACGGTGCGCCGGGGCGGCATTTCCGCCTCCTGTCTGGGTGTCCAGCAGTCGGGCGATGATCCCATGGCTGCGTTTCGCGGCTTCACATCGAAGCCCGCCTCGGTGGCCGCCCAACTTGTGTTTGGCGGGTGCGCCTTTCATGAGGAAGCCTCCGCGATGATGGGGGGAAGTCGGTGGCCCATGATGTGGTTGCAGGGCGATTCGTGCAGTGGCCAGCATGTCTCCGGGTTTCAGGCGTTGTTGGTGGAGGGCACGAAGGTTGAACGCCTGAAACTTGACGGCCATGTCGTCGGTACTCGCTGGTCCGACGCGGATGCCGAGTATTGCCTTCTGGCCGGAATCATGCCCTCGGATATCACACAATCCCGGACCCTGCAAACACGCGGGGTGTTCGAACGGATGGAGACTGTCCTGGCGGGCGCCGGTATGAGTTTTTTGGATGTGGTCAGGACGTGGCTTTATCTGGATCATCTGCTTGATTGGTATGGCGAATTCAACGCCGTTCGCACCGCCTTTTTCCGGGAACGGGGCGTGTTCGACCGGGTGGTTCCCGCCAGCACCGGGATTGGCGCCGGAAATCCAGGCGGCGCGGCCCTACTGGCAGGCGCCTTGGTGATCCGCCCCAAGCATTCCGGAGTTCGGATTGAGGCGGTACCTTCGCCTTTGCAATGTCCCGCGTTGGACTACAGCAGTTCGTTCAGCCGCGCCGTGGAACTCGGGTTTCCGGACCGGCGTGAGTTGTTCATTTCGGGGACGGCCAGCATCGCACCCGGCGGCGAATCGGTCCATCGTGGCGATGTGCCGGCCCAGATTGACCTCACCATGCGCGTGGTGGAGGCAATCCTGGCGTCCCGGGGCATGAGCTGGTCCGACACCAGCCGGGCGATCGCCTATTTCCAGGATATCCGGGACGCCCCGTTGCTGGCGGACTATTGCCGGGCCAGTGGGATCATCGAGTTCCCCGTGGTCAACGCCCATGCGACCGTGTGCCGCGACGACCTTCTGTTCGAAATCGAACTTGACGCCATGGTTTCCTGAGAGATTATGGGGGTTATGAAACCTCTGGCTGTGTGCGTGGTGTGGTTCGGATTCTGCCTCTGCGCAGGTGCGGGTGCCGGGCAATCGCTTGTCTGGTGTGTGGGTGAGTCGTCCAAGGTGAAGCCTGGCGATCCGCCCCGTGAAAAGACACTGGTCTGGGATGGGGCGGCGAATACCGTCACGCTTGGAAGCGCCCGAAACGAGTATGTTGCTTTCCAGATCATCCTGCGCGGCGGTCGGGGTGGAGTGAAGGATGCGACCGTCGTTTCCGATGATCTCAAGGGGCCTGGCAACGCCATCATTCCCGCCCGCAACGTGGACCTGTTCCTCGAACATTATCTGAACGTGAACATCACGTCGCGCAGCGATCCAGGGCACATCTTCCCGGGTGCGACACCCGGTGAGCATCCGACCCAGATGGTTCCGTTCAATGCCAGGAAATACGGCGCGCCCTTTGCCGTCGGAGCCGGCCGCAATCAGCCGGTGTGGGTGGATGTCTATGTGCCCGACGATGCCGGGCCGGGGACTTACAACGGGACGTTTACGGTCATGATCGGCGGGACTGTCGCCGCCAGGATCAAGGTCCTCCTGACCGTGTGGAATTTCACCCTGCCGCACGAAACGCATTTCCGCTCGTTTCTCTACACGGGACCGGAAAACCTGCGCTGGGGACATCACTTGGCGGAGGGGTGGGACGATCCATCCCAGGGGCCGCTGATTGACGCCTATTTCCAGATGGCCCACCAGCACCGGTTGAATTTCCACCCAACCTCAGGAAGCGGATTCGAAGAAGTGTTCACCCGCTTCCGCAGGTATTACGACGGCAGTGCGTTCAAGGATCGCGCGGGCAAGGGCGTTGGCCAAAACCTCGCACTCATCACCCCCGGAGGGGACGGCGAAAAGGCATTCAAGGATTTTGCAAAGACCATTGTCGCCCAGTGCGAGGCCCGGAAATTCAAGACCATGGTGGTGAGTTATATCTGGGATGAACCGCATTCCGACGGGGACTTTGCTGAATCGAAGAAACTGTGCAAGTGGGTGCATGAGGCGGTGGGCGGGAAACTCCTGACCTTCATCGCCACTCCCCAATGGGGGCGGTACGATGCAGGCGATGTCAACATCTTCTCGGAACCCGCCGCGGCGGACATTCCGAAGATCGTGGAGCGCGGCGATGCCGTCTGGGCGGTGAATGGCGGATACGGCGCGGGCCCCTATGTGGATTCGCCGGGGTTCGGAGGCCGGTCAATCGTCTTGATGAACTGGAGGATGAAACTCGGCGGGTGGCAGTTCTGGGATTGTTGCTACTGGCTTGACAAGCAGAGCCTCCGGAAGAAAGGCTTTACCTTTGCGAAGGCCAACGCCAACCCGGCGCAGTGGATGACCGACCTTTGGAACGACCCCATGACATTTGACGAAACCCACAAGCCGGGTTATCCGGAACGGTATGCGATCCGGATCAACGGCGACGGCGTGCTGTTCTATCCCGGGTACGAGGCGGGAATCAACGGCCCCATTGCCAGCTTTCAGATGAAGTCCCTGCGCCGTGGTGCGCAGGATTACGAGTACCTGTGGCTTCTCCGGGGCAGGGGTCTGGAAAAGGAAGCCAATACCATTCTAGCCACCATCTGTCCTTCTCCCGGGAAATGGAATGCGGATCCCGAATCCTGGGAAAAGGCCAGACTGGACTGGGCCAGACTTCTGGACAACAAATAACGGCCGGACAAAAGCCTATTTCGACGCTTCCCAATCCACCAGGCGCGATCCGCCATAGCTGAGAGTCCCGCTGCCATACATGTGGCTGGAACCGTCAAGCTGACCAGTCAGCGACATAGCGGTCGTTGAATTCGTGATGGTGATGATGACGGTGAGCGTGTTGGGGTCGAGCGTGGCCTTGCCGTTTGGCGTTATTGACACATATGCGACATCATAGTCGGTGCCTTGTTTCGTAATCGTCAACGGCTGATTCTTAAGGGATATGGAGCCATCCCGTGATGTCACGTCGAAACGCCAGATCCCGGCCAGGTCTTTTGCTGTCTCGCCGCCGCCGCCGCCGTTGTCACATCCACTTATCGCCAGTCCCAGAGCCACTGCCAAACAACCCAATACCAATTTAAACTGCTTCATTTATGAACTCTCCTTATGTGGTTTCAGGATCCCAATGACCTGAAACGTAACCGCCATAATACGAAAACCCCGAATAAAGTCACCAAATTTTCTCACAACCCAGTCAGCCGATGGAAGTCGTTCATGGTATTCAGGTTGTGATACCAGCCCGATTCGTCCATGGCGATAAAACAGACGCGAAGCTGGCCGAAGATCGCTGTGATACGCCCGTTGCCGCTGTGCAATCCGGCTTCGGCAGCGGGGATGATGGATTTCCGATATGCCGCCAATAGCGGTTCCATCCGGCCGTCGGCATGACGGGGCATGACAATGTCGTTGTCAGAGGCCAAGGCCAGGAGGTGCATGATGAAACCAGGGTCAAGTGTCGGAATATCACACCCCGTGACAAAGCAGAGGTCATGGGTGGCGCGGGAAACACAGGACAGAATACCCATCAACGGACCCTGGCCGGGTTCGCGGTCGGGGATCACCGGAAGCTGGAGGAAAGCAAATTTTTCGGGATCATTTGAACTGACCAGCCGTTCTGGGAAATAATGGAGTTGATCCGCAATGTGGCTGATCAGGGGCCGGCCGTTGATGGGCAACAGGCTCTTGTCCTGTCCCATGCGCCGACTTTCGCCCCCGGCCAGGATGATGGCCGTGGCGTTGGGCCGGATCACCCACCGGTTTCCGGCCACGGCAAGCCTGTCCGGCTGAAAATCCCACCCGTTGCCCAGGGACATCACCCTCCGGTCGGCATATTTCAGGACGGCGTCGCAGGATGGCTTGATGTCCGTAGAGCCGGTTTCCTGAATCATCAGGAAGACGCCTGGTTCGATCACGGTCCGGGCGGAATTGGACTCGCAGACCACCATGGCATTGCCGGGAATTTCCGCAAGCAGACTCCTCAACCCCTCTTCCATGTGTCCCCGCATAACACGGAGCCAGAAGACCTTTTCCGCGCCGGCAAGCAACAGGCGCGTGGTGTCCTTTTCGTTTCCGGAGAGCTGTTCCCGGGTGATGGAGAAACCGGTCTTCAGTGTGCCGCAAACACCGCATCCCTGTCCTCCATGAGGACAGGAGCCGTCGCGCGTCTGGATGGTGGTAATTTTAATGCCAATCACCTGGTGCTTCTTTGCGTGGCGCCGGATGACCTCGCAGGCAAACGTGGTTTTGCCGACATTACGGCCGGTTGAACCTATCATCAACATATTAGGGCAGTGAATCATTGCGAGGGGAGAGCACATCTTGGTATCACGATGATCCGCACACTTTTACACTTGAAAATGAATGGGCGCAAATCTTTCAGGCAGGTGAAAGTTTAGTTCGTCGCCGAGTGGAGCCCAGGAGCCCCAATGGGGGTGGGACGTTTTGTCGCCACATTTGAAGAAATTAGCCCGCCAGGTTTGGCCCGCAATGGCACCCAGGGGGCCGGTGTAGGCTTCAATCAGAGGGAGGGGAAGTGCATATTCCAATTGCCATTCACGCGGGGATGCTATCTCGGGATCTACCACGTCTGGCAGGGTATGATGGCAGCGGATCTGTGCCAGCCATTTCAGATCAATGGGAGTGAACTTGGCGAATCCTCCGGGTATGCGGCGATGATCCTCAATGTAGGAACATAAAAAAGTGCCGCCGCAATTGGCTTCAACATTCAGATAGCCACGGTCGGCTTTGGGTTTGAAGAAGAATTCAACACAACTGTCCTGGCATACCGGACCCTGGGGCCGGGTTGTCACGCTGCGAATGTATTGGTCGTGAACCTTGAAATGAACATAAATGTTCCGGTTGTCGTAAAGTAATCGTGCATAGACGGCGGGTTTGTGATCGGTGCCCTTGACATGGAAGAATTCAAGTTTCAATGTTTCCGCCTGATTCCAGATTTCGCCATCCCAATTTCCTGTCATCTCCGGGGGGTGTGCGGTTTTGCGCAGGGTGTAGTCCATGGAAACCTCTCTTTATCACGGTGATTTATCCTTGCCAAAGACCAAAGATATAAGAAGGGGATGGTCATATCCAATTCCTATTTCAAAATGCCTACATATCCATAATCACACCTGGAATTAATGTCCGAGAGCCGGAATCCCGAGCTGGGATTTTGCCAAGGATGGCGGAGAGGGAGGGATTCGAACCCTCGGTACCGGTTGTTACCAGTACGGCGGTTTAGCAAACCGCTGCTTTCGACCACTCAGCCACCTCTCCAGGTGTCGAACGTCAGGACCATTTACGCGGGCGGGATCATACGCCAACGCGGGAATGCATTTCAAGTTGAAATCAACTCCGACGTCAACACCGACACGAAACGCTTTCGGGCGACGCTTGATTCGCTGGATCAGGCAATGGGGCCGGCCGTAAGGTTGACAGACCCTGAGATTCTTTGCCGGGCGGCAGTATCACATCCCCGTGGTTGGATCTTCGCGTCCTCGGCGCGTGTGAACTGGCATGGGGGATGGAAAAACCCCGATACATAATCAGGATATTTCTGATTGTGCGAAAAACAATTTCTTTGCATTATATCGTCAGTCAGTGGGGAGGTGGTGTTCAACATGTCACGCCCCCCGTGGCAGATGGCGCATCATTGCCCCCCCGCAATGATGCCCCCATCCCACCTCCCCGCTGAATTCTAATCCCATCACCATCACCGAGGAGATGATTGCAGGGGCGGGCACAGTCGAGGTCATTCCGGCGCGCAATAATATTGGGGCCCTCCAAGCGCCATGAATTTCCGGTGAAGGACAATACTGGCCGCCAGACCGATCACCGCCAGGCCGGCGCCGGCGATGAACGTGAGGCGGTAGGTGTGGCCGCTGAAATCCAACAGTCTCCCCATCGCCAGGGGGACAACCATGCAGGCGATCGAGATCACAATGGACAGGGCCGATGCGAACTGGGCGTAGGCAGCCCTCGGGAACAGGCGTTGTCCAAGCGAGGCGGTGGTGGTGAAGAAACAGCCGGACAGTACCCCGTGAAGAATGAAGGCGATGGCAAACGTAGTCGGGGTTGTTGCGAAGACGCCGCCCCAGAGCATGACGGCGGCGTAGAGCGCCAGGCTGGCCATGCCCATGCGCAGGGGATGGAACCGGTCCGCCAGAATGCCGAGGCCATAGGAGATGGAGAGTGAGACAACATAGGTGATCGCGATGTATTTGCCATAAGCCGCCATATCCAGGTTCAGGCTTTTGGCATAAAACAGGCTGAAGGTGTTGACCGGGAGCGGGGCGACCGTGCCCAGGGCAAATGCGATGAAAAGCCAACGGTAATACGGGTTCGAGAAGCACTCGCGAAGGTAGCGCCGGCTGGCGGCGATGAACCCGCCAGGGTGATTCGCCTCCGGGGCGGGGGGTGGCGGATACGCGCCTTCCTTCACTTTCAGGCTCATCAGGATGAATCCGATCCCGTAAATCGAACCCATGCCGGTGAAGATCCACAGGAAATATGTTTCCAACGTTTCGTTGGCGACGCAGGCGTCCGATTTGCCCAGTAGCCAATAGTTAAAGAGAATGCCCGCGAGCAGGCTCACGGCACGGAAAAGGCCGTAAAACCGGCCGATGAAGTGCGAGGGAACCACGTCGTTAATCAAGGCGTTGAAGACGACGTAAACAGGCAGGTTTGCGATTTCAAAAAGCGTCCAGAAAAGTCCGAAAAAAAACAGGGAGACAGGGAAAAGGCCCGGGGAATGGGACCCAAGCGCCTGATGAAGCCACCGACCGAGCATCGGGCAGAGTGCCAGGCTGGCCATGGCCAGGGCGGCAATTGGCGCCATCACCATCAGGAAGGGAAGCCGCCGTCCCCATGGACCGCGGTGTCGGTCGGACCGATAACTGATGATGGGGCATAAGAGCATGGAGAGTGCGTAGGGAAGGGATCCCGTGACCACGCCATTGAAGGTGTCTGAGGAGTGGAAATGCTTGAGTGTGAGCTGGGCCACGGGCAGAACGGCCCGCTCTTTGAGCGACCACGCGAAATCGCCCCACAGCAACCAGCAGAACAGGGCGATCAGTCCGGTCAGGGTGTAGGTGAGCGTGCCAACCTGCCACGTCTTGGAGTTTTGAGTATCAGTCATAACACCTCATTCTTCATGTTGTCACATTACCAATGCCGAATGGGGTGGTTCTCCAGAGTTGATGCCATGCGTGATGCCGGCGATATCGCGGGCCCGGGATGGCTCCAGATGATAGTGGATGAAGGCGCCTAACAGGGCGTCAGCGGCCTGTGCCTGCGCCGGGGTGCAGGCGGTGCGTTTCGCCATGAGCGGGGTATTTGTGCCCTCCCATCCCCGGAGCATCGCGAGCACGTCGTGGGTCAGGGGAAGGAGCGGGGTGTCGTGGCTGCCTTTGCAGGAGGAACACAGGAGCCCGCCTCGGGGAATTGAAAACAGGGCAGGCTGGTTCTCGGGTGCGATGCGCGCACGACAGACAAGACATCCGGACAGTTTTGGCGCCATACCCAGGAGTTTGAGAAGTTTCAACTCCGCCCAATTCAAGACCGTCCCGGTTGAACCCTGGCCGGACAGAAAATCCAATGTTCTGCAGGCCCATTCGAATAAAGGAGGATTGGCGGCCCCGGGCGGGCTCAGGCGGTTCAGGAGGTCGCAGAGGTAGGAGGCGCTCACGACCGCCCTCCAGTCAGTCCTGAAGCCGTCCCGGACTTCCAGAGGGGAGCATTCCTTCAGGATGTGGAGGGAACTATGCCGCGCATGATAGAACAGAATCTCGCAGGTGTAAAAACAGTCATACTGTCCGACCAGATTATTGCGTGCCCGTTTGGCGCCCTTGGCCAGGGTGGTTAACCGGCCATGATCAGGAGTCAGCCATGTGATGACCTGTGAGGTTTTGGAATACGGATCCAAACGCAGGACAATTCCCGTGGTTTTGGCAATCATTTCATGAGGCCCTTTGCCCGCGCTTCTTTCAGCCACCTCAATTCACGGCGCCGCATTCGTTGACGTTGGGACGGAGTCTGATCATCCTCGCCCGACAAATGATCACACCCATGGGCGATGTAGAGGGCCAGTTCATGGTTGGCGCCGCCATAGAGGCATCCCTTCTGGCGGGCCTCTTCGACATTGACGATGATTTCACCGCAGAGCCCGGGGTCGGCCTCACCGGGAACGGGATCTAAATTAAAGCTGATGACATCGGTGGCGTAGGCATGCCCCAGATAGGCCTCATTGACATCACGGGAGCCGGAGTCGTCAACCAGAACCACGGACACCTCTCCCCAGCGAATGCCCGTCCGATTCGCGGACTTCATCAAAAAAAACTGAAGTAACTTTCGAAGCGCCGGAGCCTGGATTTTCAGTATGTTCTGCTGATTGATGATTGATACGCTCATAATCACGTTGCTTGTTGTCACGTTGCCACGTGAAAGCCTAAAGACCTCTAAATTCCCGGCAACCCGCAACCCAACACCTTATCAACTTTTCCTCTCCTCAGGCTTTGGATACGCGATACGGGTATGAAGCATGTTGGAGAGGGAGAAGACGAAGGACCGTTTGACTTTACACAACTCCTCAAGGGTCATTTCGCATTGGTCGAGCTGCCGGTCCTCGATGCGGGAATTGGTGATTCTGTCCACCAATTCGGCGATAGCCGACGGAGATGGTTTCTCGAGGGATCGTGAAGCCGCTTCCACGGCGTCGGCCAGCATGATTATGGCTGCCTCCCGAGAGACCGGCTTGGGGCCCGGATAACGATAGCTGGATTCATCCACGACCGCCGCCCGGCCCCGTCCAGAGGCCGAGGGATCTGTCCCTGCCTGCTGGCCTGCCTTATGATGGAAAAAGACAACCAAGCCTGTTCCATGATGTTGCCGGATGATATCCATCACGGGACGGGGTAGCTTATGGAGCATGGCCAGGGTTATTCCTTCCTTGAGATGGGCCATGACCAGCATGGCGCTCATGCTGGGCGTCAGGTCATCATGCGGATTATCGTCGGTCCGGATATTTTCGGTGAAATAACCGGGTTTGGTGACCTTGCCGATATCATGGAAATAGGCGCCGACCCGGGCGAGGATCGAGTTGGCCCCGATGGTATCGGCTGCGGCCTGGGCAAGATTTGCGAGGGTGAGGCTGTGGTGGTAGGTTCCTGGCGCCTCGAAGGCAAGGCGTTGCAGGAGCGGATGGCCAAGGTCGGATAGCTCCAGAAGCGTCATATTGGAGGTTAGGCCGGACAGGGATTCAAAGAGGGGGAGCAGAAGAAGGGTGAGGAGCGCCGAGCCCATTCCGCTACAGACACACGACGCGGCCATTTTCGATAGGGCCAGAGAATTGACCGGTTGATGACCGGGCAATACCGCTAGGCAGGCCAGTTGAAACAAACCGATGATGAATCCAACCCGGATCAGTTGGGTCCGGCGCCGCAACGTCCGCGCCATTCGGGCTGCCATGACGGTGGCGACAAGCCCGGCGATCAGCAAGGGGAGGCTGAACTGGCTGATGACGAAACAGGCCAGTGTTGTCCATAGTCCTGCCACGATGGCCGCCGGGCCCCCCAGAAGAATCCCGGCGAGCAGGGGGGCCAGGGCGAAAGGAACCAGTATTTCGGCAATGGCGGGAGGAAGCGATTCCCAGTGACCTGCGGCATGAATCAGGAGGCTTCCGGGGATGACGGTCATCAGGGAACACATGGCCACCAACAGGATCCGGGCATTATTTTCCAGAATGCCGGGAACCAGTACCCTCAACAAGATCCCGCCGACCGCTGTAACCACAAGTAGGAGAAACGCATTGCCCGCCATCAACGTCAGATTCTGGTCTATGACTTTCCCGCCGTGGAGAAGCATGGTGGCCGCGCACCACGCCAGGATTCCGATCAGGATTGACAGGACAGGGAGGTTCCACCACCCCTTCTCCCGGGTGTCGGGAGCCGGCGGGATACCGTCCTTGAAGCGCTCCTTGAGCCGCTGGGATCGAAATTTTGACAGCCATTGCTTCATAGTTGAGTTGAACCCGTGACAAACAGCAGTCGAACTGATAAAAACATTAATACATTTTTAAGGCTGGCTGGCAAGGATGAGTAACGGAAAACAAGTCTATCTGTATATGGGGGATGACGACTATCCCATGGGTGTGGCGGCTCGCGAACTGGTCAACACGCTCATTCCGCCCGCCGAACAGGCGTTCGGGCTTGAAATCATCGAGGGCCGGGCGGATTCGGAAGACGAGATCGTCGCCACGATCAAGCGGTGCCGCGAGGCCCTGGTCACGCCGGGTTTTCTCATGGCGAGGGGGAAAGTCATCTGGTGGCGGGCGGTGACCTTCCTGGCAGATCCCCGGTTTGCCGCATTTGATTCCGTCAAGGCAGGCATGAAAGACCTTGCGGCCATTCTCGACGAAGGGCATGCCGGAGATGCGACGCTGGTGATCACCGCGGCGGGAATGGACAAACGTTCCGCTTTTTACAAACTTGCCGCCTCCAAATTCGAAGTTCGCGAATTTTTGTTGCCGGAAAAGGCATACCTGCTTGAGCAACATGGGCGCGGCATCCTGGCACGGGAACTCAAGGGGAAAGGCATCACCATGGATGCCGACACTCAGGAGCTGATGCGTTTGCGCATCGGTGCGGATGCCCGCCAGATTGCCATGGAGGTTGATAAGCTCGATATTTTTCTCGGAGGTCGGAAACAGGCCACAGAAAAGGATGTCAAGGCGGTGATTTCTCCCACCGGGACGGCTGTTATGTGGGACCTGATGGATGCGGTGGGTAACAGGAAACTGCCGGAGGCCTTGTCCATTGTCCGGGATTTATTTGCAAATCGAGAAAATGCCCGCGGCATCATGGCCTCGTTATCCACGCGTCTGCGAGACCTGCTTCTCTATCGCGAGGCGCTGGACAAGGGTTGGCTCCGGATGAAGGGAAACGGGGCGGAGTGGGGCGGTGTCCCCGAGACTTTGGACAGTGTGTTATCGACGTGTTTCAAGCGTGATCCCCGCACGCTTCCTCCCTATGTTGCGGGAAAGATGGCGCAACAGGCGCGGTGCCATTCAACCGCCTCGCTGCGGGCGAACCAGCGTCTTCTGGTTGAAACCCACGAGAAACTGGTGACTTCACGGGTTGCGGAGCAGACCATTTTGGAGTTGATGTTCATCCGGATGTTGACGCAACCCGGTGTTGACAGCGGCGCGGTTTCCGCTATGGTTTAACCCGTTTTGTCGAGGCCAACATAGCTCAGCTGGTAGAGCAGCGCATTCGTAATGCGCAGGTCGTCGGTTCGATCCCGACTGTTGGCTCCAATCAAAATCCCTGAAAACCACTGATTCTATTGGGTATTGTTGATGTGAGCCAAGAAACCGGGGTGCCGTACCAAAACCTGATTAACTTGTGTCTCCGCGATGGCCACCCGGAATGTTGCCAAGTGATGTGATCGTGGGATAGAATGGCAGAAAACAAGACCAGCACTTTTGTGGCAATAAGCGAATGAATACCAAGGCGATGGTGCCCTGCATTATAAAGGCCAAAAAAGACCCCATAGGTACCTACCCTGTACTGGGCGTTAACAGTCTGTAACGGTTAACCACTATGCATAATTTCTGGATGTGCTTTGTTCCCTTGTTTGTTGCCGTGGACGCGGTTGGCGTACTCCCTTTGTTTCTCGCCCTGATCGAAGGGATTGAGCCGCGGAAACTCCGGCAGGTGATCTGGCAGTCGCTCATTACAGGAACCCTGGTGGCGATCATATTTGTGGTGATCGGTAAGGCGGTGTTCCAGCTTCTGGGTATCAGCCCTCCTGATTTCATGGTCGCCGGGGGCATTCTTCTGTTCAGTATTTCCTTGCGCGATATTCTGGTAGTCAACAAACATCAGGAGCCGGTGGATCTTGAAAGCCTGGGCGCCGTTCCGATCGGAGTTCCTCTGATTGTGGGGCCTGCGGTTCTTGCCACAATCCTCCTGCTGGTGGATCAGTATGGAGTAATCCCAACCATAACAGCCGCTATTGTAAACATTCTGCTGGCCGGTATCATTTTCCGTTTTTCCGGATCCATTGGCGCCCTGCTGGGGCGCGCTGGCACAAAGGCCGTTTCAAAACTGGCCAGCCTTTTGCTTGCCGCCATCGCCGTGATGATGGTGCGAAAAGGCGTCATGGCGTTTGTGCATTAGATGGTCACGAAGACAGGTTGTTGCCTTTTCCCCCGCCACTATTTCAAAACTTTGAATTCCAGGCTGTCGGCAAGAAACGTCGCTGTGGAGCGGTAAATGTGACTGCCTATACTGGCTGAGGCAATAGTCTTGTCTTGTTCAGCGATCAAGTTCGCTCTATTGGCGGCGGGGGTTTGTTTGACGAGCACTATCGGGATGATGCTTTCTATCAGTTTCGGGGCTTCGGGTTCATTCAAAATCTTTTCAAGTTCGTTCATGTCGGCTCCTTTAGTTATTTGAGTAAGTATACGCCTATGTCCAGCACCTGTATACATCTCATAACCCATCGTGTGGAATTTGAGTGGAATTGATTACCGTAAACAATCGTGGTAGCCTGTCGCCATGTTCGAACATCACCGTCAGCCGCTGGCTTCGCTGCCAACCTTCATCAGGCGCATGGTCGTCTGTTTTATCATGTCGCAGTGCATTGCGGCGGCAGCCCTTTTTATTGGTATGCTGGGTTACCATCGGATAGCCCGGCTCGGCTGGGTTGATTCCTTCGAGAACGCCGCCATGATCCTGGGCGGGATGGGTCCCGTGGATCAGATGACCACGACATCAGCCAAGCTTTTTGCGGGACTGTACGCCATATTTTGCGGATTGGTGTTCATCTCCGTCATGGGCATTGTGCTGGCCCCGGTCTTGCACCGGATTATGCACCGCCTCCACCTTGCCGACGAGGATCTGAACGGCGAATCCTGACCCTTTCGCCGCCCCGTTCCGATTCCATTACGACCGCTCGCCAGGCGGGGATGTCCGAGAGTGAGGAGGCGATGCGTGCGGAATTCGAGAGGCTCTGGCGCGCCACAGGATCCAGAGCGCTGGGAGGATGAGCCACGCGGCCGGGGGTGCCGGGGCTTTCTCGGTTTTTGCCTCGTCGAAGTCGAGGGCGTGATTGGCGGAAAGGGATTGGCGCTCCTTGCGGGACAACATCTCCTCTTGCGATTTTGTTTCAACCACTATGAAAGCCGCTTCAGGGATCAACAGGCCCGCCGTCTTCGTGTCCTTGATCAAGTCTGGCAACGCCGTATCCATCTGCCCCGGTGTCCAGGCCAGGGCGCGATGCCGAGACCAGAGGGAAAGTCCTGCCAGGCAGGATGGATCTTTACAGGGGACGAGCCCCACCAGCGTCTCGAATTGACCTGCTGATGGATTCCAGACCTGCCAGCCAGCAGGGCGGGCCGCGGGAGCAAAGACCAGGGCGTTCTTATCCGCCGGCACCAGTGCAGGCACGGCTCCGTTGCTTATCATCACAACCTGTGTGGGAATAAAATCCTCAGGCCTGGCGGGAGTCCTCGCGGGAGTTTGAAACGAGACGCGACTCAATCCGTTGGTGTCGGAGATCAAGTAGGCTGGGAGATCAGGCACCAGCCGGGCGAAGGGTGCCAAGCCTGTATGCACTGGGATCGAACCGGGCGCAGGGATCACCACAAATAGAGACGCATCGCCGGCGGGTTCGGGATTCCGCCGCGCCGTGTCCTGGGCAAGGAGCACCCGCGAGATGACCCGTTCAGGACAAAAGCCACCCCGACATGGCAGCGCTGGTGAATGCAGGTTCAGGGCTTGAAGCGTCTCCTCGCGTGACAGGATTTCTCCGGGCATGTCCTCCTGTTCAAAGTTTGCCCATGTCAGGCGAACCCGTTTAATCGCCTGTGGCAGGGATGACAGGACGGTGCGGGCGGAGGCGATCACGGCCGCGTGATGGGTTTTCGCGAAGACCGACTGGTCCAGGATCAGATGAGCGACGACCTCGCGGCGAAAGGATGGCCAGTTGGTGAGCACGGCGGCCGGTATCACCAGGGCTGTTTCTCCTCCCGCCAGGGTCGCGCTCGCTGCGGACACTCTTGATGGGATATCCAGAGGGATCGTGGTGTCCGCAATCCTGATTGACGGATGCAACACAGAGGGGAAACGGAAACGCAGGCCGCAGTGGCGCGTTTCGCCCCCGGCGAAGGGATATACACGGAGGCGCAGATGCTGGTCGTCCTCATACACCACCAGGCCGGGGTCGCGCCGGACCATGTCGCGGATCATTTCATAAACCCAGGTCGCTGTCTTTCGCTCTCGAATCCGGGCAGTTGTATGGGTGCCATTGACATCGAGCCAGAATCCGGAGACCAGGACACCCTCCGGGACGGTGATTCGTTCCGTGAATTCGCCGTTTGCTCCGCCGCGATTTTCAAGAACGAACCGGATTTCGGTTTCCGTGACGCCGTTGGTCTCCCCGTAATTTGCTTCATGCGAGGCCATCACGACATTGCTGGTCACTCCGTTGCGGCGGACACGACGCTCGTTGCGGGTGCCCATTCCGAAAAACCCACCCCTCCATCGCATGGATAGTGAGTTGGTGGCAGCCGTTTCTCCAAGCAGGCTCCGGCGGATCAAGTCGGCTTTTTCGTCGGGCAAAACCATGCCGTGAAAGACCATGGTGTTATAAATATCGGAAACATAGGGCAGATAAATCCCATGCTTCATGTCGTCCATACGGTCGAGTGCCCGGCGCAGGGATGCGGGCCGGATGGTGAGCCGGGTGGCGGAATAGTCCGGGCTGAACACGACGTCCACCGCCCGGTTCAACGTGCGGCGATCGGCTTCATTGCGCACGATGAACATGGCGGGCAGCGCCAAAAGACAGGCCGTCAGAGTTATCACCATGCGGGTGGTTCCATAGTGCGCTGCCAGCACACGGCCCTGTTCCCAGATGCGGCGGGAATGAACCACAAAAAGGAACAGGGGCGCAAGGATCAGGAAGCCCGCCCCGGCGACGATCATGGCGAGCAGGGAAAGCGGAAGGAAAGGCAGGAAGACGAGAAAGAAATAGACCGTGAACGGATAGAACACCACGCGGGCGGTCCACCCTGGAAGCGCCCACCGGGTTCCCGTCCGGAATGGAATGAGGAGGGCGGTTGCATTCAGGCAAGTCATGGCATACACGGCCCCGCTCTGGAAGTCGTAGGGGAAGGGAATGCTGGCGTTAAGCGCCAGTCCCGCGAGGGGCGCCACCAGTCCCGCGGCGACGGGAAGCGCCCAATTGGACCAACTCCGGTGTTGAATCAGATCATGCAGCCGGATCATGAGCCTGAGAAAAACCGCGAGGATAAAGGCGGTGCCCGCCACCATGGCGGCAATCAGGAGGTATTGGAGGCTGTCGTGACGGTCGATTAAGTTATGGACGTGGGCCAGCAGGGATCCAAGGATAAACGCGCCGGACGGGATGACGACCAGTGCGGCCAGTGAAAGCCCTACATCGACGGGCGTGGAGAGCCCCAGCCGGAGTCGTGCGAGGCGAACGAGCATGAGGAATACCACCGGCATCATGAGCGAGAATTGATAGAAGATCAGTTCCGTTTGGGGAAGCATCCAGAGGGTGACGGAGGCCGGGAGCAGGCGATCAACACTTTGGAGGAATAACCAGAGATAGCCGGTGTGGCCGGCGAGCGCGGCCAGCACCAGCCCGATCCCGACCGGTTTCCGTCGCGCGGCCTGGATCAGCCAGGCGAGGCCTCCGAACGCCAGAAGGGCCGCTTCCAAAAGTCCGATATGAAGTGCCCGTGAGTGCTGGAAAGCGGTCATGTCGCCCCGTACCAGAATCCAGGCGTGCCAGTTGAGGAACCCAAGGAGCAGTTGAGGCAAGACCCAGGCCCACCCAAGCCATGCCGGGTTCAGCGTGCTGGCCTGACTATCTTCAATGCCGTTATTCATAATCTCCTCCTGATAACCTTTTGTCTCATGAGCCAGAAGACGAGAATCAGTCCCGTCAGAAAGGTGACGACGCCCACCGCCATGTGGGTGGCCGGCCAGACGGATGGGGGCAGGAGGGCTTGGGCGAGGCGGTCGGTCTGCCAGCAGGCGGTCAGACGAATGGCGTTGATCAGAATGGTTAGCGCCCAGGCGGCCGGTAACACGAGAAGTTGTGAGCGTACCGGCCATGCCCGCCAAAAAAACAGCAGACTGAGGAATCCGGTGAGCAGGCAGAAATAGTCCGTTGCCGCGCAGGCGGGAATCACCGCGAGATCCAGGTCGGTGCCGATCAGGCGATAGTCATGACCGTCCCGTGCGCAGGGGGCACCGGATAGAAGTCCGGCCAGATGCGCCGCCGGGGCGCAGAAAGCCATCCGGCGCAGAGACAGGGATGAAGTTCCGGTCACGGCAATGATCACCATCACCACCGCCAGCAGCACCCTGGTGACCCGAGGTCTTTTGCACTCTCCCGTGTAGTAGCCGCCGTCCCCGGCGGCATCTTGTGAGTTCTGTGTGCCTACCGGCGAGACGCCGGTTACTACAAGTACTTCGTCCACACCGTCCATCGCCTTGATTCTGAATTCTGAATTCTGTCTTCTGACTTCTGTGTTGTCATCCTCCTTCCCGGTTACGCCAACCAGTTCAGCAATCAAAGCGCATTCAATGCCAAAGGGAAGGTAGCCGGTGTAGCCGAGGAGTGGCATTTCGAAGATATGGAAACGTGCCACGAACGGAACCGTATATATCCATTTCTCAAGGCTGAGGACATTCCACATCTCCCAGAAGAAACCGCACACCAGGGCGGCGGCGGCGGCTTGAATGAGGCGCCGCCAGTCGCCCCGCCCGGGATCGTTAAGCAGGGTGGGTGTTCCGTTCAGTCCCCGGATCGCCCCGATGATGATCAGGGGCGATATCCAGAGCAACGGGAAAAGATATTCCGGCCAGAGGCTGATTCCCGCCAGACCTGTGGCGGCGAGAAGCAGGGTCAGCCAGGCGAGTCGGTGCGGATGCCGGATGATGGGCGGGCGCCATGAGGTCAATCCGGTTGTGAGGCAGGGATAGCTCGCCAACCAGGCGCGCGTGGCGGCGAAGGCCGGAAGCACTGTGGCGAAGGGGAGCATCGCCCGGCACACGTATTCTTCCGCAGTCAGTGTGCTGAGTCCGACATAGTGCCAGTTCTGGACAAAGCGGTTCAGATATTCGAAGAACCACCAGAACACGGCGCTGATCGGGAAAAGCGTAAGATAGGACCGGGCCTGGTGGGTGAGGGGTGAGCGGCCGGTGCGCCGGAATGTGAGCGCATTCATAACGACGATATAGGCGAGCCACAAGGGGGTGAAGGTGAAGGGCTGAAAGGGCTTGAACCAGGGAAATCGAGTCCAGGCAAGAATCCAGGCCGTGGCGCCGAAGAGTAGCGCACACCAACCCCACCAGGGAAAATGGCCGGTCATTTTTTCGCGGCACGGGCAAGAGGCCCATGCCATGTTAGACATAATGATCCGGACTACAAACAGGCCCAGTGTTGTGACGATGCAAACCGCCAGGCCCCAGAAAACCGGCCAGGAGAATGCGGCATGCAGGACAAAATCAGTCCGGGGCGGCATTTGCAGGTAGGGCGAGAGGGGGTGCCCGGACAACCAGACTCCCAGGAGCGGCATGCCGATCAGCAGAGCCGTTCCGCCCACCCATCCTGCCAAGCATTTCGCCTTCTTGTTCATTGCCTGCATTCCCTTGTAGTAGTCGCTGTCACAGCGGCATCTTCATCCGCTTGTACCGGCGAGACGCCGGTTACTACATGTGGTGTCACCGCCGGATCACGCAAACGCCTTCTTACCGATGACGGACATTGCCGGAGCCTTCCGGCGATCCCCGGCCATGGCCTGTTTCGCTTTTTTCAGCACGTCCGAAAGAGCGGACAAATAGTCGTCAAACCGTTTCAATCCCATGTCGGTAAGGGTTACGGTCGTCCGGGGTTTGACGCCCACAAAGGTCTTGCGGATACGGATGATACCGGCTTTCTCAAGCGCCTTGAGATGACGGCTCAGATTCCCGTCGGTCAATCCGCTCCGGACTTTCAGATCCGTGAAGGACAGGGGATCCCCCGCCGCACAGAGCGCTGACAGGAGGGTCATCCTGTTGGGTTCATGGAAAATACGTTCCAACGCCGCAGCATCGGATTCAGAGGGAGTCGTCATGGTCAACGTCCTCCTTGACAGTCACGTTCATACCCTGTGCGGCCTCAACCGGTACTCTCCGCAGGATCCAGCCGCCGACACTTTCCCCGGCGAAGAAAACGAGCCCCATCGGCCAGGGGTTCAGAAAACTGATATTGGGGACAAGCAGACAGACTATGCCTGCTGCCTGGTAGAAGAGGCCCACCCCGATGATGCCCGCGGGCAGGGAGTGGCGGTAGCCCATATGGGCGAGTCCGTAGAGGCACATCCAGACGCCGAAAAGCAGGTCGTAATGTCCGCGCATAATCAGCGCGAGGCTGAGAACGGCGCCGATGGCGAGGGCGGGAACAACCTCAAGGGCCGGGCGGAGATCGGCGAGGGGATGCTCCGTGCCCCGGCGGCGGAAGCACCAGAGGGCCAGACCACCATAGTTCACAAGAAGAGCGATGGCCAGCACCACAGCCCATCCTGCGAGCTGGAGCAGGGGCGACTGGAGCGCCCCGACCCGGTCAAGTATGAGTGTCGCGGCGAGGGCGACCCCGCCCCCGAGTATCCGGGCGTTACCCGAATAGCCCCGGAACCGGCGGCGTTCGAGGATCAGGTCGCGCATCCGGTCCACCTGTCCGAGCGCGTCGTGAATATGGTTTGCGATCATGGGCACTCCTTCTTGAGACAGCCCTAGAATTGCATAACGCAAATTACTTTGCAATGCAAAGTTCTTGGTAATTGTAATGTTTTTTATAGCGACTGATTGGCCCTACCAGACGACTTGCAGGTTGGGATAGCGGGAGAGGGTTGAATCGCAGGACACCAGCGACAGTCCCCGGGTTTGGCACTCCGTGATTAAAATCCGGTCAAAGGGGTCGTTGTGTATATCCGGCAACTCCACTGACTGCTGGGCCACCCGGCGGGTGAGCGGCATTTCGATCAGGCCGTGATGGGCGACCGCCCGGGTGAAATAGTCATCAGGAGGCAAGGGGAGGTTGAGCCGACCCCGTTTAACCAACAGCGAAATTTCCCATGCGGAAACGATGGAGACATGCAGGGATTTTGGATGGGTCTGGATGGCTTGTCGCGCGGCGGCGGAAAGCCGCTTGGAATCGGAGGCCAGCCATACCAGTACATGGGTGTCGAGCAGGATCATCGGAGTGTTTCCGGCCACTGTTCCGGGCTCAATGGCGCCGCTGGATCGCCAACAAATGAGGCCCCTTTGAGGACGGGATCGGCCACAAGCGGATTCGATTTGGAGTGCAAGGGGACAATTTCAGCGACCGGAACCTTGTGGCGGCAGATGACAATATGCACACCAGTCCGCTCGACTTCACTGACAATTTCCGAGAAATGTGTTTTGGCGCTGTAAATGCTCAGTTCCGTTTTCATGCCGCCAGTATAGAACGTAATAATGAATCTAGTCAAGTCAGACTATAATATACAAGCGTTAGTAATTAATAATCAAGTAGTCTCAGTTTTGAGCTATATTGACTCATCAAGTGAATTATACGATACAATCGTATAAATAGTTATATTTTTATACGATTGAGACTTGCTGATTAGAAAGAAAGTGATTATTGTTCTCGTTGTGAAGAACAAATAGGGAATGCCATGCCAGATCTTAAAACAACATTATGCCGGATGAGTCCATGGTGGGATGGCGGATTCTCGCTCCAGGGTGTTGTGCCGCGGCCACGTTTGCTGGAACGCGTCAGGCCCTGTTTGGATACACGGGATGTGATCCTGCTCACTGGATTGCGCCGTGTCGGAAAAACCACACTGATGAGGGAGCTGGTTCACCATCTTCTATTTGACCGAGCTGTGCCCGCCGACCGCGTCCTGTATGCCTCCCTGGATGCGTATCCGATCCATGGCGTGACCTTGGAAGACATGGTTGATGAATTCCGGAGATTACATCGCCATCCATTTGACCGGCGGTTATATTTGTTTCTGGATGAAGTGACGGCCGCCCCGGATTGGGAACAGCAATTAAAAGGTTTGCACGACGGGCATGACCTGAAAATCGTCGCGGCGTCTTCGAGTGCGTCCGTTTTGCGCGAACAGAAAGGATTTATCACCGGACGGAGCCGAACTTTTGAAGTCACCCCTCTGGACTTTGAGGAATACCTCGTCTTTCGTGGTGTGCACTTGAAGCAGGCTGACCGACCGCTGGTGGAGGCGTACATGGACGACTATTTACGCGATGGCGGCATGCCGGGGTATGTGCTTACCGGCGATGAGGCCCATTTGCGTCAACTGGCCGATGACATCATCAGCAAGGATATCGCGGCGAAGCATGGGGTCAAATCCATGCAACCGCTCAGAGATTTTTTCATGTTGTTGATGGAACGGGCAGGGAAGCAGGTCAGTTTGAACAAAATGGCCGCCGTGCTGGGTCTTTCTGTCGATACGGTCAGGCGATATCTGGGGTATTTCGAGGATACCTTTCTTGTCCAAACCATAGGGCGGTACGGCAAATTGAACGAGACCCTCCATTCTCCGAAAAAACTGTATGAGGCCGATCTGGGAATGAGAGTCTGTTTCACCGGCTTTCGGGATGTCGGGGCATTGTTTGAAAGTTATGTCTTTCAAAAATTGCGTGATCGCCACCCGCGGTATGTTCTTGAAGACGGGACTGAACTCGATTTCATGACGGAAGACCGAGTGCTTGTGGAAGTCAAATATGGAACGGAGTTACGCCCAAAACAGCGTCAACTGTTCGACTCGTTCCCGGCGAAGGAACGGCTAGTGGTTGGCGGCGTCTGGGATCTGGCAAAACTGGAATCCAAGCCCGGTGATTTCCTGCGCCAGGTATTCTTCAAGTCAGGCGACAGTGCGGGTGTCGCCCGTGAGCCTGTCGCGGAGTACCATGCCGCCACAAGTCGTGGCCGGATTGTGAAATTCGGCCCGCCTCCGGGGCGGATGGTGGTGACGCGACATCAAGCCTGATGATTCGAATTCAATAGAAGGGGAGGGATGATGTTGAGGACCAACAGGCATTTGATTAGCGCAGCGCGTTAACCAATTTGCTCATATCCTCCGGGAGTGGAGCCTCGAATGTCAGCGCTTTTCCGGTCGCGGGATGGATAAACGATAGCCGGGCGGCGTGGAGCATCTGGCGATCCGGAACGGGACCGGGAAGGACGTCCCGGCGGGGGCGGCCGTATTGCTGATCGCCGACAACGGAGTGACCAAGATAGGCCATGTGGACGCGGATCTGATGGGTGCGGCCGGTTTCGATGCGGATGCGCACAAGCGAGGTGGCCGCGAATTTTGCCTGCGTTTCATAGATCGTGATGGCGGGGCGTCCGATATCCGGTTTGGCGCTCATTTTCTTCCGGTCAGTCGGATTCCTTCCGATGAGCGTTTCGGCCCTGCCCGATGGCGGGCTCAGGTGGCCCCACACAAGTGCCAGGTACTCCTTGGTCACCTGCCGGTGCCTGAACTGGTTGACCAATGACCGCATGGCGGTTTCATTTTTTGCCACCACCATCACGCCCGTGGTGTCGCGATCCAGGCGGTGGACAATTCCAGGTCGTTTCTCGCCGCCGATGCCCGCCAGGTCGGGACAATGGGCGAGCAGGGCGTTCACGAGGGTACCCGAGGCGTGCCCGGCGGCGGGATGAACGACCAGTCCGGCGGGCTTGTTGAGGACGATCAGGTCGGAATCCTCGAATAGCACATCGAGAGGGATGGCTTCCGGCTTCAACTCCGCCTCGACGGGAGGCGGGATCGTGAGGGTAATGGTTTGTCCGGCGGAGAGTTTCTGGCTTGGCTTTGCGGGTTTGCCATTCAGGAGGATGTGGTTCTCATGGATCAGGGCCTGGATCCGGGCCCGTGACAGATCCGGGGCCTGGGTGCCGAGCCAGACATCCAGCCGCCTGCCCGTGCCGTCAGGAGTCACGGGAAGTTGTCTGCTCTCAGTTAAGTCCTTTGGCTGCATTCGCGGTCCTTTGTCGCACAACAAACCACAGGACGATTCCCACCACGATCATGGCCAGACTGATCTCCTGGGCCACGTCGAGGCCACCCACTCTCATGCGGTCATCACCCCGGATGAACTCCAGCAGAAAACGGCCCACGGGGTACAGGAGGAGGTAGAGTGCGATCACTGCGCCATGTCGGGGTCCGCGCCGGCGCAGGAAGAACCAGGTCAGGAATGCATAGACCCCGAGGTTGAACAGGGATTCGTAAAGCTGCACAGGATAACGGGCGAGCCCCCCGGTCAGGAAGGAGGGGTGGGATGCCGCGCAGCCTCCGCAGCAACCATTGAGAAAACAGCCGACGCGGCCGAAGGCATGGCCGAGGGGCAGGGCGGTGGCGACAAAATCGCCAAGGTCAAGGGCCGGCATCCGGCGCCATGCCGCGAAAGAGAAGAAGGCGATGGCTCCCCCGATAAACCCGCCGTAATAAATCAATCCGCCCTGGTCGATCCTGATAATGTCCTGAGGCGCGGCCCGATAATAGTCGAAGTTGGAGATCACATAGGCCAACCGCGCTCCGAGGATTCCCCCCGCCATAAGCCAGAAGGCCAGATCACCCGCCAACGAGACATCGCGGCCCGCCCGGCGTCCCAGCCAGTTCCAGTGGCCGATTGCGGCAAGGAAAGCGAGCGCCATCATCACGCCATACCAATATACGGGACGTGTTCCGATATGAAAACAAATGGGATCCATGGTTGTTCATCCTCAATTTCTATGGACACAGACCCGCATAATAGGCAAAACTACCCGCTCATAACAATAGCAGTCTATAGGAAGCGGACGTTTGCGGAAATGACGGACACAGAAATTCCCGATGTCATTACAGATCCGGTGCAGGAGACCACTTGTCTCAAGTGTCAGCACCTGATGGATGTTTCCAGCCTCCCCGCGTTTGTGCAGATTGCCTGCTCGGAATGCGGAACGCAGCAGCGCGTACCGGCCAAAATGGGATCCTTTCTGTTGGTTGATCTGCTGGGGAAGGGCGGCATGGGGGCGGTGTTCCGGGGGCGCGATACCGGACTGGATCGCTGGGTGGCGGTCAAAGTCATGCAATCCGCCTTCGGGGGAAATCCGGAGTTTGTCGAGACGTTCCGGCGCGAGGCCCAGGCGGCCGCAGCCTTGAACCATCCCAATATCGTCCAGATCTATTCCTTTGGCGTGGCTCACGGGCAGCCCTATATGGTCATGGAATTGCTGGAGGGCGGGAGATTGGATCAGATGATCGCCCGCGGTGAATTCCTGAACGAAGCCCTCATTCTCAAGATCGGAATGGAGGTCGCGGAGGGGTTGAATGCCGCCGCCGCGATCAACCTGATCCATGGCGATGTCAAGCCCGAGAACATCCTGCTCGACAACAACGGTATCGCCAAGGTGGTGGATTTCGGGTTGGCGCGTTTCAAAGAACAGGCCCAGGGTGGCCCCGATAAGGGGATCTGGGGAACACCCTATTATATCGCCCCGGAAAAACTCCGGGGCCATGTGGCTGATGCCCGTTCCGATATTTACAGCCTGGGAGGGACCTTGTTCCATGCCCTGGCCCTGAAGCCTCCTTTTGATGCCGAAAACCCGATGGATGTTGTCAAGGCCCGGCTCAAGACTCCCGCCCCGTTATTGCGTACGTTCAGGCCAGACATCACCCCCGAAGTGGAGGCGATCGTTGGCCGTATGCTGGAAGCCGATCCCCTCCGGCGGTATCCCAATTATTCCTCGGTGCTTTCCGATATCCGCCATGTGCTTCCCAGTTTGAGGGCGCCCCCGCCGCCGATATACGGGCAGACCGCAAAAAAAGGCGGAAAAATCATCCTGACAAGAAAGAAGGGCCTTACTCCCTCTATTACACCCGAGACCGGTTCGGTCAATGCGGCCCCATCCAGCGGTTCCCGATCGGTTGCGACAAGCGCATCCCAGTCCCTGTCCAGCAGCGCCCTGGCGGGTTCCGTATCGGGAGAGGCTCCCGGGGATGGGGGCGGCGTGGCCGGTCCGGGACTATTCACCTCCGCGTTCCGGAAGAAGATGCTTCTGGGTCTGCTAGGTGTGTGTGTGTTGGCCGGAATAGTCGGCGGCGCCCTGATTTACCACAAGGTAAGCCAGCAGCGCAGCGCGGAGCAGAAGGAGAAGAACCAAGCCGACAAGTACCGCAATAAAGTGGAAACCATCCAGAACGACTTGGGGGAGTTCATCAGCGATGTCTCCAACCGGGAGAGTTCCGCGCGCGGGTGGGTCTCGAATGCCACCCAGATTGTGTCCGTCATCGCGGATGGAGTGCCCCGGCTTTCCGAGCCCGGTGAGACTGCCGGATCCGCAACCAATGCGGTGGCCTGTCAGGGAGTTGTGGAGCAGTACACGGGAACCCTGGCCTCCGTCTGCGCTGACCTGCAGGCACTCTTTCATCAGGTGAGCACAAACCAGCAGGCCATGCTGTCCCTCTCGAACTCGGCGCCCGCCGAGGCCCGCTGGGTATCCCTCACGAATGTGCCAGAACGCTCTGCGGAACTGAAGCAACGGCTTTCCGACGGGGAGACGAAAGCCCGGAAAGCCATGGATGCCCTCGGTGGTCTCAAGCAGACGTTCGACGAGGCGCTCAAGGCATCCCTGGCCGCAGCGGAAAGGGCGGCGGCGGAAAAGGTGGCGGCGGAAAGGGCGGCGGCGGAAAAGGCGGCGGCGGAAAAGGCGGCGGCGGAAAAGGAAGCGATGATCCAGGCCGATCTCAAGCTGATTGAGGAGAGCCGGAAAGCCAACGGGACGCTCATCCAGCAACACCAGTTTAAACAGGTCGTGGACGCCATCGAGCGGGACGTGCGGACCCTTAAGACCGGTGAGGGCAAATCGGCGGGAAAAAAGACGGTGAAGGCCTATCAGAAACTGGTTGAGCTCAAGGCGGCGTTGGTGGAAGGGATCCATGAGGAAGTGAAGCGCAATGTCGAGAAGGACTTCGCCTTCGGCTGGCAGAATATCAAGGGAGTTGACGACAACCAGGTCACCATACGCGATCAGCATGTCCCGTGGAGCGCGATTACGCCCAAGATGATGATGCTTTTTGTGCAGCGCTATATTGAAAACGGAGACTTCTCCGTCCGGGAGAAGGCGCACTATGAATTTGCGGTGGCGTTGTACATTTATGACGCCATGGGTGGCAGCGAGACGGCCCGGCCGCAAGTGGTCAAGTATCTTTCCGAAGCACTCCGGGGTAACTCCAGTCTTGAAGAACTGGCCAAGGTAGTCATGCCCGATGTGGAAACGAAATGAGGGGGCTATGGATCTCTCCGCTCTGAATAATTCCAGTTTGGCTATTCGTCTTGCCGCCGTCCGCGCGCTGGGCGAAACGGTGAAACAAGGCGTCATACTCACCGACGAAGTCAACAACCATGTTCACACGATATACTCCTTCAGCCCCTACACGCCGACGCTGGCCGCCGTGAAGGCCGCGCAGGCCGGGCTCCAGGCCGTGGGGATCATGGACCACGATTCCGTCTCCGGGTGCGCCGAGATGCTGGAAGCCTGCAAGGCGGTCAACATCGCGTCCACGGCGGGGTTCGAGATGCGGGTGGACATGACCGGCACGGCGGTGGAGGGGCGCAAGACCAACAATCCCGACACCCTCAACAACAGCTATATGGCCGTCCATGGGATTCCCGCCACCCGGTTTGACGATGCCCGCCGTTTTCTCCGGCCCATGAACGAGGCGCGGATCCGGCGGGATCAGGGACAGGTTATTCTGTTGAACAAGGTACTCGGGGAACTGGGCGTTGAGCCGATTGACTTTGAAACGGAAGTCCGGGCGATTTCCGAGGCGGCGGCTGGGGGATCCATCACCGAGCGGCACATCTTGTATGCCCTCTCCTTAAAGCTGATCCGGAAGTGTGGCAAGGGCCCCGGCCTGATCCGTTTCCTGCGCGAAAAAATGGAGACCGAGGTTCCGGCCAAATTGGAGGCTGTCCTTCTGGATCCGGCCAATCCGCATTATGCCTATGATTTGCTGGGCCTTTTCAAGGCTTCGCTGGTTCCCCGCTTCTTCATCCAGCCTGACGCGCAGGAATGCATCTCCATCTATGAGGCGGTACGATTTGCCAACGACATCGGCGCCATTCCCGCCTACGCCTACCTGGGGGATGTGGGGGAGTCTCCGACTGGCGACAAGAAGGCCGAGAAGTTCGAGGACGACTATCTGGATGAGTTGGTTCCTGAGTTGAAGCGCATTGGGTTCAAGGCGATTACCTACATGCCGCCCCGCAATACTCTGGATCAATTGCTCCGGCTCCAGCGGCTGTGTGCGGAGAATGAGCTCATGGAAATCAGCGGGGTGGACATCAACAGTTCGCGGCAGACGTTCAATTGCCCGATCATCATGACGCCACCGTTCCGGCATTTGACGGAGGCCACCTGGGCCTTGATAGCCCACGAGAAACTGGCGACGGCGAATCCGGACCTGTCCCTCTTCTCTTCCCGGAACCCGCTGGCGGGCCTGTCCCTCAAGGATCGCATCCGGCGGTATGCGTCGGTGGGTCGGAAAATTGATAACCGCAACCCCGGTCGCGCCATTGAATTGACGCCGGAGCTGGGGTCTGGTACAACTTAATCATCTTCCTTCAAGCGGGTGTAACTCAGTTGGTAGAGTCTCTGCCTTCCAAGCAGATGGTCGCCGGTTCGAACCCGGTCGCCCGCTCCACTTAAAAGCGCACATATGTTCAAAGTTCCTGTCTGCAGTCTCATTCTGCCATGTCAGGTCGTCGTTTAGGGCGATGGGGGGGGGTATCCATGAATGCGCATTCATCTGAAAGTGCTCGCCGCAACCCCTGAGGATAGGTGAAAAGGATATCCAGAAGGGTGGGTCAGGCACCGCCTCCAGGCAGATACCAGCGGGGAATCATACGCAATTGAAAGGGAAGGGTAACGTGACGGACACACTGGTCAGGAGCATCTCAGATGATGGCAAATCGGCATCAGTGGCCGATTTCGATGGTGGACGCCGAGTGAAAGCCGCATTGTTCGGCGATACGGGGCCCGGCGGAGAGACCCTTGACTCGATTTACGGGATCAAGCGGTTGGCAACCCTGCGCCAACTTACCGACATGTATCCGTCTGTGGTGACCAGCCGGAATTTGGATGCCTGCCTCGCCTCGCTGACGGATCTCGAGGTGATCTTCTCCACATGGGGCATGTTGCCGCTCACGGATTCGCAACTTGAGCGGCTCCCCTATCTGCGCGCCGTGTTTTATGCCGCAGGATCGGTTCAGCGCTTCGCGAGGCCGTTCCTGCGTCGTGGGATCACGCTTGTGAATGCCGCGTCAGCCAATGCCGTACCCGTGGCCGAGTTCACACTGGGCCAGATCCTGCTTGCGAACAAGGGTTATTTCCGTAATTCGCTGGAGTGTTCCGGACCCGGTCAGTACCACACGGCGTTCCGTGGGTTAGGTAACTATGGAACGACGATTGCCTTGCTGGGGGCGGGACAGATCGGCCGGTTGCTGATTGAATTGCTACAACCGTTCCACTTGACGATTCTCGTCTTTGACCCCTTCCTGAGCCAGCAGGATGCCCTCATCCTGGGGGTCGAGAAAGTCACTTTGCAGGAGGCCTTCCTGCGGGGACAGATCGTCTCAAATCATCTGGCTGATAATGCGGCCACCCGGAACATGCTCAATGGGAACTTGTTCGAAATGATGATGCCCAATGCTACCTTCATCAATACCGGACGGGGGGCGACACTGGTGGAAGAGGATCTGATCAGTGTCCTGCGGAAACGCCCCGACCTGACTGTCCTGCTGGACGTCACGGAGCCCGAACCCCCGGCGCCGGATTCCCCGTTGTGGACTCTGCCCAATGTGAGATTATCATCGCATATTGCGGGCTCAATCGGTAATGAAGTCAAGCGTGTGGCGGATGTGGTCATAGCTGAATTCCACGAATGGCTGTTGGGCCGTCCGCTTCGCAATGCCGTCACCGAGGTCATGCTTCAGACGATGGCGTGACGATTCTTGTTAGTGCCATCTCCATGCGAAGAGGAGCCATCATGTGTGGTAAGACGTTGGCAATGCTACTGGCGTGTTATCTGCCCGTGGCGACGGGCGTCTTCGCCGCCGTTGACCCATTCCCGCTGGTCACTGCGCGTGTCCAGAGCTGGGTGGATCGGGGATACTATTCCGGCTGTTCAGTCTGGATTGTGCAAGGCAACCGGACCTGTTACGAGCGCTGTTTCGGCAACGCCACACCGACTACCGGGGTGTATATCGCGTCTGCCGGCAAGTGGCTGGCCTCCGCCGCGGTGCTTGCGGTTGTGGACGGCAAAACGCTTTCGCTCGACGATCGTGTTGTGAAATGGATTCCCGAATTCGGGACCGATTCAAAGGGCGGGGCAACGCTACGGCAGCTCTTTTCCCACACGTCCGGTTACCCGCCGTACCAGCCTGAAGATCGGCCGTGCGACGGCTACCAGAGCTGTTCCGAGTCCGTGGAGCACCTGCTTCCCCTGGCGCCTCATTATGCATCGGGAGAGCGGTTCGAGTACGGCGGGCTCGCGATGCAGGTCGCCGGTCGCATGGTCGAGGTGACAACCGGGAAGGAGTGGGAAACGATATTTCAGGAGATGATTGCAAAGCCGCTGGGCATGACCGGTACGCATTTCACGCCCGTGGATCCCGGGCATACCCCCATGCTGGCAGGCGGCGCGGTCAGCACCCTTCATGACTACGAACGCTTCCTAACGATGATTGCAGAGGGCGGCATGTTCTCAGGAAGAAGGGTTTTATCCAAGGACGGTATTACCGCAATGGAAGCCGATCAGGTTGGCAACGCCCTCGTGAAGCGCGAGGAGTTCGTTGAACGCCTGCGTGGCAAAACGCACCGCGGCATCTACGGGCTGGGGATGTGGCGCGAGGAGTTGGACGAGAAAGGCGGCGTCACGTTGATGAGCAGCCCGAGTTGGGCGGGAACCTACCCGTGGATCGACAAACGCCACGATATCCGCGGGCTCATCATCGCCCACGTGGACTGTCCAAGGGCGAACAAGGCCCGTTTCTCCGGTTTCTGGACCAGCCCGATCCTCGCGGACATGGTGCGTGCCGAATTGGAGTGGCGCAAACCCGCCGATCTGCCCGCTTATGAGGAGGGGATCATCCCCGCTGGACAGGGCGATCTCGCGTATGAAGCCGCCGGTGCGGGCGAACCCGTTGTGCTGTTGCATGGCCACTCACTCGACCGGCGGATGTGGGATCCACAGTTCGCAGAACTGGCCAAACACTACCGTGTGATCCGATACGATCTGCGCGGGTACGGCCTTTCGGACAAGCCTGCTGAAGGACAGGACTTCCTGCACGCCGAGGACCTCCGGGCGGTACTTGACACTCTCCATGTCGACAAGGCCCACATCGTGGGCTTGTCGCTTGGCGGGTACGTGGTGCTAGATTTCCTGGCGCTCCATCCGGACCGGATCCTCACGGCCACCATCGCCAGCGGAGGGATTCACCGGGGGGCTGGAAGCCGGAAACTTGCAGACCTGAAGGAGCGCGACGCGCGCCTTGCCGAGATTGAGGCCGTGCGTTCCGAGGGGATTGATGTTTTCAAGAAGCGCTGGTGCATGATGCTGCTCAAGGGCAGCACGATGGCGCCGGCGGAGGCCGGCTTGTTGACCGCCATGATTGCGGACTGGAGTGCCTGGCAGCCGCTTCATATCGAACCGCAACTGGTGCTGGGACCCGCCGCCATCGAACGTCTGGCAAAGACGAGAACCCTTGTTCCGGTGCTCTGGCTCAGGGGCGAGCGGGATGCGGCAAGTCCTGACCGGGAGAGTATCGCGGCCGTGTTGCCGAATCTGCGGATGGTCACAATCCCCAACGCCGGCCATATGTCGAACATGGAACAACCGGCGGCATTCACCGCGGCGTTGCGTGACTTTATGGGCCGCAGTCAGAACAGGAGTGAACGATGAACGCGATGAATGAATGGGAAAATCCTGAAGTGACGGGCCGCAGCAGGCTGACGGGGCGGGCGCATTTTTTTGCCTATCCCGACGAGACGACGGCGCTGACCTTTGATCCAGCCGCCTCGCCCTGGTTCCAGTCGCTAAACGGTCCCTGGAAGTTCCATCTCGCCCCGACGGTCGAGGAGGCGCCCGCCTTCGATGCGGATGCGTCCGGTTGGGCGGAGTTGCAGGTACCGTCGAACTGGCAGATGCACGGCTACGGCCGGCCCCACTACACGAATTACAACTACCCGTTCCCCGCCGATCCCCCGCGCGTTCCCACGGAGAACCCGACGGGGTCGTATCGCCGCGAGTTCGAGATCAGCCAGGCATGGTCAGGCAAGCGCATCCTCCTCCGCTTCGAGGGTGTGGACTCGGCGTTCCAGGTATGGGTCAACGGCCATGAGGTCGGTTTCAGCAAGGGCAGCAGGTTGCCTGCCGAGTTCGACGTCACCGGGATCGCGAAGCCGGGTGGCAACACCGTGGCCGTCCGCGTAATGCAGTGGTCGGACGGATCCTATCTCGAGGACCAGGACATGTGGCGGCTGTCGGGCATCTTCCGTGACGTCATCCTGCTGGCACGGCCGGAGGCGCACATCGCCGATATCCGCGTTCAGGCCCCGGCGGAAGGGGCTCTGAAGGTTGAGACGGATCTGTCCGGAGCCGCGGCGGGCTACACGGTCGAAACACGCCTGTTGGAGGATGACGGTCCGCGCCGGCTCTGGTCGGCGGAGGAACCGAACCTCTACACGCTACTCGTCACGCTGAAGGATCCTAAGGGGCAGACGGTTGAGGTTGCGCCGCACCGCATCGGCTTCCGAACTGTTGTCATCCAAGGGGACCGGTTTCTGGTCAACGGCGTTGCCATCAAGCTCATGGGGGTCAACCGCCACGAGTCGCACCCCGACCTCGGACGCGCGGTCCCGCTGGAGGCGATGATCGAGGACCTGGTGCTGATGAAGAGGCACAATATCAATGCCATCCGCACGTCGCACTACCCGAATGATCCCCGGTTTTATGAGTTGTGCGACCAGTACGGCCTGTACGTCATTGACGAGTGTGACCTGGAGACACACGGGTTCCTCGACAACAAGGGGTGCCAGGGAAATCCGTTGAACGATCCACGATGGGAGCGGGCTTGCGTGGATCGCATGGAGCGGATGATCGCCCGTGACCGAAACCATCCCTGCATCGTGCTCTGGTCTCTCGGCAACGAGTGCGGCTTCGGCTGCAACCACTTTGCGATGTCGGCGCGCACCCGCGAACTCGATTCATCACGGCCAATCCACTACGAGGGCGATTGGGACATCGAGACCGCCGATGTCTTCAGCCAGATGTATACCCATCTCGACCATGTGAAGATCATTGGCGCTGGCACGGACGAGGAGATCCGAACCGCCACCGGTCGCGCCCGCACCGGTGGCGCGGGCAAGCCGTTCATGCTCTGCGAGTATGCCCACGCGATGGGTAACGGTCCCGGCGGACTGCTTGAATATGTGGAAGCCTTCCATGCTCACGACCGTCTCATGGGCGGTTTTATCTGGGAGTGGTGCGACCATGGCATCCGGCAGAAGACCGCCGATGGACGTGAATACTTTGTTTACGGCGGTGATTTCGGGGACGAACCAAACGACGGCAACTTTGTGTGTGACGGACTCGTCTTTCCCGATCGCCGCCCCTCCCCAGGGCTGACGGAGTACAAGAAGGTCATCGAACCCGTGAAGGTCGAGGCGGTCAATCTTAGAGCGGGGCTTGTGCGGGTGATCAACCGGTATGACTTTGTATCCTTCGATCACCTGGGAGTGCAGTGGTCCGTGACGGATGAGATTGGCACGGTCCTGGAGTGTGGCGAGTTGCGGCCACCCCGGGCGCCTGCCCGCGGAAGTGCGAACCTGAGGGTGCCTGTGACAAAACCGGGCTTGCTGACCATTCGTTTTGCGCTGGCAAAGGATACGCTCTGGGCGCCGCGCGGCCATGAAGTGGCGTGGGCGCAATTCGAACTCGCCGCACCGCAAGGGCCCGCC
>Ga0073936_10001561_pt1 | contig 35043 bp, 29 predicted proteins | sample AliMusrvi5mmetaG_FD_87041 | JGI IMG/M metagenome (GOLD analysis project Ga0073936, IMG submission 87041) | Freshwater lake bacterial and archeal communities from Alinen Mustajarvi, Finland, to study Microbial Dark Matter (Phase II) - Alinen... | ecosystem: Environmental > Aquatic > Freshwater >...
AGCTAAGCCGTTTATCTTTAAAGTCACTGGCCGTTTTTTAATGGCTACGGTAGCTTGTTGTTAATTTTTTATTGACATCAAAAGTGTCAACTACTTTTAGGCCGCTATGAAGGATGCCAGAAATTATAGGGAATAGGGAGAGTAGTTTTTTGTTTTTCATGGGTTTTTCCTCACGTATTGTTATGAAGCACGCCAAGTGGTTGTTATTATTCTAGGCGGATCTATTATTAAGTCGGCTAATTATATTCACAAAACTTAAATCGAGTACTATAGAAAATCTAATGAGTCCAGAAACGGCTGTGTCATGTAAAATAGCTCGCTAATAACGATACGCCTTTTTGTCTTGCAGATAACACTTTAAACTTTAAACATGCTGAGAATCACCGAACTTAAACTCCCGTTAGATCACCCGGAAAGTGCTATTAAAACAGCTATCCTTAATCGATTGGGAATTTCTGCCGAGCACTTGTTGAGTTATACCGTATTTCGTCAGGGGCATGATGCCAGAAAGCGGAATGACATCATTTTGGTCTATACCCTAGATGTTGAGCTTAAAAATGAAGCTGCATTATTAGCGCGTAAAAGTGAAGATCCGCATTTATCCTTAACACCCGATACAACGTATCGTTTTGTTACCCAAGCGCCCGCAAAATTAGCTGACAGACCGATTGTGATTGGCACAGGGCCTTGTGGATTATTTGTAGGTTTAATTCTTGCACAAATGGGTTTTAAGCCCATTATTTTAGAGCGTGGTAAAGAAGTACGTGAACGCACTAAAGATACTTTCGGTTTATGGCGTAAAAGTATTTTTAATCCTGAATCCAATGTGCAATTCGGTGAGGGCGGGGCGGGTACTTTTTCTGATGGCAAGTTGTATACACAGATCAAAGACCCTAACCACTATGGCCGAAAAGTTCTGACTGAATTTGTAAAAGCCGGTGCGTCTGAGGAGATATTAAGCGTTAGTAAACCTCATATCGGTACGTTTAGACTGGTTTCTATGGTTGAACACATGAGAGCGACAATAGAATCTTTAGGTGGCGAGATTCGTTTTCAAAATCGAGTTGATTTACTTAACATCGAACAAGGTCGAGTAACCGGTGTCACCTTGGCTAACGGTGAAACCTTAAACAGCCGCTATGTGGTATTAGCGGTAGGTCACAGTGCTAGGGATACTTTTAAGATGCTGTATGACCGGGGTGTGTATATCGAAGCGAAACCTTTTTCCATTGGTTTTCGGATTGAGCATCCTCAGTCACTGATTGATCACTGTCGGTTTGGTAAGAGCGCGGGTCATCCTCTATTGGGTGCAGCGGATTATAAATTGGTTCATCATTGTAAAAACGGTCGGGCGGTTTATAGTTTTTGTATGTGTCCTGGGGGTACGGTAGTTGCGGCAACCTCAGAGGTTGGTCATGTAGTGACTAATGGCATGAGCCAATATTCACGTAATGAACGTAACGCGAATAGCGGTATTGTGGTGGGTATTACACCGGATGATTATCCAGGGCATCCCTTGGCGGGGATTGATCTTCAACGTCAATTAGAACAGAAAGCCTTTAAGTTAGGCGGTGAAACGTATCAGGCACCGGGTCAGTTAGTAGGTGATTTCTTGGCTAATAAACCGTCTAGTGCTTTAGGCTCTGTCCAGCCTTCTTATACCCCTGGAGTACGCTTAGGTGATTTAAGTACCGCCTTACCTGAGTATGCGATTGCAGCGATAAAAGAAGCATTACCCGCATTCGATAAAAAAATAAAAGGCTTTGCAATGGCGGACGCGGTGTTGACAGGGGTTGAAACACGTACTTCATCGCCGATTCGTATCAAGCGTGATGAATCCTTTCAAAGTATCAATACCCGTGGTTTGTATCCGGCTGGGGAGGGTGCGGGTTATGCGGGTGGCATACTTTCGGCTGCTGTAGATGGTATTAAAATAGCCGAAGCCGTTGCGTTGGCTATGGTTAAAGAGAGTAGAGCTTAAGTAAGACGCAATAAATTACAGCAAGCATTACTGAAATTAAGTAGTACACTGGATAGATTATCCAATATCAATTAGTTTCACAGGAATTATACAACTTGGTCAGCTTTCAAATGCCAGAATAATCGCCCTCCTGTGGGCACACATTAGAGTTTATGCACAATTAGCAGCGGTTAGCCGTTTGCCATCCTCGGGTCTGTACATTGACTAGTCCACAGACCGTTTGCATGACAGAAGTGTAGATCAAATGAGAGCAGCGAAAGCGGGTGGCAACGGGTGCTGATTTTAACTAATGTGTATTTCTGGTATATTGGTTTGAACAATCAAACACAGGTAATTCACTGTTCGCCCATTTTGGTGTCTGCTTCCATGAATTGCAACGCCAGCCCTTGATAAATTGCAGTAGAGGAACCCAGTAGTGCCAAAATGCGTGACTGCACTGCGTTTAGCGGACTCACACTGTGATGGTCTATTCCACCGGAACTGACAACGGCCAAGCTGATGCCGACAAATGCTCGAAGCATCATCTCGGTGGTCGGTCTGGCAGTCGCCCGCTTGGGGTTCCCTGCGTAAATCCCATCAAGTTTTTCGTTCTGCTCCTGCAAAGCTTTGCGCACCGTGAACTCGACCAGGCACACTACTCGCAGGCCAATGCTAAGCAGGCGGACTAAACCCTTGATGCGGGTCGTTGACGTGAGAAATAGCGGGGTCAAACCCAGCATATCGCCACGAAAGCGGTTGAAGCCGCGTTCAACGATATATTCTTCGCGATAAGCGAGCACCGCTTCGCCTAAACCCAGTTCGGTGTCATTGCAAATGTACACCCGCCAACCCCCATACAGCGCACGGTGTTTTCGTAGGCTGTGGCATCGCAAGAAGTGCTGACTGTCACGGTTACCACCGTCACCTCATGCGCGGGACGCATGAGGTAAGCACGCTTGCGGGTGGTTTTTGTTTGCACGCAGTATTCAACGGCCAGTAGACCAACCAGGTTATGACGCTTCAGGAGCGACTCCACAGCCATTCGCAGCCCTTCTTCATCCAAGCGTTTCCTGCCCCGCCCCTGCTTGTTTAAGTCTTCTATCGCTTGCTTTGCCTTTTCCAGTCGCGCATCCAAGGCTTTTTTTGCGCTATGGCGTGTTTCAAGGATTGCACCACCAGGCGCTGCTCTTGCCATTCGATACTCTCGCCGCCATGTTCCGCCTTGAGCGTGACGCTGTAGGCGTAGCCGTTAGCGATGTGTTCCGGCTTGTCGAGCGCCGCTTCCGGGGCGCGATGGACAGGATCCAGTACCTGTGTGCCTGCCCACACCGGCTCCAGCAATACCCGTAGTGCTGCTATCGGCATTTGTACTGAAGGGAGTGGGCATAAATAATAATCATTGTGTGCCGCAAGGTAGGCGCGAGTGGCTAACGCCGCCATCTTGCAATCGCCGATATAGAGCAGGCCGTGCTCGCCGAGGCTGGCCTGTACTTTGCGTATTTCCGGTACGTACAACGGGTCGTCGGCACACTCGCCACTGACAATGGATAGGCTCAACGGCATACCCAGTGGATCTAATACGGCCATGTTGATCTTTAACTGCGGCAAGTCGGGGCGGTGCTCCTTACTGTGCCCGAATTGGAACAGGCCGTCTTCGGTGACGGCAACGTAGCCTTTCGCTGTATGTGCTGTCGATGCGTATTCGTCGCGCCTTCATGTTGTAAACGCGTATCGTGGTGGTGTTCTGATCTGACTCGTAAGCTTCGCACGCGGCATCGTTCTGACCAAGATAATTCAGCACCATGCACAGGCGGTCATCGCTGAAATCCAATTCACGCAGACCTATCGTTTTCAAGCAGATATCCAGTGTCATCAACAGTCCAGCGGCCCAGCCCTGCACGGAATTGAGGCGGTGATCGCCTTCGCTCAGGATATAGGCCAGCCACACAACAACAAGCTGTCCAAGGCTCAGTCCCTGCCAGTTCCCGTGCGTCGGAAAATGCTTGTCCAGCAATGCCGCCACCTCCATTTTTTCCATTTGTGCCAACAACAGTGGTATGTCGTCCGACCGTTCAATTCTCGCTATGTTAGGTACTGTGCTCATGGCAAATTAGAGCAGTTTGCCATAATCTTATGAACAGGGTGTAAAATTGAGCGAACCGTGAGTTATTTGAGTTCATTATTTATGTCAAGGCAAATAAGAGTATTTTACACAACCCCCGCACTTTTAATCACACCCGATCCATCTTATCGGGATGAACGAGGGTTTACGTTTTGCTATCCGTGAAGGCGGTCGTACAGTTGGTGTGGGGGTTATTTCTAAAGTTATCGCTTAATCGTCGATAAGATTTACTCAACAATCACCAGTAATTGGGCTACCCGCTTAACGTAAGGCTAAACGTAACTACTCAGGCCATCAATTCGTGGCTTGTAGCGATTTTACTGTTAAAAACAGCGGAAAATTGATTGAAAAACACCCGAAAAGAGATAATTTGGTCTGTTTTTCTTATTTTTCATCAAACAATACGCTACAACCCAGATAAATCAGGCCTGAGTAGTTACTAAATAAGTCCAGCTAGATCGCTGTACTTAACTTAATGAGCAGCGCTGTAATAAGAGCTGTTTGCAGTAGTACACCGACGCCAACCACCCAACGGATTAAGTCGGCTTTTGTTTCTGCCAGTCTAACTTCATTTTTAAGTTCAGATTCACGTAAACGAGTATCGAGAGATTGATTAGTTACTAAGTTATCTAACTGTTAATCGTGCCTTGCCTGTTCCAGCGTGCTAGTGATCGTCGTTTTTTGCAACTTGGTGATAACTTCAGCCTGTTGTTCACTAAAGCCAGCTTCTTTAAGTTCATTGAAAAACGCATGAGTATCAAAAAAGGACGACATGATTAATCTCCTGTAATTTCTGGATAATGTATCAGATATTTGATAATCACGTAAGGCGGATTCGTCGCTAGGAAATCAATAGAGTTATTTAATAACATCGAATCAGGCTTGGATTATTTCTAAGTCTCATTTAAAATGCCAAGTCAGTAATGACACTTCAGCTCAATCAGCTAAATCACCTCTTGCGCCTTTTAAACTAATGGAAAGCTTAAACACCAACGGCACTGTGATGATTGTTGATGATACCCCCGGCAATCTGGCTCTACTGTCAGATACGTTGTCAGAAGCGGGCTATCGAGTACTGGTCGCTACGGATGGATAATGAAGGTGGTCTGGACTTATATTATACCGCTTTGTTTAGAATTCTTTTCTTACCACTGAACCATTAATTAGAAGATGTTATGACAGTACAGAATCAATCTAAAGAGCATTTAACGGGGCTGATACTTGGGGCTATTGGCGTTGTGTTTGGTGATATCGGCACCAGTCCATTGTATGCGCTTAAGGAGGTTTTTCTGAGTGGCCTGGCGATTGATAGGCTGCATGTTCTAGGTGCGCTGTCGCTGGTTTTTTGGACGTTAACGCTGGTAGTGACTACCAAGTACGCAATATTCATTATGCGTGCCGATAATAAGGGCGAGGGCGGCATTATGGCGCTTATGGCGCTGGCTTTACAAGGCTCTAAAGATAATCCGAAAAAAATACATTTTATTATCACTATAGGATTGCTGGGTACTGTCTTGTTTTACGGTGACAGTATTATCACTCCAGCGATTTCGGTGCTGAGTGCGGTTGAAGGTCTACAGATTATCGCGCCTTCATTAGAGGAGTATGTGTTACCGATTACTATTGTCGTATTAGGTGGGTTGTTTATTTTGCAAGTCAAAGGGTCGGGCAAGATGGGCAAGCTCTTTGCTCCTATCATGTGTATCTGGTTTTGTTTACTGGCGGTTTTGGGGGTTATTAATATTATCGAAGAGCCTTCAGTATTGATGGCGATCAATCCCTATTATGCGGTGCATGTGCTGATTGAATTAGGCTGGCATGGCTTCTTGATTATGGGGGCGGTGGTGTTGGTAATTACAGGTGCTGAAGCACTGTATGCTGATATGGGGCATTTTGGCTTAAAACCGATTCGTTATGCATGGTTCGGTTTTGTGTTTCCGGCATTATTGCTCAATTATTTCGGGCAGGGGGCTTTATTGATCACTCATCCCGAGGCAATACAAAATCCTTTTTATTTGTTGGCGCCAACCTGGGCGCTGTATCCTTTGCTGATTTTATCGACAATGGCAACGGTTATTGCCTCACAAGCGGTGATTTCGGGTGCGTTTTCGATGACTAAGCAAGCCATACATTTAGGTTATTGTCCACGGATGAATATTTTGCACACATCAGGCAAAGAGCAGGGACAGGTTTATATACCGGCTATCAATTGGTTGTTGATGGTGTCGGTTTTTGTACTGGTGCTAAGCTTCAGGTCGTCCACTGCATTAGCTTCTGCTTATGGTCTTGCGGTGACAGGCACTATGATGGCGACTACGTTATTGGCATTTATTATTATTCAAGCACTCTGGCAATGGAGTCATTTTAAAAGTATGGTCTTTTTGTCGGTTTTTTTGACAATAGACATTGTTTTTCTGTCTTCTAATAGTGTAAAGATACCAACGGGTGGTTGGCTTCCTCTGGTGGTGGCGACTGTTTTGTTTTCAATGTTAACGACATGGATTAAAGGACGCGAGTTGCTTTCGGCTTATATGGATGAGCGGCGGGTATTATTCGAGGACTTTGAAGAAAAAGTAAAAGATAAATTACTGAGGGCACCCGGTACTGCCATTTATTTGACTAGAAGTTTGCACGGTGTCCCTCAAGTGTTGTTGCACAATCTGGCTCATAATCACGTATTGCATGAACAAGTGATTGTGTTAACGATTGTCACTACAAATGCACCTTATGTTGACGAAGCGCATTTAGTGAAAATCAGAACCTTTGGGCAAGATCAAACATTTTACCGTGTAAAACTGTATTATGGCTTCAAACAAAATGCAGATGTACGCCGAGCTTTGGAATTATGTGCTCAACAAGGTTTGAATTTTGATCCAAAAGAAGTTTCATTTTTCATCGGAAGCGAGCAAATCTCTTTTCGCAATAAAAGTCCAATGCCGAAATGGCGCAGGGCGTTGTTTAGATTTTTATACCATAATTCCAGTAGTGCCATTGATTTCTTTAAAATACCGGTTGATCAAGTGGTGGAGCTTGGAATTCGTATTGAGCTTTGATGAGCGTTAATACTCATCATCGTTCGCTTAATTTTTCACGAGGTTCGTGAAATGGCGTCAGTCTGAAATTATTTCATTAAAACGTCATATTCTCCCTTTAATATGGATAGCTCAAACGGATCAGGTAGCCCTGAACATATATAGCTCTGATGCACACGCTCAGCTATTGTCGACTATTAAACAGAAATAGATACCATCTAGGGATTTTATGACATTAAGAATTGCGTTTATCACCGATGCTTGGCATCCACAAATAAATGGCGTAGTGACAACGATTCAGAACACTTGCTCAACCCTAGAACAATTGGGACATCGCATTACAATTATTTCTCCTGATCAATTTACCACTATTCCTTGTCCTTCTTACCCGTCTATTCGGTTGGCGGTTGCCTGTTATGGAAAACTAAGTCAGCAGTTGGATGAGCTTAAGCCTCAACGTATTCATATTGCAACAGAGGGGCCGTTGGGAATAGCTGCGAGGCGATACTGTATAAAACATAATCTATCCTTTACGACCTCATTCCATACCTTATTTGCAGAATATATTAATTTACGATTTAAAATTCCTTTGTCGCTTGGTTATGGCTTTTTACGTTGGTTTCATGCACCTGCTAAAAAAGTCATGGTGGCTACTCCATCCGTAGAAGCTGATTTGAAAGCCAAGGGATTTAAAAATTATTTTGTTCGTTGGTCTCGGGGTGTAAATTCTGATTTTTATTATCCAAGAGATGACGATTTTTTGTCGTTGCCTCGTCCTATAGCCATGTTTGTTGGCAGAGTCGCTGTTGAAAAGAATATTAAGGCCTTTTTATCGTTGGATTTTCCGGGAACAAAAGTAGTGGTAGGAGATGGACCTCAGCTCAAAGAGCTTAAGGATAAGTTTCCTGATGCGGTTTTTGCCGGTTTTCAATCAGGTGAACCTTTGGCGAGATATATGGCATCTGCAGATGTATTTGTATTCCCAAGTCTTACTGATACTTTTGGTATTGTTATGTTGGATGCCTTAGCGAGTGGTGTACCGGTTGCCGCATTTCCGGTAACGGGACCATTGGATGTCATTACCAGTGATAAAGTAGGTAAACTTGATGAAGATTTAAAAAAAGCGATGACTGAGGCTTTGAAATTAGATCCGAATGATTGTCGACGTTTTGCGCTCAATTATTCTTGGGTCAATTGTGCCGAACAGTTTTTTAATCACCTTGTTCCTAGCCAACCGCATGAGGCACATATCCAATGAATCGTGGTTTTTATGTTATTCTATCGGCACAATTTTTTTCTTCATTAGCCGATAATGTTCTGCTGTTCGCGGCTATTGCGCTACTCAAAAACTTGGCTGCACCCTCTTGGCAAACCCCTGTATTACAGCAGTTTTTCGTATTCGCCTTTATCGTGCTTGCGCCCTTTGTCGGCGCATTCGCGGATGCACTACCCAAAGGGCAGGTTATGTTCATTAGTAATAGTATCAAAATAGTCGGTTGTGCTGCTATGTTATTAGGTGTACACCCACTTCTTGCTTATGGCTGTGTTGGCATTGGCGCTGCTTTGTATTCACCTGCCAAATATGGCATTTTAACTGAGTGTCTTCCCGCCAACCGACTGGTATGGGCAAACGGCTGGATGGAAGGTCTAACGGTTGCTGCTATCATTTTGGGTGCCATATTAGGCGGTTTATTGATGGGACATCGGGTTGATGAGCACATTATTCAACAACTGGGTAAGCTTGAGTTTAACGGCGGTATTGATACTGCTCCCGAGTTTGGCGTTTTTGTCACGCTTGGACTTTATTTTGTGGCAGCGCTACTGAATTATTTTATTCCCAAACTACCCATTGAGCATAAATTGACAAAGCGAACGCTAGGGTTTTTGTTAGCAGATTTTTGGCAGAGTTTTTTATTGCTATGGAAAGACCCTTTGGGGCAGGTGTCTCTCGCCGTAACCTCATTGTTTTGGGGGGCGGGAACCTGCCTAAGATTCATTATCCTTGCCTGGTCAGCATTAGCTTTAAAGTTCGATTTGGAGCAAGCAACGCAACTGACGGCACTGGTTGCCGTTGGCCTTGCTATTGGTTCTGTTGTAGCTGCTAAAGCGGTGCCATTAGAACATGCTGTAAAAGTATTACCCTTAGGAATAGCCATGGGCTTCGTTGTATTAGGCATGGTGTTAGTGACCGATTGGCGAGTAGCGATACTGATGCTAATACTGATTGGTAGCCTGGCAGGCAGTTTTTTAATACCCATGAATGCATTGCTACAACACAGGGGACATCAATTGATGGGGTCTGGACATTCTATTGCGGTACAAAATTTCAACGAAAATCTTAGCATTATATTGATGTTGGGTGCTTATGCCTTTATGATTGATGCTGGGTTTTCAATTAATACCATTGTGATTGTGTTCGGATTATTTGTATCGGTTACAATGGGACTACTGACCCGACAACACGGTCACGATCAGGATTAATTGTAGTGATGTAGCCAATCGGAACTATGTGGCTTTTGTATAGCTTCGATTGGTTTTCCATCTACCCGAATATACAAATATCCCTAAAACCCAACATCCCAAATCTCCCCATATCGAGCTTAAACCCAATCAGCAAATCATCCGCTGACAAGAACGCAGGCTTATCCAGGGTGAGTATTGCTTTTTGGGGTTGAAAAACTAAAACCTGTTGGGCTACGGGGTCAATTAGCTAGCCTAAGCTTGCGCCATTTTCACTGTATTCCTGCATTTTATCCTGAAAGGTTGTTATAGTGTCGCTGGGTGAGCGTAGCCCAATAACAAAATCGGGACACAAGGGCAAAAACCGCTGTTTCTGTTTGGGCGTTAATGCCGTCAGCCGCGTTCTTTTAACCCAAGATACGTCAGGCGAGCGTATCGCTCCGTTGGGAAGCGTATAGCCGGTTGATGAATCAAACGCTACGCCGCTGCGGTCTTGCTCTGCCCACAGATATAACTGAGCCGCGAGACTCAAGTTTCGCCAGCCGGTTTCTCCGCCTGTAGGTGCCATAATTTCACAATCTCCCTGAGCCGTGCGCTCGATACGTAGTTCTTTATGCCTGACAAAATTCAAAAAACTGATCATTAACCAGATGTAACGAGGGCGGCCAATGCAGTATAACTGAAGTCACAGCGGCATTTTCATTAACAGAGACACTGTTCAAACCCATGAAAGCTTCCTCGCTTGCTAAGTTGATAGACACTTTTTGTTTTACGGCTCAAATTATCTTTGGCTTGTGCTAGAGTATATCACAACAAAAAATCCGTATATTTTGAAACAACCTTCTGTCGCTCCGGAGTGGGGCATCCAGAGTTGGCATTCATGGAAGCCAATGCTTACTACTTTTGGTGTGGAACATTCAGCGGAACAGGTAAAAACTGAGACCACTTAATACTACCCCCCGCTTGTTCTTTAGTCGGTAAGTCTGATGTATCCCATCCACCACCTAGCGCTTTAACCAAGAGTACAGCTGCACTTAAACGTTGCCCGTGGAGATTAACGGCAGTGATATCATTGGTTAACGCTGCTGTTTGATTGACAATCACATTAAGATAACTCACCGTACCTGCTTCGTACTGGTTCGTGGTTAATTGTACGGCTTGATGTGCGGCTTCAGTTGCTTTATTCTGAACCTGTATTTCCTGATCTAAAATACGTAGAGCCGCAAGGTTGTCTTCAACTTGTTGAAAGCTGGTCAGCACCGCTTGTCGATAACCAGCGACACTGGCATCGTAAGAATCAATTGAGTTTTGTAATACAGCACTGCGTGCCCCCCCATCAAATAGAGGTATCGCCATAGCCGCAGGCCCTAAGGCCCAATAGCGGGCGCCCTGGGTAACTACATTTTGCAAAAGTGTGGACTGTTGTCCATCGGAAGCAGCAAGGTTAATATTTGGAAAATAGGCGGCTTTGGCAACACCTATTTGTGCATTAGCAGCGGCAACAGCACGTTCAGCAACAGCGACATCCGGTCTACGTTCTAAAAGTTTCGACGGGACGTTAACCGGTATGACTGGAACGAGGGTGTTTAAAGTCGCAACATCAAGACTAAATGCAGCAGGCGTTTTACCTATTAGCACTGCAATAGCGTGTTCAAGTTGGGCGCGTTGTATCCCTAGATTAATCGCTTGCGCGCGTGCTGATTCTAATTGGGTTTCAGCTTGCACAATATCCGATTTGGCAGCGACCCCAGCCGCATAGCGATTTTTAATGATATTCAGATTTTTCTCGTAAGATGAAACGGTTTCATTAAAAAGTTTCATCTGGGTATCCAAGGTTCTCACCTGAAAATAACTTTGAGCTAGGGTGGCTTGGTTGGTTAAGCGTAAGGCATGTAAAGTAGCCGCTCTGGATTGAGCGGTAGCCGTGTTAGCTTCAACCTGTCTACGCAAGCCACCGAATAAATCAGGCGCCCAAGCAGCGCTTAATACGCCACCAAACAGATTTCTAACACCGCTTACAGCAACACTTTGTCCACTTGCAGCGCGAAACCTGTTAGTAGTAGCGGTTGCGGTTGCAGTAGGGAAATACGCCGCTGTAGCGGATTGCACCAGTGATTGAGACATCTTGTATTGAGATTCAGCTTGAGCAATAGACTGATTAGCGCTATTAACTTGCTCCTCCAGTTTATTGAGTTCGGGGTTTTTAAAGATTTCCCACCATTTATCGGGTATAAACTCTTCGGGTGGTTGCGCCTGTTTCCAGCCCTTCAGTTCTTTAAAGGTGTCTGGAATAGCGGCTTGAGGTTTAGCATAATCAGGGCCAACTGTACAACCAGCCAATTGGGTCACTAATAACGAATACGACAGTGTTGGAATAATACGAAAATTCATGAAAATCTCGACAGTACTAAGCGGGTTGTTTATCCGCTATTTTAGCGGTACGGTTTAAAAAACGGCGATGAAACCATAGCCGGAATCGATCTAAATAGATATAAACAACAGGTGTTGTATATAACGTTAGCATTTGACTAAACACTAAGCCACCCACGATAGAAATCCCCAGTGGATGACGGAGTTCTGCACCATAACCTGTGCCGAGTGCCAGTGGTAAAGCACCAAATAAAGCAGCCAGAGTGGTCATCATAATAGGACGAAAGCGCAGTAAGCAGGCTTGGAAAATAGCTTCTTTAGGTGCCAGGTTATATTCGCGTTCGGCATATAAGGCAAAATCTATCATCATAATGGCATTCTTTTTAACGATACCTACTAATAAAATTACCCCTATTAGAGCAATAATAGTAAATTCAGTATCACAAGCCGTCAGTGCTAGCAAAGCACCTACACCGGCAGAGGGTAGGGTTGATAAAATGGTTAAAGGATGAATATAGCTCTCATAAAGCATACCTAATACCAGATAAATACTCAGTAAAGCCGCCAGGATTAAAAACGGCTGATTACGCATGGACTCAATAAAGGCTTTTGCTGAACCCTGAAAATTGCCCTGTACTGAAATAGGCACACCGATATCCCGCATGGTTTTTTCAATGAGTTCGGTCGCTGTTGATAGAGAAACACCGGGTTGTAGATTAAAGGATAAGGTGGCGACAGCAAATTGACCTTGATGATTAACCGATAAGGGGGTGGTCGTTGCTCCAAAGCTCGCTACTGCCGATAAGGGTACCTGATGCGCAGCCACTTGAGTGCCGTTAGGTAAACGGGTCGCAGGTACATTGATATAAACCTGCTTTAAGGCTTCAGGGCTTTGCCAGTATTCAGGTGCTAACTCCATTACCACCCGATATTGATTTAAAGGGTTATAAATAACAGACACCTGACGTTGACCGAATGCATTATTCAGGGTGGCATCAATCATAGCTTGAGTAATGCCATACCGGGCTGCCATTGCACGATCAACAACCAGGCCAATTTGTTGGCCTTTATCTTGTTGACTGGTATTGACATCACTTAATTCTGGTAATTTAGACAGTGCGGCAATGACTTTAGGCATCCATTCCCTGAGCTGAACCAAATCGTCTGATTGTAAAGCATAATCATAAGAACCAAACGAAGGTCGGCCACCGATTCTTAGTTCTTGCGCGGGAAACATGTGTAAATTGGCACCTGGAATGCGTCTAACTTTATCCCGTAAACGCCCCATGACTTCTTCTATGGGTTCACGTTCATTATGCGGCTTAAGTACCACAAAGATTCTTGCACTATTACCACTTGAACCTCCGCCACTAAATCCAGCGACATTAACCACGGCTTTATCCTGCATTAAGATCGAGGAAAATTCAGTCAGTTTTTTTTGTAACGAGATAAAAGAAGTACCCTGGTCTGCCTGAATTTCACCCAGCAGTCTGCCGCCATCCTGGTTAGGAAAAAAGCCTTTCTCTATCACACCGTATAAATGAATATTGAGACCGATCGTGCCCAGTAAAACAAGCATCATGATTCGACTATGACGCAGAGCCCAACGCAATGATGCTTCATAACTGGAATGCAGCCAATCAAAGGCGACCCCAATACCTTGATAAATGCGACCGTGTTTAGGGCTTTCTTTGCCTAGCCAACGCGCACATAGCATCGGGGTGACGGTCAGTGAAATGACTAGCGAAACGAGTACTGCCGCAGATAGGGTGACGGCAAACTCTCTGAATAGACGACCAACTACGCCACCCATCAATAAAATAGGCAAGAACACGGCAATCAGTGATACGCTCATCGCCATCACGGTAAAACCTACTTCTTTTGCACCCAGTAAGGCAGCCTTAAAAGGAGGCATGCCTTTTTCGATATGACGATTCGTATTTTCCAAGACCACAATAGCATCATCGACGACAAACCCCGTTGATATAGTTAAGGCCATTAAGGTTAGATTATTAAGGCTGTAGTTAAAAAAATACATGACTCCACAGGCACCAATCAGTGAGACAGGTACGGCAATAATCGGTACAAAGGTAGAACGAAAGTCTCTTAAAAACACCAGCACAACCAGAATCACCAGGGCAATGGCAATTAATAAGCTGTGTTCAACTTCAGTGATGGAAGAGCGTATAGTGAGCGATCTATCGACCACAACCGATAAATCAACAGAGCTTGGCATGGTCGCGCGTAGTTCAGGCAACAAGGCTTGCACGGCATCAACAGTTTGAATGACATTTGCGGTGGGTTGCTTTGTTAGAATCAGTAGTACCGAGGGTTTACCATTTTTAAGTCCGGTATTGCGAAGGTCTTCAACTGAATCAACGGCTTCTCCCAAGTCACCAATAGTGACCGGTGCGCCATTCCGATAACTGACGATTAGTGGCAAATAGTCAGCGGCTTTACGCGCTTGATCGTTGGCTAAAATTTGCCAACGATAAAGCCCGTCTTCCATAATGCCTTTAGGGCGATTGACATTTGTTTGATTGATCGTAGCCCGAACCTCCTCAAGACCAATGCCGTATTTAGTCAGGGCATTGGGGTTAAGTTCTATTCGAACTGCAGGCAAAGCAGCGCCACCTAACTGAACTTGACCCATGCCTGGAATTTGTAATATCTTTTGAGCGAGATTCGTCGAAGCAATATCATACATTTGCCCTCTGGTAAGATGTTCAGAGGTTAACGCTAATATCAAAATAGGCGAGTCACCAGGATTGAAACGTCTGTAAGTCGGACGAGATGGCATATTCAGTGGCAGCATCGTGGTCGCTGCATTAATAGCCGCTTGCACATCTCTACTCGCGCCATTGATATCTCTGTCCAGGTCAAATTGCAAGGTAATTTGAGTAGAGCCGACTGAACTGCTGGAGGTCATTTCTGTAATACCCGCAATGCGACCTAAAGCCCGCTCTAAGGGCGTAGCAACCGAACTCGACATGGTTTCTGCACTCGCACCCGGTAATTGTGCCTGAACACTAATGGTCGGGAAATCAACTTGGGGCAGGGAAGATACGGGCAAATTAATAAACGCCAGTGATCCGGCTAATGCAATAGCAATAGTGAGCAGTGTCGTGGCTACAGGTCTACTGATAAATAAAGCTGATAAGTTCATTATAAGCTCCTGTCGTTCTCAAGTGCTTCGGGTGGATTGAGGTTAAGCCAGCCAGATACACGTCTAGCCATATTATCCATGCCCAAATAGATAACTGGCGTGGTATACAGAGTCAATAATTGGCTGAGTAGCAAGCCACCGACCATCGTAATACCTAAGGGATGCCGTAATTCTGAGCCTACTCCTGTACCCAGCATCAAAGGTAAGGCACCTAGTAAAGCGGCCATCGTCGTCATTAGAATCGGTCTAAAGCGTAATAAGCAGGCCTGAAAAATAGCTTCCCTAGGAGATAACTGTTGTTTACGTTCCGCTTCAAGGGCAAAGTCAATCATCATAATGGCGTTCTTTTTAACAATACCAATTAACAAAATAATACCGATAATACCGATGATGCCTAAATCTCCCCCTGAAATGATTAAAGCCAATAAGGCTCCGACACCGGCTGAGGGCAACGTCGATAAAATCGTTAAGGGATGGATATAGCTTTCATATAACACACCCAACACAATATACACAGTGATAATAGCCGCTAAAATCAACCACAGAGTATTATCCAATGAAGCCTTGAAAGCGAGAGCCGCGCCTTGATAACTGGTGCGTATGCTAAGAGGTAAATCAATTTCTTGTTTGATACGATCGATGGCTTTAACGGCATCCCCTAAAGAAGCGCCGGGCGCTAGATTAAACGATAAAGTAGCGACAGGAAATTGGTCAAGATGACTAATAGATAAGGGCGTTAGTCGTTCTGAGATTTCCGCAATAGCCGACAAGGGCACTTGAGTCCCATTAGTGGACGGGATGCGTAAATCTTTCAGTGTTTCGGGTGAGTTTTGTGCCGAAGGATCAACTTCAAGTACCACTCGATATTGATTGGCCTGGGTAAAAATAGTAGAGACCAGGCGTTGTCCATAAGCACTGTATAACGTGTTATCAATGGCAGCGGTACTGATACCCAGACGACTGGCTGTACTTCTATCAATGTTTACATAGACTTGTAGACCTTGATCTTGCACGTCACTGGTAACATCGTTAAACTCAGGTTCGTCTATTAATCGCTTTACCAAACGTTGAGTCCAGCGGTTGAGTGCTTCTGAGTCTGGAGTTTCTAAGGTAAATTGGTATTGGGTACGGCTGACGCGGTTTTCCATCGTCAAGTCTTGTACCGGCTGCAAATAAAGCGTGACGCCGCTTAATGCGGCTAGTTTGGGTTTTAATCGGGCGATTACAGCGCTTGCGCTTTCCTTACGTTCAGCATGCGGCTTAAGATTAATTAAGAAGCGACCACTATTCGGGGTGGTATTAATACCATCCACGCCAATAAAAGAAGATAAGTTTTCGACGGCAGGATCTTCAAGAATAAGCTTGCCTAGTTTTTGCTGATAGTCACCCATAGCAGAAAAAGACACATTTTGAGGGGCTTCAGAAATACCTTGAATAACGCCTGTGTCCTGAATAGGAAAAAAACCTTTTGGAATACTAATGTACAACGCAACGGTTAAGCCAACGGTTGCAAAAAACACCAGTAGGGTCAACGTTTGGTGTTTTAATACCCACTCCAGGCTACGCCCATAGATAGCAATAAATTTATCGAACCAGTCTGGGGCTTTTCCGTTTTCAGATGCGTGATGAGCAGGGTCTGAATGCAATAATTTCGCACACATCATCGGGGTGAGGGTGAGTGATACGAAAGCAGAGATTAAAATAGCTACAGCCAGAGTGATCGCAAATTCTCTAAATAATCGTCCTACCACATCACTCATGAACAGTAAGGGGATGAGTACGGCAATCAGTGAGAATGTCAAAGAGATAATGGTAAAGCCGATTTGTTCAGAACCTTTTAAGGCCGCTTTTAAGGGGGATTCACCGCGTTCAATATAACGTGAAATGTTTTCAATCACCACAATTGCATCGTCAACCACGAAACCGGTGGCAATCGTCAATGCCATCAGGGTTAAGTTATTGATACTAAAGCCCGCCATATACATGACAGCGAAAGTTCCTACTAATGATAAGGGCACCGCAACACCCGGAATAATAGTCGCGCGGGCATTGCGTAAAAAGAGAAAGATAACCATAACGACCAGTGCAATAGCCAGCAGCAGCTCAAATTGTACGTCATGAATCGAGGCACGTATGGTGACAGTTCGGTCAGTTAAGGGAATCACTTCAATGCTTAATGGCAGTGAGGCTTGTAGTTCAGGGAGGCGCTTTTTAATGTCATCGACCACTTCAAGCACATTGGCACCCGGTTGGCGCTGTATATTGACGATGACAGAGGCCTTATCATTAGCCCAGGCTGCCAAGCGCACATTTTCCGCGCCATCTATCACAGAGGCCACTTCTGATAATCTGATTGGGGCACCATTACGGTAAGCGACCACTAATTCACGGTATTCTGAAGAGGAGCGAATTTGATCATTACTGTCGATGATCGCAGAACGTAGTGGGCCGTTAAACATACCTTTGGGTTGATTTACATTGGCAGCCGCAACGACGGTGCGAATATCTTCCAAGCTAATGCCGTAGGCCGCTAAGGCTTTATGATTGATTTGTATGCGTACCGCAGGGCGTTGACCGCCACTGATGCCGACTAGACCCACACCGGGTAATTGCGCGATTTTTTGTGCGACGCGAGTATCGACTAAATCCTCTACCTTATAAAGCGGTAGCGATTTAGAGCTAATCGCTAAGGTCATAATAGGTGTGTCGGCGGGGTTAACTTTACTGTAGATAGGCGGTTGAGGCAGATCAGTGGGTAAAAAGCTGGCGGCGGCATTAATAGCGGCTTGCACCGTTTGTTCGGCAATATCTAAATCCAGTTCCAGATTAAATTGCAAAGTAATAACTGAGGCACCACCGGAACTCGTCGAGGACATTTGAGTCAAGCCCGGCATTTGCCCAAATTGCCTTTCAAGCGGTGCGGTGACGACCGAGGTCATCACATCAGGACTGGCTCCGGGATATAGAGTGACAACCTGTATAGTGGGATAATCGACTTGTGGTAAAGCCGAGACAGGCAGCAGTCGATAAGCCAGGACACCGACTAATAACAGCGCGACCATCATTAATGAGGTCGCAACCGGTCTTAAAATAAACAGTCGAGACGGGTTAAAACTCGCTTGTGATTGCGTTGAGGATGTCATAAATGTTAATGTCTATTCCGTCTACGAAATTTATTTTCAGAGGCTGCGGCCTCTAGTGTTTCTGGAGTGGCGGCGACGGCTAAGCCATCTTTTTTGGCAACATCTACTTTGCTGCCTTCATGTAATCTGTCGATGCCTTCTACGACCACGGTTTCATTAGCAGCAAGATTATTCTCAATGATGACTTTATCCGCCTCGGTTGCACCAATTTTTACCCTACGTATTTGAACGGTACCGTCTGGGTTGACTACATACACAAACGGCCCCTCTGAATCCTGTTGAATAGCAGCACTCGATACTTGAATCGCATTATGTTGTGTTTCTAAATGCATTCTGATATTAACGAACTGATTAGCAAATAAGGTGCTCTCGGTGTTATCAAATTGGGCTTTGAGTTTTAACGTACCCGTAGTAGTATCGATTTGGTTATCGATGGCTAATAATTTACCTTCGGCTAGTTTATTTTTGCCACTTCTATCATAAGCTGTAATAATGACAGGTTCATTAGAACGCCAACGTTTAATGACCGGTTGTATCTTATCTTCAGGTAAGGTAAACACGACATTAACGGGTTGTAGTTGAGTAATAACGACTAAGCCATTCGTATCATTAGCATGCACAATATTGCCTTGGTCTATTTGACGTAGTCCAATCCGACCAGAAATAGGAGCAGTGAGTCGAGAATAAGTCAGTTGCAGTTTGGCATTATTAACCTGAGCCTTGTCCATAGTGACCAGGCCTTGATACTGTTTAACCTGCGCTTCTTGAGTCACTGCTTGCTGTGCTGCAATCGAATCCTGTTCGAGCAACTTTAAGTAACGACTGTGATCAAGTTGGGCATTTTTTAACAAGGCTTCGTCTCGAAGTAACTGGCCTTCGACTTGCTGTAATTGTATTTCAAAGGGGCGTGGATCAATTTCTGCTAAGAGGTCACCTTGCTTGACAACCTGGCCTTCGGTAAAGCCAACTTTTACTAATTCACCGTCTACTCGCGGCTTGACTGTCACTGTGCGTAAAGCGGTTACCGTACCTAGGCCATTCAGATAAACGGGAAAGTCAGAGGCTTTTACTGTTTCTGTTGATACCGGAGAAGGAGCGTCATCATCATGGTGATCGCCTCGTCTATCACCCCTTTTTTCTCCTCGGGCATCACCGCGTGAAGCGAATTTATTATCGGCATCAGAAGGGTTGGCTTGTAAGTAATAATAACTGCCTGCTGCGATTAATAGTACACCTAAAGTACCGAGCAAAAATATAGGTTTGCGTCGCTTGGGAAGAGGGGGCGTGGATGGATTATTTTGACTCATGCGAACACTGTTAATTTAAAGTTTGAGAGCGAATGGCTTGTATACCTGCCAGAGAAAATAGCACGACATGATCTGCAAAGTCTTGGATGTCGCTTAGGTAATTGGGATGGTTATGAGAATGACGTGCGTTCTGCATGTGTTTTAAGCGTAATAGCTGAAAACATTGTCCCATAATGCTGGTATGGCAATAATGAATCTGTTTATCACTGGCACTCTGACCCAGGCACTCTTTTAATAACTCAAACATTTGTAAACGTTGAGGATTAATTTCTTTTTCCAGGATATCTGAAAGTAGTCGAGTGGGTTGAGCCATTTCTTTATTAATGATTGCAAATGAATAAGATTTATCGTCAGCGACTCGGTTAATTATAGAACGAATACGTATTGCCAAGCGTTGCTCTGCGGTGGCAGAGGACGCTAAGGCACCCTCAGGTGGATAAAGTTTAAGTTCCTGATTAAAAGCAAAGCGCCAGGATTCCAGGTATAGGGTTTCTTTATCACGAAAATGATAGTTCACTGATGCGATATTGGTCTCAGCTTGTTCACAAATTTCGGCAATAGTGGTTTCCTGAAAGCCTTTTTCTGCGAAAATTCGACTCGCCGTCGTTAGCAAACGGTTGCGCGTTTTTTCAGACTTGGTTTTAAGGTCGTTCATTTATTAAACAAATTGAAACTATAATATACGAGTTAGGGGTTTGAAATACAGAATTCAAATGTGTATTTAAAAATAGCAATCATTGTGCCAATAATTTTGCTGGTGTATTTTAGCGTGTTGAAATAGGTAAGGTGTAATTGAATTGTTTGATTATCAACAATTGTTGCGGCAAAGGTGTTTATATATCAACAGATTTAACGTGGACGTCTGGCACCTGTATAATGGCGTTGCCAGTAGTCGTTTTTAAGACTGGAAATTAACACTTTTCCGGTATGACGACTGGGGGCGTGAATAAATTTGTCCCGATTGACATAAATGCCTACGTGTGAATAAGCGTGACCATCGGTATCAAAGAAGACGAGATCACCTGGGTGGATATCATTTTCATCGACACTGGGTAAGGCTTGTGCCATATCAAAAGAGGTGCGAGGTAGGTGGATGCCTTGTATTTCATACACATGTTTTACAAAGCCACTGCAATCAAAGCCTTTTTCTGGAGAGCTTTGCCCATAAATATAGGGAGCGCCTTGTAAGCTGAGGGCATAATTGACCGCAGGTGAGGTGGTTTGAAAGGATTCTATGGGATTTGTTTCGGAGGTGCTGACGCACCCCGTCAACAACAAAATAGAGATCACCGCAGATAAGCGAATAAAAGGCGTGAGCTTATCAGATAACGGCATCGTTTGAATCTGCGGGTTATGAGTGACGAGGTGTTATTTAAGCCACTTTTCTTTGAGTTTGTGTTTGTTTAATGCCAACCATTGAATGGCGATAATGGGAATGGCCGATTCAATTTCATTGTTTTCGACCATACGATAGGCTTCATCAGCACTGACTGTATGCACCAGAATATCTTCATCTTCATGATCTAAGCCATGAATGCCGCCGACTGTTGTGCTATCGACTTTTCCACAAAATAGAGTGATACGTTCAGAGGCACCGCCTGGTGTTGTGTAAAATTCATTAATGACGATTAACTCCTGAATTTCGCAACCCGCTTCTTCTAAGGATTCTCGGTAGGCCACTTCTACTGCTGTTTCGCCTTCTTCTATAGCACCTGCAACAATTTCAACTAACCAGGCTCTTTCGGGTATGATCAAGGCGCCCGCACGAAACTGTTCAATCAGAATAACTTGATCAGTCCTTGGATCGTAGAGCAGAACTGCTATGCAACTACCTCTAACAAATAATTCACGACTAAACTCAGTGCTCCAGCCACCCGCAAAGAGGGTGTGTTTTAAACGGTATTTTTCCATACGAAAAAAACCAGAGTACACAATTTCTTTATCGACAATCTCAAATTCTTTTTTCATGATAGAGGTAAGCAAAACTCATTAAATAGACGAAGGTTTTACAAGCTATTATAACATTATTATGGTACGGCAATGAAGCTGATAAGCTGATGGCGGATTTCTGCATACCAATCGGCTGCATCGCTATCCCATGGAAAAACGCGGACAATCTTAAGAAATTGACGCACCGCTAAATGCAAGCGATGATCGGCTGGCAATCGTTTTAGGCCATATTGTAACTCGGCTCGGGTCATGACTGAGATACAGAGATACAGACCATCGACGGCATCAATTCTATTAATTTAGCTTCAATCGCAGGCGACTTGCCCTTGATAAGATAGCTTCAACCGGAAGACAAACAGTTTGATCGTAGCCATTCTTAAAAATTTTTGCAATACGTGTCTCTATCATCATAATACTCCTCGAAGCTTAAATAGTCTGTTTGCAAGTATATGTTATTTTTATGGAAACAAAACAATTCCACATCAGAGCAATTAATGGGTGCAATTACTCCAGAATGTGGAATAATTTGAACACATTAACAACAGATAGGGATTAATAACGATGATAGATTGGAATACGACTTATGCGGCTATCTGGCGACAACGCAAGGAATATCTGCGACCTGTTAAGCAGATTGATCCAGTAAGCCTTGAGCAGTTATTAGGTATCGAAAAACAAAAGCAGCAATTAATTGATAATACCCTTCGTTTTATATCAGGTCAGCCTGCAAACAATGCACTTTTGTGGGGGGCACGCGGTACGGGTAAATCCTCGTTGGTTAAAGCGGTGTTGAACGAGTACAAGAATCGTGACTTAAGGTTGATTGAAGTGGATAAACAGGATTTGATTTATCTTCCAGAAATCGTGGATGACATCCGTGAACTGCCCAAACGGTTTGTGATTTACTGTGATGATCTGTCTTTTGACACGGGTGATACGTTATATAAACCCTTAAAGAGTGTGCTAGAAGGGTCTATTGAACTACCACCCGAAAACGTGTTGTTTTATGCCACATCGAATCGTCGGCATTTATTACCCGAGAAGATGGCTGATAATCTCGCTACGCAGTTGATTGACGATGAGGTGCATTATTCTGATACGGTGGAGGAAAAAATATCCTTATCCGATCGATTTGGTTTAAGACTGGCTTTTTATCCGCAACATACGCAGACGTATCTGGATATTATCGATAGTTATTTTGTTGATTATGTGGGTAATCGTGACGACTTGCATAAACAGGCTTTAGACTTTGCTCATCAAAATGCGTCCAAGAATGGTAGAACAGCCAAGCAGTTTTTCAATGCTTACGGTCAACAATGATGAGCGTCCTCTTTTATTTAGAATACTGTCATGATTAAAAATACTTATCAAAAGCCCTCGCCGCAAACTCAGGAAGATGCCTTAAGAATCGCTAAAGGTATTCAGCGGCCTGCTCAAACGAAAGAACAAACCAAGTTGATTGCCCAAGGTATTCAGAAAGGCATTGAAATCTATAAGAAGCAGCAGAAAGAAAAAGCCCGAGAGTTCAATAAAAAGCTTAAGAAAGTCGCTAATCAAAAAACATCCAGTGTTGAGTCAGATGAACATGAAGTAGAGCACATCATTGTTTATCGACAACACTGGTTGCCTTGGGTTTTATTGGTACTGAGTTGGGTAAGTATAGGTGTTGGTTATTTTGTAGGTTTTTTAAAAGCCTAGCATTAAAAATGTCTCGACCAGCCCACCTGAAATGAGAGTTGATACATATTCAGATCAATAGTCTGGCCGGGACTCAATGGATTGGGTTCACTGATCTTTTATGAGTTTTGATTGGCGGGTTTTCACTTGCTCCAACCCTCTCGCATCAAGGTTCCAAAATCGCGTTGTGATAGGACATCAAAACAATCGCGCCAATCTTTATCAGACGCCGATAAATATGAGTTGTAACGTAAATCAAATTAAGCCTTCACACGCAGCATCGGTTGCAACCATGATGCGAATTTAATGTTCAGCGACCATCTGCTTAAGGGTATCTCTTAAAATACCGACACTATCACCTTGTTGATATAAACGACTTCTGCCCGCACCGGCATACCCGTACAAAACTTATCCAATTTTATTTTGTGCCAGTTTTACTTTGATGAAGATTTGAAAAAAGATCAAGATAAAAGCATTGCACTTTTATCTTGATCGGAGCAGGAAGTTATTTCGCAGCTACTTGCTGTGGTATGCCAATATAGGCTTGCAAATCAGCGAGAGTAACCAGACGTGGACCGTGTAAGGCAGCAATCTTTTCAACATTCAAATTTAGTTTTTGAATGTTTTCATAAAGATTGGCAGAATAAGGATTCACTGTTGTTGGCACAGGTGCGTTTGCGGCTAATGGAGTATAGGCATCCGCTTCTATAAGTACTTTGTCGTTTGGTAAATAAGCTAAAACAAACGCATCATTGTGACCATTGTTAGCAATACTGTGTATCTCGATAGGATGTTTTTCATCGGATAATACGCATTTGTCAGTTAAGGCAACAAAGTTGGGTGCTTTCTTTGAGGCTTCTAAACGATCGGGATGAATGCTATGAGCCGTTGCCCAGACTTTTTCATAATAAGGTTTGTTAGCTTTCAAAGTGACAATGCTAGCACCTTCGTCCACAAAAGTTCTTAAGCCGCCGGCATGATCAAAGTGTGCATGGGTATTAATTAAATACTTAATGGGTTTGTTAGGAATTAGTTCCTTAGCTTTTGCAATAACAGCCAATGAACGTTCTTCATTAAGTGGCGCTTCAATGATAGTGATATGATCAGTTTGATCAATCGCTAAGCTATGATGTGTGCCACCTGTCAGATAAAAAACACCTTCAGAAATTTTCTCGGAAGCCACGTTAACAGCAGGCGCCTTAGTCAGATCTTGAGGTACTTTAATTTCAATGTTTGGGTTAGCTTTGGCGGTCGCTACATTAATATCTAAAACAGGGTGACCACCTTGGGTACGAACGATTTGGCTAGGAAACTGGATGCCGCCAAAATCTTTATAATCAATGAACTTGGTTTCTACTAAGGTATTACCTAACACTGGATTATCAATCCAGGTGCTTATTTCAGTCACTTGGTTTTTAGCGTTGACAGTACCTACGTAACGATATTTACCACCCACGCTGAAAGAAACTTCAATACCATCGTTAAGTGGCTTTGAAGTGCCATTGTTTGCCAAAGCCGCTTTTAAAAAGCCGTGTGGAGTTGACCATATTTCTGCGACACGTTCTTCAACGGCTGCTGGTTGTTCGGCGGCTGCGTTGCCGGAAGTTGATTCATTCCAGGCGGTGTTGCCACTCACAAACTGGTCGTTGCGTTGTTCAACGGGGGCAGGGCGGAAACGGCCTGGTTCAACAACCTGAAAACGAGTTGATTGAACGCGAGCGCTGGCTGTTTCGTAATTGATATCGCCTGTATAGCTTTTAACATCAAACGGAGGCCAGGCAGATTCTGGGTTAGGCGCCTGACCGAATTGATACCAGCGTCCAGTACCTGAAAACTCAACTGATTTTATTTTAGATACGCCTGCCGCATCTGCAGCTTCCTGTAAGGTCTGTGCATGAACCGCACATGAGCCTGCGGCAGCAAATGCTATAGAAAGACTAGCAATAGTTTTATGTATCGATTTACGCATGAAAACTCCTTAGTGTTGTTGACAGTTAATAATTCTTAAAATAGGTTTAACTCATTTATGATTAAGCAAAGACCATACCAATTGATAAATTTCATTTGAATAATAGCTTGAACCCTTGAATTACTTGACTCAGTCGATTGTTTTGAGGCAGAGACATCAGTTTAAAGCTGTGACAGGTGTTGAACTACAAGCAGCCGATGTCTGCGTGCTGTTCGTTAATCAGCACACAATCAGCAATATACCTTAGCATCAAAATTATTTATTGCGAGTTACCTGATTTAGAATGTATCTTTAAGGCCATGGCTTCATACAACTAAAGACCTATTAATAATATTATGAATTTTGCTTCCGATAACTGGGCGGGTGTGCATCCTGCCATTGCACAACGTTTGTTAGCCGTTTCCTCAGGGTTTTCGGCACCTTATGGCGCGAGCGTCTTTGATCGAAATATAGAGCAACGCTTTAATGAGCTATTTGAGCGAGAGGTGGCGGTTTATTTCGTGAGTACGGGAACTGCCGCAAACTCGTTGGCATTGGCTGCTGTTAATCGTCCGGGCGGGGTATCATTTTGTCATCGAGAAGCGCACATGCTGGAAGATGAATGCGGTGCTCCCGAGTTTTTTACGCATGGTGCGCGTCTGGCGCCGGTTGATGGAGATAATGGAAAAATTAATCCTCATAATCTTAAAGATGAAATTGAGCGGTTTCCACCCAATTTTATCCATGCAGGGCAGCCGATGGCTATCTCTATTACTCAGGCGACTGAAATAGGCACGTTATATCAGACCAGTGAAATTGATAGTATCGCTGAAATTGCAAAGTCTTATGGCTTACCTCTACACATGGATGGCGCTCGTTTTGCAAATGCCTTGGTGGCGTTAGATTTATCACCCGCTGAAATGACCTGGAAGCGAGGTGTTGATATTGTGTCTTTTGGGGCAACTAAGAATGGTTGTTGGTGTGCAGAAGCCTTAGTGTTTATGAATCCTGAGCTGGCTAAGGATTTGCCGTTTATCCGTAAACGCGCGGCTCAGTTATTGTCTAAAAGCCGCTTTATCGCTGCGCAATTTGATGCTTATTTGGAGGAAGGCCTTTGGCTGGAGATGGCTGCTTATGCCAATACTATGGCTAAGCAATTGCAGGCGGGGATAGTGAGTTCTAAGCGAGCCCGTTTAGCTTGGAAAGCGGAGGCAAACGAGGTTTTTGCGATTCTGGATAAAGCGGATATGGAACAACTTCAGGAACAGGGGGCGGTTTTTTATCAGTGGAATCCACCGCGTGCCAAGGCAGGTTTAGTTAATGAACAGGAAGTATTAGTCCGATTGGTGACCAGTTTTGCGACTGAGGTGAATCAAGTTGATCGCTTCATATCGCTGTTGGGGTAGAAGATGACGAAGACTATACCATTAACAGTTAAACGGGGTGCGTAAGCACTCTGAACATGGGTGTGAAGGCCGTATGCGAGGTTTTTCTCGGCTAAATGGAATAACAAGCGTGAGGCTCTCAAACAAAGGCATCCAGATTAATGATGAAACCCGTCCACGTCCGCCCTCATGCTGACACAGAAATTGACGATTTAGCGGACTACATCGCACGCGATATAAAACTTCTTTGACGGCCTTCGGGCAGGCGTCTGCATCAACCCATATATTCATAATTTTTTTAGTGTATTATTTTAAAGCTTGGACACAGCACAGTCCAATCAGTAGGGTAACATCCAGCTAATTGTAAAGATTAAGCTGGCGCCCAAAAAAGTAGGCGCAATATTGTCGAAATACAGGCCAACGAACAGGAGTAAAATCAGTGCACCAATACGTCCAGCCGTTCCAAACAGGATAAGTCCAAGACTGATCAGAAGAATAAATAGTTGTACACCCGCAAAATGATCAATGCTGTTAAAAAAATCACCATTGCTCGCAATCGGTATTAAAAGTAATACCAGTAGTCCACGTAAGTAGGGTTGAAAATATTGATAGCTTAACTGATCGAGATTAATAACAAGCCGGGTTTGTAACCAGCCACAAACAACCCACCAATCCACGATAAAGCCGAATAGGACGGGTAACATAAATGCGACGCCGGTAATTATGGTAAAAAGCGGGTTAAAGACGGGCCAAAGCACCACCGCAAACAAGCCCATTTGAAATCCTGCTAAGGTACGACGGACTGGGTTGGAAGGCGGATTAAAAAGCGGTAAGCCGCGTTGACTACGGTAACGAAACCCCCAACGATAAATATAATAAGCCGCACTTAATAACAGATAAGTACTGTCTATTCTACCTAAACTAATGGCGATTAAGGGGGCGATCACCAGTCCAAAGGCATCAAAAGTGATATCGAGTTCACTGCCCAGCAAACTGACTTGTTTATTTTTACGGGCAACAAAGCCATCGACGCGGTCGAGGATCGCGGCTATGGTGTAAAACAGAGCGGGGAGTAAATCATTAAATTCATTACCGTGAGGTAACAATAAAAAACCTCCGGTCATCGCGATCAGTAAACCGCGCAAGATCGTTAACCGGTTACCCCAGCCTAAGGTTTTATAAAGCGGGGCCTCGGCATGCGTACGGTTTAGTGAAAGCCGTGGTTTAATCTGCCATAACACAAATTCCCAAAGCAGGCTGGCTTGCAGTAGCCATCGGGTTGCATCAACTCCATCCTCAGTAAAAAATAAATGCCCAAACCCGATTACTAAAATAGAGTAACCGATGATAGCTATTGCTTGTAGCTCATGTTTCATAAAATCCATGTAAAATTATAACAGGCAGTGTATTACGCTATTTTAATGCATCAACGTGACTGATACCGGTTTAATTAAACTGAGATCATCAGGCGCAATTGATCAATGGTTCGAACTAAGAAGAGGATAAGTAACAAGGTGGGACAAGGCATAAAAATCGGGTTAAAACTCATCGCGGTGCTGTTTATTTTTGTGGCATTGGTTATTCCCAATCGTATTAGTGCAATAACGCCTCCGGCTTTTAACTCTTTTCCGGTTGAGCTGCTGTTAATCGGATTGACATTGTTGGCGCCTAATCCAGCCGGTTTTATCATTCGATGGCTCACCGCAGTGTTGTTAACCGTAGGAATCGTTTTAAAGCTCGCTGATATGGGGACTTATCAGTTTTTTGATCGGGTCTTTAATCCGGTGGTTGATAGTCATTTTTGGGCTGATGGCTTAAATTTGCTGCAAGGTACGCTGGGTCAGATGGGGGCTTACTTAGTCGTGGCATTGTTGTGCGCTTTAATAGCCGGGATTCTTGTGCTGGTCTCTTATGTTTTAAAGGTCATCCAACGATGTTTGCAGAAGACGCCTAAAGTATCGAGCTTAGGATTGGGTTTGGCGGCTGGGCTGTGGTTAATCCTGTTGTCTGTGGGATCACAAACTGCCACGAGTCCTTTTTATCATTTAATGACTGAGCATGTGACTCAGACCCTCAGTACGCTGGATGATTTAGCCGTATTTAATCAACAACTCACCACCGATCCTTATGCGACAGTGCCGGATGAAGCGCTGTTGAGTAAACTGAAAGGCAAGGATGTACTGGTAGTGTTCATTGAATCTTATGGACGCACGGTGTTGGATAAAGCCAGTTATGCCGAGCATGTACGCCCCGTGCTAGAACAGGCTGCTCATGATCTAAGCGATAAAGGCTTCTATGCGCGGAGTGCTTATTTAACGTCACCCACTTATGGCGGCATTAGCTGGCTGGCGCATGGCACTTTAATGTCAGGTTTGTGGGTGAATAGTCAAACCCGTTACGACCGTTTAGTGGGAAGTGACAGGCCATCACTTAATCGCTTATTTAAAAGGGCAGGGTGGCGAACCGTAGCGGTACAACCGGCTCATACCATGGCTTGGCCTCAAGGTGAATATTTTGGTTATGATCAGATTTATGCAGCTCAGGATTTGGGGTATCAAGGTAAGCCTTTCAATTGGATTACCATGCCCGATCAATATACGCTGTCGGCATTTCAGGCGAGAGAACGTCAATCAGGCAAACGTTCACCTGTCATGGCCGAGATGGCCTTGATTTCATCCCATGCACCCTGGACCCCGTTACCGCATCTGGTTGACTGGAATCAGGTCGGTGATGGATCTGTATTTATTGAGCAAGCCAGTGCGGGTGATAGCCCTGAAACGGTATGGAAAGAGACTGAACGTATTCGTGTGCAATACCGTAAATCCATTGAATATGCGCTTGCTAATATAGCGTCTTATATCGCGACCTATGGGGATGATAATCTGGTGGTGCTAGTGTTGGGCGATCATCAACCGGCGCCGTTTGTTACGGATGAATCAGAAAGTCGGGAGGTGATTGTGCATTTGATCAGTCATGATGCAAAGGTTATGGACGCAGTAAAAGACTGGCAGTGGGCAGAGGGGTTACTGCCGTCTAAGCAAACGCCTGTTTGGGGTATGGATAAGTTAAGGGCGCAATTTATTGATGCTTTTTCTGAAAAAATGTCTGGAGTGGAGTATAAGTATATTCCAATAGATAAATGAGTCTGAAAAAGGAAAAAATTCTTATAACTCAGCCGCTTTTTAGGTCTTGCAATACGGGGCGGGTCATATATGATCAAATAGCAAATACACGCTTTAAATCCGGTCGATCTTCTAGCCAGTCGTTTAATAAGCCGATTAACTCTATGACAGTAGTCGGTTCACTGAACTGTTCAAACCGAAAAGCGGCGGTCACCAAGTTTTTAATTGACGCCAGTTTTGTATCAGAATAAGCATTCTCTGCGATCAGCTCAAGTAAGCTCCAATCGCTTTAATAAACGATGGAAGTTCCCTCTATCCATGCTCAACATGCGAGCAGTAGCAGCCAGATTACCCTGCTGAGCGTCAAGCTGTTGCTGAATTAATTGACGCTGAAAATCATCAACTGCATTTTTAAAATCTATTGGCTTAGATGAAACGGTTACCGTCTCAGAAGGTAAATTGATCAACGGATTAGGCTGATCAAGTGTGATATCGAGATAAGCGGATGATAGGGTTATAAAATCTGCCTGACGATTTTCTGCTGTCGCTGACTTTAATGCCGCTCGACTTAATAAATGCTCAAGCTCACGAATATTTCCCGGCCAGTGGTAAGCCAATAAAGCTTGTTTAGCCTCCTGATCCAGACGGAATTTTTTAATACCCAAACGTTGCTGGTTTTTTTCCAGAAACGCACCCGTTAGCAATAACACATCTTTGCCTCGCTCCCGCAAAGCCGGCACTTTTATCGGATAAACCGCTAATCGATGATAAAGGTCTGGGCGAAATATACCAGCCGAAACTTCCTGTTGTAAATTGCGGTTAGTTGCGGCGATGACCCGTACATTAACTTTAATCTGACGATCACTACCCACGCGCTGAATATCTCCGTTTTGCAGAGTGCGCAATAATTTGGCTTGAATCGACAGCGGTAATTCACCTATTTCATCCAGAAAAAGGGTGCCACCATTAGCTAACTCAAACTTGCCCGTCCGATCAGCAATAGCACCGGAAAATGCACCTTTAACATGCCCAAAGAGCTCACTTTCGGCAATACTCTCTGGAAGAGCAGCACAATTGACATACACCATCACTTGATCCGCCCGATTTGACTCCATGTGAATACGCTGTGCAACCAGTTCTTTACCGACACCCGTTTCACCCAAAATCAAAACTGCCAGATCTGATGGCGCAACGATAGAAATATCATTACGCAATTTCTTCATGCAATCGCTTTCACCCATCATATCCTGAGCAACATTTTCCTTGAATAAGTTTTGCGTTGCATAACGTACTCGCTGTTCTAAGGAGATAATCAGTTCAGCCGCCTTAACGGTAGCCGCTGTCAAACTAATAAAGGCACTAAACTCTATCGGATTGATGTGATCAAAGGTGCCTGGCGTCAATGCATCTAGTGTTAAAAGCCCCCATATTTCTCCATCAATAAACAGTGTAACCCCCATGCAATCATGAACCAGCAATTGATCCCCTTCAGACTCAATGAGACCATCATAAGGATCAGGCAAGTCAGAATCAGCGGCAAAGCGAACTGCTTCGTTGGACGCTAAAATCTTGGCCAGACGCGGATGCTCACTGATAACAAAACGCCGTCCCAAGGTATCTTCAGATAGACCATTAACCGCCAAAGGTATCAGACTGTGTTTTTCAAACTTCAGTAATGCAGAAGCGTCACAAGGAAAGATGCGGCATAAATGCTGTAATAAGCGTTGATAACGTTGCGCTGCCGACATGTGCATGGACAAATCGGCCACTATCGAAATAAGCGAAGTAAAGAAAAGGTTTGTAGTCATAATGATGACGCTGTTGTCAATAAAACAACTTCTAAAGATGTTAATTAGACAACAATACCTTTAAAGTAGCTGTAAATGCAAGGCTTTTCGCTTGGCACACTAAGTGCAATTACCTGAATAGAGGGGAGAGATCGTAATCGACCTATCTCTAACCGTCCATTCAATTTCCAGGAGAGTACTTGATGTTTTGCTACCAATGCGAACAAACTGATCGTTCCAATATCGAAAGTGGCTGTGCAACTGCCAAAGGCATGTGCGGCAAAGATGCCACCACCTCTGATTTACAGGATTTACTGATACACGCTATTGAGGGCATAGCCCAATATACCAAACGTGCTCGTGCCCTTAATGTACAAGATAATGCAGCCGACGAATTTATTCTTTATGGCATGTTTACCACGTTAACTAATGTAAACTTTAATGCGACCCGCTTCAGTACTCTGATACAGGATGCGGCAAAGATACGTGATCGAGTTAAAACAAGCTATATAACCGCTGCGCTTGCTGCAGGTCAAGCACCGGAAGAACTGACCGGCTCTGCTGTATGGCAACCCGCATCTGATCTGGATGGATTACTTAAACAAGCCGCAGACGTGGGTATTAATGCGGGACTTGAGAATGTCGGCCCCGATATCATCGGTCTGCGTTCACTGGTGCTTTATGGCCTGAAAGGTGTTTGCGCTTATGCTCACCATGCCTATGCGTTGGGTAAAGAAAGTCCAACTGTCTATGCAGGCATCGAAGATGCACTGGATTTCTTAAGCACGGCACCGACGGATATCGATGCGTTGCTCAATCAATCAATGGCCTTAGGAACATTAAACCTTGAAGTGATGGCCTTATTGGATGAAGCTAATACCGGCAGTTTTGGCGCTCAACAACCCACTCAGGTATTAATTACCCCTACTTTAGGCAAAGCTATACTCGTGTCGGGGCATGATTTAGGCGATTTAGCTGCCTTGCTAGAACAAACTAAAGATTCAGGTATCAATATTTATACCCATGGCGAAATGTTACCTGCCCATGCTTATCCAAAACTAAAGGCTTATCCGCATCTGGTTGGAAATTACGGCGGTGCATGGCAAGACCAGCAAAAAGAGTTTGCCGAATTCCCCGGTGCTATTTTGATGACGTCTAACTGTATCATTGAACCTTTACCCCAATACCGTCAACGCATTTTTACGGCAGGCCCCGTCGGTTGGCCTGGTGTACGTCATATCGGCGACAAGAATTTTGCCCCGTTGATTCAGGCAGCTAACGCATTACCCGGGTTTAAAACTGAAGTCAGCCCAAAAACTATTACTATTGGTTTCGGTCGTGATGCCGTCATGGGTGTAGCGGACAAAGTTATCGACGCCGTTAAGTCAGGGGCGATTAAACATTTCTTTTTAGTCGGTGGTTGTGACGGCGCCGCATCCGGTCGTAATTATTACACCGACTTTGCAGAACAAGCCCCACAAGATACCGTGATTATGACATTGGGCTGTGCCAAATATCGCTTCAATCAACATGATTTTGGCGACATTGGTGGCATTCCACGTCTGTTAGATTTAGGGCAGTGCAACGATAGCTATTCGGCGATCAAAATTGCGACTGCATTAGCAGGTGCTTTTGAATGTGGCGTTAATGAACTCCCACTGTCTTTGATTATCTCCTGGTTTGAGCAAAAAGCAGCCGCCGTGCTACTGACCTTACTGGCGCTAGGTATCCGTAATATTCGCTTGGGGCCAACACTACCTGCCTTTCTGACACCCAACCTGGTTCAGGTACTGGTAGATAAGTTTGGTTTATTACCTAATACGACAGCGCAAGCCGATATCGAAGCCTCATTATCACGTAAGGCGGCTTAACTTTTATCCGCACGACTGGAGCCCAAACAAAACATGAATAACCACGCTATTGAATTGACTACCCGAGACGGTAGTCAATTTCGTTTTAACTGCACAGACGACCAAAATCTTCTGGCCGCAGCTGCCGATGCACAGATCGTATTGCCTGCCCAATGTGGTTATGGAAACTGCGGCACTTGTTATGCTGATGTTACCCAAGGCGACTATACATTAGGTAAATACAATCCCACCGCACTCAATGCAGAAGCTAAAGAAAAGGGGGGAACACTTTTATGCTGTACCTTTCCCCATAGTGATTTACATATTTCGCTGCCTTTTGATCACGACCGTGTTTTAATCGGTGAAATAAAAATCAGAAGCGCCGAAATAATCGCAATTGAAACGGTGGGTGAAAACACCTTACGCTTGGAACTGTGTTTAGCACCGGATGAAAATGGCGGTAACGGAGCCGAATTTGAGTCGGGCCAATTCATGGAATTAGAAGTGCCAGGACACGACATTAAACGCGCTTATTCACTATCCAATACCGGAAACTGGGAAGGAAATCTGGAGTTTTTGATTCGTCTTCAGACTGGAGGGCTATTTTCTACCTGGTTAATAGAACAGGCGGCCGTTGGACAGATGTTGTTGGTACATGGCCCAACAGGTTCATTTGGTTTGTATGAGAGTGGCTTAAAGCCGCGCTGGTTTGTTGCTGGTGGCACTGGTCTTGCCCCTATGCTATCGATGTTAAGACGAATGGCAGAGTTTCAGGAACCTCATCCCGCTCGACTTTATTTTGGCGTAAACAGAGCCGAAGAATTGTTTTGCCAAGCCGAATTAAAAGCCTTACAAATCGATTTGCCTCAACTTCAAGTTATTTATTGTGTCTGGAAGCCTGAAGATAATTGGGACGGATTTTGCGGTACACCGGTGGACGCTTTGACTCAGGATCTAATGAGTACGACTGTTATGCCAGACATCTATCTGTGCGGACCACCCAAGTTGATCGATGCTGCCGAAACGACTGCAAGAGCTCATGGCGTACCTGACAATCAAATTTTGAGTGAAAGATTCCTCCCCGCGTCTTAAAGATACTGCTATCACGATAATTAAGATCATCTATCCTAGCTATATTATTTTGTATATACTAGGGATGTACTTTTTTGATAATCATCGGGGATAAATATGCAAACAGCTCGTATTTTTAACAATGGCAACAGCCAAGCCGTTCGGCTACCCAAAAACTTTCGTTTTGATGAAGATGAAGTGATTATCAAAAAGCTAGGGGATATGGTTATTCTTCTACCAACAAAATATAACGCAGAAAGCTTATTAACACTGTTTAAAGAAATTGGACCTATGGAAATTGAACGAGAACAACCGTCCATTAACCAGTCCCGTGACTTTACATGAACACTTATTTATTCGATACAAATATCTGCATATTTTTACTTAATCAGAAACATGGCTTCGAAAACATCATTAATAAAATGGATGGAGTCGATAGAAAACAAATCAGCATTTCCGCAATTAGTGTCGCAGAACTAGAATTTGGTATTGCGGCAAGCTACCATCAGCATGACAACTCTAACAGATTAGATCGATTTTTAATCAACTTTGAAATATCACCTTTTGATCAAGATGCTGCAAAACCTTATGGCTTAATCCGGCATCATTTAAAATCGCAAGGCACACCCTTGGACCTTTAGATTTTCTTATTGCTGCTCATGCACTTGCCTTAAATTCAATATTAATTACTAA